>Ga0134125_10003180_pt1 | contig 19117 bp, 18 predicted proteins | sample KB31751_FD_96464 | JGI IMG/M metagenome (GOLD analysis project Ga0134125, IMG submission 96464) | Terrestrial soil microbial communities with excess Nitrogen fertilizer from Kellogg Biological Station, Michigan, USA - KB3-175-1 | ecosystem: Environmental > Terrestrial > Soil > Unclassified ... | reverse complement strand
GTCGATTGCGCCCTCTTTGAGCAGGCACGCGTGCCGCAAGCGCAACGAAGCGAATATGCGCGGGGAGCGAGCGTAAAAAGGATGACGCGAATCATCGAACCGGCGCGCGTTAGATTCCGCACGGGTCGGCGAATGAAACGCACCCCGGGATTCACACGCATCTGGAGGCCAGGGTCGGAATCGAATATGTCGCGTATCGCTTTGACTTTCATGCGAACCTACGCGCGTCGATATCGAAGATTCCCCCAAATGTTCCCCTAGTGCCAGAACCCAGCTACTTTGATCGGACGTCCGTTCACCTCTTTGGAGCGGCCCTTCGGTGTCGAGGGGTGAACAGGTATTTCTCGAGCAAAGCGCCCTGGATTTTACGGTCCAGTCAGCCTGTAGCCCACCTGCAATTCGGTCAGCAGGTACGCCGGCTGCGTAGGATCGTCCTCGAGCTTGTGGCGCAGGTTGGCCATGTGCACGCGCAGGTATTGCGGGCGATCGACATACGCCGGCCCCCACACGTCGTGCAACAACTGCCGGTGCGTCAACACGCGGCCGCGGCCGCGGATCAGCGCGGCAAGCAGGCGGAACTCGATGGGGGTCAGGTGCGCGATGTCACCATGTCTGCGAACTTCGTGGCTGGCAAGGTCCACGCTGATTTCGCCAAATGTCACGATGCTTGAGCCGGACCCGGCGTCGGCCTGCGTGCACCTGCGCAACTGCGCGCGTACGCGCGCCAGCAACTCCGGCACGCCGAAGGGTTTGACGAGGTAATCGTCGGCGCCGGCATCCAGCGCTGCAACCTTTTCTTCCTCGCGTTCGCGCGCGGACAGCACCACGATCGGCATCGACGACCAACCGCGTACTTCGCTGATGAAGCTCTTGCCGTCGGCATCGGGAAGGCCGAGATCGACGATGGCGAGATCCGGCTGACGCGTGGACGCTTCGATCAGCGCACGTTTGCAGGTGTCCGCCTCGTGGACCTCGAATCCCTCGTCCTGCAACGCGGTGCGCACGAAACGGTGGATGTTGGCGTCGTCCTCGACCAGCAATATGCGCGCGGCGTTCATGCCGGCTCCAGTTGCGGCGGTGGTGGCGCCGGCAGCGTAATGGCGAAGACCGCGCCGTTCGGGTTGCGCGGCCGCGCTTCGATCCTGCCGCCGTGCGCCTCGACGATGCGGCGCGCCAGGGCAAGCCCGAGTCCCGCGCCGGTGACGGCGGATTCCCGCCGCCCGCGCTCGAACGGGTCGAACAATTTTTCCGGCGCGATGGATGGCAGGCCCGGCCCGGCGTCGCCGACCTCGATGGTGACGGCACCGTCCGCGTGACGCGCACGAATATCGATGGGTGTGCCCGCGGGCGTGTGCTTGGCGGCGTTGTCCAGAAGGTTCACCAGCACTCGCTGGATCAGCAACGCGTCGACATCGATCAGGGGCAGATCATCCGGAATCACCGCGTCCACAGGATGCACGCGCAATGGCTCGCGCAGCTCATGCAACGCAGTGCCGACAATCTCCTCAAGCGAGTGCCATTGCCGATTGAGTTCCACGCCTCGCGATTGCAGGCGCGCCAGGTCCAGCAGGTTTTCGATCAGGCGCAACATCGCCTGGGCCTGTTCGCCGATGGATGCGACCAGCGCTTCCGCGCCATGGCCACGCAGTTGGGGTGTCGCGGTCTGCGCGGCACCGAGGATGGTTGTCAACGGCGTCCGCAGGTCATGCGACATCGCTGCCAGCAAGGTGTTGCGCATGCGCTCGCCTTCGATCTGCACCAGCGTGTCCTGCGCGACTTCGACGAAGTGCACGCGCTCCAGCGCCAGCGCCAGTTGGCCGCAGCAGGCTTCCAGCAGGCGGCGGTCCTCCGGGTCATGGAGCGGATCGACTTCGGCAAATTCCAGCGCCAGCACGCCGCGCACGCGCATCGGGGCCTTCAGCGGCAGGTAGCGTGCGCGCGCCGCGGAAAGGGTTGCGGTGCCGGCGCCAGCCGGCTGCGCGTGGTCGTACACCCATTGCGCGACGCTTTCGTCGAAGGCCGCCGCGCCGCCGTGCACGGCGCGCACCCGGTCGCCCGCGTCCGGTAGCGCCAAGCCGACAGCGGCGCGGAAGCCGCCCGCGAAATCCCGTAACGCGATTTCCGAGATCCGCTCCGTAGTGAGCGCCGCGGAAAGTTCGCGCGAAAGTCCGGCCAGCGTGATCGCGCGACGTTCGCGCGCACCAGCGACGCGTGCTTCGTGGCGCAGGCGCGCGGTCAATTGGCCGACGATCAAGGCCACGGCCAGCATCAGTCCGAACGTGAACACGTACTGCGTGTCGCTGACGCTCATCGAAAGCCGCGGCGGCACGAAAAAGAAATCGAAGCAGGCCACGGCCAGGAACGCGGCCCACGCCCCCGGACCGCGTCCCCAACGCAGCGCGACGATCGCCACCGTGAGCAGGAACAACATGACCACGTTGGCGAGCTGGAATATCCGCAGCAGCGGCGATGCCACGGCCGTCGCCGCGAAGCATGCGAGCGTCGCCCAGACATAGGGCGTCCACCTGATCTTCAGGCTCTGCGATTCCTGCACGAGGGGATGCCCGTGGTCGGCTCCCGTCGCGACCACGATCAGGTCGAGATCGGGATGGCGCCGACCGATGCGGTCCGCGGTGGAACCACACCAGAACCGCCACGGCGAACGCGGGTGGTGCCCCAGCAGCAGGCGATTGACGTTGCGCGTGCGCGCGCAGGCCACCAGCGCACCGACAACGTCCGGGCCCGGCAAGGTCGCGGTTTCCGCACCAAGGCTCGCCGCCAGCGCAAGCAGTTGCGCGATGTGGCCGCGTGCGACCTTGCCGCGCCGTGGCCGGGGCGCATCGACATGCGCGACGATCCAGTCCGCTTCGAGCTTGCGCGCCAGCCGCGCGGCGTCACGCACCAGCCGTTCGTCGCCATCGGTGCCCGCCAGCCCCACCAGCAGGCGTTCGCGCGTGGGCCACACGGCCTCGATCGTGCGCGTGCGGCGGTAGTCATGCATTTGCGCATCCACGCGGTCGGCGGTGCGGCGCAGCGCCAGTTCACGCAGCGCGATCAGATTGCCTTTGCGGAAGAAGCGTTCGCGCGCACGCTCGGCTGCATCCGGCAGGTAAACCTTGCCCTCCGCAAGGCGCTTCAGCAGCTCGTCGGCGGGCAGATCGACCACCACCACATCATCCGCCGCGTCGAACAACGGATCCGGGACGGTTTCGCGCACGCGCACCCCGGTGATGCGGCCGACGATGTCGTTGAGCCCCTCCAGGTGCTGCACGTTGAGCGTGCTGTGCACGTCGATGCCGGCGCCGAGCAATTCCTCGACGTCCTGCCAGCGCTTGCGGTGGCGGCTGCCTTCGACGTTAGAATGCGCCAGCTCGTCGACCGCGACGAGTTCCGCCTGCGCGGCAAGCACCGCATCGATGTCGAATTCTCGCAACACGTGACCGCGATATTCCGTCTCGCGCAACGGCAAATGCCGCAGGCCCTCCAACAAGCGCGCGGTCTCGGTGCGACCATGCGTTTCGGCGATGCCTACCAGTACGCGTCTGCCCTCCGCCTGCAACTGATGCAGCGATTGCAACATCGCGTAGGTCTTGCCCACGCCCGGGCAGGCGCCGAAGAAGATTTTCAGTTTGCCGCGCGCGGCCTTGCGTTGTTCGTCGGTGATTTCGGCGAGCAGGTGATCGGGGTCCGGTCGCGTTGCGCTCATCGGTGCGTATTATCGCCGGCCCGGCGTGCGGTGGCATCGAGCGCAAGGTTCAGCGCCAGTACGTTGACGCGGGGCTGCCCGAATAGGCCCAGCGAGGGCGCCCGCGTTTGCGCCCGGATCAATGCGCGTACGCTGGCCAGCGGCAAACCGCGCGCACGCGCCACCCGCGGCGCCTGCCAGTCCGCCGCCGCGGGCGAAATGTCGGGATCGAGTCCGCTTGCCGAGGCCATCACCAATCCCGATGGAACCGGGCCGACCGCCTGCGGATTTCCGGCCCGCAAGTTCGCAAAACGTTGCTTCACTGCCTCCAGCAGCGCCGGATTGCTCGGGCCGAGGTTGCTGCCACCTGAGGCCATCGCGTTGTACGGCGCCGGCGAGGTTGCCGAGGGCCGGCCATGGAAATAGCCCGGCGCATCGAACGCCTGGCCGATCAGCGCGCTGCCGACCGGCTGCCCGTTGCGCGCGACAATGCTGCCGTTGGCCTGGCGGGGAAATGCGGCTTGCGCGATCGCGAACGTCGCGAGCGGGTAGACGATGCCGGTGATCGCGCTCAACAACGCGAACACGACCAATGCGGGGCGGATGAGCGAAAGCATGGCGATTTCTCAAAAAGTGGTGGACAGGGTGAACGTGGCGCGCGTGCCGCCGAGATCCTTCACGTCGGTGGAATCGCGAAAGCTGGCGACGTGACCGTAGAACGCGTCATTGGTCGCGCGCGAAACGCCGAGGGTGACGTCGAATTTCGCGTTCGATGCGTACTTCAGCGCCAAGCCGTAATCGGCATAACTCGGATCGCGCGTGCCGTTGGCGAGCGGTGTCTGCAGGCCGCGCTGATAATCCGTATACCCCAGATGCGGCACGACGCTCCATCGTTCGCCCAGCGGAATCGAGCCGTCCAGTTGCAAGTATTGGGTACCGCGCGTGCTACCGCTGTAACCCTGCTCGACGTCGGCACCGAAATAGTCGGTCAGCGCACGCGAGTACTTCAACGTCCAGCCCTTCCAGGTCAGCGAAAGGTTTGCTTCCAGCGTGGCGAGCCTGCGTGCCGGCAACGCCGGACGCGCGTGATCCAGATCGGCGCCAGGGTATGTGTACGCATACATCCCGGCACGTGTGCTCCAATCACCGTGCGTGAAAAACCCGACATCGCCAAACAGATCCAGCTCTGCTCCGCCACCGGGATAGCTGTTGCGGCTGACGTTGGAGGCCCACGCGCCTACGTGTAGGCGCTTGGCATTCCAGTCCACGCCGCCCTGTAGTGCGGGCTGACCCCAGGTCTGGCTGAGACCACGGAACAGGTAATCGCTGGCCAGGGCGAAGGTGCCGCTGAAGGACGTGTCGGCAAAGGCCGTGCCGCTGCCGGACAGCAGTGCGCAGAACAGCAGGAACTGGCGCGCTTTCATCGGCGTCCTCAGCCCAGATGCAGAACGGTCAACAGCAGGTCGATCGCCTTGATGCCGATGAAGGGCGCGATCAGGCCACCGAGGCCATAGACCAGCAGGTTGCGCCGCAGCAGTTGCGCGGCGGGTCGCGCGCGATACGCGACGCCCTTCAGTGCCAGCGGAATCAGCAGCACGATGATCAACGCGTTGAAGATCACCGCCGACAGGATCGCCGACTGCGGCGAATGCAAGTGCATCACGTCCAGCAGGGCGAGCTGCGGGTAGGTACCCGCGAAGGCTGCGGGAATGATCGCGAAATACTTGGCGACGTCGTTGGCGATGCTGAAGGTGGTCAGCGAGCCGCGCGTCATCAGCATCTGCTTGCCGACTTGCACCACTTCCAGCAACTTGGTCGGATTGCTGTCGAGGTCGACCATGTTGCCGGCTTCCTTGGCCGCCGGCGTGCCGCTGTTCATCGCCACAGCCACGTCGGCCTGCGCGAGCGCCGGCGCATCATTGGTGCCGTCGCCTGTCATCGCGACCAGGTGTCCCCCGGACTGGTGGCGCCGGATCAGTGCCAGCTTGTCCTCGGGCGTGGCCTCGGCGAGGAAATCGTCCACGCCTGCCTCCGCCGCGATCGCCGCTGCGGTAAGGCGGTTGTCGCCGGTCACCATCACCGTCTTGATGCCCATCCGGCGCAGCTCGGCGAAGCGCTCGCGGATGCCGCCCTTGACGATGTCCTTGAGTTCGATCACGCCGAGCACACGCGCGTCCTCCGCGACCACCAGCGGCGTGCCGCCCCCGCGCGCAATCGCCTCGGCGGATGCGCGCACCGCTCGCGGCATGCGCCCGCCGGCGGATTCGATGAATCCCTCGATCGCTTCGGTGGCACCCTTGCGGATGTGGTGCCCACCGGCATCGACCCCGCTCATGCGCGTGCGCGCGGAGAATTCAACGAATTGCATGTCATGCAACTCGCGCCCGCGCAGCCCGTGCTGCTGCTTGGCCAGCACCACGACGGAGCGGCCTTCCGGCGTCTCGTCGGCCAGCGATGCAAGTTGCGCGGCCTCGGCCAGTTCGTGGGCCTCGACCCCCGGCGCCGGATGGAAGGCGGAGGCCTGACGGTTGCCCAGCGTGATGGTGCCGGTCTTGTCCAGCAGCAGCACGTCCACGTCACCGGCGGCTTCCACCGCACGGCCGGAGGTCGCGATCACGTTGGCGCGCAGCATCCGGCTCATGCCGGCGATGCCGATCGCGGACAGCAGCGCACCGATCGTGGTCGGGATCAGGCACACCAGCAGCGCCACCAGCACCGCGATGGGTACCGCGCTTCCGCCGCTGGTTCCCGCGCTGTACGCGGAGAACGGGAGCAAGGTCGCGCACACCACCAGGAACACCAGCGTCAGCGCGACCAACAGGATGGTCAGCGCGATTTCGTTGGGCGTGCGGGTGCGCTTGGCACCTTCGACCATCGCGATCATGCGGTCGAGGAAGGCTTCGCCCGGTTGCGCGGTGACGCGTACCACGATCCAGTCCGACAGCACGCGGGTGCCGCCGGTGACGGCCGAGCGGTCGCCTCCGGATTCGCGGATCACTGGTGCGGATTCGCCGGTGATCGCAGATTCATCGACCGTGGCCATACCCTCGATCACCTCGCCGTCGGCGGGCACGATGTCGCCCGATTCCACCAGCACGATCTTTCCGCGAACCAATTCGTCGCTTGGCACCGGTAGCCACGAAGCTTCGTGGCGGGGCTCCTGCAACTGTTTCGCGTACACGCGTTTTTTCGCGGATCGCAAGGCCGCGGCCTGCGCTTTGCCGCGACCCTCGGCCAGCGCCTCGGCCAGGTTCGCGAACCACACCGTCAGCCATAGCCACGCCGCCACCGCGAAGGTGAACGACGGCGACGGCAATCCCGGGCCGTGCAAGGCGGCGAACCCGAGCACGGTGGTCAGCACGCTTCCCGTCCACACCACGAACATCACCGGATTGCGCCATTGCGTGCGGGGGTGCAGGCGCCGCAGCGAATCGGCGAGGGCCGGTTTCAGCAACGTCGGGGCGAACAGGGAATGCACGGCGGATGTTTCCGTCATGGTCGGGTCTCCTTCTCAATGCGCACCGAACAACATCAGGTGTTCGACGACCGGCCCGAGCGCCAGCGCGGGGATGTAGTTGAGCGCGCCGACCAGCAGCACCGTGCCGATCAGCAGGATCACGAACAACGGCCCGTGCGTCGGCATGGTGCCGGCCGACACCGCGAGCCGCGGCTTCGCGGCCAGACTGCCGGCCAGCGCCAGCACCGGCACAATGACGAGGAATCGTCCAAACCACATCGCGATCGCCAACAGCACGTTGTAGAACGGCGTGTCGGCGGACAGCCCCGCGAACGCCGAGCCGTTGTTGTTGGCGGCCGAGGTGAACGCATACAGGATTTCGGAGAACCCGTGCGCGCCCGGATTGAGCACGGCGGCACGCCCCGCCTGCGCCATCACCGCGACGGCGCTGCCCAAAAGCACCAGCACCGGAACCGCAAGGATCGCGATCGCGGTCATCTTCATCTCGAACGTGCCGATCTTCTTGCCGAGGTATTCCGGCGTGCGCCCGATCATCAACCCGGCGATGAACACCGCCAGGATCGCGAAGATCAGCACGCCGTACAAGCCGGAACCCACGCCGCCGAAAACAACCTCGCCAAGTTGCATAAGGAACATCGGCGCGCCACCGGCCAGCGGCATCAGGCTGTCGTGCATGGCGTTGACCGCGCCGCAACTCGCGGACGTGGTGATCGCGGCGAACAACATCGATGCGACCGTGCCGAAGCGTGTCTCGATGCCTTCCATGCTCGGTCCGGCGATGCCCAGATGTGCGAACGCCGGATTGGGTTGCGCCTGCGCATGCACGCCGACCGCGTACAGCGCGACGAACAGGATCGTCATGGCCGCCAGCACCGCCACGCCTTGGCGACGATCGCCGACCATGCGTCCGAAGGTGAACACCAAGGCAGCCGGAATCAGAAGGATCGCCAGCATTTCCAGAAAATTGGTCAGGCCGTTCGGGTTCTCGAATGGATGCGCCGAATTGGCGTTGAAGAAACCGCCGCCATTGGTCCCGAGCATCTTGATGGCTTCCTGGGAAGCGACGGGCCCGAGCGGAATGGTTTGCTGCGGGCCTTGCAGCGTGTGCAGCGTGACGGGGGCCGCGAAATCCTGCGGCACGCCTTGGCTCACAAGCGCCAAGGCGAATACGAACGCAAGCGGCAGCAGGATCCACAGCGTGGCGCGGATCAAGTCCTGCCATGCGTTGCCCAGACTTTTTGAACCGCCGCGCGCCAGCCCACGCATCAATGCGATCGCGACCACGATACCGGTTGCAGCGGAAAAGAAATTCTGCACCGCCAGTGCCAGCATCTGGGTCAGGTGGCTCATCGTCGATTCGCCGGCGTAGCCCTGCCAGTTGGTATTGGTGACGAACGAAACCGCGGTATTGAACGACGAATCCGCCGGCACCGCACCGAGGTGGGCGGGATTGAGCGGCAGCCAGACTTGCAACCGCTGCAACGCGTAAACGAACAGCACTCCGAGCACATTGAACGCCACGATCGCGCCGGCATAGCGCCACCACGGCATTTCTTCGCCGGCGGCATGACCGCACGCTCGCAAGAGAACGCGCTCCGCCGCACCCATCCAGCGCCAGCGGGCAGCGAGACGCCCGTCGAACACGCCATCGATCCAGCGGCTAAGCGGCCACGCCAGCGCAAACAGGATTGCCAGGTACAGCGCGACCTGGAACCAAGGATTCGCGTTCACTCGATATGCTCCGCGTCGATCAACGCGTACAGCAGGTACGCGAACAACCCGGCGGCGAGCAGCCCCGCCAACACATCGATCCAGCCCGGCTCAGCGGTCACGGCGTCGCTCCAATCCGCGGCAAGCCGCAATCAGGGCGAACAACGCCACGCCGAACAACAGCATCAGGAAGAGATACACGAGATCCATCGATCGCTCCGCGGCAAGGACGGAGCGCATCGTAGGAATGACCGCATCAGGGCGGTGCAATGAATGCGTGGGTGCGCATCAAGATGGCATCAAGATCGATGGCGGCATGCGAGGTCGAGTGACAGCACGCTGTGGAGCGACCAGTCCGGACGCATCTGCAAAACGCCTGCGACCGTACATGAGCAGCTGCAGGACTTCGAATGGCTTGGACGTGGGTTCAGCCGAAGCGGCCACAGACTCGGCGAAAGCGAATGTCTGCTACTGAGTAGAGAAGAGCCAAAGCTGCCGATCGGTGCAAAGGCTGCTTCTGGCCCTTTGAGACAGTCGCTACCTCTTTCAGGTCACCCCAAAGCATCCATTTATCACCCGACTTCCGTTACCTGTCTCTTCACAAACCACGGCTCGGTGCGCTGGACGATGTGTACGACCGACAGCATGACCGGCACTTCGACCAGCACTCCCACCACTGTTGCGAGCGCGGCGCCCGAGCGCAGCCCGAATATGCTGATGGCGGTGGCCACGGCCAACTCAAAGAAATTGCTGGCGCCGATCAGGGCTGAAGGCCCCGCCACGCAATGCGGCACCTTCAGCCAACGGCTCAGGCCATAGGCGATGCCGGCGTTGAAATACACCTGCAGAACGATCGGAACGGCCAGCAACACGATGACGATGGGTTGCGCAACGATTGCGTCGCCCTGGAAGCCGAACAACAGGACGAGTGTCGCTAGCAAGGCTGCCATCGACCATGGGTCAATCCGCTTGAGCGCTGCATCCAGGGCGTGCTGTCCGCCACGGCGCATCAAATACCTGCGCCATAGTTGTGCGATGACCACGGGTACGACGATGTAGAGCAGCACCGACAGCAGCAAGGTGCCCCACGGCACGTGGATGGATGCCACGCCGAGCAACAACGCCACGATGGGGGCAAAGGCGACGATCATGATCGTATCGTTGAGCGCTACTTGCGCGAGCGTGAAATTCGGCTCGCCCCCGCACAACTTCGACCAGACGAACACCATGGCCGTGCAAGGCGCCGCGGCCAACAGGATCAACCCTGCGATATACGAATCTTGCTGGGCAGCGGGCAGCCACGCCGCAAAAACATGCTGGACAAACAGCCATCCCAAAAGAGCCATCGAAAAAGGCTTGATGGCCCAGTTGACGAACAACGTAATACCGATGCCTCGGGCCTGCCGCCGAACCCCTGCAAGTTGCGCGAAGTCCACCTTCAGCAACATCGGCACGATCATCAACCAGACCAATCCGGCAACCGGCAGATTGATGTGCTGTGTCTCGGCGCCTGCCAGCAATACAAAAACACCGGGGAAAACACGCCCAAGCCCGATCCCGGCAAGGATGCACAACGCCACCCAGACACTCAGGTAACGCGCGAAACTGCCGATGTGTGCTTGGGCACGGGCCGGCGCGGCAATTTCAGTGCTCATCGGCGGCGGCCTCTTGACCTATCGAACGCAGCTCGCGCTGGATCGACAAACGATCGAGCGTGTCGATGGGAAGGGCCAGCAGCAGGTCGATGCGGCGACGCAACTGCATCCATGCAGACTGGAATGCGCGCCTGCGTTCTGCTTCGGAAACGTTCGCCGCGACCGGATCGGGGATGCCCCAGTGCGCGGAGATCGGCTGACCTGGCCAAACCGGGCATACTTCGCCCGCCGCGTTGTCGCAAACGGTAATCACGATGTCGATCCGCGGTGCATCGGGGCGCGCAAATTCATCCCAGCTCTTGCTGCGCAACGGCTCGCGATAGCCAATCGAACCCGCCAGTTCGGCGGCAAGCGGCTGGACGGCGTCGCCGGGATGGCTACCTGCGCTGTAAGCCTTGAACCGCCCGTCGCCCAAGATGTTGAGCAGCGCTTCCGCCATGACACTGCGCGCGGAATTGCCGGTGCATAGGAAAAGCACGTTGCAGGGTGACGTGTGCATACGCAATCACACGCATCCCGATCCGCAATCGGCGGAAACCTTGGTCATGGAAGGCCCGCAACAGGGCGCGCCCGTGCTGACCTCTTCCGGTGCGCTCGAGTAGGTCGTGGCTTCACCGTGCGTGTGAAAGCTCTCCCAGCGCACGCCTTGCGGATCTTCTGCCCAGAACTTGTCGGAATGGGCGTAACAGCAGGTGGTCGCCTTTTCCGCCAGCGCGACCGCATCGGCAGCCCGCAACCGCTGGCCGATGGCCGTGAGTTCCGCTTCGTCTTCCGCCTGCAGGCCAAGGTGATCCACCCCGGTCTTGCGGTCTCTCTGCGAGATGGCGAAATTGACCCGCGGGTCTTCCAGCATCCACTTGGCGTAGTCCGGCTTGACCACACCCGGCCCGACGCCGAACAGTGTCGTGTAGAAACGGATGCTGGCGTCGAGATTTTCGACATTGACGTGTACATGAAAGCGTTTCATGGTGATCTCCGCTTGGGTTTGCATTGGGCGACCGGCGGACAATCGGCCGTAGCCGAATCCGCGCAGCAGTTTTCGGTAAGGAAGTCGAGCAGATGGTTCATCTGCAGGTAGTTGGCGCGGCACTGGATCACGCGACCGCGGCGTTCGTCCGTGACCATGCCGGCGTGACGCAAGATATGCAGGTGATTGGTCAGCGTGGCACCCGCCAGTCCGGTGGCCTTTGCCAGTTCACCAACCGACATCCCCTCGCCGCCAGCCCGTACCAGCAGACGAAAGAGGTTGAGACGGTGCTCCTGGGCCAGGGCATTGAGGCAAGACAGGGCTGCATTTGATTTCATATTTTTAGAATAGTAGAAATATAATATCTACGTCAAGCGATCTACCTTCCTACAAGCGGACAGTCACCACAGACCAGTTTGGGTCGATCTGCATAATCCGATCTGACTGATCCCAGTGACTGACGGCACCCAGAATCTTCCGGGATCATGCGCGTTATCGACTGCGCCCGCGATCTTTCTTGCGATCTTGCACCTGCTGCTTGGCGAGTAGCTCTTTAGCCAGCCCTATGAAGTGCTCGCGCTCGGTCTGTGCGGGCGGCATGGTGCTCACGAACTGCCTGATCTCCTGCGCCAGCTTTGGCTGTCCCGCTTGCTCGAAGGCTGCGGCGAGTGTGCTCCAGGCGCGACGTACTTTCCGCTGCCTCTCCTTCGCCGCCTTTGCCCAAATCTCCGTGGCGCCATCGCTGCCCGTCGATGCCGTCTTCACGGCCTGTATCAGCTTCCAGCGTGTCACGCGGGTCGCCTTTCTCGCATCCATGTGCCGGATGGCTTGCCGCTGACCCTTGCGGACCACGCCTCGCATTCGCCTCGGTGTCGCTTCGGCCACGATGCCACGCTGACGCAGTTCGGCTGCGAACGCCTCGCGCCAGGCTTGCAGGTCCGCTTTGCGTGGATCCAGTCGCTGGCCCTCCCGGCCTCGTGTCTTGACGGTGAGGTGGGCGTGCGGATTCTCCGGGCGCTTCGGATCGGCCTCGCGGTTGTGATGGGCGAGCAGGTAGTCGTGGTTCCCGCCGAAGGTCTTCTGCGCAAAAGCTCGCGAAGCCTCCGCCACGGCCTCTGGATTGGTGCCCGCCGGCATCGACAGAATCACGTTGATGGTGTCGCGTGCTCGGGGCGGACGATCCACCCCGCCCCTGTCCCACCACTCTTCGGCCAGACTGCGCACATTGGTCGCCCCTTCGACCAGGGAGCCGGCTTCCCGCTCGCCGATCAGCTTGCCGTTGCGGGTGATGTAGGCCAGGTGCTCCTTGATGCCCCGCAATCCTCGCGCACTGCCGGTCACCTTGACCATCACTTCCGGCCGGCGTTTGGCCATGCGACCGATCCGGCCCAACGCCGCGTTCATCCTCGCGGCACTCATGTTCGCTTGCGGCCGCGACCGTTTGGCCCGCACGGGCGTCTGAAAGACCAGTCCTGCTGGCCCAAGCAGCGGGTCGTCCTCGGACTTAGCCATCGGCGCGGTGCGCCCGATGCGATGCACGAGTGGTGGTCGCCGTCATCTCGCGACGAAGCCGCTCGACCGATTGGGCCAAGGCTTGCAGATCCAGCATGCCCTCTGCGAACTGGCCACTGCGTAACAGTCGGTGCGTCAGCGTGTTCAAGTTGCGCCCGACCGCGGCGAGCTCACGGACCGCATCGTGCTGGGCAGACAGCTCTTCTCTGGCAAAGGGGACCGCACCTTCGAGTCGATGGCGCAGCTGACGCACGATCCAGGCTTGGGCCGAATGGCCTTCGGGTTCGGCAAGGGCACGGATCGCCTGAACCTCCGACGGCCTCAACCGCAGCATGACCCGGCTGCCTCTGCCACCCTGACCGCCGCGCATCTCGGACGCGGGCACGCTCCCAAGCGTTCCCGCTTGCCCCGCAATCACGGTCACCGCCATGCGCCGCAGGAGCGTGGACTCGCTCAAACCTTCCCGTTGGGCCAACGCCTGAAACCGGGCCTTGGTTGCATCACTGCAATGGGCTTTCAGCGTCGGCATGGCTGCCCCACGAGGAGGGATGAACAAGCCAAAGCGGGCCACACGCTGCCGGCATCCCTATCCTGCACTAGCTCATTCCTCCTCGTGAAAAGTTCAGCAGGCTGAACTTTTGTGGAGACGGATTCGGCGAGAACGGACTCCTCGGAAAGGCGACCGACGGCATTCGCAATGAGTCGAACGAAGTGCGGATTGGGAAGAGGGACGACGGTTTTTTGCTGCGGTCGATGCGTTAGCACAACATCGAAATGTGAGCCAACCGGCAGCAACTCAGCAGTGAAATTGATCGGCGAAACGACGTCGAAGAGCATCGCGGATTCCTGGTGCGCGCACGCAAAATGGCGTGCGCGGCCGTGAACGGGCGATGCCTACTATCTACATCGGAACGGAAAAATCAAACAGCCTGTCCCGCTTCGTCCCATGGCATCCGAGCTTCGAGACATTGGGCGTGCGCAGCAGCTCTGAACAAGCACACCGACAGGAAAACACACTGCGGTGCTGCTGCCCATGCATGCCCGCAATCGACCAGAAGCGCGCATTGGGCTGACTAGGGTTATTTGCCGATCACGCGAGGAAGGTCGACGTTGTAGCGAACACGGGCAGTTGCCTCGATGGCCAAGGTCTCGAACCGCTTATAGAGCCCGACAATTTCGACGAATGGATCTGGACCTTGGGTAGTGTCGTTCATTGGTACGAGGCGAATCGTGCGGATCGGTCCTGCGTGAGTTATCGTCCCTGCGACGCTGAGGCCGCCTGCCGCTGGATTTGCGCGCATTGGCTGACGGTGCATGACGGTATTTCGGAACTCACCGAGAATGCGTAGCCAGCCTGGTGCGTCCGTCGTACCCATGTTCGCAAATAGCAGCGCCACCAATGGATTGTCGTGCGCGGCGGCGTTGGCGGACTTTGCGAGCCATTCCTCCAGCCGGCCCATTCCATCGACCTTCTCGTGGGCGCAGCACCCGACAGCCGCGATATGCGCCAAGTAGTCACGCGCCGAATAGAGTTCGCCAGCAAGCGAGTGAAAGGCGAGGTGGACATCAGCCATGGCCGTGTTCGAGAAGCGCACTCCGGGCTTCTTTCCCTCGATCAGCGCCCAGCGTAACTGCTCGTGGTGGGCGTCGGCCAATTCTCTTAAACGCACACCTGCTGCGTGAACCGACACGGACACGTACCGAGCTAGGTCCGCGAACTGCTGGTCGCCGCTGACACGTGCCACGTGCGAAAGCGCAGCCCAGCTGTCGCCGGCGTGAAGCTGCTGTCCAGAGGTTGGGACGTCGGGACGCCAGACTTCCGACCGGGTCGGCTTTCCAGTGTCGTGTCTCTGGTTGACACCCGCCATCACACAACCGGCCTCCTTGGCCGCTTCTAGGACCGCAGGCCAAGTCAACCGATAGCCAATCAGTTCCTTGTCGTCTACGCCGACTGGCGCGAGCAGCAAATGACCGTCGTTCAGTGGGTGCGCGCAGAGCCCGCCTGTGAAGTAACAGGTCTCGGTCTGAACAACCGTGCCCATCGTGATGTCGGACACTTCGATCTCCATACGTGCAGTCCGCTCTCGACTTACTGACGTCATGGCATTCGACATAGCACAAGCCTGCCCTACTGAACAGTGGACTTTAGGTCGCACCTGCTCGGTATGTTGCAATTCGCAATTATCGCGAATTTTTGATGGTACGCTAAGGACATCTGTTACTATGATTGCGTAAATTCGTATTTTACGCTAATTTCTTCGTATGAATGAACAGACAACCCGCCTTCCCCGCGGACGCGCACAGCTTGTCCGAGTGCTTTCCGCGGCCGGCGACGTGATCCACGTCGATGACGTGGTAAGTACCCTCCAACTTGACCGGACCGGCGCTGCCCAGCGTTTGTCGCGCTGGGCTCAACAGGGATGGCTGAGACGTGTGGGGACCGGCGCCTACGTTGCGGCCTCCCTTAACACATTGGGATCTGACCGCGTCCTCGATGACCCATGGGTCATCGTTCCCGCGCTCTTCGCACCAGCATACATCGCAGGTCGCACAGCAGCGGAGCACTGGGACCTCACCGAGCAGATTTTCAAGGACATCTTCGTGATGACCTCACAGGCTGTACGCCAAAAGCGCCAGGAGCGGCACGGTGCGCTATTTTCGCTGAAGCACATTGATGAGCGGAAGATTTTCGGCACAAAGAATGTCTGGCGCCATCACACCCGAGTGCCCGTCGCTGACGTGCACCGTACGATCATCGATATGCTCGACGACCCGGCGATCGGTGGTGGCATCCAGCATGTAACCGACTGCCTTGCTGTCTATCTGCGGCGCGATGATCGCGATGACAAAAAGCTTATCGATTACGCGGTGTGTCTCGGCAACGGTGCGGTCTTCAAGCGCCTCGGATTTTTGGCAGAGCGTTTACGTGACGGTACTGAACTAGCCTCCCTCTGCGAGCAGCATCTGAGTGGCGGCCATGCGAAACTCGACCCTGCTCAGGGCGAGGCAGTCGTGGTGACAAAATGGCGGTTGCGCATGCCCGAACGCTGGGCGCGCCAGGAACAATATGATCGATAAGCACGAAATTCTCGCGATAGCCCAGCAAACGTCGCTCACACCACACGTCGTGGAGAAGGATTATGTTCTGGGCTGGATGCTCGCCGGCATCTATAGGCACGAAGATCTTGCAGAGGACTGGATTTTCAAGGGCGGCACGTGCCTGAAGAAATGCTTTTTTGAGACCTATCGGTTTTCCGAAGATCTTGACTTCACTCTTCGCAACACAGAGCACCTGGACGCCGGCTTCTTGAAGGGCGCATTTTCTGAGGTTGGTGAATGGATCTATGATCAAACCGGCATCGAGATTCCGGCCGATAAACAAGAGTTTGATATCTATCGGAACCCGCGCGGCCAAATTTCCTGTCAAGGCAAGATCAGCTACAAAGGCCCCGTCTCATCAACCTACACCCTTCCGCGCGTCAAGCTTGATCTAACCACCGACGAACGGGTCGTTCTGCCTCCGGTTCGTGCACAGATCTTTCATCCATATAGCGATGTCCCCGATGATGGCATCGAAGTCCTGGCCTACGACTACATCGAGGCGTTCGCTGAAAAATTCAGAGCTCTCGCGGAACGAACCCGCCCGCGTGATCTCTACGACGTCGTCCATCTCTACAGAAACACCGAAGCTCGTCCTGAATCGCAGCGTTTCATGGAAGTCCTACGCGCAAAGTGTGAATTCAAGGGCATTGCCATTCCACGCTTAGTCGACCTTGAGCCACACCGTGCGGAACTTGAAGCTGGTTGGATTCACATGCTGGAGCATCAGCTTCCGGCATTGCTCCCTGTCGCAACGTTCTGGGACGCGCTGCCAGAAATCTTCAATTGGCTCGCAGGCGCCGCCCCGCAGTCCCTTGCGGCGATGCCTATTGGCGCCGGCAACGCACTCATCCGCGAGCGCGTAGTCGACCTGCCCACTGGCAGCCGTGGACAGAGCCTTATCGAAATGATCCGGTTCGCCGCCGCTAACCGCCTCCTTGTCGAAATCGACTACCGAGACAAGCAGGGCAATCGTTCGACGCGCGCGATCGAAGCTTACTCGCTTCGGCGCTCGAAGGCCGGCGATGTGTTGCTCATGGCCGTACGCGTGGACAGCGGCCAACCACGCAGCTATTTGGTCAACAGCATCCTTGAGGTCAAAACCACGCAGACGTCATTCGCGCCGCGGTATCCAATCGAACTAACGCCATCGGGTCCGCAGAGCATTCCGGGCACCACCAGGTCTGGTTCGGGGAGCACTTTCGGAACAGGCCACACACTGACAATTCGGCGCTCGCCTGCACGCAGGTCGACCCGAAGCCCGGGTTTTGGAACAGCGAGCGGTCCGACCTATGTCTTCAAATGCACCGCCTGTGGAAAGACCTTCAACAAGAAAAGTTACGATGCGACATTGAACAGACATAAAAACAAGCGGACAGGCTACGAATGCTACGGGTCGATTGGCGCATTCGTGAGGACGAAATACTAGCCGGTCATGCGTCGCACAGAAGTAGCCCACCTTCAACTTGCACGCTTGCGGATCGGAACGACGTTCGCGCCGGTTTTCAGCGCATCCAGATAGTCGGCCCACGCCTGCATCATCCTGCGACGTTCGTCCATGTATTGCGCGAGATTGTACGTGCCGCGAATGGAATCGCGATCGCGGTGGGATAGCTGGCGCTCGATGGCGTCGGGATTCCAGCCGAGTTCATTCAGGCGTGTGGACGCCATGTGTCGAAAGCCGTGGCCGGTCATTTGCTCGGTCGTGTAGCCAAGTCGACGCAGTGCGGCGTTGACCGTGTTCTCACTCATCGGCCGATGACGGGTGCGAACGCCGGGAAACACGAGCGAGCCGGTCCCGGTCAGCCGATGAAGGTCGCGCAGAACCCTCACGGCTTGTTGGGCCAACGGCACGATATGCGGCGGCGTACGCGGATTCTCCTTTGCCGCCTTGCGCAATTTGCGGTGACTCGGGGGAATACGCCATTCGGCTTCGTCAAGATCGATCTCGCTCCATTCCATTGCGCGTAACTCGCCCGGTCGTTGGAACAACAGCGGCGACAAGCGCAGAGCCGCGAGCGTCACGGGGTGCCCCTGATAGCCGTCGATGGCCCGAAGCAACTCGGCGACCTCCTTCGGCTCGATGATGGCGGCGAAGTTCCGCGCATCAGCATTCGGCAATGCGTCGCGGAGATCCGCGGCTGGATCGCGCTTGGCGCGACCCGTAGCGATGGCATAGCGGAAGATCGCGCTCACGGTCTCGCGGATACGGCCCGCAGTGTTGAGCGTTCCACGCTTGACCAGGCGCCGCAGCATCGACAGCACTTCGGGCGCTTCCAGTTCCGCAACAGGCTTGTCGCCGAACCAGGGGAACACGTGATTTTCCAGCCATGCCCGAACTTTGGCGCTCTGGTCTGGCATCCATTCGCCACTCTTGGTATCCAGCCATTCGCGTGCGATGGCCTCGAAACTGTTCTCGGCAGCCAAATGGCCCGCGAGCTTGTCCAGCTTGCGCTGCGACGCTGGATCAATGCCTCCACGCAGCTGAGCACGTGCTTCATCACGAAGCTCGCCTGCCCGCGCCAACGAAATCTCCGGAAAGACCCCCAAGGCGATGCGCTTTTCCTTGCCGCCGTAGCGGTATTTCCAGCGCCAGTACTTCGCACCCGTCGGCATCACCTCCAGGTACAGACCACCGCCAGCGGCGAGCTTGTATGGCTTGTGGCGCGGCTCTGCCTTGCGAGCCGCCAGCCCCGTCAGCCGTTTGGACACCAGTACAGATTCGACCATTTGTTCCCCCAGCCGTTTTTGAATATTCCCCCAATTGTGCCCCCTTATTCCCCCGGATTCAAGGAAACATGGTGGGACGCCAACGGACAAGAAGTCACAAAAAAACCCGCTGCTATGCGGGTTTCAGAGGCCTCTCGGGACTTTCTTGGATGTTCATTTGGAGGCCAGGGTCGGAATCGAACCGGCGTACGCGGATTTGCAGTCCGCTGCATGACCACTCTGCCACCTGGCCGGTGACGGGAACGCAGCGCAAGGCCGCCTTCCAACCGGAACCGCATTGC
>Ga0134125_10003179_pt1 | contig 19135 bp, 9 predicted proteins | sample KB31751_FD_96464 | JGI IMG/M metagenome (GOLD analysis project Ga0134125, IMG submission 96464) | Terrestrial soil microbial communities with excess Nitrogen fertilizer from Kellogg Biological Station, Michigan, USA - KB3-175-1 | ecosystem: Environmental > Terrestrial > Soil > Unclassified ... | reverse complement strand
TCTGCCCATTGCGGCGCGGCCCGATCGCCTTCAACGGCCCCGGCGGGTTCGTCGGCGCCATGGATTATGCCGGCAGCTGCGAGAACAATCCCCAGGCCCACTGGCAGGGCTTCCGCGGAATCATCCAGCCCAAGAACCAGGCCCCCGTTACCCTGATGAGCATCACCGACGGCACGAGCAACTGCATCGCCGTGTCCGAGAAGGAACTGAGCATCAGAAACCTCAGCACCGGCAACGACCAGTGCGACAACGCCGGCTTCACCTGGGGTTACGACTTCGGCAGCAGCGGCAACTGGGACAATACACTGGAACGCGCCGACGTGCAGGTCGCGATGGACGGGGCGAACGGCCTGGCCGGCACCGGCAATGGCACGCACGGCTTCGGCTCCCGCCACATCGGCAAGATGAATGCCTGCATGTGCGATGGTTCCGTCCAGGGGATCAGCTACAGCGTGACCAAGACCGTGTTCGAACGGCTTTGCTACATCAACGACGGCAACGTGATTCCGTCGAATTCGTTCTGAGTGTCGGCGAGGCGGAAACGCCGACGAACGGAGTGGAGAAAACGAGCCCATTCGGCGAAACCGGGTGGGCTTCTTTTATTGCGCGTAGCGATCGACGAGGAACTGCAAACGGCGTTCGAGTTCGGGATTCCCCTCGCGGCGGGCTTGTTGCACAGCCTGCCGGGCCGTCTCGGCGGCTTCACTTTTGCGGCCAGTCTCTCCGTAAGCGAATGCCAGGCTGGCCAGGATATCCGCCGAAGGTTCCGGCGTAACGGCTTTCACTTGCTGCAACAGCAGGAGTGCTTCCTCGGGACAGCGGAATCGCGATTCCCGGAGATCAAGGAGCTTATCGGCTAACCTCAGGGCCCACGATGACCATCCCGGATCGAGTCTCGCACCGGCTTGAAACTCGGCCGTTGCCGCATTCGGATCGTCCAGGGTCATCGCAAGGTTGAAGTGGTACTCGGCCTGCGGGTCGAGCCGAAGTGCTTCTTCGAACTCGGATCGAGCTTCGCCGCGTTCGCCGCTCCGCAGCAGCGCGAGCCCCAGGCTATTGCGATAAATAGGAACGCGTGGACCGATGGCACAGGCGCGGCGCAGCAATTCGATCGCTTCCGCCGTTCGTCCTTCGCGCAGCCGGGCCAGTCCCAGGTTGTGCAAGGAAAGTGCGTGGGCCGGGTCGAGTTCCACGGCCCGCTCGAAGTGAGCGACGCCCTCGGCCATCTGCCCGCGGTTGAAAAGCACCGTGCCGATGCCGAAGTGGGCCTCCGCGTTGGCCTCGTCGGCACTTAACGCGGCTCGCCAGATGGTCTCCTCGTTTTGCCAGTGTCCTTCGTGCATCAATGTGGAAATGGCGCAAATGCCCAGGATCACCGAGGCCGCGGCGATCAATCGGGTTCGCGTCTCGACGTTGCCGGCGGCCGGTGCGGGAACCATCCACACGGCGGCGAGGAAGATGCCAAGCAAGGGGAAGTACGTGTAGCGATCGGCAAGGGCCTGGTTGCCGACCTGGACGAGGCCGATGACCGGCACCAGCGTGCCGAGGAACCAGCACCAGCCCACGAGCACCGCCGGGCAGCGCTTACGCCATCGGATCGCGGCAATTGTGATTGCCATCAGGAACGCCCCGGCGACAACCGCCTGCAGCCAGGGAACCTGCCCACTGGCATGAGGGTAGAAAATCGCCAGATCGTCCGGCCAAATCGTTCGCCGGAGGTAGGTTCCATAAGCGACGATCGCATTGGCGACGCGAGCATCGAACGGCAGTCGATGGAGGGGAACGAGGGCGTGATCCGATTGCGCGAACACCGTGACGATCGATGAGGCGAGGGACAAAAGTACGAGCGGCGCCTTCTCGAGCAGGAGCCAGCCGATGGATCGCTCGAAACGCTGGAGGGGCCAATGATCCAGAAGTAGAAAGACGAACGGCAGCGTCACCAGCATCGGCTTGGCGAGCAAGCTGAGCGCGAACGCCGCCATCACCGCGAGGTAGCGAACCGCCGTCGCCCGCTCGGCGTAAGCCGCATAGGCGGCCATTGCCAACAGGCCAAAGAACGTGCTCAACACGTCTTTCCGCTCGGCCACCCACGCCACCGATTCGACGTGCAGCGGGTGAAAGGCGAACAGCGCAGCGACGGCAGCCGACCGCCAGATCGCCCCGGTCATCCGCGATAAGACGAGGAAAACGAGCAGCACATTCGCGCAGTGCAAGAGCACGTTCACGGCATGGTGGCCGGCGGCGTCGCCGCCGAACAGTTGCCAGTCGAGGGCGTGCGCTAGCCAGGTGAGCGGGTGCCAGTTGGAGGCGTGTACCGCCGTGAAAGCCCACTGGATGCTTTCGGCATCCACACCGCGTTGAATCGCGGGGTTGCCCGTGACATAAGCCCGGTCGTCGTAATCGAGGAAATCGTTGAACAGGCAGCGGGAATAAAGGAGAAAGGTGGCGACGATCAATGCCAGGGCGATGCGCCCCTTGAGAGAACTTGGCATAATGCGAAGCGGACGAGTGTGAAGTGCGTTTATGATGTCAGTGGCGGGTGCGTGTGTCAAGGCGCCCGATCCTTGCGAGCGGCGGGCGTAAGCCCCCGGATTCTTGAACTCATGATCGTGAATTCCTACGCGGTGCTCGACGCATTCGTCTGCTCGCTGCGGCTGGGGCTCGTTCCCCCTATTCTCTGGCTGGCAATTGCGGGCCTATGGCGTTGGCGACGGTCGGCAGCCGATCCCTTGGCTCGCCGCGCCGTCGAAGAGCGATTGCACCTGCTTTTCCTCCTCGCCAGCGTGCAACTCGTGCTCAACTTTCTGGCGTGGCCGCTCTTCTACTTGCTGCTGCAAAGCTACATTCCCAACTGGCCGGGCGTGATGTGCATTTACGGCGTCACGCGGGTCGGGGCCGGCACCGTCGGTACGAGTCGCTTCTTGCCGGCCCTCATCGACGCGCTGCAAGTCCTCAAGCCCGTACTCGTCTTCCTCAGTGGAATGTGGTTCGTGCTGCACCTGGTCAATCGGCAAACGCGAACGGCGTCGATCACCGCTCCAGTGTTGGTCGGTTTACTCGCGGCCGGAACTGTTGCCGCGGTCGATGCCGCCGCCGAGTTGGCATACCTGGTCATCCCCAAGAAAGAAGAGTTCCTGGCGTCCGGTTGCTGTTCCGCCGGAATCAATCGCAGCCACGACGCCCGGCGACTTATGCCGTTGCCCGGCCTGAGCAGCGAAGCCGAATCCTGGCTTCCGGCGGTCTACTATGCCTCGAACCTCGGCGCCGCGGCCCTGCTGGCCGCCGTGGTGCGCTTCCGCTTATTTTCGACGAAATGGATCGTTCCCCTGGCGCTGGTCGCCGCTGCCACGTTCCTCGTGAACCGAGCTTTTCTGGTGGAATTGGCTGCCCCGCGATTGCTCCACCAACCGGATCACCATTGCGCCTACGATCTGGTGGAAGCGGCGCCGGCGAGCATCGCGGCAGTCGGCCTTTTCGTGGCGGGAAGTTTCTGCACCGGCTGGTCCTGCTGCGTCCGCTGGTTCGGCCGCCCATCTTCCAGCGAATTCGCGGCAACGCTGGATAGCGCCTTGCTCGCTCTGGCCGCCTTGGCCTATGCCTCTTCCGTGCTCATCCTTTCCGCAGTGATGACCCTCGCTTGAGCGGAAAAATCCCTATAACAAACGCAAGCGCCGCTCCTCTCTCCTCCGCGATTCCCCTCTCGTCGAACCAGGGCCGCTACCCGTGTCTAGCCGCGAACCTGCCCGCACGCCCCGCGAAGTCCTCGCCTTCTTGCGCGAACGCGAAGTCAAGGCCGTCGATCTCCGCTTCATGGACTTCCCCGGCCTGTGGAAGCACTTCACCATTCCCGCCGGCGTCGTCGACGAAGACCTCTTCGACGACGGCCACGGCTTCGACGGCTCCTCCATTCGCGGCTGGATGCCGATCAACGAATCGGACATGCTGCTGGTGCCGCAGCCGGAGACGCTGTTCCTCGATCCGTTTTGCCGCGACACCACGCTGGCCATCATTTGCAACATTCAGGATCCGTTGACCAAGGAGGACTACAGCAAGGATCCGCGGAACGTGGCCCGCAAGGCCGTGAACTACATGAAGAGCACCGGCGCCGCGGATAGTGCCGCTTTCGGCCCATCGCTCGAATTCTTCGTCTTCGACGACGTGAAGTTCGACCAGACGCGGCACTCGGCGTTCTACTTTGTCGATTCCGGCGAAGGCGAATGGAACAGCGGCCGCGACGAACGCCCCAACCTCGGCTACAAGATTCCGCATCGACAAGGTTACTTTCCCTGCCCCCCGACCGATGCCGCCCACGACCTCCGCAGCGAAATGATGCTCGCCATGATGGAATGCGGCATGACCGTCGAGAGCCACCACCATCAACGGGCCAGCGGCGGACAATGCGCCATCAATATCCGCTACGACGATCTGGTGCCGATGGCGGATAACGTGCTGAAGTACAAGTACGTGGTGAAGAACGTGGCCCGGCGGCACGGCAAGACCGCCACCTTCATGCCCAAGCCGCTCTTCGAGGATTATGGCAGCGGCATGCACGTCCACGTTTCGATGTGGAAGAACGGCAACAATCTCTTTGCCGGCAGCGATTATTCGAACCTGTCCGAACTCGCGATGTACGCCCTCGGCGGCTTGCTCAAACACGCCCCGGCCCTCTGCGCCATCACCAACCCGACCACCAACAGCTACAAGCGGCTGGTTCCCGGCTACGAGGCGCCGGTGAACCTGGCCTACAGCCAGCGGAACCGATCGGCGGCGGTGCGAATCCCGGTCTATTCGTCGCGGCCGAAATCGAAGCGAATCGAATACCGCGTGCCGGACGGGGCGGCGAACCCGTACCTCGCCTTCGCGGCGATGCTCATGGCCATGCTCGACGGCATCCGCAACAAGACGCACCCCGGCCCGCCGCTCGACAAGGACATTTATGACATGCCGCCCGAGGAGCTCAAGGATTTGCCGCGCGTCCCGCAATCGCTGGATGAGGCCCTCACGGCTCTCGAGCGCGATCACGAGTTCTTGCTGCAAGGGAGTGTGTTCACGGAGGACGTGATCGAGACGTGGATCGACTATAAGCGGAAGGAAGAGGCGGAAGCGCTACGAGTGCGGCCTCACCCGTACGAATTCGCGCTGTATTTTGATAGTTAGTGGAGAGTCGCTCATGTCCGCATTGACCAAGAAAAAACTGACGGCTTCGGAATACCTCGCCCTCGAGAAGGTCGCGGAGTTCAAGAGCGAATTCTGCGACGGCATCATGTATCCCCTGCACTGGGACGGCGTGTCGGCAATGGCCGGCGCCAATCCGCTGCACAATCGCATCAAGGAAAACCTTGTTGGCGAGCTGTTCGGGCGATTCGGCGATGGCCCTTGCCAATCGTATTCCAGCGATCAGCGGGTTCTCCTCAGCGATACGGGGATGTTCGCCTACCCGGATATTGTCGTGGTTTGCGATACTCCGCAGTTTTCGGATGTAGACCCGAACGCTCTCGAGAACCCCCTGATCATCTTCGAGGTGATGTCGCCATCGACGGAAGGCTACGACCGAGGATTCAAGTTCGCGCAGTATCGGCAACAGCGTTCCCTGCGGGAAGTGATCTTCGTCGCGCAGGATCAGCGGCGCATCGAGCGTTTCGTTCGCCAGGCGGATGAAACGTGGACGCTAACGACCTTTTCCAATCCCCAGGGAGAACTGGAACTCGGAACGATTTCGATTCGCATACCCCTGGCCCGAATCTATCGCGGCGTCGCGTTGGCGGACGAGATATAATCGCAATCGAGAGGTTGCCGATGCCGCTGCGCGATCGCTTTCATCCACCCGTGTCGGACAAGCATAGCTGGGACGAAGTCCACGGCGGCTGGCCGATGATGATCGTGCGCGATCTGTTCGACATTCTCCCTGCGGGTTACACGGCGTCGCCGAATGTCCACCTGGGCCCGATGTTCGAAGTGGACGTATCCACCTTCGAAGAAGATAAGGCCGCGCGAGACGCGTTTGACCGGGACGACGGCGCTGTCGCCACGGCGCCGCGACCGACACTTACGCTGGAAACCGACCTGTCCGAGAGCGATGAATACGAAGTGCGGATCTTCGACGAGGAACGGGGCCGGCGGTTAGTCGCAGCCATCGAACTGGTCAGCCCGAGCAACAAGGATCGACCGGAGAGTCGCCGGGCATTTCTCGCCAAAGTCGAGGCGTTGCTCAACAGGGAAGTCTGCGTTGCGATCGTCGATGTGGTATCGGCGCGGCAATTCAATCTCTATGCCGAGTTGCTGGAGCGGCACGGCCACGAACCCGGCGCCGACCAATTGTCGCCGCTGTATGCGGTCACCCTCCGCGGCCGCAAACGGGCCGCGAAGCCGTCGCTTCTCGACATTTGGTTGTACCCGATGGCGATCGGGGACCCGCTGCCGACACTGCCAATTTGGTTAAGCGCGGACGAGCGCGTTTTGCTGCCGTTGGAATCAAGCTACGAGGAAACCTGCCGCCTGCTGCATATCCGATAGCAGCCGCGCTCCCCGTTGGGTCGCGGCTAATCGGGAGCCGTCGCGCTCCCCGTTGGGTCGCGGCGAACCTAGCATGACAACATGTGGCTTTTGATTCTGCTCGCGTTCGTTGCCTGGGTTGGGCACGCTTTTGTCTGGACGACGATTCTCAATTACGTTTACGCCCGCCCTTATCCGAAGCCCGTGCTACGGCTTTGGCGACACTTCACAGCCGTGATAATCCTTGCGTTCCCCGGCGTTCTATTCTTAATAGAGGATCGTAATGTCGGCGAGCGAATGTCCGCAAGCACATTTCTGGCCGGCCTGTATGCCGTGATCTGTTTCGGTTTCAGTTGCGACTACTTTATGATTTGTGTCCAACGCTGCCTGCGCGAACCGCCCGCCACGTTGCTCTCGGAGACAACAACGACCCTGGATTTGTGGAGCGAGCTGGGCGCCAAGGCGATCGGCGACGGCGCGGGGCAACTCCTCGCCAAGCTGCCGCTCAACGGCATCTACAACGTTGACTTCACGGAACTTACCCTGGCCATGAAACTGCCGCCCGAGTGGGACGGCTTGACCATCCTCCATCTCACCGATTTGCACTATCACGGAACGCCGAGCCGCGAGTGGCACGAACGGGTCATGGCGGAAATCGCAGGCCGCTGGCCGACGAACGATCTTATCTGCCTCACCGGCGACTATGTCGATACCGACGAACACCATGCGTGGATCGGGCCGCTATTGGGGCGCTTGCAAGCGATGGAAGGGAAGTTCGCGATTCTCGGCAACCACGACCGGAATCACGACCCCGAACGGGTTCGCACGGAGTTGGAGCAAGCCGGGTATACGATGCTCTCCAACGGCTGGGAGGAAGCGACAATCCGCGGCGTGCCGTGCGTGCTGATCGGCCACGAAGGGCCGTGGTTCGTCCCGCCGCCGGATTTGCAGGCGATGCCGAGCGAACCGTTTCACTTGGGCTTATGCCACACGCCGGACAACTTCTATTGGGGCCAGCGGCACGGCATCGACCTAATGTTGTGCGGCCACGTGCATGGCGGGCAGGTTCGCTTCCCGTTCATCAGTTCCATCTTCGTTCCGAGCATGTACGGCCGGCGCTTCGACATGGGTGTTTTCGAGCGGAATGGAACGGTCATGGTGGTTGGCCGCGGGCTCAGCGGCAAGGAACCGCTTCGTTTCCGCTGCAATCCGCAGGTCATTCGCATTACGCTGCGGGCTTCCGCGAGCTGATCCGCAGTTACCCAGGCTTCCCAGGTTCCTTTCGAGCTGCCGAAAAACCGGGACATCCCCACGAATTGAGCTGCCCATCGGTTGACGGGACTATCCCCGACCAACACAATAGCTCTTTCGATTTCGAATCCAATTCAAGTTCGAGTTCCAATTTGGGGAACTGCGAGCTTGGACTGGAACGTTGGAACTGCTTCAGCGGGAAGGGGAATCGCTCTCCGCGCTTCGACGGCGTTGCCGGGACATCCCTGCGTCTTGAACTGCAGCCTGCTCCGCACCCTCCGGGATGTTTCATGGAACCGATCGCGATCGTCGGCATCGGGTGTAAATTGCCCGGCGGAATCAGCACGCCCACGGCATTGTGGGAGAAGCTGCTTGCCGGCGCGGACCTCATTACGGACACGCCGCCGGACCGGTGGAACCCCGAGGCTTACTTTCATCCGAACCGCGGCGTGCCCGGCGCGACCTACGCCCGCTGGGGCGGCTACGTCTCTGACCCCGCCGGTTTCGACGCTGCCTTCTTCGGCCTCACGCCGCGCGAAGCGGCCCACATGGACCCACAGCAGCGTTGGCTGCTCGAAACGGCGTGGGAAGCCCTCGAAGACGCTGGAATCCCGCCCGCTGAACTCGCCGGCACCAAAACCGGAGTCTTCGTCGGCATCTCCTCCTGCGATTACGGCGACATCCAGAAACGCGGCCGCTTCGAAGTGGACATGCACACCACTTCCGGCAGCGCCCTCAGCATCGCCTCGAATCGCATCTCGTATTTGCTCGACCTGAAGGGGCCGAGTTTCTCCGTCGATACCGCCTGTTCATCGTCGCTCGTGGCGCTCGACCTGGCGTGCCAGTCGCTGGCGCGCGGCGAAGTGCCGCTGGCCTTGCTCGGCGGGGCCAACGCGATTCTGCAAGCGGATGTCACGGTGTCGTTCGCCAAGGGCGGGTTCCTTTCGCCGACCGGTCGATGCCGTGCGTTCGACGCCTCGGCGGATGGTTTCGTTCGCGCCGAAGGGGCCGCCGTCGTAGTTCTCAAGCCGCTGGCCAAGGCGCTCGCCGACGGCGATCGCGTTTACGCCGTTATCCGCTCGACCTTGACTAACCAGGATGGCCGCACCGGCGGACTGACCGTGCCGAGCGCCGAGCAACAACAGGCGATGCTCGAGGAGGCATACGCCAAGGCCGGGGTGAAGCCGGATCAGGTCGGCTATGTGGAAGCCCACGGCACCGGCACGGCGGTCGGCGACCCACTGGAAGCGGCCGCCCTCGGCAAAGCGCTCGGCGCCCATCGCGCCAAGGACGACCGCCTCTGGGTCGGTTCCGTCAAGTCGAATCTCGGCCACCTGGAGCCGGCCTCCGGTGTGGTTGGCCTCATCAAGCTTGCCCTCGCCTTGCACCATCGCACGATCCCGCCGAACCTGCATTTCCGCGAGCCGAATCCGCGGATTCCCTTCGACGATTATCGCCTGCGCGTGCCGACCGAGGCGACGCCGTGGGAAGCGGCCGACGGCGCGTTGCTCTATGGCGGCGTAAACTCGTTCGGCTTCGGCGGCACGAACGCTCACGCGGTGCTGTCGTCGGCGCCGGGGCAATCGTGCTGTTCGTCGGCGTGCGCCAGGACGCCCACGGGGCCGCAACTGTGGACCGTTTCGGCGCGATCCGAAACGGCCCTGAAACAAGCCGCCAAGCGCGATGCGGAGCTGTTATCATCGCCTGGCACATCGTTTGGTCCGCTCGCCGAGGCGGTCCGCGCGCGGCGCAGCCATCACGCTCACCGCGTCGCGGTCGTTGCCGACAATGCCGCGAGCGCCGCGGAGAAGTTGACGGCGTTCGCGGCGGGAAGCACGCCAGCCGGTTCGTTCACCGGCCACGCCCCGCACCAATCGCCGCCCGTGGCCATTGTGTTTTCCGGCCAGGGGACGCAGTGGCCCGGCATGGCCCGCGACCTGTTCCAATCCAATCCGCGCTTCAAAGCGACCTGCGAGGAACTGGATGCGATCATGCGGCCGGCGTGGGGCCGCAGCCTCATCGAAGAAATCCTTCGCGGCGACGAAACGGTTTACCAGTCGGACATCGGCCAGCCGGTGCTGTTCGCCCTGCAGGTCGGCGTCTATCGGCTCTACCTCGATGCGGGGTTAAAGCCGGCGCTCGTGTTCGGGCACAGTTTTGGAGAAGTGGCCGCGGCCCATGCCTGCGGCGCTCTTTCACTCGCCGCCGCCGCCCAGGTGATCGTCGAGCGGGCCAAGGCATTGGAACTGACGAGCGGGGCCGGGGCGATGGCCGCCGTCGGCATCACCGAAGCCGAGGCCGCCGATTACCTCGCTCGCTATCCGAACTGGCTCAGCATTGCCGCCTTCAACAGCGACAACGACCTGACGCTGGCCGGCGACGCGGCTTCGATTCAAGCGGTCGTCGACGACGTGGCCAAGCAAGGCCGCTTTGCCCGCGTGCTGCCGTTCCCCTACGCCTTCCACTCGATCGCGGTAGAGGGGTGCCGCGAAGTCTTCACCAAGGCGATCGCCGGCTTGCCCGCGAAGCGGCCCGAGATTCCCTTCGTCTCGACGGTGATCTCCCGCGAACTGACCGACGAAATTCCGGACGACAAGTATTGGTGGCGAAATCTGCGGCAGCCGGTGCGTTTCTCGGCGGCGACGCGTCGCGCCGCGGAACTCGGCGCCCGCGTCTTCCTGGAAGTGGGGCCGCATCCGGGCCTCGTTCGCTACGTGAAGCAAGTTGTCGGCGACGCTCCGGATACCGCGGCGCTCGGGTCGCTGCGGCGAAATGAATCGGGGCCGCACTGCTTCGCCGAATCGCTGGCTTCGCTCCACGTCGCCGGCGTTCGTCTCGACTGGAAGGGAGCGCGGCCGCCGCGGCACGTCTCCTTCCCGAACTACGCCTGGCAACGGCAGCCCTTCTGGGCCGAGAGCGAAGAATCGCGGCAGCGGCGGCTCGCCACCCCGACGCATCCATTGCTCGGCGTCCGCGAACCGGGACCGGCCAGGCAGTGGCACAACTGCCTTTCGAGCGAGCAGTTCACTTACCTCGCGGACCACGGTTTCCGCGGGCGGGCGGTGTTCCCCGCGGCCGGGCATATTGAACTGATGCTGGCGGCCGCCGCCGATGGGTCTTTTGCCGACCCCGTCGGAATCGCCGACGTGAACTTCGACCGGATTCTCTGGGCCGATCAACCGCACGAAGTGCGAACGAACTTCGATCCGGCGACGCGGCGGCTTTCCGTCGCGGCGCGGGCAATCGACGACGGCGGCCGCGGCTGGGAAGTCTGTAGCCGCAGCGTCCGCTGGGCCGCCGATGCCTCGGGACATCCGCTCAGTCGAGCGTTCCAACGGCCGGATCGTGCCAAGCCGATTTCGGTGGCCGAACTTTATTCGCGCTTCGAGCGCGGCGGCAACCATTACGGCCCCCAGTTCCGCACCGTCCGCGCGATCTGGCAAGCCGACGGCGAGCTCTGGTCCGAAGTGGCCCTCGACGCCGACCACGCGGCCGAAGCCGATCGCTACTACATGCATCCCGCCTTGCTCGACGGCGTCTTCCAGTCCGTGCTGCCCATCACGCCGGTGGACGACGAACGCGAAGCGATGTTCGTTCCCGTGCGCATGGAGCGCGTGGAATGGCGGCATCGCGCCGGAGCCAAGGTGCTCTGCCACGTCCGCAATGTCCACATCCAGGACGTTCGCTGGTTCGCGGATATCGATATCTTTTCGCCCGACGGCGACTGGAACGGCACGATGTCCGGCTGCTGCTGCGTGAAAAAGCCGCAGGAAGCGAACCTGGTTCGCAGCGCTTCCAAACTCTATCGCGAGGAGTGGAAGCCGACCCCGCGCGCCGCTTCCAACGCGGCCATCGCGCCCGCCTCGTGGTTGGTCATCGATCCGGCTAACGCCGCCGGCGAACTGGTACGCTTCCTCGAAGGGACCTGGGTCGGCCATCAGACTTCGGAAGATCGCACGGCCGAGTTCTTGAAGAATGCGAACGGCAACGGCGCCGTCGTGGTGTGGCTTGCCGCTGGGTCTAGCGCGGAGCCGACCACGGCCGGTCTTGCCGATGCCATCGCGCCGTTGCTCGCCGTCAGCCCGGCCCTTGCCGCCGCCGACGCGCCCGGCATCTCACTTTGGCTCGTGACGGCCGGCGCGACCCTTGGCCACGACGGCTCTCTTGACCTCCTGCACGCACCCCTAGCCGGCATGTTCCGCACCGTCGCCACGGAGCTCCCCGGCGTCGTCTGCCGGCTTCTCGACCTCGACCCCGCCGCCCCGGACGGTCACGTTGAACAGGCGCTCGCCGAGTTCTGGTCGCCGCCGACGGAAGATGAGATCGCCTATCGAAACGGCGAACGGTTCGCCAATCAACTGGTTTCGGCGAACCCGGATGCCCTGCCGTGGCGGACCGTGCCGGCTTCTCAGCGCGGCGAGGCGACATTCACCCTGCGGACCACCGAACCCGGCAGCCTGGACGGCCTCGCCTGGGTCGAAACGAATTTCGAACCGCTCGCCGATCACGAGATCGAAATCGAAGTGCGGGCCATCGGCTTGAACTTCCGCGACGTGCTCAAGGCGCTCGACATCTATCCGCTGGCGCCGAATGAAGCGCGCTCGTTCGGCGACGAGTGTTCCGGCGTGGTTTCCCGCGTTGGTTCGGCCATCGCCGAGTTCCGCGCCGGCGACGCCGTCGTCGCCATCGCCGCTCACGGCTTCGGCAACCGCGTTCGCGTCCCGGCCATCCTCGCCGCAAAAAAACCCGACAACCTCAGCTTCGAACAGGCCGCGACGATCCCGATCGCCTTCCTCACGGCCGACTACTGCCTGAGCGATGTGGCGCGGCTGGAAGCGGGCGAATCGGTGCTGATTCACGCGGCGGCCGGCGGCGTCGGCCAGGCCGCCATCCAGATCGCCCGCCGCATCGGCGCCGAAATCCTCGGCACCGCCAGCCCGGAAAAGCACGACTTCCTCAAGCAGCAAGGGCTGCGCCACGTCTTCCACTCGCGGAACTTGTCGTTCGCGGATGGCGTTCGCGAAGCGACGAAGAACCGCGGCGTGGACGTGGTGCTGAACTCGCTGGCCGGCGAATTCATCCCGCGCACGCTGGAACTCCTCGCCCCCGGCGGCCGCTTCGTCGAGATCGGCAAGAAGGACATCTTCCAGAATTCGAGCCTCGACCTGAACCCGTTCCGCAACAGCGTGTCGTTCAGCGCGGTCGATCTTTCCGGAGTCGTGGCGCGGAAGCCGGATTGGATCGGCCGGCGCTTGCGGTCGCTCTTGGAGCTATTCGCGAAGGGCGAATTGACGCCGCTCGCCTGCACCGTCTTTCCGGCGGAACAGGTCGCGGACGCCTTCCGCCTCATGGCCCAAGGGAAGCACCGCGGCAAGCTCGTTGTCGCATCGAACCCCGAGGAACCGCCGGCCAAGATGCTCGCCCACGAGCGGCCACTCGTCCGCCCGGATGCTTCTTACCTCGTCACCGGCGGCCTCTCCGGGCTTGGCCTCCGCACCGCTGAGTGGCTGGCGGAGCAAGGTGCGAAGTGGCTGGTACTGGCGAGCCGCGGCGGCCCGCGCACCGACAACGCCAAGCAAGCCATCGCCCAGTTGAAAGAACGCGGCATCCACGTCGAAGTCGTCGCCTGCGATGTCGGCGATCCGGTTGCCGTGAAGCGCTTGATCCGACCCGTGGATAGCCAGCGGCCGCCGCTCCGCGGCATCATCCACTCGGCGATGGTCCTCCAGGATGAACCGTTGACGAAGGTGAGCCGGGAATCGCTGGAAAAGGTGCTGGCGCCGAAGGCAATCGGCGCGTGGAACCTGCACCAGGCCACCCGGGCGATTCCGCTCGACTGGTTCGTGATGTATTCCTCGGTGGCGACGCAGTTCGGTTCGGCGGCGCAGGCGAGTTACGTGGCCGCCAACCGCTTCCTCGACGCCCTGGCGTGGCAGCGCCGGTCCGAAGGGCTTCCCGCCCTGGCCGTGAACTGGGGGCCGCTCGCCGAGATCGGGATCGTCGCCGATAACGCCGGCTTGGCCCGCTACCTCGCCTCCGTGGGCCTCGGTTTGTTGCCGCCGAAGGAACTGTTCCAGTTCTTGAAGTTCCTGATTCGCCGCGATGTGCCGGCGGCCGGCGTGGTGGAAGTGGATTGGGCCAAGTTCCGCGAGAATAACCCGACGGCGCAGCGGTCGCATCGGCTGGCCGCGGTGGTGGAAGCCCGCGCGACCGCGGAAAGTGGATCCGGCTCGGATGCGCTCGCCGAGTGTCTGGCTTGCCCCACCGCCGAACGGCCGGCGTTCCTCGTGGCCCATTTGCGCCGCGGCCTGGCCGCCGTGCTTCGCGCCGACGAAGCGGCTCTCGACCCCGCCGCGCCGCTTACCACCTTCGGCGTCGATTCCCTCATGGCCTTCGAGTTCAAGCTCCGCATCGATCGCGATTTCAAGACCAACGTGCCAATCGATCAGCTATCGGCGGGTACGACGCTTGCCGAACTCGCCCAACTTCTGGTCAAGTTGCTTTCTCCCGGCGCGGAAGCCGCGGAGGAAACGCCTGCTTCCGCGGCGTCGCCGGCGCCGGCAACGCCGCCTATTACTCCCGTCCTGAACGCCCAGCCGATCTCTGATGCCGGCTTCCTGAAAGTGCAAACGCGGACGAGCGCCAACGGCACCTTCGAGAACCTCACGTTCGATGCGGCGGCGCTGCTTTACCTTCCCGATCGCGTGAGCACGGTCGGCGGCGTGGCGGACGAGGCCATCGGCGCGGTGTTCGGCGCCGATCCGTTCGTCAGCCACCTGTACGAGATGCCGCTCGGCCGCATCGGCGTGATTACGCTGCCGATCCGCGGCCGCGAGATGTTTGGATCGCAGCGGGTGCCGGGGTTGATCAAGAAGGCCGCGGACATGGCCCGCCGCCGCGGGGCCAAGTGCATTTCCTTGACCGGCCTGATTCCCTCGGCCACGGATTACGGCCTCGCCATTCGCGATTGGCTCGGCGACGGCGGCCCGCGCATAACCACGGGCCACGCCACGACCACGGCCGCCGTCATTCTCAACTTGCAGGCAATGCTGGAACGAAGCGGCCGCACCGTGAACCGCGAGCACCTCGCCGTGCTCGGCCTCGGCTCCATTGGCCAAGGGTGCCTGGCGCTGGCCCTGGACGTGCTGCCGCATCCGCGGTCGCTGACGCTTTGCGACGTTTACGCCAAGAAGGACGAACTTGCCGGTCTTGCCAAGGGGCTGCGCGACCGGCACGGCTACCGCGGCCCCGTCCGCGTACTCACTTCCGAACAGGGCCTGCCCGATGGCCTGTTCGAAGCGACGACGATTCTCACGGCGGTGAGCGTGCCGGACGTGATCGATGTCGGCCGGGTGCGGCCTGGAACGATTATCGTGGACGATTCGTACCCGCCAGGATTCTCCCTGGAGCGCGGGATTCAGCGGGCCGAAGCCGATGCCGATTTGTTCTTTGGCAATGCGGGGATGGTGCGGCTGCCGGACCCGATCCGCGAGACGGTGTACTTGCCGCCCGGGGCGGAGGCCACGGTGGCCCGGCTCGGCGACACGGCCTTCCGCAAGGAACTGGCCCGCGACCCGCGCGAACTGACGGCCTGCATTCTGTCGTCGCTCCTCACCGATCGCCAGGAGGGGTTCCGGGCGACGGTCGGCCTGGCCGATCTGGCCGATTTGCGGTCGCACTATCGCGGCCTGGCCCGATTGAGTATTACGGCGGCGCGGCCGCAATGCGGCACGTATTTTGTACCCGAAGGCGTCGTCCACCGCTTCCGGGAGCAGTTCTCCGCGGAGGGCGGGCTGCAGCTTTCCACGGCCGGGGGTTCGTAATGTCCGCCACATCGGTTGCCTCGCCCGGGCCGGCCGATGTCATCGCTGCACACCACCTTATCAAGGACTTATTCGCGCCGCGGCCGTGGTGCTACTGGCGCGAGCTGCTCGTCACCGGCCCGGCCGCCTGGGCCGCCCTTCTCGCCGCAATTGTCGCCGATTCCCCGTGGATCACGATTGCCGCCGGCATTCTCGCCGTCGCGATGTGGTATCGCATTGCCGCGATGGTCCACGAATTGACTCATCAAGGCCCGCGCGAGATTCCCGGCTTCCACCGCGCCTGGAACCTGGCCATCGGCATCGCCTGGCTGCTGCCCTCGATCATGTACGAAGGGGTGCACACCGGCCACCACAAGAAGACGACCTACGGAACCGCGGACGATCCGGAGTATCTGCCTTTGGCGGGCCGACCGTGGGCCATCGCCCGCTACCTCGCCTTCTCGTTCGTCATCTTCCCGGGGCTGCTGGGGCGGTTCCTTGTCGCCGCGCCGCTGTCGTGGTGCCTGCCGTCCCTGCGGCGACTGCTCATCCGCTCGGCGTCCAGTTACGTCATTAACCTCGGCTATGCTCGCGCGATGTCGGCGGGCGAACGGCGTCGCCTATTCATTTGGGAATGCACGATCCTCGCGGCGTGGTGGCCGCCGATTGCACTCACCTTTGCTGGAGTTCTCTCGATCAAGTGGCTCGTCGTCTGGTATGCGGTTTATACCTCGGTGCTGTTCGTGAATCGCGTGCGGATGCTGACGGCCCACCATTTCGCGTTGCCCGGCGACCCGACGGATCATCTCGGCCAGTTCGCCGACAGCATCGACACGCCCGGCGGCTGGTGGGCGGAATTGTGGGCGCCGCTCGGCATGCGCTTCCACGCCTTGCACCATCTCTTCCCGACGCTGCCGTTCCACAACATGCGTCCGGCCTACGAGCGGCTGATCGCCGCATTGCCGGCCGATTCGTTCTACCGCCGCTCGACGGGCCGCGGCCTCGTCCCGACGCTGCGCCAAATCACACGGGGCGCGGTCGCTGCGCGCTCCCCGTTGGGTCGCGGCTAAACATCGGCGAATCATTCCATATCGTGAAGCCCATGTGGGTTGTGGGAATCGACGAGGCCGGGTATGGGCCGAACCTCGGGCCGCTCGTGCAGGCGGCCGTGGGGCTGCATCTGCCCGACGGCGACTCGGCCGGTTGGGACTCGCTAAGGCTCACGGTGCGGCGAACCCAGGACGACACCGACGACCGCTTGCTCATCGACGATTCCAAGAAGGTCTACACGCGGTACGGTTTCACCGCCCTGGAGCGCGGCGTCCACGCCGGGCTCGGCCGCCCGTTCAACCGCGTCGCGGATTTGCTGGCCGAATTGCTCCTCGAAGCGCTGGTGGCCGACCTTCACCAAGAAGCGTGGTTCGACGGATCGGAATCGTTGCCGATCGAGAGTTGGGAACGCGCCGAAGCGGCCCTGCCAAGCACGGCAATCCGCGTGAGCCTGGTGCCGAGCCGGCGTTTCAACGCGATTACCGATCGGTTCGATTCCAAGGGGGCGGTGTTGGCGAAGGGTGTGATCGACCTGATGCCGGAAGCGTGTCGCGGCGCCGCGGCCGGCGAGTCGGTGCTCTTCTTGTGCGATAAGCAGGGCGGCCGCAACTTCTACGCGGCGATGCTGCACGAAGCATTTCCCGATGGCTGGGTGGTCGTCGAGCGCGAGTCCGCCGCCGAGAGCCGCTACCGCATCGAGGGGCTCGATCGGCCGGTTGCCGTTGTCTTTCGGCCGCGCGCCGATGGCGATTCCGTTACCGTCGCGTTGGCTTCGATGGTGTGCAAGTATCTGCGCGAAGTCTGCATGAAGCAGTTCAACCGCTTCTGGGCGAAGCACGTTCCGGGGATCGCGCCGACGGCCGGCTACCCCGGCGACTCTCGCCGCTTTTACGAGTTGATCCGCCCTGCGATGGCCAAGCTCGGCCTCACCGAGGATCAAGTGTGGCGCAAGCGCTGAGCCGGGGACTCGGGTCGAATTACCATCGGCCCATCAGGCCGAACTGAATGCCGTTGAGCACGAGGTCCGTCTGGTGGAAGGTCGGCTGCGGGCGGAGGAAGCCCGAGGCCGGAACGCCCGCCGGCGGGTTCGGCACCAACGTGACATCGACCACGCGGTCGATCTGGTCGCCGGGCCGAATCACATTCGACCAGTAAAGGAAGTTGTAACCGACGTAGGCCTTGAGCACGGGCGTGATCCAGTAGCCGACGTTCAAGGTGATTTCGGGAACTACGCTGAAGCGATCGCGCTGGAAGTGGCCGAGATTCGGCCCCGTGGCCAGCAAGCCGCCGTTGAATAAATCGGGAGTCGCCATGCCCGGCCGCAATCGCGCCTGCGAGCCGGCGATGTCCAGCGATTGCGACGTGTCGCCGAGGGCGATCGAGCCGCGGCCGAATACCGAGAACCGCCCCCAAATTCGCTCCGCCGCATAACCGACTTGACCGCCATTGAACAGGTTCTGCGTCCGAAAGGAATCGGTCACCGAGACGAGCGTTCCCGCCGGATCGTTGGGATTGCCGGGCGTCGCCACGATGGATTCGTTGATGCTCAGCGATTCGCGCAAATCGAGGAAGCGATAGCCGACGAATACTTCCGAGCGGAAATCGCAGGACTTGCACAGGGCATGGCGCAGATTGGCATCGAGCCCCCAGAGCGCACTCGAAGCATTGATCGTCAGGACGCCATTCGAGATGCTGGGGTGGGCGACGATCTCGCCGAACTCGCCGGGGAAGTTCGGGGCGAAGAATGGCCGCGTGATGATCGGGAACTGGTTGGAGCCGAAGGCTTGTGAAGTCGTCTGGCGGCCGAGGGCGAAGAAGCTGCCGCCGATGCCCCACGTGCCGCAGTCGTCGAACCAGTAACCGGCGTTGAGGCGGACGCCGTTGCGTAGGGTATTGCCGAACGGGCCGGAGCCGAGAAGCGTTTGTGTCGCGGGGTCGCCGAGGAAGCCGAAGCCGCCGTTGGTTGAGGTCGTCGCCAGCACCGGCACGTTCTGCGAGTTCATCCACCAGAGCAGGTATTCGGCCCCGAACTGCAAGCGATCCGTGGCCATCGGACCCGCCGCGGGCGCCGAATTGTCGCGCCCGAGGCCGCCGAACCAGTGGTCCCACCAGCCGCGTTCGCCGCTGCCCGCCGGGTTCACGATGTCGCCGATGGACGGATAGTCCTTGGAGATGCGAATGGGCTGCGAACCGAATGTGCCGTACTTGCCGGGCACGGGAATGCCGGCAGGCACCATGAGTTCGGGCGGGGCCGTGGGAAGCTCGGGTTCGAGTAGCGGCTGCAATTGCGGTCGGGGGCGGGGCGACTCGGGGAATTCGCGTGCCGGCGGGATCAAGGGCGGGATCGTTCGCGGCTGCGGCAGAGGCGCGGCGGGCTGGCCGATAGCCGTGGCAGCCGGGAAAGTGGCCGGCGCGAGAGCGGGAGCGGGAACCCCGGGACGAGCAGGCAACGGCGCGGGGATTTCGGGCAGCGGATCGACTGGCGGCGCAGCGATGGTCGGCGCGGTGATGGCCGGCGACGGAGCGGACGGCGCGATGGG
>Ga0134125_10003178_pt1 | contig 19146 bp, 14 predicted proteins | sample KB31751_FD_96464 | JGI IMG/M metagenome (GOLD analysis project Ga0134125, IMG submission 96464) | Terrestrial soil microbial communities with excess Nitrogen fertilizer from Kellogg Biological Station, Michigan, USA - KB3-175-1 | ecosystem: Environmental > Terrestrial > Soil > Unclassified ... | reverse complement strand
TTTTCTAGATAAGAACGGATTGGCGGAGAACACCATCATTGTTTATACGACCGATCACGGCTTCTTTCTTGGCGATCACGGCTGGTTTGACAAGCGATTCATGTATGAGCAAGCTCTTCGCGTGCCCTGGATGATCCGCTATCCGGGCCATGTGAAGGCGGGCAGCGTCAGCAAGGAATGGGTAGTGAACATCGATAATGCGCCGACCGTGCTCGAACTGGTCGGCCTTCCAATCCCCGTGGATATGCAGGGCAGAAGCCTGGCCCCGGTATTGAGAGGCCATGCTCCATCGGATTGGCGGACGTCGATGTACTATCACTATTACGAATTCGCTCCGCCGCACTGGGTACTTCCACACTATGGGATTCGCACCGAGCGATATAAGCTGATCAGCTATTACACGGTGAATGAGTGGGAGTTGTTCGACTTGGAAAAGGATCCGGACGAAATGGAAAACTTGTTCGAATGGTCCGGGTACAAAGTAAATCCGGCATATGAGCCGGTGGTCGACGATCTGGTCGGGAAACTCAAGCAACTCCGGGAACAATACAAAGATACGACCGGCAAACCGGTGAAGTTGTGGCCGACAAGCAGCTATGACTGAGAAAGGCATGGCGGAGGCCGACAGAAACGGTGAACTGAAGTTCACCGCGGCGCGCTGAAGCGCACGCCACACGGCGACCGCCCCCGCACGACCGGTTCGGCGCCAAGCTCATCGACACGATGCAACCGACGCGATACAGTAGACAACTGGTATGTTTCAGTCATCTCGCAAAGCCGGTCCTTTGATGAAGGGGGCGCTGATCGCCGTTTGTTCGGCGCTATCCATCCTGATGTTTCAAGCGCTGCCTTCGCGCGCCCAGCAGCCTGCGGCGTCCGCCCACCACCACCGCGGCGGCGGTGGATTTACTCAACCGGAGCCCATCGATTTTAACGATCATGCCGGGTGGACCTCCATGTTCGACGGATCGACATTGAACGGGTGGGATGGCGACACGAAGTATTGGCGCGTGGAGGATGGCGCCATCACCGTTGAATCGAGCTGCGAGAAACCGACCGGCACCATCTATCTGGTATGGAAAGGCGGGCAGCCGGCCGATTTCGAAATGAAGCTGGAAATGCGTGGAGAAGGCGCGCAAGTGAACAGCGGCATACAATACCGGGGCGCCATATTACCCCCGAGCGAGGCGGGTCGCGGTCCCGGCGGCGGCCGCCAGCCCTCTGGTGTCTGCCCCAGCGGGCAGCCGCGCGGAGTTCCGCCGTCCAAAGAGTCGCAAGCGAAGTGGGATATGCTTGGCCCGCAGTTCGATTTTGACGGGCGGAATCAATACACCGGGCAGTTCTACGAGCAGGCCACGGGCAGGGGAATCATCGCCTGGAGAGGCCAGGTGGTGCACACCGAGGAAGGCAAGAAGCCCCGCCTGATCGCCACTCTCGGTGGCCGCAGAGCGATGGGCGGAAATGTTAACGTCGATGGCTGGAATCAACTACATTTGATCGCTCGCGGCCACGAGATGATCCATATTGTCAACGGGCGCACGATGGCGATTCTGATGGACGACGATGCCACGAAATTCCGGAAGAGCGGTTTGATCGGCTTTGAGATCGAAGGCTTTGGCAAGATCAGCATCCGGGATATTTGGATCAAGAAGCTGTAACCCGAGGGACCGGCGCGTTCGTCTCTCCAGAACGCCGAAACGCACATCATGGCAATTGAAGACTCTGCGCTCCGGCGGATCGCGGCGAGGTGAATGCGGCGCCGGGTGTTGGCCGCCTGGCGACAGCGATTGTCGTGGCGATATGATCGTTTCTTAATTGGATTACGTCATTCAGTTGTTGAGATTGTGCCTGAATTCTGTGTATCGGATGAACGATTGCACACCGAAGTCGATGAAAACCATTGAAGCTAAGGCGGTTGAGCCATGCCTCGACCCTACAACAGATTATGAATTTCGTCTGGGGGCCGGGCCCACCCGGCCCGAACGTGATGAGCCTCGCGCCTTTTTAAAGCGGCGTCAGACGAGCTTTGTTTTCCGTTTGTGTGTTCTTCTTGTGAGCGCCCCAGGGCTATATGCCGCCACGACCACTCAGCTACCGGACGGGCCAGGAAAGCAAGTAACCATCCGAATATGCGGAACGTGCCATTCTCCGGAACGGGCGGCTTCGCTTCATCAAACGCGCCGGCAATGGCAAGCTACTATTTCCAAGATGGTCAGCATGGGAGCGACCGGCACCGACGATGAGTTGAATGCAGTGTTGGCGTATCTATCGAAGAACTTCGCCGTTGCGCCCGCCAAGCCTATCGACATCAACAAAGCGGCGGCTGTCGATTTGGAATCGTCGCTGTTGCTATTGAGGTCCGAAGCCACGGCGGTCATTCAGTACCGAACTGAGCACGGTGATTTCAAATCGCTCGACGATCTCCGGAAGGTTCCGGGGCTGGATTTCCAAAAGATCGAGAAGAATAAGGCCCGTATTACTTTTTGAGGCGAGGCCTTCCATGAAATTGACCGCGGCATGGCGACGAGTGGACCGCCACCGCCGACAGTCCGGCTTTAATGCCATGGCGAAGCGTTTGTTGAGGAAGAGGAAGGTGATTGGGATGCGGAAATTTTTATCGATTGTCCTGGCGTCGGGCTTGGTGACCGTACTTTGGGGCGCCGATTGGGCGAGTCAGAGCGGGAATCCGCAGCGGGACGGCTGGGCCCGAGGCGAAGAGGAAATTGTTAAGGGTCAGGTACAAGGCCTGAAGCTGCTCTATAAAACCAAGCTGGACAATGAATCAAAAGGCTTGGCTTCGCTGACATCGCCGATCATTCTGAGCAATCTCATTACATACCTCGGGTTCAAGGAAATGTTGTTTGTCGGAGGCAGTTCCGATAACGTCTATTCGATTGATGCTGCTCTCAACAGGTTGATTTGGAAGACGCATTTCGAGAACCAGGGTGATTCAGCGCAGGCGAGCGCAACACCTGGTTGCCCCGGCGGTCTTACCGCCTCGGTGGCCATCACGGGCGGAAGCAGTCCCATGCGTGGCGGCTTTCACCGGCCGAGGAAAGCCGCAAGCGCGGCGGGTCCGCAAGCGCGCCGAAGGCCGGCAGCTCCAGTAAACGAAGGCGTATTTGCGTCGGGCTTTGGCAGAAATGGCTATGTTTTCGCCATCGATAGCAGCGGTTATCTGCGGTTTGTGCGCCAGTCGGATGGCAATGCCACCGCTGTACCGCCCGTGAAGTTTCTCCCCCCGAACTCGAAAGTGAGCGCGATTAACATCAACGGCACAATCGTCTATGCGGCCACAGTGGACGGCTGCGGCAGTAACCCGAACGCGCTGTATGCCGTCGACCTTGGCGGCGCGGAGCAGCACGTCGTCTCTTTTCCCACCAACGGCAGCGGCCTTTCCGGCAAGGGCGGAACCGCTATCAGCGAGAATGGAACGGTCTACGTACAGGTAGATAACGGGCACGGCGACGTGGCCGGCGGTTACAACAGCACGGTTCTCGCGCTGAATCCCGAAGACCTGAAAGTCGAAGATTATTTCACGCCTTCCGGAACGGCGTCTGCGGCAAAGAAAGGCATCGCGGCGCCCGGCGCGACGCCCACTGTCTTTACGTGGAAAGGCAAAGAGTTAGTTATCGCGGCCGGAAGAGATGGAACCGTGTACCTGCTTGATGCCGAGTCGCTCGGCGGCGCCGACCATCACACGCCGCTCGCCCAGACGGCGCCTATCGCCGCGGCGGATAAACAGTACGCGGGCCATGGAATCTGGGGAGACTTCGCCACTTGGGAGGATCTCGACAGCGGAACACGCTGGGTTTACGCGTCGCTTTGGGGGCCGGCGGGCAAGGCGGCGAAGTTCGCGACGACCAACGGCGAATCCCCGAACGGAAGCATTGTGGCGTTCAAGGTGGAAGAGAAGAACGGGAAGCCGGCGCTCGTGCCCGAGTGGATTTCCCGCGACCTGACGGCTCCAGTGTCTCCGATCACGACGAATGGACTCGTGTTCGCTCTATCAACGGGCGAATCGTCGCGCCTCGCCAAGAAAAATGGCGATCTCTACACCGCTGCGGAACGGGAGAAGATGGCTGCTCACGCGACGATGTACGCACTTGACGGAACCACCGGTAAAGAGTTGTTTTCAACAGGCGACGACGTCACCACTTTTTCGCACGGCAGCGGCTTGGCATTGGCGAACGGACGCGTGTATTTCACCACGCATGACAACACGATTTATTGTTACGGTTTCCCGGCGATGCAGCCGCAACTGACGGAGCGCTGAGTGAAATAGGGAATGCCAGCGGATCCCAGTGATTGAGGCCGCGCGAGACGAGAAAGGATTGTAATGCAAAAGCTACGTTATTTGACGATTGCCGCGCTCTGCTGCGGACTGCTTTCCGGAGCCGACTGGCTGACCGATGGCGGCGGTCCCCGGCGCGATGGATGGCAGAGAGACGAGCACACCCTCACGAAAGATAACGTCAACGATCTGAAAATTCTGTGGAAGATTAAATTCGATAACAAGCCCAGGGAGATGCATTCGCTCTTTCCTCCGCTGATTGTCGGACAGATTCCGACGAAAGACGGTCCGAAACAGATTGCGATCGAAGCCGGCATCTCGGACAACCTCTACGCGATCGACGTCGACGCCGGCAAGGTCATCTGGCACAAACATTTTGAGTATCCGCCTCCCACGGAAGGGCGGGGGCTAAGGCCTGGCGATCCTCTTTGTCCCGGTGGTCAAACCGCCACGCCGATTATCGGGCCGGCCAACGCATCGGGCGCCAGAACGGTGTACGCGCTGGCGGGCGACGGCATGCTGCATTCCCTGAACGTGGCGGATGGCGAAGACGTCGCGCCCGCGGTGAAATTCGGGTTCGCCAACGGAAAATCGTATGCACTGAACATGTGGAAGGGCGTGATTTTCACAACCACCTCGCAAGGCTGTAACGGCAATCCGAACCAGGTGTGGGCCATTAACGTGAACGATCCGAGCCACAAAGTGATGACGTTCAATCCAGGGAGCGGCGGTTTGTGGGGGCGGCAGGGCGCGGCGATCGACTCCACTGGAACTGCCTGGGCGCCAACGGGCGATGGCACTTACGATCCTGAAAACCATATGTTCGGCAATGGACTGATCGGTGTACATGTCGTAGGGACCGATCTGAAGCTCAAGGATTGGTTTGAACCAAAAGACTGGTTCTGGATGCAAAAGCGGGATCTCGATATGCAGGTCACGCCTCCGATCTTCGATTTCAAAGGCAAGGAACTGATGGCGGTCGGCAGCAAGGCGTGCCGCGTATATCTGCTCGATACGGCGGACGCGGGCGGCAACGACCATCAGACGCCGCTTGCCCAGACGCCTCTGATGTGCAACCAAGAGGTGAACTTCGCGTCCGCGGGAATTTGGGGCTCAATGGCGACGTGGAAGGATGCCAACGGGACTCGCTGGCTGCTGGTTCCTTTCTGGGGAGCGGTGCGTCCCGATTTCAAGGTCCCGATCTCCTATGGTCCTGTGACAAATGGCGCCGTTGTTGCGTTGAAAGTAGAGGAGCAAGACGGTAAGTACAAGTTGACTCCTGCCTGGATGTCCCGCGATATGAACCGGGCGGAGCCGCCCGTGGTCGCAAATGGCGTCGTATACGCGTACGGCAATGGAGAATATACGGAGCAGGCTTTCCCGGACCGCGGTCTTTTCGATAACAGTCCGCTTCGCATCTCGCGATCGACTCATGCGGTGCTGTATGCGCTCGATCCCGAGACCGGCAAGGAATTGTACTCAAGCGGCGACCAGATTACTTCGTTTAGCCATTTCAGCGGACTCTCGGTAGCAAATGGCCGCGTGTACCTCGGCACCTACGACAGCACGCTGTATTGCTTCGGTCTGGGTAAGTAATGGGAATTTCTGAGCAGCGGCAGATCACTCAGAGATTTAGCGATTTGGGGACTAATTTGTCAGTAATGTTCTAGCATTGTTATTGACAGCGCACTATATCTGGCCTATCATACACGGTTGGGGTTATTACGCCTTTCGACTTTTGGGGGTTAGATGAAGGTTAATGTATTGACTGCCCGGAGAAGTGTGTTCTCTGCGGCGGCCACAATTGCTCTGCTTGCCGTTTTCTGGTCCGGTTCGCTTTTCGGCCAGGGATTAACGGGGCGGCTCTCCGGAACAATAACGGATTCCAGCGGATCTGCTATTGGCTCGGCAACTGTGCAGCTTACAAATAGCCAAACAGCTCAAAAGCGTTCCGCGAAAACCGACGAGCAGGGCCGCTTTATCTTCACGGAGTTACTGCCGGGAACGTTCTCGGTTTCCATTGACGCTCCGGGCTTCAAGCGTTACGAGCAAACGCAGATCAACGTTTCCGCGACCGAGCGTGTCACATTGCCGCCGATCGTACTGCAGATTGGAGCGCTGTCCGAGACCGTTTCGGTGATGGGCGAAACGGCGGCCGTTCAGACAGAGAGCGCCGAGCGATCGGGACTCATTACGAGCCGTCAGATGCAGGAACTGCCGCTGAAAGGGCGATCCTACATCGGCACCGCCAAACTGTTGCCCGGCATCATCGATACCGCCAATCGTGAATCGCCCGGCTGGAACGATCTGGTGGGGATCAACATCAACGGCACGCGCGCGGGCTCCATCGATCTCAATCTGGATGGCATCACAAGCCTGGATACCGGCTCGATGACCGGCCCTTACCTCGCCCCCAGCATCGATGCAGTCGCCGAAGTGAAGGTCCTGTTAAGTAATTACCAAGCTGAGTACGGACGTAGTTCCGGCGGCACGATCAATACCGTCATTAAGAGCGGAACGAGGGACTTCCACGGCGGCGCCTATTATTTCCTGCGCAATGAGGACATGAACGCCAACGAGTTCTTTAATAACAAAAACGGCCTTCCCCGTCCGCGCTATCGCTTCAATAATCCAGGCTATTTTCTGGGTGGACCCGTGCTGCTGCCGAAGATGAATTTCAATAAGAACCGTGACAAGCTATTCTTCTTCTGGTCGCAGGATTTCCTTCCGCTGACGATTCCGTCGTCGGTCCAGAACCAGACGTTTCCCACTGCGCTGGAACGGCAAGGCGATTTCTCGCAATCCGGCGTCACCATCACCGATCCTTTGACGCACGCTCCTTTCGCGGGTAACATCATTCCCGCCGACCGGATCGACCCGAATGGCCAGAAACTGCTCAATGTGTTTCCCATGCCAAACACATTGGGGCCGGGCGGGCAGTATAACTGGGCGGGTGTTAGTGTGAACAAGCAGCCCCGGCGCGACACCATCCTCCGCGGCGATTACAACATTTCTCAGAACACAACGTTTTATGTTCGCCTGATACAGGATTACCAGGCATCCGACGGCGGATTCCAACTGCTCGCCGGTCTGGGCGGAAGTAATAATTGGCCGCAACTCCCGATCAGCTACCAGATACACAGCGCGGGCATCGCTTCGACGCTGCTTCACACGTTCAGCCCGACAATGGTGAACGAACTGACCTTTGGCGTTAATCGCGCGAAGCAGACGGTCAATCCGCTGACGCAAGGCGCGGTAGACGACAACAGCCGCGCGAAACTGGGGCTGTCCATTCCTCAGTTCTATCCACAGAACAATCCGTTTGGCTTGATTCCGAATGCGTCGTTTAACGGAGGCATTCCCAATGTCGGTGCGCTGAACATCGAGCAACGCTTTCCCTTTTTCGGAACTAACAATATCTGGGATTACTCAGATAACTTTTCGGATATTGTCGGCCAGCACAGCCTGAAGTTCGGCGTGTTCGTGGAACGTGGTACCCGCAATGCCGCACGGTCGACTTATTTTAATGGTTCGTTCGCTTTCGATCGCGACGCCAATAACCCACTCGATACCGGCTACTCTTACTCCAATGCGCTTCTTGGCGTGGTGGACAGCTATACCGAATCCAACCAGCACCCTGGAGCGCATGGACGGTATATCAATGTCGAGTGGTACGGCCAAGATACGTGGAAGGCAACCAAGAGGCTAACGATCGACGCCGGCGTCCGGTTCTATTTCATCCAGCCGACGCTCAGCGCGGGAGATACTCTGGCGGCCTTTGATCTCTCCGCGTACAAGAGCGGCGAGCAGCCTCCGCTTATCCAGCCTTACATCAACCCCGTAGGAGGGCAGCGAGTTGGCCGCGATCCCGTGACCGGCCAAATTCTTCCGGCGGTAAAGATTGGCACATTTTCCTCGGCGGCGGGCACTCCTTTCCAAGGCATGACTCAGTACAACCAGAGCATTCTGAATACGCCGGGCATTCAGACAGCGCCTCGCATTGGCTTGGCATGGGATGTATTCGGAAACGGCAAGACCGCGCTGCGAACGGGATTTGGAATCTTCTATAACCGTTTCAATGACGATCAGATCCTGCAGCTAGTCCAGTCGCCGCCGCTGGTCGTAACGGCCTCGGCGAACTACACGACGATCAACAATCTGCTTTCCACTCCGCTCAGCCTGAGTCCCACGACTGTGACGGCGGTGCAGCGTGACTTTCAACCGCCATCAGTTTATAACTGGAGCTTTGGAATCCAACAGGATTTAGGGCATGGCATCTTGCTGGACGTCGCTTACGCCGGCAACTCGCAAAAGCATTTGCTCGATACCCGCAATCTCAATGCCGTGCCATACGGAACAAATTTTCTGCCGTCGAGCCAGGATCCGACGGTGGCGGGCAAGCCCATCAATTCTAACTTCCTGCGGCCGTACACCGGTTACACCGATATCAATTATCTCGAGTTTGCCGGAATCGGCAATTACAATGCACTCCAAGTGCAGCTCACGAAACGCTTCTCGCGCGATTTGACGTTTCACGTCAGCTACGCCTGGTCCAAAGCTCTCGACCTGGTGGATGGCATTGGTAACACCGTGAACCCGACACTCGATTATCGGAGCCGTAACTATGGCCCCGCCGGTTTCGATCGCACTCATGTCATGACGATCGACTACACGTACAATCTGCCGAGCGTAAGTAAGTACTGGAACAATCCGGTCACTCGCGTCGGCCTTGACGGATGGGAATTATCCGGCGTGAGTAACTTCCAGACAGGCGCTCCGACGGCGCTCAACTACAGCTTGACGTATTCCGCCGATCTGACCGGCGGTACCGGCAACGGCCTGGATAGCCGGTCGGTGCTCGTCGCCGATCCGAATGCGCCCGCGCCAGATGGTCAATGGTTTAACGTCAATGCGGTGAAGGCGCCGCTTCCCGGCTATTCGGTCGATGGCATCGGAAACGCTTCGAAGGCCCCTATCTATCGACCTGGTCTGAACAATTGGGACATTTCATTGTTCAAGAATTTCAGACTTGGCTCGAACGAAGCACGGCGCCTGCAATTCCGGTTTGAGACGTATAACACGTTCAACCATACGCAGTTCACCAATATCGACACTGGGGCGAAGTTCGATCAAAATAACGTGCAGACCAACACCAACTACGGCCGCTTCACAGAGGCCGCTCTGGCCCGCCGGTTGGTGCTTGGACTGAAGCTTTACTTCTGATCGGCAGCATTGTCGATTCGCGAAGGAGTTCATGGGCGTGGCATACCGCGCCCTACAACAGACGACGAATTTCGCTATGGTTGCAACACAACCTTGCCGAACAAACTACCGCTTTCAACCAGGCGATGCGCTTCAGCGGCTTCCGATAAAGGAAGCCGGCTGGCTATCTTGACCCGGAGAGCGCCGCGGGTCAGCCATTTCCCGATCTCAGATGCATACTCGGCTAATTCTTCGACAGTTGCATCAGTCACGGTAAATCCGTACAAGGTGCAGTTTCGGATATAGAAGCTTCCTGCCGGCAGAACAGTGTCATGCGAGCGGCCGGCCATGACCACAATGCGGCCCCGTTGCGCTACCGCATCGACCGCGCGGCGCGCATCCAGCCGTCCGGTGGCGTCCCAGTAAACGTCCACGCCGCCGGGAGCAAACTCGCGAATCGCCTTCGACACGTCCTCGGTCTTGTAATTGATTACCGAGTCGGCGCCCAGTTCTTTGCACCATCTGGCCTTCGCTTCATTGGCCGAGGTGACCGCTACTCGCGCCCCCAGGCTTTTCGCGATTTGCAAAACAGCGGTTCCGACATTGCCGTCGCCTCCGTTCACGAAGAGGGTTTCCCCCGGCCGCAGCGCCGCTTTGAACTGCAGGCCAATTACAGCCGTCAAAGCGGAGTGGACGGCCGCGACGGTCTCGAGCGGGTCGGCGCCCCTGGGTAGAGGATAGAGCAGGTTCTCTTGAATACGGCAGTACTCTGAAAACGTGCCTTGTCGCCCCGCATAGCCCTGATTATTCGACCAGACCCAGTCCCCAGTACGAAATCGAGTCACGGACTTTCCCGTTTCGATCACTTGTCCGGTCATGTCACGCCCAATAATAAACGGGAACTGCGGATGCGTCTCGAACGAGCCGCTCCGGATATAAGTGTCGATGGGGTTGACCGTCACAGCCGCCACCTTTACCAGAATGTCGTGCGGCCCGATCTCCGGCATTGGGAGATCCCCGAACCGGATGGCGTCGGGTGGTCCGACCTTTTCAATAAAGGCAGCTTTCATATTTTCCTTTCTTGCGCCTTTCGCACTCTCGATCTTAATTCTTTAATTGGGCCGTGCTCCAGCGCCGCCACTTATATCGCATGCCATGCAAAGGCCCACCAGTTCCGGTACGCCGCGAAGAGTGCCGGAAATCGATGTTCAGCTAAACTGATAGAGAACCGATCATCGGGGCCGGCGCCGGGTCGGCACTTATTCGGTTCGAGTGTTCTGGTTTTGTTCGCCCGATGTGCATTCTTATCGAGTTAAAGGCGCCGTATGCATGACGCCCCAGTTTCCCGGGAAGAAATGGATCGCTATCAATCTTCCAACCAATCACGCGAGCGGAGTGAGGTTAAATACCTGACTGCGCAGGCTCGCTAAATCGCCTTTCTGTTACCCGCAGCAGCGGCGAACCAGGCGATTTATAGCGCGACTCGCATTGTCCGACTGAAGCTGAACCTTTGATGCCGAACCAGTCACTCGCTACAGGCTCCGCACCACCCGCTCCCGAGGATGGCCCGGCTAAGAACGAGCCGTCGAGACACTCCCAGCGGCTGCGAAAGAATATCGCCGCTCTTTCCATTCTTCAGCTTCTGAACTATACGCTTCCGGTTGCGGTGGTGCCGTATCTCGTCAGAGTGTTGGGACCGGCACACTACGGCTTGCTGGTATTCGCTCAGGCGACCCTCCAATATGCCAATTCCATTACAGATTACGGCTTCAATCTCAGCGCCACCAGGCTTGTGGCAAGGCACCGCGACGATCGTGACGCGTTAGCAAAGATTTTCTGGTCCACCATGGCAGCGAAAGTGTTGCTGATGATTTGCTGCTTCACCGTCCTGGGTATCCTCCTGCTGATCGTGCCCACGTTCCGCGAGCACGCGGGCCTGTTTATTGCTTGTTCGGGAATCGTGCTTGGGAACGTCATCTTTCCAATGTGGTTTTTCCAGGGAATGGAGGAAATGAAAGCCATCACGATCGCGCAGGCCGGCGCAAAACTGATGCTGATTCCGGCCGTGTTCGTTTTGGTGACCAAGAGCGATCAGTTCGTGCGCGCGGCGCTCATTCAGTCGAGCATCTACGTGGTTGCTGGCTTAATCGGTATCCCGCTCATGTGGCGCATTACTCCCCTGCGCTGGTACCGTCCGAGCTGGCGCGACGTTCTCGATTCGTTGCGTGAAGGCTGGCACGTGTTCATTTCGATGGCGGCCATCCTTGTGTATACGTCCACCAATACCCTGGTGCTCGGGTTTGTCAGCGGTCCGGTCCAGGTTGGTTATTTCGGAGCGGCCGATCGCATTACCAAAGCTGCGGGCAACCTGATGTCGCCCGTCACGCAGGCGCTCTATCCACACCTGAATTCGCTGGCTGTGGAATCGAAGGAGGCTGCGATGAACCTCATTCGCAAAAGCCTAGTCTGGATCGGCTTGCTGTCCGCCGGCATCTCGCTCGCCTTCCTCGCCGGGGCGCCGCTCATCAGCCACATCGTTCTGGGCCATCAATTCAATGGCTCCATTTTGCCTCTGCGTTGGATGGCGATGCTGCCCCTGGTCATTGGCCTGAGCAATGTTTTCGGTGTGCAAACCATGCTCACCTTTGGAATGAATAAAGAATTTAATCGCATAGTTTCCAGTTCCGCCGCGCTGAACCTGCTGTTGACCATTCCCCTGGCGATGTTCTATGGCGCGGCCGGAGCTGCCGCTGCCGTGCTGATGACCGAAACTTTCGTCACGGTCGCCATGTTTTGGAAATTGCGCAGTGTGGGCATTTTGTTCTCGTCCTCTGCCACAACCCGGAGTGAAACTTTATGAAATTTGACGTATTAGTTGTTGGCGCCGGATTTAGCGGAAGCGTTACGGCTCAATGTCTGGCCGATGCAGGATATTCCGTTCTGGTCATCGATCGCCGCGAGCATATTGCCGGGAACGCCTTCGATGAGCCGGACCGGCACGGCGTGCTGATTCACCGTTACGGTCCTCATATCTTCCACACCAATTCCGACAAGGTCGCGCAGTATCTGTCCCGATTCACCGAATGGATTCCATACGAGCATCGGGTCCTCGCCGAGGTGAATGAAGAACTCCTGCCTATTCCCATCAATCAAGACACCATCAACCGCCTATACGGCTTGCATCTGGATGAAGCGGGCGTCGCCGAATATCTCGAATCCGTGCGCGAATCGCGCCAGCCCGTCCGGACCAGCGAAGATGTTGTGCTGAATTCCGTTGGCCGCGATCTGTGCGACAAATTCTTCCGGGGCTACACCAAAAAGCAGTGGGGGCTCGATCTCAGCGAGCTTGCCGGCAACGTGGCCGCGCGCATCCCGGTCCGCACCAATCGCGACGACCGTTACTTCAGCGATAAGTTTCAGAACATGCCAAAGGAAGGCTATACCCGTATGTTCGAGCGAATGTTGGATCATCCGAATATCACGGTTGAAGTCGGCATCGATTTCGAATCCATGTGCGACCGGGTCAGGAGAAAGCACACCGTTTATACCGGGCCGGTCGACGCGTACTTCAAGCACTGCTACGGACATCTACCCTATCGCTCTCTTCACTTCGAGCATGAACATTTGCCCGGTGTTCGAAGGCATCAGCCTGTCGGCACCGTGAATTATCCGAACCGGCACGCCTACACGCGTATCACCGAATTTAAATATTTAACCGCCCAGGAGCACTCCGGAACGTCGATTGTGCGCGAGTTTCCACGAGCCGAAGGCGATCCTTACTATCCCATTCCGCGCCCGGACAACGAAGCTCTTTACCAGCGTTACAAAGCCCTCGCCGATGCAGAGCCGGACACGACATTCGTCGGCCGCCTGGCGCAGTATCGCTATTACAATATGGATCAAGTGGTCGCCGCCGCGCTTAAAGCCGTTGAGCCGCTGGTTGAAGCGGCGAAAGGAGAAACCGTACGTGGCTGAGCGCGTCGCAGTTGTTGTCGTTACCTACAATCGCAAGGCCCTTCTCGTCGAGTGTCTGGAAGCTCTCCTCAGCCAGACGCTTGCGCCGGAACGCATTCTCGTCATCGATAATGCGGCAACGGACGGCACGCCCGAACTTCTCGCGCAGGCCGGCTTACTGAACGAGCCATCCATCTGGTATCAGCGGCTCGATGAGAACCTCGGCGGCGCCGGCGGATTTGAAATCGGCATGCGGTTGGCCTACTCCCATCTCGACTGCGATTGGTTCTGGTTGATGGACGACGACACGATCCCCACTCCGACGGCGCTTGAAGAATTGCTTGCCGCGTCGCGCTCTCTGGCCCGTTGGAATCCGGCCGTTCTTGCCAGCCGCGTCGAGTACTGGGCCGAGCCCAACAACATCTGTAATCTGCCCCGTTTTCGCGTCAACAGCCCATGGGGCAAAAATGAACCGCCGGAGAGATTGGTGGCGGTCGCCGCGACAGGTTCACTGCCCATTCGCAATGTTACGTTCGTGGCTCCGATGATCAGCCGCGCGGCCGTGGAAACGTACGGCTTTCCGGTCGGAGGTTATTTTATCTATGCCGACGATATTGAGTACACCGGCCGCGTTCTGAAACGCGAATTCGGCGCCATGGTGCTCGCAAGCGTGGTCCGGCACAAAACCAATCCTGCCGTGCTGCCGCACCAGACGCCGCCGGCTCGCTTCTTTTACCACGTTCGTAACACCATCTGGATGATTCGTGTCAGCGGCGCCTACAGCAGGAGCGAGGACTTCGTTTTCCTCATGCATACTGCCGCCATAACCATGCACTTTCTCGTTGCTCATCGGTTCAGTTGGCGAAGCGTCCGGGCTATTGCCAGCGCCGTTTCTCAAGGCCTCTTCCGGAAACCGCCGAGTATATTGAGCAAGGTTCCGAATACAGTGCCGCCGGTTAGCGCTTCGAGCGTGGAGACGATTTCGTCGAAGGCATCGCCGGTTCGACGCACGGTTTCCTGAACCCGCTTGCTGACGCAAGGCGGCTCTGAGTGGAGGCAAGCTGAAATTAATGCGCGGGGTCCAGCGTCTTGAGTTTTGCCGCGAGCGTCGTTCTCTTGAGACGCAGTATGTCGGCGGCGATTTTTTTATTGCCGTTCGCCCGATGCAGCGCCTGCTCCAGCAAGTTGAGTTCAATCCGGCCAATAACCGCTTCAAAATCCAGGCCCTCCTCCGGGAGGCACACTAGCTGGTCTTCGGTCATCTTCACCTGGAGGGCATTGTCTTCAGGCAAGGGGAAATCGTCCGGCATCAGTTCTGTCCGTGCTCTTGAAAGAATGATGGCCATTTCGACAGCGTTCTCGAGCTGGCGCACGTTGCCTGGCCAATGATAAGAGAGCAGATGCGGAATGGTCTCCGTTCCGATGTTTTTGGGAGTAAGTCCCTCGTTCCGGGCAATCTTTTGGGCGAAGTGCCCGGCCAGCTGCGGGATATCCTCTTTCCGCTCGCGAAGAGGCGGAATTCTGATGGGCACGACGTGCAGACGGTAGTAAAGGTCTTCCCGGAATTTGCCCTGCTTTACTCGTTCGAGCAGATTGGCGTTGGTTGCGGCAATCACGCGCACATCCACCTTGATGGTTTCGGAGCTGCCGACGCGCTGGAACTCGCGCTCCTGTAACGCCCGGAGCAGCTTTGCCTGAAGGTCGAGCGGCATGTCGCCAATTTCATCCAGGAACAGAGTGCCGCCGTGGGCTTGCTCGAAACGGCCGGCGCGAGCCCCGGTTGCCCCGGTAAACGCACCTTTGACATGGCCGAACAACTCGGCTTCCAGCAAATCCTTCGGAATCGCGGCACAGTTAACGGGCACCAGTTGCTGGCAGGAACGAGGGCTGGCAAGGTGGATGGCGCGGGCGACCATCTCCTTGCCGGTTCCGGTTTCGCCGACGATCAGGACGTTGCTCCGCCGGGCAGCAATGAGCGAGATAAGTTCAACGACCTGCAACATGGCCGGGCTGGAACCCACAAGGAGTGTGCGCCATGCAGGAGCGGCCTGAATTGTAGAAGCCATCATTTCGCCGGTAGCAAGAGCGTACATCGACATCAATTTGATCGGCGGCAAAAGCTTGCCACATTAGGAAAAGTCGCGACCAACGCGGGCATCGGCCGGTCAACTCGATAGGCGCTTGACCAGCAGATACAGGAATTTTTGACCGTCAAAGAAGGATTGAACCGGGATGCGCTCGTCGCGGCCGTGTTCGCGATTGTCGTCTTCATCCAGGAAAAACCCGGAGAGCCCATAGCATGGAATGCCGATTTCGCGCAGTGCACGGCCATCGGTTGCGCCCGTCGACATCGTTGGAATGACGGGCACGCCCGGCCAGATCTCGTTCGTCGTCTGTTCGACGGCCTGCATGAATTCGGGCGTCAACGGAGAGGCCGGGGCGATGCGTGGCTTGGTCACCGCCGTGACCTCGACCTTCGGATCGTTCACCACTTCGCGAAGGGACCGCAACACTTCGTCTGGCTTGTCCTCGGGCAAGATGCGGCAATTGACCAGCGCAGTTGCAGTCTGCGGCAGCGCGTTGTCGGCATGACCGGCAGCGAGGCGCGTCGCCACGCACGTGGTTCGCAGCATCGCATTTTCGTGCGCATCGGCCGAAAGCGTTTTAATCGCTCGGCGGTTGTGCGGATGCTTCGCTATCTTACGCATCGCCGCCGCGATTTTCCCCTTTCCGATTTTCCCCGTGCGCTCGAAGTAGGTTTGCGTCACGGGATTCAACTCGGCCGGGAACTGGTGACGAGAGACTCGCAGCAACGCGCCCGCGAGTTCATAGATCGCGTTGTCATTCCGTGGAACCGAGCTATGGCCGCCGGGGTTGGTAGCTTTCAGTTCGACTGAGTAGTAGATCTTTTCACTGGCTTGCACGTAGTTTGCGACCTTCTGCCCGTTCCGAATGGCTCCGTCGCCGCCTTCGTTGAGCGCCAGGCCGGCGTCGATCCAATCACGGTGATTCCGCACCAGCCATTCAACGCCGTTGTGCTCTCCGCTCTCTTCGCCGGAAGTGAGGGCGACGATGATATCGCCGGAGGGCACGAAACCTTCTTGTTTATAGCGAATCAGGTTGGCGATCCAGCAGGCTGCTTCGGCCTTGTCGTCCACGGTTCCGCGGCCATAGAAATAGCCGTCCTTTTCGAGGAAATGAAACGGGTCGAGGCTCCAGTCCGAACGCAGCGCCTCGACGACATCCAGGTGCGCGACCAGCAGCATGGGCTTTGCCGTGTCGGAGCCGCGATAGCGCACAACCAGGTTTTTAAAACGTGGATCGTCCCCATCCACGTGGATGTCGGCATCCGGGAAGCCGGCGTCGCGCAAGCGTTTCGCCATGGCCTCGGAAGCTGCGGTTACGTTTGCCGCGGAATCGGCGGTATTGACATCGACCAACTGCTCGAGAATGTCCCGGGCGAGCTGTTCGGCTGGCTCCAAACATAATCCAGCACGAGCCGCGAATACGCCGAGAAGTAGGAGCCACATAAATGTAGAGAACCGGATAATCACCGGTTATACCGTTACCGGCTCGAACCCGACATACTGGACCTCTTCCTCGAGGGCGAAGCCGAAGCGGTCGAAAACCCGCTTTTTCAGATCCTCGATCACGGTGATGAGATCTTCCGCCGTGCCGGCTCCGTCATTGTAGATCAGGTTCGCGTGGTACCCGGCAACCTGGATGTCGCCTCTACGCATTCCTTTTGCCCCCACTTGTTCGAGGAAATAAGCCGAAGGCACTTTGCCTTCGCGAACCAGTTTTTGTGGAATCTGCACCTGAACGGCTGCCGGGAGTTCGTTGAATAAACAGTTTTTGAAGATGCTGCCGGCGCATCTCATTGTTGGCGGATATTTTGCGTCCCGAATCGCCCGAATCTCCTCCGCCTCGCGCTGCAATTGTATCGTGTCGCCCGGTTCAAAACTCAGCTCGGCGGAAAGAACGATCCATTCTTTGCGGCGCTTGAATAAGCTTTCGCGATAGTGAAACTCGCAGCCAGCGTTATCCACTATGCGTTCCTCGCCACCATCTGTGAAGACGACCTGCTCGACCCGTTCCTGAATTGAATGGCCATAAGCTCCAGCATTTCCGTAAACTGCGGCGCCCAATGATCCCGGGATGCGAGTCATGGTTTGCATGCCCTTGAGACCGCTGCCAACGCTCGCGTCCACAACGGATTGTAAGGAGGCCCCGGCTTCGGCATGGATGCGCGTCCCGTTTATAGTGATGCGGTTGCCGGTGAAGCGCAGAACGGCCCCATCGAATCCGTCGTCGGAAACGATGAGATTCGTTCCTCCCGCAATCACTACGTGAGGAACTTGCTGCCCGCGAACAAAATGGAACAATTCGTCGAAAGCACTGGGGTCAGCCGCTTCACAGAGCGCGGCCGCGCACCCCCCGATACCGAATCGAGTATGAGGGGCAAGTGGTTCTTCCAGGCGAATCGTGACACCAGGAATGGAGCGCAGGCGCTCCAGAACGCCAAGGAGAATGGGCATCTCTCCTCAGCATACTTAACGCGGCGCCTTCGCCCTACGGAGGAATGGGCCGGAGCCTATTTGCTACTTCCCATTGTCGACCGTCAAGTTATTGGTGACGGAGAATACGCCTGAAACCGTGTTGGCCGCAATGCCCGCCTGCTGTTTATCCATCTCGCGCGCCACGGCGCCCACGAGAGTAACGTGTCCATTCTTTACGATGATGTGAATGGTAGGCACGGCTCGCATGGCGTATTGATCCAGGCCTGGTTTGCTGTAAATCGCGCGATAAACGGCACGACGAATCCGGTCGTCATTGGGCGAAAGAGGGAGGACCTCGATGTTATTGACTACTTTTTCGACGCCTTCAATGCTTTTCACGACCCGTCCCGCGTCGCTCCTAAGGGTGGGCCTTACGACTTGGCCTTCCAGGGTTACGGTGGAGCCCTCGACCTTATAGCTCAAGTTATCGAACACCGTATAGTAGGGCAGCGTCACCAACTGGTGGCGGACTTCCCGGATGATTCGTTGTTCCCCTTTTTCGCTCTGCGCGAAAGAAGCGGCTGCAAATATAACGAGAGCCGCACAGCAAATCGCAAGTCTGCGCATCAAATTCCTCCCTACTATATAGATACAGCAGAAAGGCAATCGTTTGGCCCGCTGGCGAAATTCCGAGGGGGGCCCGCGTGGTTTTTGGTGGGGGAAGGATAACCACGCGGGCGTATGGTTGCGTTGGTTATGAAGACGTAGCGCCAGGCGGCGAGGTTAGCAGAAAAATGAAGAAATTTTCTCTTAGTGCATTCGAGCTACTTTGCTGTCGCGGGGCGGATATGGTTGCGCCAGGTCTCGACAAAACAGGACAAAGCTTCGGGAGGCCCCTTCCGCGTAACCATTACGAGGACGGCGGCCCCCGCCCATACAAAGTACAAAATGGTGACCCAGAACCGGACGTGTAGCCCCAGGTAGGACCATAGACCCGCATTCGCTCCCGTGGTCGCGAAGGCGACTTGCGTCATATAAAGCACGAATAACATCAGCGCTTCCCACCACTCGAATTTCATGTTCAGGAGAAAGACCATACCTACCATGCTCTGTCCGATGGTGAGCAGCAATTCCCGTTCCTGCTCGGGGTCGAGAGGAATGCCTGTGATGGCTCCGCCGCCCATCGAATACACAATG
>Ga0134125_10003176_pt1 | contig 19151 bp, 9 predicted proteins | sample KB31751_FD_96464 | JGI IMG/M metagenome (GOLD analysis project Ga0134125, IMG submission 96464) | Terrestrial soil microbial communities with excess Nitrogen fertilizer from Kellogg Biological Station, Michigan, USA - KB3-175-1 | ecosystem: Environmental > Terrestrial > Soil > Unclassified ... | reverse complement strand
TCGCCCGGAGGACCGCGTCTGGCTGGCAGAGAATGGCAGAATCCTGCTGCATGACGCCGCGATCGGCGATTTCGCTGACACGGCAGCGCTGATCGCTGCGATGGATCTGGTAATCTCCGTGGATACCGCCGTCGCGCATCTTGCCGGCGCGCTGGGCCTGCCCATCTGGCTCATGCTGGGGTTCAGCCCAGACTGGCGCTGGATGCTTGGGCGGGATGATTCACCCTGGTATCCAACCATGCGTCTTTTTCGCCAGACGAAAATCGGCGCGTGGAATGACGTCGTGAACCGGATCGCCGCTCATCTCGCCGCCCATGAGTTTGGGAGGTACCGGAGCGCTACCGGTTGAAGGCCGGCCGGCCGCGTTTCGGCTTCGCCTCCAGCCGACGTCCGAGCCCGCTCTGCTTTGCCAGCGATGACCGGAGCTTCGCGTACTCCGCGGCCACCATCGGGTAGTCCGGCGGCAACCCCCACTTCTCCCGATACTGGTCTGGGGTCAGGCCGTGCACCGTAATAAGGTGGCGCTTCAGCATTTTCATTGTCAGGCCATCTTCCAGGCACACCAAGTGGTCCGAAAAGACGGTCTGCCTGCCTGTCCCGTTGGCTTTCGTCGAAATATGCCGGTCCGGCTCGATCCCCGACAATGTCTCGTAAACCTGACGGATCAGTGCCGGCAATGCTTCGGCGGATGTCGGATTGTTGCCAACGTGAGCGCTCACGATCTGAGCGGCCAGGGCTAGAATCTGCTCACGCGTCTGTCGCATAGGCGTGGCGTCCCCCAGTGAATGGAACTTTGACGTTTTTTTCACGTTGTATTAGCATTTCGTTCGTCGTCAACATTGCTGAGAGCCATTGAGGCCCTCAGCCGCATTTTCTTTCGGGGCCGCTCATGAGCGATCGCATTTTCCAGGAGGCTTACGCCCGGGTTCGCGCGCGGTATTCTGAAAACGGCTGGCTGGCTTTGAGCCCGCGAGAGATCACCAACGCGATCTACGAAGAGATCCGCCATATCGACGCCGAACTGGTACAGGCGCACCGGGCCGCGGCAAACCAGACCGAGATCGCCCACTCCTGACCTCGGCGGCCGACCTTCCGACAGGCTGAGCACGGCGTCCAACTCCCGCCGCCCGTGAACCTGAGCGCAGCGTGGACGCGCCAGCGGGCAATTCCGATCATTTCGCCGACGAAGACCGTTCCGGAAGGAACCGCCTGGCACCGGCCAGCGTTTTCAGCCAATGAGCGACGCAGGGGGATCGCCGGGCCGTCAGCGAATCGGGAGCCTTGTTCTTCGTGTGCGGCTCCGGCCACGGCCTGCTCACCAATTCAGCGCAGCCTGACCGCCCGGATGGTACCCTCCATCTATCATCTGCATCCCCTGGTGGCGGGTCGCCTGGAAAACTGGTCCCCACACCTGGAGCGTATCGCCCGGATGGGCTTCAATCATGTCTGCTTGGCGCCGCCGTTCGCGCCGTGTGGCGACGGCGATCTGTTCCTCCCGGGGGATCTGGAAGCGCTTCACCCCGCCCTCGGCGCGACCGGAAGCGTCGATGCGGCCATCGCGCAGGCGGCCAAGTCGGCGGAGCGGGCTGGGCTGCACCTCATCCTCGATATTGTGCTGGACCGCGTCTCGGTCGACTCGCCCCTGCTCGCCGCGCATCCCGACTGGTTCGTTGCCGCCGACGGCGACGTGCTGCCGGACCCCCGGCGAAATCCGAAGGCGATGCGCGCCGCCCGCGCGAGCTTCGATGCGCCCGAGGTGTCCGACGATCTGGCACTGTGGTGGCTCGCCTGGCTCACCCGCCTGCTCGACGCCGGCGTGAGCGGATTCCGCTGCCTGCGGCCCCACCGCGTGCCAGATTCCGTCTGGCGTCCACTGATCGGCACAATTGTCCGGAGTCACCCCGACTGCCTGTTTCTGGCCTGGATCGACGGGCTCCAGCCAACCGAGCTGGCCGGGCTCGAAGGCGTGGGCTTTACCGCGACCGGCCTCTCTATCGCCCACGGACTCATCGACGCGCCGCGTCTGGCCGACGAACTGGAGGCAGCCCGCCTTATCGGCTCGCCCGTGCTGGCACCCGAACCTTCGTTCTCCGACCGGCTGGTCGCAACCCTGTCGGCGGATACCGATGCCGCCGCGGCGTACCGGCAGGCATTGATGGCCGCCGCATCCCTCGGCCAGGGTTTGTTTCTGCCTATGGGATTCGAATTCATCAGCCGCCGCCGGTTCGATCCGGCCCGCGCCGACCCCGACGACCTGCGATATGCGCGGTCAGAGGCGATAGTGGACCTGTCGGCCGATGTCGCTGCGGCGAACGCGATGGCCGAACAGGTCGGAGCGTGTGGGATCAATGGCACGATCCGCGCTTTGACACCGCCCGGTGCCGCTGTCGCGGCCTGGCTGCGCGTCGATGCAGATGACACGAGCCTTGCGCGCCGGGGTCTGCTGACACTCGTCAACCCGGACCTGTTGCATTCAGCCGTCATGCCGTTTTCCGCCGATTGCCTGCCGCCCGGGGCGGGTGCGCCGTTCGGCGATCCGTCGCCCATCCTGGCGCAGAACGGCATGGCGACGCCCATGGCCCCCCGCGAAGTCCGGGTTCTGGCATGCAAGCGGCTTCCCGACATCGTAAGCGAGGCACCCCCGACAACGGACTGGCGAAAAACGATCGCTGGCCGGATTGCCATCGAGGCAATGACCCCCGCGGTTCCCGACAGGGCGTTTCCTGCAAAGGCTGTGGTGGGCGCGGCGGTTGCCATCGCCGCCGATATCGTTGCGGATGGTCACGACCAACTCGCCGCCAGCCTGCTTTGGCGAGCGGAGGGTGAAACCGCATGGCAGCGCTGTCCGATGCGGAAGACGGACAACGACCGCTGGGAAGCCGCGTTCATCCCCGACCGGATTGGCCTTTATCAGTTCACCGTCGAGGCGTGGTGGGATCGCTGGTCGAGTTTCGTACACGATCTGCATGCGAAGCACGAGGCCGGTCAGCCTTTGTCGCTGGAGGCCGAGGAGGGACGAAACCTGATTCAGCAAGCCGCCGAGCGGGCACAGCCTAGCACGCGGCAGGACCTGACGCGCCTGCTGGAAGCGCTGTGCCGGCAGGATGTGCCGGCACGGGTTGCGCTGCTGCTGTCGGAAGAGGCCGCTCAGGTGATGCGCGCGGCGGATGACCAGCCGTTTTGCGCGCGCCACGACCCGCCGCTGCCGCTTCGCGCGGATCGGCCCAAAGCGGTCTTCTCCAACTGGTACGAGTTGTTCCCCCGCTCCGTCACCGCGGATCCAGCGAGGCACGGCACGCTGCGCGATGTCATCGGCCAGTTGCCGCGTATTCGCGCGATGGGGTTCGATGTCATCTACTTTCCGCCGATCCATCCGATCGGCCGCGTCAACCGGAAGGGCCGGAACAACCGCGTGCTGGCCGAACCGAACGACGTTGGCAGCCCCTGGGCGATCGGCAGTGCCGAGGGCGGCCATGATGCAGTCAATCCGTTACTCGGCTCGGTGGACGATCTGCGTCAGGTGATTGCCGCCGCTCACCGGTATGGGATCGAGATCGCATTGGACTTTGCGATCCAGTGCGCGCCGGATCATCCGTGGCTCAGGCAGCATCCCGACTGGTTTCGCTGGCGACCCGATGGTTCGCTCCGGTACGCGGAGAATCCACCGAAGAAATACGAGGACATCGTCAACCCGGATTTCTACGCCGAGGCCGCCGTTCCCGCGTTATGGCTGGCGTTGCGTGACGTGATCCAATTCTGGGTCGATCAGGGTATCCGCATCTTTCGGGTGGATAATCCGCATACGAAACCTTTCCCGTTCTGGCGATGGATGATCGCCGACATCCAGGCGCGTCATCCGGACGTGCTTTTCCTGTCGGAGGCATTCACCCGGCCCAAGGTGATGTACCGCCTGGCGAAGCTCGGGTTCTCCCAGTCCTATACGTACTTCACGTGGCGCAATACCAAGCAGGAGATGACGGAGTACCTGACCGAACTGACCCGCGAGCCTGTCCGGGATTTCTTCCGTCCCAATTTCTTCGTCAACACACCGGACATAAATCCGTTCTTCCTGCAGACCTCCGGCCGAGCGGGATTTCTGACGCGCGCTGCGCTGGCCGCGACCTTGTCGGGGTCTTGGGGGATGTATTCAGGATTCGAGATATGTGAAGCCGCGCCGCTGCCGGGGCGGGAGGAGTACCTGGACTCGGAGAAATATCAGATCCGTCCGCGCGCCTTCGGTAAGCCGGGCAACATCGTCGCGGAAATAACCGCACTGAATCGCATCAGGCGGGCACATCCGGCCTTGCAGACGCACCTGGGCCTCACATTCTATCAGGCATCCAACGAGCGAATCCTGCTATACGGGAAGCGTGCTCCGGCAACACAGGGAATCGTTCTGGTTGCGGTGAGTTTGGATCCGCATGACGCGCAGGAGGCGACGATCGAAAGTCCTTTGTGGGAATTTGGTCTGCCAGACCACGGGGCGCTGTCCGTCACGGATCTGATGCGCGGGACGCGGTTTGTCTGGAACGGTAAGTATCAGCATATTCGCCTTGATCCGCACGACCTGCCGTTCGGCATCTGGCAACTTTCACCGTCCGGCGCCGGGTGATGGACGCAACGGAGCCTTCTGCGTCATCGCCGCGCGCGGCCGGCGAGCAGGACCGCTTCTGGTACAAGGATGCGGTCATCTATCAACTGCACATCAAGTCGTTTTATGATGCCAACAATGACGGCATCGGCGACTTTGCCGGCCTGACGTCACGGCTGGATTATATCGCCGAACTCGGTGTGAACACGATATGGCTGCTGCCATTCTATCCGTCGCCTCGGCTGGATGACGGCTACGATATCGCTGATTACCGAGGCGTGCATCCGGACTATGGCACGCTCGGTGACGCCAAGCGCTTCATCGCCGCCGCGCATGAACGCGGCATGCGCGTGATCGCCGAATTGGTGATCAATCATACATCGGACCAGCATCCGTGGTTCCAGCGTGCCCGCCATGCCAAGCCGGGCTCGACCTATCGCGATTTCTATGTCTGGTCCGACAATGACCAGAAATATGCCGGGACGCGCGTCATCTTCGTGGACACCGAGCGATCTAACTGGACCTGGGATCCGGTCGCCGGGGCCTATTACTGGCACCGGTTCTATTCTCACCAGCCGGATCTGAATTTCGACAATCCCCGGGTCATCAAGGAAATACTCTCCGTCCTCCGCTATTGGGTGGAGCTTGGTGTCGACGGACTACGCCTTGATGCGGTGCCGTACCTGGTGGAGCGCGAAGGCACCAGCAACGAGAATCTGCCCGAGACCCACACCGTGCTGAAGCGCATCCGGTCGGAGCTCGATCTTCACTATCCGGACCGGATGCTGCTGGCGGAGGCGAACCAGTGGCCTGAGGACACCAAGGACTATTTCGGCGATGGCGATGAATGCCACATGGCATTCCACTTCCCGCTGATGCCGCGGATGTACATGGCGATCGCGCGGGAGGACCGGTTCCCGATCACCGACATCCTGCGCCAGACACCGGATATCCCTGCCTCCTGCCAATGGGCGATCTTCCTGCGAAACCATGATGAGCTCACGCTGGAAATGGTCACGCAGTCGGAGCGCGACTTCCTGTGGGAGACCTATGCGGCCGACCGACGGGCACGGCTGAATCTGGGGATCAGGCGCCGCCTGGCGCCGCTTCTGGAGCGCGACCGCCGGCGCATCGAGCTGATGAACCATCTGCTGCTGTCGATGCCGGGCACGCCGGTCATCTACTACGGCGATGAGATCGGCATGGGCGACAACATCCACCTCGGCGATCGCAACGGCGTCCGCACGCCGATGCAGTGGTCACCGGACCGGAATGGGGGCTTCTCCAGGGTTGCCGATCCTTATCGCCTGGTGCTGCCGCTCGTCACCGATCCGCTTTATGCCTACGAGTCGGTGAACGTCGAATCCCAGGCGGTGGACCCGCATTCCCTGCTGATGTGGATGCGGCGGACGATCGCCATTCGGCAGCAGTACAAGGTGTTCGGCCGCGGCACATATCGGTTGCTCTATCCGAAAAACCGCAAGGTCCTGGCGTATCTGCGTGAGGACGACGAGACCAGCCTTCTGTGCGTCGCCAACCTGTCGCGCACGCCGCAGGCGGTCGAACTGGATCTATCGGAATTCAACGAGCGAGTGCCGATCGAGCTGGACGGCCATTCCCTGTTTCCGCCGATCGGCCAGCTTCCCTACCTGCTGACCCTGCCGCCCTACGGGTTTTACTGGTTCCAGCTTGCGCGGGAGTCGGAGTGGCCCAGTTCGCATACGCCTGCGCCTGAGTCGATGCCCGAATACCAGACAATCGTGTTGCGCCGCGATCTGTCGGAAGCGCTGCTGGCGTGCCGGGGGCTTATCGAACGTGAGGTGCTGCCGCCGTATCTCTCGAAGCGCCGCTGGTTCGCGATGAAGGATCAGGTGATGAGCAGCGTGCGCCTCGGCATGCTGATCGTGCTGCCTGCCCCAGACCTGCTGCTGGCTGTGGTGGAGACCGAAACCGCCGATACCGTCGCACGATGGCTTCTGCCGCTTGGCGTCGCCTGGGAAGATCGTCCGTCCGGTCCGCTGCCGGCCCAACTCGCGCTGGCCAGGGTCCGCCGGGGCTCGCATGTCGGTTTGCTGACGGACGCGTTCGCCCTGCCGGATTTTGCCCGCGCGGCGATCGCCGGCCTGGCGCGCGGCGCCGTGATTGAGACGAGCCGGGGCACAATTCAGTTCCGGCCGACAGCCCGCATGAAAGAAATCACGTTACCTGTCGATGCCGAAATGAACTGGCTCGGCGTCGAACAGTCCAACTCCTCCGTGATCGTCAGCGATGTCGCTATGTTCAAGCTGTTCCGCCGTGTGACCGATGGGCCTCATCCGGAAGCCGAAATGGGTCGCTACCTGACCGACCAGGGCTACGCAAACACCCCGGCACTGCTGGGCGAGATCGTTCATGTCGAGCCCGACGGGACACGCCACGCCCTTGCCATCGCGCAAGCCTTCGTCCGCAACCAGGGTGATGCCTGGACCTGGACACAGGACCTGCTGATGCGGGGTCTGTCGGACCTGGCGGGCAGTGAGGAGGCGGCGTCCGTGGACACTGAACAGCATGCGGATTACCGCCATTTTGCCACCTTGCTCGGTCAGCGGCTCGCAGAGATGCATCTTGTGCTTGGCCGAGCGTCGGATGATCCGGCCTTCGCGCCGGAAACGGCAACCGACCAGCTTGTGGCGGAATGGGTGACGCAGGCAGTACAGCAGGTGGACGCCGCTATCGCCGCACTGGACGCACAGCCCGACCTCGCGGAAGAAGTGGCACTGGACGCAAGCTCTGTCCGCGACGGACGAGATCGCCTGGCCGCCAGGCTGGAGACTCTGGCGGATGCCGGACACGGCGCACGCATCACGCGGATTCATGGCGACCTGCACCTCGGGCAGGTACTCGTGGTCAGTGGCGATGTCAGCATCATCGATTTCGAGGGAGAGCCCGCCAAGCCGCTCGCGCAGCGGCGCGCAAAGAATCACCCATTGCGTGACGTGGCGGGCGTCCTCCGTTCATTCGATTATGCCGCCGCCGTCATTCGGCGCCGCAGTGCGTCCAGCCATCCGCACTTGGCTGAGTCCCGCGTGGCCGTCTTCCTGGAAGACTTCGCCGCCCAGGCGATCGACAGCTTCCTCGCCGGCTATCGCGAGGGAATGACCAATGGCGGGTCGGCGATCGAGTCAGGCCTCCTGGACCTGTTCGTCCTTGAGAAGGCCGCCTATGAGATCGCCTATGAAGCCGCGAACCGGCCGGCCTGGATTGATGTGCCTTTGCGCGGACTGGCGAGGCTGACAAAAGCTCTGACATACGAAACAGAGCCTGCATGAACGAACAAGCGATTCTGCCCGGCCTTCCTTCCTCCTTCGCATGGCAGCTTGCCAACGGCGCGTTGCCCGATCCCTTTGCCGTTCTCGGGCCGCGCGACACCGCCGCGGGCCGAATTATCCGAGCCTTCCTCCCGGGCGCCATGGAGGTCGAGGCCGTGCGGCGTGCGGATGGGTCACCGATCGGCCGGCTGGAACCGGGCGAACCCGCCGGCCTGTTCCATGGAACGGTGACGAGCGGCGATCCGTACCGCCTGCGGATTACCTGGCCCGATGCGGTGCAGGAAACCGAGGATCCCTATGCCTTCGGTCTGCTGCTGAGTGAAACCGACCTGCATCTGTTCAATGAGGGCCGGCTGTTCGAGCTTGCCTTCACCCTCGGCGCCAACCCGATGATCATCGACGGCGCGCGCGGGATCCGCTTCGCCGTGTGGGCGCCGAACGCCAGGGCAGTTTCGGTGGTTGGCGATTTCGACACCTGGGACCCAAGGCGCCACCCCATGCGCCTGCGCCATCCCGCCGGGGTCTGGGAACTATTTGTTCCGCGGGTCGAGCCCGGCGCGCGCTACAAGTTCGCGATCCTCGGCCCGGACGGCAATCGCCTGCCGTTCAAGGCCGACCCCCTCGCACGCGCCACGGAAGCGCCGCCGGCAACGGCTTCGGTTGTCGCGGACAGGCTGCCGTTCACCTGGCACGATGACGCCTGGATGGGTGGTCGGCAGGCCCGCCATGCGCCCGATGCGCCATTGGCGATCTACGAGGTGCATGCCGCGTCCTGGTTCCGCGCCGAGGATGGCCGGACCCTGGACTGGGATCGGATCGCGGAACGCCTCGTTCCCTATGTGGCCGGCATGGGCTTCACCCATGTCGAACTGATGCCCGTCGCCGAACATCCGTTCGGCGGCTCATGGGGCTATCAGCCCTTGGGTTTGTTCGCGCCGTCAGGCCGGTTCGGCCCTGCGGGCGGTTTCGCCCGTTTCGTCGATGCGTGCCATTGCGCCGGCATCGGCGTGATCATCGACTGGGTGCCCGCCCATTTCCCCACGGACGCGCACGGCCTGGCTCGCTTCGACGGCACCCCGCTGTTCGAGCATGCGGATCCGAAGGAAGGCTTCCATCAGGACTGGAACACCTACATCTACAATTTCGGCCGGCGGGAAGTGCAGGGGTTCCTGATCGCCAGTGGCATCCACTGGCTGGAACATTTCCATGTTGACGGTCTGCGCGTCGACGCCGTGGCATCCATGCTCTACCGCGACTACAGCCGTAAAGCCGGAGAGTGGATCCCCAATATTTATGGTGGCCGGGAGAACCTGGAAGCGATCGGCTTCCTGCGGCATTTCAACGCTGTCGTCCGCGAGCGTTGCCCCGGCGCCATCACGCTTGCCGAGGAATCGACCGCGTGGCCCGGCGTGTCGCATCCCATCGAGGAAGGAGGGCTCGGCTTTTCCTACAAATGGAACATGGGCTGGATGCACGACACGCTCCGCTACATGGAAGCCGATCCGATCCATCGCCGCTGGCACCACAACGACATGACGTTCGGCCTGCTCTATGCGTTCTCCGAGCACTTCGTTCTGCCCCTTTCGCATGATGAGGTCGTCTACGGCAAAGGATCGCTGATCCGCAAAATGCCCGGCGATGAGTGGCAGCGCTTTGCCAATCTGCGCGCCTATTTCGGCTTCATGTGGGGCCATCCCGGGAAGAAGCTGATTTTCATGGGAGACGAGATCGCGCAGTGGGACGAATGGAACCACGACTCCGTGGTCGACTGGCAGGCGCTCGACAATCCACGTCACCTGGGCGTTCAGCGCCTCGTGCGCGATCTGAACCGGCTCTACGTCCAGCATCCCGCGCTGTACCGGCGCGATTCGCTTCCCACAGGCTTCAGGTGGGTGGTGGGCGACGATACGCAGAACTCGGTCTTTGCCTTCCTCCGGTTCGCCAATGAGGCGCTGCCGCCTGTGCTGGTGGTCTGCAACATGACCCCAATGCCCCGCTACGGCTACGGGATCGGCGTTCCCCGTCCCGGCCACTGGCGGGAGCTGCTGAATACCGACAGCGCGGTCTATTGCGGATCGAACATCGGCAACGGCGGCGGGGCCGATACGCATCCTGACAGGCGGCACGGCGAGGCGCAGTGCCTCTATCTCACGCTGCCGCCACTGGCGACGCTTTACTTTGTCCTCGACTGAAAAAGCCTCACCTCCGAACACACCCCGGCCTGGTTGCGTCGTTCCCGGTTTCCCCGCAGCAAACCAGTGTCGAGGCCTGGAACGAACCGGGACACCAGGCGTTGAAGCCTCTCTTGCGGGACGCGCGGGTGGGGGAGGCAGGGTTGTGTCAGTCCAAGGGCGGTCGGTCCGGGGGCTGAGAGCACCACGGATGGCGCAAGGGCGGTGGCGGTCGGCCCGGCCAGACCGATCGTGTCACCAACCGCCTGAGCGCATCTCAGACCGGAGCCGGATCGACTCGTCTCCGCCCCCGTCCTGCGAATCTTTGGCTCATGAAGTGGGTCACGGCTGCGGCGCTGCTGCCGGGGACCGCGCACAGGTGGACACGTTTGCATGATCGACCGCTTTGCCGAAGCTCTGCCTTTCGGTGCCGCGATAAGCCCGGAAGGGCAGGTCAGCTTTCGCCTGTGGGCACCGGACCAGGACGCCGTCGCGGTGGCGATCGAGAGCGGGCCGGATCTGCCGATGCAACGCCGGCCAGATGGCTGGTTCGAGGCGATGCGACCTGGGGCCGTCGGTCTGTTTTACCGCTTTCGCCTGGGTGAGGGGACTCTGGTGCCCGATCCAGCGTCGCGGGGGCAGGCGGATGATGTCCATGGGCCTAGCGTCGTTATCGACCCCCGCGCTTATCGCTGGCGCAATCCGGCTTGGCGGGGCCGTCCCTGGCAGGAAACCGTCATTTATGAGCTTCACGCCGGCGTGTTCGGGGGCTTCCAGGGTGTCAGGCAACAATTGCCGCGCTTGCGGGAGCTTGGCGTCACCGCGGTCGAGCTGATGCCGGTGAGTGATTTTCCCGGCGGCCGGAACTGGGGTTACGACGGTGTCCTGCCGTTTGCGCCCGATGCCGCGTACGGCACACCCGATGACCTGAAGGCGCTGATCGACGCCGCGCACGGTCTTGGCCTGATGATGTTCCTGGACGTCGTGTACAATCATTTCGGTCCCGATGGGAACTACCTCGGGTGTTACGCCTCCCCGTTCTTCCGGCAGGACGCGGCCACGCCGTGGGGTGCCGCTATCGACTTCCGCTGTCCGCAGGTTCGCGCCTATTTCACGGCCAATGTGCTCTACTGGCTGAACGAGTATCGCTTCGACGGACTTCGCTTCGATGCGGTCCACGCGATCCTGGAACAGGACTGGGTGACCGAGATGGCCGAGACCGTCCGCAAATCGGTCGATCCCTCCCGCCATGTCCACCTGATGATGGAGCATCACAACGATCCATCCCACTTGCGCGGGAACATCGATGCGCAGTGGAACGACGATGCCCATAATGCCCTGCATGTGCTGCTGACCGGAGAGACTGGCGGCTATTACGCGGACTACGCCGACTGGCCGGCCGAGGCACTTGCCCGCTGCCTGGCGGAGGGCTGGGCATTCCAGGGGCAGCACTGCCGCTACCTGGGCACGAAGCGCGGCGCACCATCGGCCGATCTGCCACCGACAGCACACATCCTGTTCCTGCAGAACCACGATCAGGTCGGCAACCGGGCGTTCGGGGAGCGTTTGACGGTGCTCGCCGACCCTGCCGCGCTGGAAGCCGCCATCGCCCTGCAGATGCTCTGTCCACAGATTCCTCTGCTGTTCATGGGGGAAGAGACCGCCAGTCGCTCGCCGTTCCTGTTCTTCACAGATCACAATGCCGACCTGGCCAGGATCGTCTGCGAAGGCCGCCGTCAGGAGTTCGTGGGCTTCGCCGCATTCGCCGATCAGGCTCAGCGCGAGAAGATTCCGGATCCGAACGCAAAGGCCACGTTCGAGGCCTCGGCGCCGTCGCCAGACCCGGCGCTCGCCCAGGAGCGGCAGGCACTGTACCGGCATCTCATCGCGCTGCGGCAGACGGAGATCGTTCCCCGACTGGCAGGCGCCCGATCGATCGGTTCCGCGGTGATCGGGCCGAAGGCCGTGCGGGCGGCATGGACGCTGGGTGACGGCTCCGTCCTGACAATTGCGTGCAACCTTGATCGTGCGGCCATTCCCTTCCCGCCCCCGTCCGGCCGCCAAATCTTCGTGTCCAGTACCCTGCGGGACGAACTCCCGGGCTATTGCACTGCGGTGTTCTTGGGATTCGAGCAATGACCGACGATGCTCTGCGGGACCTTGCGCGGCGTGCCGGCGTTTCGGTCGAATGGCAGGATCAGGCCGGCAAGACCCACACAGTTGCACCCGACGTGCTGCGTCGCATACTCGCGGCGCTTGGTTTTCGCGCCGATAGCAGCAGGGATCTGTCGGCCAGCAGGCGCACGCTCGCACGGCGAAGCACGCTCGCCGACCTTCCGCCGCTGATTACGGCGATTGCCGGACGCCCCACGCGTCTCGACGTCGGCGGCAATGAGGCGGTGGCAGCCCGCCTGACCCTGGAACGCGGCGGCCAGCGGGATATTTCCTTGCTGCCGGCGCGCGGCCGGCTTCGTGTCCCCGCTATCGCCGAATCGGGCTACCACCGGATGCAAATCGAGGATCGGGAAATCGTGCTGGCGGTCGCGCCGGCGCATTGCCGAGCGATTGAGGACGTTGTGCCTGACGCGCGCCTGTGGGGTTTGACGGCGCAGGTCTATGCGCTGAAGACCGACGGCGACTACGGCATCGGCGACGCGGCCGGCGTTGTCGCCCTGGCAGAGTCCGCGGCTCGCCAGGGTGCCGACGCGTTGGCGCTCAGTCCGGTTCATGCCGTATTCGGGACAGACCCTGCCCGCTATGGACCCTACGCGCCTTCAAGCCGGCTGTTTTACAATCCTCTGCATGCTGCACCTGCCCTCGTGTTCGGTGCGGATTTCGTAGCGGAGGCGATGGCCAGCGCGGGACTTGAGGCAGCCAATGGTGCGGCGGCACCTGGCGACCTTATCGACTGGCCTGCATCCGCGTCGGCCAAGCAGGCAGTGCTTCACGCTCTGTTCGACGCTTTCCTGGATGGTCCCGCCTGGGACGGGGCATTGGGTGCCGATTTCGCCCGCTATCGCGCCGATGGCGGTGAAGCACTTTTCCAGCACGCTTGTTTCGAAGCGCTGCATGCCGCACATAGTACGGTCGGGGATTGGCGCCGCTGGCCATCCGATCTGCGCAATCCTCGCAGCGCCGCGGTGGCGGCGTTCGCCGCCTCCCGAGAGGACGTGTTGCTGTTTCACACCTTTGTCCAATGGGTGACCGTTCGCTCCCTTTCTGCTGCTCAGCTACGCGCGCGCCAGGCGGGGATGCGCATCGGCCTGATCGGTGACCTTGCTGTCGGCATCGACCCCACAGGAAGCCAGGCCTGGAGCCAGCAGGACGATCTGCTGCTCGGCCTTACCATCGGCGCACCGCCCGATCTGATGAACCGACGCGGACAGGCATGGGGACTGGCAAGCTTTTCGCCTCATGCATTGGAAGCCCGCGGCTATGCGCCGTTCATTGCCACGCTTCGTGCCGCCATGCGCAATGTCGGCGGCATCCGTATAGACCACGCGATGGGCCTCGCGCGGCTGTGGCTGGTGCCGGAAGGCGCGACCCCCGCGGAAGGCGCCTATCTTTCGTATCCGCTCCAGGATCTGCTGCGCCTGCTGGCGCTCGAGTCCGTTCGTCACGGCGCTATCGTGCTGGGTGAGGATCTGGGGACCGTACCCGCTGGCTACCATGACGTGCTGGAGCAGGCTGGGGTACACGGCATGCGCGTTCTGTGGTTCGAGCGGAACAGCAACGGCGGTTTCAATCCGCCGCGCGGCTGGGACCGTTCGGCGGTGGCGATGACCTCCACGCATGATCTTCCCACCGTGGCAGGATGGTGGAGCGGCACTGATATCGTGGCGCGCACGGAGCACGGCCAGCTTGGCCTGGGTATGACGCCGGAGGCCATGCAACAGCAACGAAGCGCGGATCGGCCCGCGTTGTGGAATGCGCTTGTCAGCGAGCACGTCGCTGAAGGTCTGCCGCCGCCGACCGATGATCCGAAACCGGTCGTCGACGCTGCCCTGCGCTTTGTCGCGCGTACCGAGTCACCGCTCTGCCTGATCCCGCTCGAGGATCTGCTTGCCCAACAGGAGCAGCCGAATCTACCGGGATCCGTCGATGATTACCCGAATTGGCGGCGCCGCCTGCCTGTTCCTGCTGAAGTGGCCCTGGAGCAGGCTGACGTCGTGTCCAGGGTTGCCGCGGTCGCGGCGGAGCGGCCAAGGCAGTGACACCGCCGCTCGGCCGTCGCCGGCCCAGCGTGCGGGCAACGATGCGGCTACAGCTCCATAGGGGCTTCACCTTCGCCGATGCAGCCGGCGTGGTTCCGTATCTCGCCGCCCTCGGGGTGAGCCATCTCTATGCTTCGCCGATCCTCACGGCGCGTCCAGGTTCTATGCACGGATACGACGTCATCGATCCGACAACCGTCAGCGTTGAGCTGGGCGGGGAACCAGGACTTCGGCGTCTTATCGCTGCGCTCCGCGGAGCGGGTCTGGGCCTGATTGTCGATATCGTGCCGAACCACATGGCGGTGGACGGGGGTGACAACCCTTGGTGGACCGATGTTCTCCGGCACGGCCGCGCCAGCCGCTTCGCGTCGTTCTTCGATATCGACTGGGATTGCCCCGATCCCGACTTGCGCGGCAAGGTGCTGGCGCCGTTTCTCAGCAAGCCGTACGGTGCGGCGCTCGCCGATGGCGAGATGAAGCTGACGATTGATCCGAGCGGTGTTCCGTCAATCCGTTGCGGTCAGGTGGCTTATCCGATTGATAGCCATGATTTCGCCGAGGTCACGGCCGCGGGAGCCGGCGCCTACGATACGGCGAGTGCCGCCGGACTGGCGCGCTTGCACCGTCTTCTCGAACGGCAGCATTACCGCCTGGCGTGGTGGCGCGTCGCAGGCGACGAGATCAACTGGCGCCGGTTCTTCGACATTAACGGCCTGGCCGCGCTGCGCATGGAAGATCCCGCGGTGTTCACGGCAACGCACGCGACGCTGTTTCGTCTGTATGCCGAGGGACTGATCGACGGCGTGCGTGTTGACCATGTCGATGGACTCGCGGACCCGCCGGGCTACTGCCGCCAGCTTCGGGAATCCCTGGCAGCTTTGGAGGATGCGCGCCCCGCCGGTACTCCGCCGGGACCGGCCTATCTGGTGGTCGAGAAGATCCTAGGTGCCGGCGAATCCTTACCGGACGACTGGCCGGTGGACGGCACCAGCGGCTACGACTTCATGGACTGCGTCAGCGCGGTGCAGCATGACCCTGACGCGGAGGGGGTGCTTGCGGCGGCATGGGCGGTGTTGAGTGGCAGGCCGGCGGCATTTGTTGAGGAGGAGGTGACTGCCCGCCGGGAGATCCTGGAAGCCGGTTTCGCCGCACAACTTGCCGCCGCGTCGATGTCCCTGCGTCGGCTCGCCGCCGTCGATCCGGCGACGCGCGATCTGTCGGCTCCGTCAATCCGTCGGGCGCTGGTTGCGCTGCTCTCGCACTTTGCCGTCTATCGCACCTACCATGTCGGCGGGGACTGCAGCGCCGGCGATGAGACGGCGATCGAGCGTGCGGTGGCAGGCGCAAAGGCGGACAGCCGCCCTTCTTTGCACGACGCGATCGAGGCGCTGGGCCGATGGCTGGTCAGCAAACTGACCGCGGCGTCGGGCTGCCAGATTCGGCGTGTTGCCGCGACACAGGTCCAGCAGCTCAGCGCACCGCTCGCCGCCAAGGCAGTGGAGGACACGGCGTTCTATCGGTATGGCCGGCTGGTATCGCGGAACGATGTCGGGTTCGATGCTTCCGTCTTGGGGATCGGGCCCGAGGACTTCCATAAGGCTTGTGCCGAACGCCTGTTGCGTTTCCCCGACGCCATGCTGGCCACGGCAACGCACGACCACAAGCGGGGCGAGGACGTTCGTGCCCGGTTGGCGGTGCTGAGCGAGATGCCGGAAGCGTGGGAAGCCACGCTCTGCCGGTGGATGGAGCGCAACGCCCGCCACCGGCGAGAGAGTGACCGGTTGGCACCGTCGCACGGCGATGAGGTGATGCTCTACCAGATGATCGTCGGCGCCTGGCCGCTGGCATTGCGGCCTGACGATGTGCCTGCGCGCAATGCCTTCGTTGAGCGTCTGGCGGCGTGGCAGAGGAAGGGGATGCGTGAAGCCAAGCTGGAAACGGACTGGCTGACGCCGAACCTGGAGTACGAAGAAGCGGCGCATCGCTTCCTGTCCGGGGTCATGGCCGATGAAGCCGGCTTTCTGCATGAGGCGTGGGAACTGGTGCAGCGCATCGCACCGTCCGGCGCGGTGAACGGTCTGGCGCAGACTGTGTTGAAGCTTACCACTCCCGGCGTGCCGGATATTTTTCAAGGGACGGAATTCTGGGATTTAAGCCTTGTCGATCCCGACAACCGCCGTCCCGTTGACTTCGCTGCTCGGATCGATGCCTTGCAAGCGGGCGATGATCCCGCCGCCCTGGCTGCGCATTGGCGCGACGGACGGGTGAAGCAGGCGATCATTGCGCGCGTTCTGGCACTGCGCGCATCGAATCCCGCGCTGTTCGCACAGGGCGATTACCGTCCGGTGATGGTGCAAGGAAAATGCCCGAACAGAATACTAAGTTTTATTCGGTGCTATGAGAACACGCTTCTGTTGACCGTTGTACCTCGCCTTGTAAGAAAATTCTTGGATAGCAACGAAATCCTGACGATCGATCCGGCATTCTGGAATGGATCGTCACTTAGTCTGCCTCCCGAATTGTCCGGCCGCGTGTTGCGAGAACTTTTCACCGGCTGCTTGCACAAGCCAAGCGGCAATTCGCTCGCCGTTTCCGATGTCCTTGCAACGATGCCGGTGGCCGTCCTGCACTCGTTCGAATCCGCGTGAATCGTCGAGAATTGCGCAAACCGTTCAGCGCTTGAGGCGCGTTACCGCCACATCGTCGTGCGACTGACCGCACGAACGGTGGAAAGGAACACATCCATGTCCAGTAGAATGCAGGCCATCATCGTGGCGGCATCTCTCATCGCCACACCGGCGGCCGTGGTGCTTGCCGCCGGCAAGACGTCCGATACGACACACGGCACAAGCCAGCAAACGGAAACAACGATGCCATCGACCAGCGGTTCGACGGCCCGGACGGACACCAGCGTGACCCACGCGGATCGCTCTGCAACCAAGCCCACGACCGAAGGCAGCACGGCGGACCAGAGCACCGGCTCGTCCAATGCGGTTCCGCCCTCGCCGCCGCAAACCAAGCCCGGGGCATCGGCAGGAGCCAAATAGCCACAGGCTCAACTCCCGGCGGACACTGCTCGACAACAGGCACTGTCTTTCCTGCAGCGTGCAGCGACCGCTCGTTTGCGACGGTGGGCCAGGCAAATGGCGTGGCGGCGATCAACCAGATGGGGGGCGGGGATTGGCATCCCCGCCCTTCTTATTGCGATCATCATAGGGCTTTGGAACTGGGACTGGTTCATTCCGGTGGTGGAATCGCGCGCGTCGGCCGCGGTTGGCCGGCCGGTCACTGTTGATCATTTGCACGTCCGCCTGGGCCGCACGGTTCGCATCACCGCCGATGGTGTCGCGATCGCCAACCCGACGGGATGGCACGGCCCGTCGCTGGCCAATGTCGCCAAACTGGCGGTTGCCGCGGATCTATGGGACTATATTCGGCACGGCACTCTTGTGTTGCCGGAAATCGACTTAAAGGATCCTGTCCTACGGCTCGTTCAGATGCCGAACGGGGACGAGAACTACAAGTTGGACCTGGCATCGAAATCATCAGGTTCCACGATGAAAATTGGCGATCTCAGGATCGAGGGCGGGAACATCCGCACCCAGCTTGCAAAACTCAAAGCGGACTTCGTGATCAACGTTGAAACGCGGCAAACCGGCGACGCAGCCAACCCGGCGCAGGTAGTCGCCGATTTGCACGGGACCTATGGCGGCGCGCCCGTCAGCGGAAAAGCGACTGGGGGTGCATTGCTGTCGTTGCGTGACCCCTCACGTCCGTGGCCCATTGACCTCCAGCTCGCCAACGGCCCGACCCATCTCGCTTTGTCGGGCACTCTGAACGACCCGCTGCACCTGATCGGCGCCGCCCTGAAATTTCGTGTTGCCGGCAATGACGTTGGTCAGCTCGAAAAGCTGGTGGGATTTCCCATTCCGAAGACGCCGCCGTTCCGGCTGACCGGCGCGCTTGATTTCGGCGACAAGCAGATTCGGTTGCACGATTTTGCGGGCAAGCTTGGCAGCAGCGACCTTGAAGGCACGATCACAGTGGATGTGCACAAGGAAAAACCCGAAATTATGGCTGAGCTTCAGTCGCGTTCAGTCGATCTTGCGGATCTTGGCGGCTTCATTGGTGCGGCACCTGGGCGGATTACGACGCCAGGCCAAACCGAGCAACAGCGCAAGGAAATCGCGCAGGCAGAGGCCAAGCCAAACCTCCTGCCGGAAAAGCCGATTAGGATTCCGAGGTTGCAATGGGCGGATCTCCATATCCGCTACCGCGGCCATAGCATCCAGGGTCGCTCTGTTCCACTCGATAATATGGTTGCCGTGCTTGATGTGGTGAACGGCCAGGGCAGGCTGCATCCGCTCAGCTTTGGTGTCGGGTCGGGCCAGATCAAAGCCACCGTCCTGCTGGCGCCCCGCGACAACCTGCTTCATGCGAAAGGGGACATCGATTTTCAGCGCATCTCTGTCTCTCGTCTGATGGCGGCAACGCATCTGTTCCAAGGTGCGGGAACCATAAGCGGATCGGCGGAGATCGACGCCGTGGGTAACTCCGTCGGCGCCATGCTCGGCAACGGCAATGGCGGCGTGCGGCTTGGCATGGTGGGTGGCGATCTCAGCTCGTTGCTGGTGGATTTGTCGGGTCTGCAATTCGGCAACGCCCTGCTTTCGGCGCTTGGTGTGCCGAGCAGAACACAAGTGGAGTGTTTTATCGGCGATGCTGCTCTGAGGCAGGGTAAACTCCAGTTGCAGGCGCTGGTGGTGGACACCGGATCATCAATCGTCAACGGATCGGGCATGATCGACCTGAAGGACGAAAAACTCGATCTGCAGCTTCGCACCGATGCAAAGCATTTCTCGATCGG
>Ga0134125_10003175_pt1 | contig 19156 bp, 19 predicted proteins | sample KB31751_FD_96464 | JGI IMG/M metagenome (GOLD analysis project Ga0134125, IMG submission 96464) | Terrestrial soil microbial communities with excess Nitrogen fertilizer from Kellogg Biological Station, Michigan, USA - KB3-175-1 | ecosystem: Environmental > Terrestrial > Soil > Unclassified ... | reverse complement strand
GAGCGAATACTTGCAAGACCGCGCTCGATGCGGTGCAACGGCAAGAGGCCAAACCGCACCTGGAACACCGTGACGCCCAACAGTCCGAGGCCGACAAGCGCCAACGCAGTGGTCAGTCGCGTGCGAAATCTTGCAATCGTCTCCTCGAACCAGTCGAGCGGTCCCGCGACAATGATCGAATATTTCGTATTCGCCGGATCGTGACCGGGTGAATCGATAAACTCGAGAATGCGGATCGTCGTGCCGGTCGGTCCCGGCACGTTCATCCAGCGTGTGCCGGTATCGTCGGTCGGAAACTTGCGATCGTAGGGAGACGGAAGGACAGCCGTCGCAAGAGACGGCGAAACAAGTGTGCGTCCAGGAGCCCCATCGATCGGGCGGATCTGCCAATACCAGCCGGACTGTGTAACTTCGAACAGCGGCTCGTAGAGATTGGGCGGCATGACCGGTGTGTCGCCGGTGGTGCTCATGCTGTCGATGGTGATCTGCGTCAACAGCTTCTTCAACTGCGCATCGAAGCTCAGTTGGACGTCTTCACGGTACAGAGAATAGATGATGTAACCCGCAAGCGGCAGGACGAGAAGCGTCCATGCCGCCGAAGTCGCGAAGAGACGCAGCGCAAGTGAGTTAAGCCTCATCGGGTCCGTGGCTCATGCGATAGCCGAGGCCGCGGACCGTCTGTATCACATCGCCGGGAATTTTTTTACGCAATCGACCAATGAAGACTTCGATCGTGTTCGAGTCGCGATCGAAATCCTGGTCGTAGAGGTGCTCAACAAGTTCGGTGCGCGACACGACGCGGCCGTTGTGGTGCATCAGGTAGGCCAGCAGCCGGAACTCATGTGACGTCAGCTTCACCGGCAGACCTTCGCACGTCACGCGCGCCGACTTCGTGTCGAGCCGCAGCGGCCCGCATTCGATCTCGGATTTGACATGACCGGAGGCGCGGCGCACCTGGGCGCGCACGCGGGCCAGCAGCTCTTCCATGTGGAAGGGCTTGGCGAGATAGTCGTCGGCGCCGGCGTCCATGCCGGTTACCTTGTCACTCCAACGATCGCGCGCGGTCAGCAAGATGACCGGCATCTTGCGATCGCTGCGCCGCCACTGTTCGAGGATCGAGATGCCATCCATTTTCGGCAGGCCGATATCGAGGATCACGACATCATAGGGCTCCGTGTCTCCGAGGAAATAGCCCTCTTCGCCGTCCGCCGCCGCATCAACGGCGAAGCCGGCATCCGCCAGGGCTCCTACCAGCTGACGGTTCAAGTCTTTATCGTCCTCGACGACGAGCGCGCGCACGTCTGACCCCTCTTCCCCAGATGCCTCGTTCGCCGGTTATTAGAGGACCCCGTGACGGAAGTAAGTTCAGGGTACCGCTTACCGGCTCCTGGCAGACATAACGCTACTCTTGAGCTGTCCCGTCGGGCTGCGGATGACGATGCGGTAAAAATAACCCTCGGCGGACCGGCAGAGCGTCGTCTTGACGAGCTGTCCGACCCCGTCCGCGGTCAGCGATTTGGCGACTTCTTCGACGGTTATAAGTTTTTCTTGCCGTACGATCTGGCCCGCCAGCCCCCAATCATTGAGGCAGTCGTCGGCAATGGCCGGCCCTTGCAGCAAAACCATTGCCGCAGCCGAAATCACAGCCGTTATACCCAATCCGGCCATCCGCTTTCTTTCAGAGGTTTGGCGAAGCTAACGATACCGTGTTGAACCAGGAATGAATACGGGGAACGGCCGCCGCCAGGCGCCAAATCGACCATGCGCGTTAACCCTTGCGCAGAGTTAGCGGGCTCGCCGCATTGAGCCGGCCGTAAATGGCAAGCACCGTGCCGAATAGCCCCGTGAGCGCCTGAACCGCCGTCAATGCCTGGTCGCCGAAGGTCGTGATGACGTCTGCCGGCAGCGTGATGCCCAGGGCCGGTCCGAGCACGGGAATGACGGTTGCGGCAGCCGTAATTATCGTGCCCCACATCGTTTTTGAGTGTGCCCACCACTTGCTGCTGTCATCGGTTGCCGTCGCGCCTGTCGTTCCATTGTCCATTTCGAGTTCTCCTTTTGCGATTTGCGCCGGCTCCAGCAGCCCGCGGTTCGTAGCCTCGGCGCCGGCCCACGCTCGGCCGAGCACCAAAGTTGCATCGACGCGTTTCAGCCAGCCGCGGCCGAAGCGCCAGAAGTGCGGAAGCGCGCGATACCTGCTGCGGCGCACCTCGGCGTAATCGTCGATGAGATCGACGACGCTGCGCGATCCGATTGCCGAAAGTGTCTCCGGGCCGATCTCGCCATCGACGGTCACGCGCGCCACGCCCTGAAGCATTTGGATTGCGGCGCTGACGCCGTGATTGACGGCGGCATCGAAATGCATCAGCGCCAACGGTGCCGTGAACGCCGTGCACATCGACGGCTTGAAGTAGCGCTGCCGGTAGATCGCCCGCACGGTGTCATCGGGAATTGACTTCAGTTCCGAAATCAGCCGAGGGCGCGTTTCCGCGCCGATCGTTTCACCCTTGAAGGCCGCGTAGGTGTCGAGCGTGATGCCGCGGTTGGTCGGCCCGCCCGGATCGTAAGCGTCATTCGAAAAACCACCCTCCATTTCGAGGACGTGGGCGAGGGCCTTGAGGAAAATCGTGTCATCGCCGTCGGAGTCGGCCTCGGCTTCTTCCCGTGGCCAGCGAAGCCCGAGTAACCGGGCCTTGTCGTAGGCGGCGACCGTGACTGCATCGCCCTGATTGCCGCCGAGCAGAAACAGCTTGTCCGCGGTCTCGCCGAGATAAAACGCGACGTGGCCGGCATTAGGATCGTCGCCGCGCGCCAGCACGGTCACGGCGCCGATGCGCGGCGTTTCGAGAGAGTCGCCCCAATCGAGATAGGATCGCGCCAGCAGCGACCCCGTGCCGGCATGTCCAGAACGCTTCAGCATCGCGCCCATGAACGCCGCGCACCACGGCGTCGCTTCGCTTGCGGCACTGGTATCGCCGGCGTCACGGAAATAGCGCAGTATCTCAGCGGTGTCCGCCTTGCCCGGAATTTCGCGCACGCCGAATTCGGCCCACGCGGCCTCAAGCCACGCTGGTTGGTCCATGTTTCACTTTCATGTTGCAAACTTCGGAGCCGGATTTTGCTCAACACTCAATGGCCGGCTTGACCCGGCCATCCAGGGCGACGTCCTAGATCACGGCCGCGCGTGCTGAGCCCCGGCCAAACGCTACATTCGTTTGATAGACACGAATCGAAACGGCCGATTGGACGCCGCCGAAGTCGGCGATCTGCTGGGCGCTGGTGTAGAGAACCGCCGGCGTTGAAGTGGCGATCGTGCGTTTGACATCATCACTGTCGAGAATATCGACTTCATATGTCTCTCTCTCTTCTCCAAGTGGAACGTCGGCCACTTCCCAGTTGTCACCGCCCGTACGTGTGCGGCGTATCCACGAGATGCTGAGATCACCGGAAACGCGAACGCCATTGACGTGGACAGGAGAAAGCGGCCGCAATCCGAGACCCTGATATGTGAACGGTACGGTGACGTAGGACGCATCGCCGATGCCGCGATTGCCGGGACCGTAACGCCAATTGAACGGCAGCTTGAGTTCGCTGCCTTGCATCGGAACGCGCGCCACGGCGCCGTCAAGCAGTACGAACTGGGCACCCGCGGCGAGCGGATCGGCGATCGCCGCTTCGGTTCCGAGCTGGCCGCGTAGAAGACCGCTGATCTCGTACGTCTGCACATCGACGAGCGTCGCCGTCAGGAACTGAACAATCTCCCAATCACCGTTGGCATTGCGGATGGCCGCGAGATTAGCGCCGCCGAGCATCGTCACGAGGTCGGCTGAGACGAGCGTTCCGTTCGTCACACGCACGCGAAATCGCGCCTTTCGATCGATGCGGCCCTCAGGACCCGCCGTCAGCGGATCGAGCGTGACCCCAAGCGTTGCGGGTACGCCGGCGATGGCCTTCAACTGATACCCGGTCGTTTGCGGCGAAACATAAAGCGCGACGCTGCCGGGCCACGGCTTTTGCATCGCCGCGACGTATCCGGACTCTGGCGCGGCCGACGCGTTCCACAGCGGCAGGTCCATCAGCGCCACCGCAGGCGGACCGATTTGCACGTGCGCAGGCTGCGGCGCGGGCCGCGACGGCGCATCGATCTGATCGTAAACGTCGGGATCGATACTCAGCGCTTCGATATCGCGAACGCCGTGCTCGGAAACATCCGTCAGCCGCAGAAGCCTGTTGCGCCCGGCCATCTCGACCTCAACGACATCGCCCGGCTCGAGTGCCAGTGTTGATGGCGGCAACTTGAATTTGGCGGACTCGCGCGCCGCCCACGTTTCGTAGAGCCAGCTCTCTGCCATCGCGCCCGCCAGATTGTCGTCGAGGACGATCGGCAGGTTGGCTTCCGCGACACGGCCGCTGGCGCCTGTCAGGCGACGCGCCTCGGCGACGGCCTGCTGATAGACGTCGGCGCTCGAAATGTAGCGCACCTTCGCGGATGCCGGCAGTTCCGTTTCCTGGCCGCGCGTCAACTCGTAGAGAGCGTCGTCCGGCCGCTCCTCGACCAAGTTATCGGTCGTCAGTGTCATGGCCGGTGCGGCGTGGCCGCGGTGCCGGAAAACTATTCTGCCGCTGCTTTCGATGCTGTCGAAAAAGTACGCGAGTTCGAGCGGTTGCATCGCATCGCGCGCCGACATCGTCCGGTCGATCACGTAACCGGGCACCGTTCCTGTCAACGCCGAGGCATCGAAGTCGGTGAAGTCTTGATCTATCAGGATTTGCGATACGAGGTCATCGAGCGAGGCGCTGCCGAGCCGGCCATTGAGCCAGTGGCCGAGTGCCCAGTTGTCGCCGTCGCTCCAGTAGGATGTCGCGTAAGGAAATGCCGGATAGGGTCGAGCATCCCAGCAGTAGAAGTGGATGTGATCGAGGTCGACCATCCGCTCACCGGTAATCGCCGAGAGCGGATTGAGCCCTTCCACATAGCCGCTCTTTGTCCAGTCGAAAGCGTCGCGGAACGCCTTGAGACAGCGTGCCTGAATCAGATCATCGCGGATGCCGCGCGAGTAATAGGGCAGCGTCGATTCGGAGCTCTTTGGATCGACGAAAACGTTCGGCTTGTTCGCGCCCTTGTCGACCGCGGGGCAACCAGTCTCCATGATCCAGAATGGCTTCGACTGCGGTACCCACGACGTCGGGGACGCACTCTCGATGCTGCCGGGCCGATTGAAATGCTCGTTCGACCACCAGGCGAGAATGTCCTTATAGCGAAACACCCACGGCTTGCCGCTGCCGTCGGTGATCGGCGTTCGAACCTGGGCGTCGCGGTCGGCGCTCGAGGCATAATACCAGTCGTAACCTTCGCCGCCCTGGACGTTCGCTTTGAGATACGACGGGTCGTAGGTCGACGACGCCCCGGCGAGCGCATCGAGATGATCGCGGCCATCGCGCCAATCGGCGAGCGGCCAATAGACGTCGAGCCCGATCGCGTCGATGTCAGCCGACGACCAGAGCGGATCGAGATGAAAATAAACGTCGCCCGAGCCGTCGGCGGGCTGATGCCCGAAGTATTCCGACCAGTCGGCGGCGTAGAGCACCTTTGTCGAGGGGCCGAGTACGGATTTCACGTCAGCGGCAAGGGCGATCAGCGCTGCGACGAACGGATAAGCGTCGGCGGTCGAGCGGACCTGCGTCAGCCCGCGCAATTCCGTGCCGATGACGAATGCATCGACACCGCCCGCGGCTTTGGCCAGGTACGCCTGGTGCAAGACCATGCGCCGGAACGACCATTCGTCCGGGCCGGAATAGCGGACCGTATCGCCGGCCAATGAGAAGTTTGCGGGCGATGCCGTGCCGACAAACTCTGCGATTTGCGCAGCGGCCGGCGTCGTCTTGTCCGGCGTGCCCGCCTCACCGGGCGCCGGATGACAGGTGATGCGGCCCCGCCAGGGATACGCGGGCTGAACCGTTCCGCCGTAGGGATTGGCTAGCGTATTGCCTTCGGCGACATCCATCAGAATGAACGGCGTCAGCGTCACGTTGATATCACGCGCCTTCAAATCGCGGATCGCGGCGACGACCGTCTGATCCGACGGCGTGCCACCGTAAGCCGCGTTGCCGTCGCGCGTGCTGATCACGTAGGCGCTGTCGCGCGTCACGCCGGCAACTGACCACTGCAGCGGGCCCGTTGATTTATCGCGCGTCTCGACGCCGGGTTTCAATTTGCATGCACCTGCACGCAGATCCGTTCCGAACCAGCTGACGATCAGCGATACGGATTTGGCGTTTGGCAGCGCCGCCTCGAGCTGATCGATGGCGACCTGCCAGTCGGTCGCCCCGAGCAACTGATGGACATTCTCCGATTGCGAGACGCCGTCGCCGAACGTCTGATGCACAGGCTCCGTCGCGTAGACGAACTCGCCGGCTCCGGGGATCAGCACGACGCCGCGGACGTCCTGGCCCGCGTCCGATACGCTGCGGAAGACCTCGAACGACAGTTGCGGAATGCGATTGCCGTAATCGGCGAGCGGCAGCCGCTCGAACACGATGTAGGCGACGCCGCGATAGGCGGGAGCGTTGTCAGCACCTTCGCGCGCCGCGATCAGGCTATCGACGCTATCGGTTTCGGTGCCGGCGTGCAGCCGGAACGTGATGCGCGACAGATCGATTTCTTGCTCGTCGGCCCAGATGCGCCCGACGCGCGTCACCACGCCCTCGCCGAGTGCGACCGCAAAGTTCGCGTAGTAGCGGTATTGCCTGATCGACGTGTCGCCGCCCGAGCTGCCTTTTCCGCCGCCGGCCGATTCCGTCGTCTTGACGATCTCTTCTTCGAAATCCGTTGCCCAGATCACCTGACCGCCGACGCGCGCCCGGCCATAGATGCGCGGCAGCGGTGAGCCTTCGGTCGACGCCGTGACTCTGAGGTCGCTCAGTCGCGGACCTTCGACGGCGCGGCTCTGCCCCGAGGCGCCGAACAGCGCGTTGTCGACGTAGGCGCCGGTAAACGCGCCGATCTGCGAACCGATCGCGGCGCCCGACAGCGTTGCGCCGAGGAAGCCGACACCGGCAGGCAGCAAACTGCCGCCGACTGCAGCCCCGACCGCAGCGAGAGCAAGTGTCGCCATGCTTCAATTACCTTCGGACAAATCAGGAAACCGGAACGCGCCGGCAATGCGCCGCCGCCACCAATGCGAAAGCGCAACCTCGCTGACCGGCGCGCCTTCCATTGCGTGGATCATCGTCGATGGGCCCGAGACGATTGCCGAGTGCTTCGCGACAACACCACTGCGCAAGCGAAAGACGATGACGTCGCCAACGTCGATCGCAGAGATTTTGATCGGTTCAAGATGCCGGGAAGCGGCCTCCAGCATCGTCTCGCGACCGCCCGCCTCGGCCCAGTCGCGGCTATACGCGGGAGGGGTTTCGGCATCCGATCCATAGAGGTCCCGCCAGACGCCGCGCACAAGCCCAAGACAATCGGTGCCGATGCCCCTGGCGCTGGCTTGATGATGATAGGGCGTGCCGAGCCACGCCCGCGCCGCCGCGACGATGGCTTCGCGTGTCAATCGTTGCTGCATTGTCAGCTCTTGCGTCCGACTTGCGTTAAGAACTGATTGCCCGGGATCGACGGAAAGCCGCGAAAATTTATGGTATTCGCGAACCTCGCCTTGCATGTCGCAAAGCGCTTGTCGCAGCCAGCTGTGACGACGAACGTGTCGCCGGCGACCGGCCCTTCCGCTTCGGCCCACAATTCGATCGTGACGGAACTCGCGAGCTTGGCATGCGATTTGACCTCGACTTTCAGGCCCGCCGACGCACCCGACGTGAATGAGAAAAGTCCGCGCGAGAAAAGTCCGTTCTCGAACCCGTCGATCCCTGAGACCGTAAACCGGCGTGCCGAGTGCGCGGCCGTGATCGCGCCTTCACCGTGAAAGGCCGGAGACGACAAATCGACCATGCAACGCGCGTCGCCGAGATCGGCATCGCAGGTGAGCTGCAACAAGCGCCCTTTGGGCTGTTGCAGGTAGTGCGCGAGCCCGCGAAGTTCGGCCGTGAATCCCGTACCGGTGCGGCGCACCTCGCCGATGCTTCCCGAGCGCATCAGTACGCGCTGGCTCGTATCAGCCCAATTGGTGCGATAGATTTCGATGCGCGCATCATCGTAGCGGCCGGCCGCCAAATCGTCGTCGGTCAGCGTTGCAGATGAGAGCGCGCCGGTCACCTCGAGGTTGTCGACAGAGAGACCAAGTCCATCGGTTATGTCGCTCGCCGTGAATCCGCTTGCCGCTTCATAAGTTGTGCCGTCAAAGGTCAGTGCCCGGTCGTGGTCGGTGAAGCCGAGGACAACGCCGTCGCGCCGCACGACGCGCCAGCACCAGCAGAGCGTCGTCGCGCCCGACGCCAGGTGGGCCGCAAGATCCGGCGACAGCGCCTTCATAGCCTGACCTCCACGATTGGAATGTTCGGAATGGCTCCCGACGTGAAGCCCGAAAGATTGATCTCGAGTTTGTCCGTGTCGAAGCGCACCGGCACGTCAAACTCAAAGCCGGCCGTCACGCTTTGACCGCTCGCAGGTATGTGCCCGGCAAGAAACGTCACGATGCCAGTCGAGGCGTCGGCCGCAAAATCGGTTCCGGCTGTTTGCTCGACGCCGGCGACGGCGATTTTCAGCGTGCCGGCAACGGGCTTCTTGATGTCCCGGGTCCAGGGAGCGAAGGCGCTGCCGTACGTCTTCTGCAGCTGGAACGCCGCGCGTGTACCGGTGCCGGTTCCGATCACCTGATCGAGTGGCGACGTCGCGGAATTCGGCGGGCACGATTTCCAGTCCATCGGATCTCGCCAGCGGAACGCGTGCAGCCGTCCGCGCCGCTCTTCGAAGAACGCGATGATCTGATAGAGATCGTCGAGCGACCTGGCGCCGTAGCCGGCATTGTAACTGCGGCGGCTGTCGGCCCAGCGGCTGTTACGTTCTTCAAATCCCGAGCCGAGCACGACAACATCGGTGCGTCGCTCCGGACCGCCTTGGGCGTTGCGTGAAATCGCCGTCGGAAATCGCACGTCGTGAAATGACATGATGCCTGGATCGCTGTTTGAATGTGAAGATGAAGGGCGGGCCTGCTCGGACTATAGATTCCGCTGACCCGCTGCGGCGGCGCGGGCGATCATCGCAGCGATTTGCGTCTGTGAGCGGCTGAAGCTTTGCGCATCGGGCGTCGAGATATTGATCGTGATGTGCTGTCCGCCGCCGCCCGCCGCTGCAACGCCAAGACGCCCGTCGGAACCGCGCGTCAACGGCATGATTGCTTCGGGCCCCTTTTCACCGGCGAGACCTGACGCGCCGCCGGCAAGCGGAAACGAGATCGGACTTGCGATGACACCGCCGCTCGCAAACGGCATCGGCGTGCCCTGCTGAATGACGCCGCCCTTCGCAAACGGCAGCGTGCCGGTCAGCAAACCTTGGAACGCCGAGGCGAGGCCCGTGGTCAGCGGCTGCAGCGCCGACTTCAAAGCCATTTGCGAGACTGTCAGCGCCAGCGATTTGAAAACATCGCCGACGTTCTTGCCTTTGATCGCGATGTCATCGAACGCCGAGATGAGCGAGGTCGAGAACTGCCGGCCGAGGCGGCTCGTCGTGCGCAACTTGTCCTCGAGGTCGCTGGTGTCGGCCGTAACCTTGACGTTCCACGTCTCGAGCTGATCGTCGTATTGTGGCATTAGACGTCCTTGTGGTCAGGAAACTGACGCATCAACGCATCGAGGTCGTAACGCGATATCCGATCGTTGCCGCCGCCCGGCCCGAAGCGCCCGCTCAGCGCCGCTTGAAGTTCACGCGGCGTCATCGCCCAAAAGACCAGCGGCGATAGGCTGAGCACGCCAAGGCCGATCTCCATCACGAGCCCCCAGCGAAAGGGACGCGCGCTTCGGCACCGCCCTCCCCGCCGGTCCTCGAGGATTGCGATGTGACTTCGCCGCCGAACGTGGCGTTGAGCAGGCGCGCGACGATATCGACGTAACCTGCGGCGCCGCCCTCGGCTTGCATGGCGGCGACGGCCTCATCGGTGATTGCTTCTCCGGCTCCGCGCAATCCTGCCGCGATGACGCGTACGCAATCACGCGCCGACAGGCGCCCCTTCTCGAACCGCGTCGCGAGCGCCAGCATGTCATCGTCGCCGAAAGCGTGCTCGAGGTCGGCGAGCGCGCCGAGCGTCAGCACGAGCCGATGCGTGACGCCGTCAAGCCTTGCTTCGATCTCGCCGCGGTGTTGATTGGCCATGAAAGAACTCTTTGTTTGGCGCTTGGCGAATCGCGTTCCGCGAGCCGGCGGTTTTTTCTTTGGCGCCGGCGACTCCGCTACGCGGAGCCGGCCGCCGGCGCCCTTACTTGTCATCTCCGATCTTCGCTTGCGCTTGATCGAGGATGCCGAATTGGGTGTGATCAGATCGCCGTGAACGTCAGCTCACCGGCGCTTTCAAGCGAAATTTCGAACGTCATCTCGGCGTCGTGGCGGCCGCTGAAATCGAGTGCCGTGATTTGGAACGCCCCTTCGATCGTGCCGAAGTCCGGCACGACAACTTGCCAGCGTCTGATCGTGCCGTTGAAGGCGTAGTCGCGGATGGTCTCATCCGATGCGCCGTCCTTGAAGACGCCCGAGCCCGTGACTCGCGCCGCCTTGACGCCGGCACCCGTCAGCAGTTCGCGCCACTGTCCGACGCTCTCGGTATTGGTGATCTCGACCGTCTCGGCGCTGATCGACAGGCCGCGAGCCCTGAGCCCGGCGACCGTCACGTAGACACCGGCGCCGGTCGTATCGACCTTCAGGAGAAGGTCTTTGCCTTTTTGTGCTGCCATGTTTGCAACTTTCGTTTTGAATGGTACCTGGCGACTCCCCTCCGGGGAGCCGGCCGCCAGGCACGGGCTGTAGTGAGGTTCGTGCTATTCGGCTTCCGTCACGGCGCGGAAGCGGGCGATGCCGTGAAATGTCTCGCCATCGCTGTCGCGGCGGGCTTCGGAAAATTCGTGCCGCAGATTGATCAGGCGATGTCCGGCAAGATCGAGCGCCTGATCGTGCAAGGCTTCGCGCGCGGCCGCGATCGCCGTTTCCGCTTCCTTTCGACCATGGCCGCGCGACCAGACGTGCAGCGTCACGATATGTTCCTGTCCGGCGTCCGTTCCCGTCGACCAATCTCGCTCGGTCGATTGCCCGAACGTCAGAAAAGGAAACTCGGCGCGCGCCGGTACGTCGTCGTAAATGCGTGTGCCGCCGAGCGCCGCAATCGTCGCGGCATCGCTCGAAAGTTTCTGGAAAATCGCCTGCTGAAGCGCGAAACCTGAACTCGACATCATCTATCTCGCTTTGGCTGTAAGGGATCGGATGCGACTTGCCGGCCGGCGTCCGGCGCAACACGGTTTGAACTGCCAGCGCCTGAGCGCAACGCCGCCTCGCGCCTGGCCAGAGCATCGGCCACCAGTGCCGACGCCCGATCGCGCGCCGTGGCTGCGACGCCGCTGATGTTCGCTGTGACGATCACAGGTCGCGCTCCTCTACCGGACACTTCAGCCAATGCCCGCGATCCTCGACGTCGATAGCTCCGAGAATGTCGAACACGCGGCTTCCAAATCGAATGCGCATGTCGGGCGTCACGTCGGCCCGGTAGCGTATCCAGACATCGTGCGTCGCCTTCCCTGCGATGCGGTCGAGCGTGAACGCCTCGGTCACGTCGCGGGACCAGATCGCCGCCCAAACTTCGGCGACCGCCTGCCAAGCGAGCGTCGCACCACCGGCGCCATCGCCCGTCCGCGCCGCGCTTTCGATTGTCGCGCGATGGCGCAGATCGCTGGCCTTGACGGGCGCCTTCATAGCCGGATCGTCCGAAACGGTTGGATGAGGTCGGATACGGCGGCTGGAACTTGCGCCGCGCTGGTGCCGATGTCGTCCGGGTCGCGGTGCTCGTACCAGTGCGCCGTTAGCATCAGGATGGCGTGCTTCAACGGCGCAGGAACACTGTCGGCCGTCGCGCCGAAGCCGGCGGTGAAATCGATTTCTATGCCGTTCGCGGGCAATCCCGGAATGGGCGGGATCGTATTGTTCCAGACGAGGCGTCCGGGTCGCGATGCGAGATCGACGAGATAGCTCTCCGCGGGGATGATCATTACAATGCCGGCGCCGTTCACGACGCGCACGTCATCAACTGACTGCAGCGGCGTCATCGGAAGATCGATGTGATTGCCACGGGGCCAGCGGTCGAGCGCCAGCGTCCAAGATTGCGTGATGAGGGCCAACCCCAACGCCGCCTCGATATGAAGCCGCGACGTCAGAACGAGGCTGCCGATCAGGATATCCTCGGCGTCGCCATCGACGCGCAGATGCGCCTTGGCCTCGGCCACGGTCACCGGCTCAAGCGCCGGCGGGGTCGTCATCACGAGAGACATGAGGATTCCTTATTGATTGCGCCTTGGGACTCCGCTGCGCGGAGCCGGCCGCAAGGCGCGGCCTTGTTGATCGAGTTGCGCGACGGTGAGTGCGCTCGGCGGCCGGCTCGCAGAACGCGAGTCGCCGAGCGCAAACAAAAATGCGGGACCACCGCGTTGCGATGGCCCCGCACTTAATCCCGCGCGGGCGGGAGGGGGACCCGCACGGGAATTTGGAATAAACCGTCATCCTCGGCCGAGGGCGGCGAAGCCGCGTCGAAGGCCAGGGATCCAGCGCAAAACTCGTCGAAGACGCAATGTTGGGCCTTCGGCACTTCTCGCGCTGGATCCCCGAACGGCCTCGCAGGCTCGTCCGTTCGAGGATGACGATTCGTGCGGCGCGCCGGGCGACTCGCGTTCTGCGAGCCGGCCGCCTGGCGCGGGCTTAGTTCATCTTGTCATCCCGGACGCATCACGAAAGCGGCGATCCAGGACCCAGGACCGGAGCACCGACATTCCTTCTGTGTCCCGGGCTCTCCGCTGCGCTTCGGCCGGGATGACAAGTGTGCAAGCGTCGCCCGGCGCGGACTTGAAGCTTCATTCATTGCTTCGGCCAGCGGCCGTGAGCCCGACCGGGCGACGGCGCAAGCGCCGCCCCTCGCGGAGCTGGCCCGCGCAGTCGCGCGGAACAGCCAGCGTGAGCGGATTAAGCCGCGAACTTCAGAAGCTTGATCGCGTCGAAGTCCTGAATGCCGCCGCCGACGCGCTTCGTCGTGTAAAAGAGCACGTGGGGTTTGGCGCTGTAGGGATCGCGCAGCACGCGAATGCCGGCGCGATCGACGATCAGGTAACCGCGCGAGAAGTCACCGAACGCGATCGACGTCGTATCCGTGTCGATGTCCGGCATGTCCTCGCTTTCGGCAACGGGATAGCCCATCAGCGACGGCGCTTCGCCCGGTGCATTCGACGGCTGCCAGAGATAGTTGCCCTGGCCGTCCTTCAGTTTGCGCACCGCCGAGACCGTCGAGCGGTTCATCACGAACGTGCCGTTGGCGCGATATGGCGCCTTCGCCGCGTAGACGAGATCGAGCAGCTTATCGCTAGGGCTCGTCGCCGGGAAAGCTCCGTCAACGCCGGTTGCGATGTAGCCGACATTGCCCCACGTCCACGAGCCGTTGGCGACGGCGGTGTAGCTGAGGAACCCCTTCGGCTTGTTGGTGCCATCACCCGACACGAAGGCCGTGCCTTCCTGCTCGGCGAAAGCCAGGCGAACTTCTTCGGCCAGCCACTCGCCGATGTTGACGATCGTATCGTCGAGCAGCGTTTGCGAGGCCGCCGGCATCGCGTAAAGTTCCATCGTCGGGAACTGCAATTCGGCGAGAGTCGGCGTCGCCGACTGCGTGCGCGACGTGGTTTCCGCCGTCCAGCCGGTGCCGACGCCAGTCGTCGCGAACGGCCGCTTGTAGACCGACCCAGACACCTGGCGAATACCGGAGATGGCGCGCATCGGCGAGATGGCCTTCAACGCGCGGTTGACCGTCGCTTCCGTTTCGGCCGGCACGAGATAGCCGCCGTCGGCGCCCGAGCCGGCTGACAGTGCTTTCTCCTCGATGCGAGCGAGGCGCCCCGCGTCGCCGCGGCGGACGTAGCCGTCGAACGCCGTCTTGTGCGCAAGTTGTGAAGCAGGATCAGCTGCACCTGGGCCGAGGTGTGGCCGCGCCGATTTGAGCGCCAGGCCATCGGCCAGCCGCTTGGTGCTGTCGAGCGTTTCCTCGATGTGCGCCAGCTTTTCGGCGGTCAGCGCATCGGCGGTGCCGCGACGCTCGATTTCGGCGAGGCGCTCGTCGTTCGTTTCCTTGAATGCGTCGAATGCTTCGAGGAATTCTTCGAAAGCGCGCGCGGTTTCCCCGCCCGCCCCTTTCGTTTCGAGGGGAGTCGTGTCGGTCATGGTGTTGTCCTGTTTTAGGGTGTTGACAGGCAACTCACGTTGTCATCCCGGCCGAAGCGCAGCGAAGAGCCGGGACCCAGAGCACACTCTCGTTGCCCTGGGTCCCGGGTCTCGCCAAATGGCTCGCCCGGGATGACAACTACGGAGTTGGCTTGTCTTACGTTGCCGGTGAAATCTGCCGTGCCGCCGCTCTGAAGCGAACGGCAAGCCCGGCATCGTCGTCAAAGGTCCGGCCCGCGTCCCGCAGAGCCTTGAGACCGTGGAAACCCGAGCGGAACACCGCCCTGGCCTCCATCCGCGTCAGCCCAGCATCCCGCGTGAGCCAGCGCTCGAATTCACGTTCGGTCGGCGCCGCAGCTTTGAACGGCCGCGCCTTCACACTCTCGACGCGCGCGCCCGGCAGCATCGGAAACGTGACCACCGAAATTTCCCAGAGATCGACTTTCTCGAGACGGCGCACGCCGGTCGCCGCATTGCGACGCCCCTTCTCCGCCTTGAAACCGATCGACAGCCCATCGAGTGCACCGGCGCGCATCAGCGCCAACACTTCGCGCGCTTTCGCTACCGCCGTCATCAACCGGCCTCTGACGTAAAGGCCACGTGCGTCCTCGCGAATATCTTCCCAGACTCCGATCGGCTCGGCCGGATCGTGCTGAAAGAGCATCTTGATGCGCGCCGCGCCGCGTTGCAGCAGGCTGTCGCGGAAGGCACCCGGCGCAATCACGTCGTGGCCGAGATCTTCGCGATTGAACAGACTCGCGTAGCCCTCGAAGACGCCGTCATCTTCTATCGACTTCATGTCGAGGGCCAAAGCCAGGCTTCTCCTTGAAAGCGAAGCGGGCATCAGAAATCGTTCGGTCATGAGGGATCTTTCATTTGTGCTTGGCGACTCGCGTTCCGCGAGCCGGCCGCCAAGCACGGGAGGAATGAGTGCGCGAGCGTTATCGAGCGGGCGCCTCGGACAGGCTTCCGTATCCGATGGCGGCCCTCTTTTCGTCATCAGTTAGGAACTTCACGCCTTCGAGGCGTTTCCACAGCGCATCGCGTTCCGGCGAGAGGGCTTCGATCTGATCGAGGTCCGGGCGGAGTTCCAACGCGACGAGCGGCCGGCTCCGCGAAGCGGAGTCGCTCGGCGCAATCGAAGAATCGAGCCGGCCGCGGGGCACGGGCCCTGTGTCAAACGCCGGAGCGAGCCAAGAGGAGAGTGCCCGCGCTGTCCTGTTCACCAGCGGCAGGACCGTCTGTCGCCAGAAGACTCGCTGCGCTTCCTGATAATTTGAATACGTATTGTCTCCCGGGATGCCGAGCAGCATCGGCGGCACGCCAATGGCGAGCGCGATCTCGCGCGCCGCGACGTTCTTTGCTTCAATGAAGTCCATGTCCTTCGGCGTCAGCGATAAGGGCTTCCAGTCGAGCCCGCCTTCGAGCAGCAGCGGACGCCCCGCGGCTCGTGCGCCTTGGAAGCTCGTTTCGAGTTCACCCTTCAGCCGAGTGAATTGATCGTCGGTCATCTGGCCGTTCGCGGCGGCGTAGACGAGCGCGCCGGAGGGCCGCGCGGAATTGTCGAGTAGGGCCTTGTTCCAACCCGACGCGGTGTTGTGGATGTCGATCGCGGTCGCCGCCGCCTCGATGGGGCTCATGCCGTAGTGATCGTTTGCCGGATGAAAGAGGCGCACTTGCAGGATCGGACGGACGCCGTCGAGCACGTCGTTTACGAAGCGAACCGAACGGCCCGAGGCGGTGTATTCATATCCTTCCGGCCAGCCATCGAGGCCCGGGATGACTTTCATCCGGTCGGGCCGCAGAATGTGCAGCTCGCGCACGTCGCCGTCGATGGCGACCGCTTCCGCGTAGGCATTACCGGCGACGAGCAGGAAGCCGTACCAGGATTCCAGGAAATCGGTGCCGGTGTGATCGAGGCTCGGACGGCGGATCAGATCGAGCAGCGGATGATCTTCTATTTCGTCGGTGCCGCTATAGAGCAGCAGCGGGATCGAGGCCGCGGCCTCCGCGATCATGCGCACGGAGCGATAGACGATGGCGTTCTGCATGAAGCCTTCGCGCGCGAAGGTCGCGTAATCGCGCGGCGCCCACACCGGATCGCCAAGATTTTGATACGCTACCAATGGCCCCGTCACAGAGCCCTTCTCTTCTTTGTTTGCGCTCGGCGACTCCGCTTCGCGGAGCCGGCCGCCGAGCGCGGAAGTCTTGTTTGCGCTCGGCGACTCCGCTTCGCGGAGCCGGCCGCCGAGCGCGGTAATGCGCGCGCGCAAGATCATCTTCCCGAGCGCGTCGGAAATTCGCGACATGAACCTGTCCTTTGAAATTGAGAGGCGCGTTCCCTGTCCCCATTCTTCGCGGGGGAAAGGAAGTCGTGTTGAGGCGCAAATAACTCTGTTGTCATCCCGGACGATCGGAGGCGAAGCCCGAGATCGATCCGGGACCCAGCGCAAGATTTGTCGAAGACGCATCAACGACGCTCTGCGCGTCGTGGCCTTGGGTCCCGGCTCTCCGCTACGCTTCGGCCGGGATGACAACTTTGCCGATTGCTAGATCATCCGCACTGATGGCGTTCCGCCGCCGGAGAGCAGTAAATCCGTAATCGCCCAGACGAGCGCGTCGGCGCGATCGGGGCTGCGACCCGCGACCGAACCATCGGCACTGAACAGGCACATCTGATCCTCGAGCGCCGTGAAGCGTCCGACGTGTACGACGCGTCCTTCCGCGTAGAGCGCCGCCACCGGCTCGGCCCTGATCCATTTGCCCCGCGTCGCCCTAACTTTGACGACGGGCAAATGCTCGCGGAACTGCTGCAGGACGGAGATCACCAGATCGCCGCCCTGGTTGACTTCCGCCACCATACGGTCGGCGCCGAAATCGTCGTAGGCCGCAAGCGCCGCTTTCGCCCACACTTCCGGTGTACGGCCCTGGATCGTGCGATCCGCCAGAACGTAAGCGCGTTTGTCGAGCCCAAGCCCGGCGACGACGATCCCGCATGCGTCCGACGTTGCCGTCGCCGTTACCGGCGGATCGAGCGCCACGACGATGCGCTGCATCTCGGGCGCGCCCGCGACGCGCGCCTCGTCGATCCAATGCCGCCGCCACAAACCATCGTCCGCCCCATCTACGATTTCGCCGAGCAACTCCTGCCGGCCGATCGTCGACCCGGCGTAGCGCCGCGTCATCTCTGCGAGGAACGTCGGCGCCAGGTTCGTGGCGTTGTCGGCGGTTGCAAGCTTTACGGTCACCGTTGCCTCGTCAGCGATAATCTTTTTCAGCAGCGCCGTGGCACGCGGCGTCGTCGTCACCACAGCCTGCGGCGTCTCGCCGAGACGCAAAGCGAACTGCAGCATGTCCCACGCCTTCTCCGCACCGCGCCACTTGGCAAGCTCATCGCACCACGCGGCCGAGAACTGCGGACCGCGAAGCCCTTCAGCCTCGTCGGCCGAAAAGAGCTCCGCAATCGCGCCGTTCGGCCATGTCAGCCGCCGCTTCGACGGTTCGAATAACGGCCGCTCGTTGGGCGGGTGAACGCTGAGCAAACCCGACATGCCCTCGACCATGACGTTGCGCACGTCGACGAGCGTCTTGCCCACCAGCGCAATGCGCGCTGGCTGTGTTTTCATTTGCGCGCTGCGACTCGGAGTTTTTGTTTGCCCGCGGCGACTCCCCTGCGGGGAGCCGGCCGCCGCGGGCGGCTCCGTGTCTTCGCCACGGGCAATACTACGAACCCACTCGGCGCCAGCCCGCGTTTTTCCAGAACCACGGCCGCCGAGCAGCATCCAGACGCGCCAGTCTTTGCTTGGCGCTTCCGACTCGCGTTCCGCGAGCCGGCCGGAAGCGCCCGTCGTACCGCCGAGCCCCTCTGATGTTGCGCGAAAGCCGTTCAGCAAGGCCGCGCCCGACGGCCGCCTCCCCGAAGGGGAGTCGCCGGGCGCAATCAATAATGGCGCTAGCTGATCGTCCCGCGCCCAGAGTTCCCAATCGTAGGCGATGAATTCGAGTTCTGCCTCGGTGAGCTCATTCAGATCTTCGGCTAGCCGGCCGCTTGCGATTGAGGCGCTCAAGACGGTCCGCAATTTCGCGGCGCAGGTCTTCCGCATGGGCGAGCGCTTCCTTGTTCCTGGCGTCGCCTCCCGACGATTTCGTCTTCGTGATGTCGCGTTGCATCTCCACGGCTTTCTCCAAAGCGTTGACCATCTGCGACAGCGCGCGGGATGCACGCTCGCGGTCTTGAGACGTCAAACCTTTTTGCTTCTCGAGCTTGGTCAGCTCGCTATCGATGGTGTTGTAGACGCGCTGGACGAGCGAGCGCGGCTTGGCGGCGACGGGCTTCGATTTCGCTTTCGCTGAAGGACCGGCGCGCGGTTTGGCGTACGTCTTCGTAGATGCCACCGCGATTACCGTTTCGGCTTCCGCGTCGACCGAGGCGCGCGCTGCGGTTTTGGTTTTCGTCGCGGTCTTTTTCAGCGTGCTGCTGGATTTAGAAGTTCCGCGCTTGGTCGTTGCTGCGCCGTCGCTCGCATTGGAGTTGCCGTCATTCGCCACAGGCGTCTTCGTTGCACGGGCGCGCGAAACCGCCCGCCGCGCACTCGATGCCGCTGCCATGCACCTCTGACCTTTTTTGATTTTCAGTGGAACGCGATTTCGAAAAAGAGATCGAACCCGACGACGACACCGTCGCCGTACACTTTCCGCGTTATACAAATATACTGCCTGAAGAGCGTGACGCTGTCAATGAGTAAAACGTTGTAATTCGTTGGAATGTAAAACGTATCTACGTTCTTAAATTCGAATTCCGCGCAAACT
>Ga0134125_10003174_pt1 | contig 19158 bp, 13 predicted proteins | sample KB31751_FD_96464 | JGI IMG/M metagenome (GOLD analysis project Ga0134125, IMG submission 96464) | Terrestrial soil microbial communities with excess Nitrogen fertilizer from Kellogg Biological Station, Michigan, USA - KB3-175-1 | ecosystem: Environmental > Terrestrial > Soil > Unclassified ... | reverse complement strand
GCCATCGATCCCGAGATGCTCGGCAAGGTCTTTGAATCGCTGATGGAATCCGGCGACCGCAAACGCGGAGGAGTGTTCTACACTCCACAGCGCTTTGTAGAGAAGCTCACCACTCTCGCGTTCCGGACCGCAGTCGAGCGCAGCGGCATCACACGCCGGCAGGCCGAGTTGCTGCTCGATGACCAGACACCGACAACGAGCCCGAATCCACGCCTTCTGGAAGACGTGAAGCGACTGCGAATTCTGGATCCGGCCTGCGGCTCCGGCGCATTCCTCGTCTATGCACTCGAACGCATGGCACGCCTTCGGATCGCGCTCGGTGATGCGGACTCGCCAAGCAATGTGCGACGCTCGGTGCTCCGGCAATCGATTTTCGGCGTGGATTCCAGTCCGACAGCGGTATGGCTGTGCGAGTTGCGGCTGTGGCTGTCAGCCGTAATCGACAGCGACGAGCAGGATCCCATGCGTGTCATTCCTCTGCCGAATCTGGATCGCCAGATTCGCGTCGGGAACTCGCTCGCGGACGACGGATTTGCGGGTCAGGCTTCGCGCGCTGCCACGCCGCGACGCTTGTCGGCGCTGCGGGATCGATACGCACGATCCAGCGGTCGGAGAAAGCTCTCCCTGGGGAGGCAGCTCGACGTCGTGGAGCGTACGCGTGCAGTCGACGCGATCGACATGCGCATCACCGCGGCGCGATTCGAGCGAAAGGAGATCGTCCGTTCCGTCCGGTCACGTGACCTCTTCGACCTACGCACGGCGCCGGATCCCAAACAGCGCGACAGACTGCTCCAGCTGCGCGCCACCATGCGCGCGTTGCGACGGAAGCGTGCGGCGATCAAGCGCGGCGCGGCACTGGCGTTCGCCTATCCGATACATTTTGCGGATGTCGCCGAGTCGGGTGGATTCGATGTAATCGTTGGAAATCCGCCGTGGGTTCGAGTGCACAACATGCACGTCGACGACCGCGCGCGCTATCGGGAGAATTTCAGCGTGTTCCGGCGTGGCGCGTGGCTGGAGGGAGCGCGCGGTGCAAGCGCCGGTCAGGGCTTCGCCGGACAGACTGATCTCGCGGCTCTGTTCGTGGAGCGATCGGTGGATCTGCTCGCGCCCGGTGGCGTCATGGGACTGCTTCTACCATCCAAGCTGTGGAGCTCGCTGGCGGGCGGTGGCGCGCGCCAGCTCGTGCTCGAACGGACCCGAGTCATCGCGCTCGGCGACTACTCCAACGCGCCCGACGCATTCGAGGCCGCAGTGTACCCTTCGATGCTTGTTGCAACACGCATTTCTGAACATGGAGCAGAACGCAACTGTCCCGTCGAGGTCAGCGTACAGCACCGCAGCGAAATGTCGCACTGGAACGTTGCTGCCGATCAACTTTCGCTCGATCATTCTCCGGGGAGCCCGTGGCTGTTGCTCGGCCCTCGGGCGCGCGCGTCATTCCATCTGCTGACAGCCGCCGGCGTTCCGTTATTTACCACGGCACTGGGACGGCCACACCTCGGCGTCAAGACAGGCTGCAACGACGCATTCGTCGTTCGGGCCGGCGACAGTAATGGGGAGGTGACAAACATCGCCGCCGCCGGAAGACACGGCGAGATCGAGACGCGGTTGCTTCGGCCGCTGGTTCGGGGAGAAACGCTGACGCGATGGCAGCTCGCTCCGGACGATGAGCGAATCATATGGACGCATGACGACACCGGCACACCGTTCCGCGCGCTGCCGCCGAACGCGCACCGCTGGCTTGCGCGCTCCCGGCGCGCGCTCGAGCGACGGAGCGACTCGCGCTCGGATCGCTGGTGGTCCCTCTTCCGCGTCGAGAGTGCGTGCGCCAGGTCGCACCGCGTGATCTGGGCCGACTTCGGGCGGGCGCCCAGAGCAGCTGTTCTCGAAGCGGGTGATCCGACAGTCCCTCTCAACACGTGTTACTCCGTAACGTGCAATTGCATGACCGACGCTCTCGCGTTCGCGACCATCCTCAACTCGCGGATAGCCGCGGCATGGCTCGGCGCGATTGCGGGTATAGAGAGAAAGCCCTGTGTCGCTTCCGCAAAAACAAAAAAGACCTTCAGCAACCTGCAGCCCAAGCGCAGAGTTCTCCATCTACGCACTGTTCCGATTAGGGACCAGATCTCCAACTCGATAGTAGAATGCCGATGCCGGGAAGGGCTAGAGGAACCACGCAAAGGCAAGTAGTCCTAGGGACATGAATAGAATGACCCTCGCCCTAAACCTAAATTGTGACACCACTACAACCCTGGAGAGAATAGGAAACGAGCGTGCTTGTTCACCGCGCGATAGAAGCACGATTGTATCGCGCTTAGTTTTCGGGAGATGCGTAGATCTATGCACGACGGCAGTCACCGCTGCCGCAAGACTCTCCTGACTCTGAGTGAGATCGACGAGCTGAGTCTTAGTATCGTAATAGGTCGGATCGGTAAGCAAATAAAATCCCGACGATGTCAGACCTGAAACAGCTAGTGCTAGGAGCAGATCACGAAACCGTGCACTAACGGACCGCCTCGCTTTTAGCTTTCCCCACCATGCGCTCCCACTTTGAGCCATTGTTGCTCCATTATCGAGTGATCTACTGCGTCGCCGTGTGGCCTGCCGGTTCGTGCGTGTTGCTAGCCGTCGCATTCGGGTGGCCTGACCATCTTCATGGCCCTCGCGCACCGATCACTAAAATGGGTAGCTGAGAACCGCGGGCCACGGACTTACTCTTCTATCGCCCAGCCGTACTGGATAAGAGTTCGATTTAGTTTGTCTTCCCATCCGAGTCGGTGCTCAATCCTTTCGAAGTTGGTGCGGTCGCCGCGCAGAAGGTCGATGCGACTACGTTTGCTCAGTTCGGCCCACTCGTCGTGCATGACGTAGATTGCGTTGCCGTATTGAACGTTTTCGAAGACGATGAGATTATCGGCGAACTGAGCTCCGAAGTAGCGCACGAATCTATCGGTACCTGTCACGTAAGCCTTCGGATGTAGTTTAGCAAGTACCTCAATTCGCGCCCGCATTGTCTTCTCCTGGCTCGGCGAAACGGCTTGTTTGCCGTGCAACATCCGCTGTATAACGTCGTCAACTTTTCCTGGTGGGAGGATTTGCCAATCGACGCTAACTGTAGCCGCGTACTCCGCTAACGACGCCGCACTTGGAAAGACATCAGCGCTTCCGACGTTCTCTTGGAGAATGTTAAGATTATAAAGGAGTTCACGTTCGAAATTGTCAGTGTGCCGGTTAAGGACCTGATCAATTGCAAACTTGACGATATGATAGCCCTGTCCTTCGCCAAGTAGCGACACCGATAACTCAACTTGTTTCGGAGGATAAAATTCGCGTTGGTAGACTTCGCGCGTTTGGACGACTTCGTGAGAACCTTTGGACCAATCGCCAAAGTTCGGTACGTCGAATGAGAAGTCCTTGTACACCATGGGAAGGTCATGTCTTACCTTCTCGCGTCCCTCAACGTTGGCCCGGGAATATCGACCAGCACCCGGATTTGGAAGCGCTGGAGCTGGTGTGGCAAGCTTTCCCCCGATTATACCGAGACCCAAATGCGCGTAGCGCACGATGTCTTCCGGACGCAAGCGTTTAGCGCACGCCACCACCACGTCGTCTTGGCTGAAGTCCGCTAACTTGGCGAGGATAGTGGACGGAACTTTGTTGAAATTCTTCTTTGGCATGATTGGAACGGCTAAAAGTGTCTACCGGTGAATTCAACAGCAGCTACTAAAAGAAGCTGGGACAGTCGGCCAAGATCCGCTAGGCCGTGGGTGATGATGGTGTTGTCAAATGGGACGTTATTGATTTTCCATTCGACCGGTAGCGTATCCTCTCCGAGACTGATATAAATACGCCTACCCGGCGCCGCACGATGGGTGAGGATGTTGCGTATTTCTCGCAGTCTTTGATAGCCGGAGTCGGCGAACAATTCTACGAATACCGCGTTAATCGGGTCCCCATTGAACGCGCTCTCAAATGTGTCCTTGGTGCGCTGCGGGGTCACTCTTTGCTGGTCCCGAGCAGATGCGAGAGTGAATGCCGCTGGCACTAGGAACGCGCCGATTGTGTAATACGCGTAAATCGCTGCTTCGAATACGGAGAAACTACAACTGAAGAATTCAAAGAGTGCTCGCTCCTGCAGATAGCGCTCAACCGGTGGCGGTGTCGGGCCGTGGATTTTCATCAAAGCAAGAACTGACTCACCGCTATCCACCGCCGCACGGAAGCGGTACAAAATTGCTACCCATGCTCCTGCAAAGTGATCATATAACTCGTGGTCTTTGAGTTTGCCTACTATTACACTGTGGACAGCGTCGTACGGGCCGTTTGGAAAATCTGCGGGCATCGTCAATCCGTTCGCTAACATCTCACTTGCTCCATGCGGTAGTCGAAAATATGACGCCCCCCATTTGTTGATAGCCCTACACCGGCATCGCTACTGACGTCAGTTAATGCACACGGTTCAGCATCGTCCAGATAGGATGAGCATTATGATTGAATTTTCACCGCTCGACTAGCGGTCGCCACACGGCTACGCATTACGTGGTGTGCAAAGCTCTCCCTATTCGACCCGTTTTACCAAGACCACTCTGATTCTGGCTAAGAGCTGCGGCGTCGGCCGTGACCGCCCGGCGCGGAGATTGCGCGCGGCTCTTTCACCAAGTCCGGTCGCCGTCGCAATGTCCGCTGTCCTCACTCCTATAATCTTGGGACGGAAAACCTTTTCCCACCAGTCGTCAGCCGGATCGTCAAACTCCGTGACGATCTCGTCCCAGTCGTGAACCAACCCTTTCCGCACCTCCTCAAGCCGGTTCGACTCTTTACCAACCAGTACGATCTGGCCCGCCCGAATATGTCGCCGTTGCAGTAGTCCGCGCGTTGTCCGGACGCAGGCGTGGCCATCGCCTCCCGCGCTCTTGGGTTCCGCGTGAACGGCGAACTCCTCCACAACATCCGCGAACGTCTTGACGCGTACGCACTCAGGATCGAGATCTTCGATGTCAGTGGTGACTCGGAACTCGCGCCCTGAGTGAACGTCGACCCATGGACCGTCAAGCCATTTAGACGGATCACTCGTAAATGGCGAGATCAAATGAAAGCGTGTCGGATCCGCGCCAACGGAATGGCCTAACCGCGCGACCGCGACACTTAACAGGAATGTCGCCGGGCGTATTTCACCGTCCAGCGAATCGCCCCAGTCTTTCCCACTCAAGCCGCGCATTACATGGGGCGTCGTAATGGACGTGCGTGTGACGGCTGGAAGATCCGCAAAGCTCAGCCGCGTGACCGGGAGTCCGAGCGTCCGGCGGACGATCGTCTCCCAGACCTCCGTTATCCATGGCTTAGCCTTGTCTTCATTGTCTTCGTCGTCGTCGCGAGTCCCGCGCGTGCCCACGCAGCAAGGATTAAGAAGATGTCCTAGTCCATGTTCTGAGGGCTCGATAATTTCGACGTCACCGCTGGGACTTAGCCGATAGAACGTGTATCGCTTGGCCGATATCGCTAAGAGTTGGACCGGATCAATCTTTTTGTTCTTCCCTAGGCTTACCGATTTAATCTCCAGAATAGATCCGGGGATCGCATCCTTTGCGTACGGGTTGAGCGCCGAAAAGCGCTCGACAATATCTTGAACCACGCTCGCCGAAAGCGCGTTTATTGCGAGCAGCGTATCGCTTGGATCGCGCGGCGTGATTGGACCGCCTACCTCGGTCGCGACAATCGCCATTGAGTCCGTGTCGCAGAAGCCATACGTGCCACCGGCGTCCGCGACCGTTCGCTCCAATAACGCCAGCATAAGCCGCGCGGCTCCGGTAATTAAGGCCGCGAACGGCGGCAAGCTGAATTCGCCCGGAGTTTCCGGGGAGCGTGTCTTGCGCTCGAATCCAGTAAATCCGCCGTATACCATTACGGTTACCTTAGCCCCTTTCTTTAGCTCCTCCGGCGTGCATTCGGCGCTAATGCCATAGCTACCCGAATTAGCGAGAATCTTGAGCGCTTGGGCCGCGACGATATTTCCGGGGTCCGATTTATCCCTTTGCAGTCGTTTTCTCTGCTCGATAATAACCCGGAAGAAATCATCTTTTCCCGGATCAATTGTCATCTTTTCGGTAAGTGCCACGGGCTTTAGCCCGGCCTGTACGCCGTGCGGAATTAATCTGACCGCCCGGATAATTCGAGGGGTTTTATTGCCCAGCAATTTCGCCGCGATTAAATCCGGCCCGGAATACCACACCGGAAGCTCGGACGTAAAATGATTAACGCCGATATTCGTTTGACGGGGGCTACTCTCATCGTATGCCGCTCGGACGGGAAGAATGTCCCCGTCGGGTTTAACGAGCGCGAACCAGTGTAAATGCTTCCACTTGTCAGGCTGGAAATATTCCTCCGGCGTCGCACTCTCCAGTATTTTGCGCGCGCCGTCCGTGAAATCTTCTTCGCTCAATGTTTCCGCGATCACGAATTGCCAGAGCCCCATTAAAGCGTTAACGGTCGGGTACATCGACACGAAATCGGTGTGGATTACTGGCACCGGCGTTAACCGAATCCTGGCCTCGGCGCGCCCGCCGTAATAGGCGCTCATCGCTATCCCATTTAATTCCTTGGAGAGCGAGGTGAATTTCTGGTTGGGCGGCGTAACACCCATAGATCTGAGATAAGCCTTGGCGATTGCGGCCGGGGAAAATGCCTTGCACGGGTCCAGGCAAATCGGGTGCGAGTCGAAATGGGCCCGCGCCTTCTCTAGTAGCTCGGCGGTCGCTAAGACGTCGCGGCGATTATACGCTATGTATTCCGGCGTGATTAGCCCGTGGCCCGGAGCGTCGATTTTCGGGTGTTCAATCTTGTACAATCGGCCCGCGCTGGCTAGCGAATGTCCCTTACTGGTTAGCGCGAAGACGAGAGTCTTCAAATCCAAGAACCGGCCCCGGAAAGCGCGACGGTAGCGCTTCCCATCGGCTCCGGTCTCAATCTCGCCCTCGCCCGGATCCAACTCGAAGGGGGTGGCGAATTTGATGAACGAGAACTTGGAGGTAAGAATCTGGAGCCAGATTCTTGGGAGCCAGCGGCTCTCTCTCACTTCTCCAGTGACGTTGTCTCGCGTTGAGAACAGCGTAAGTGAGAAACCGCCGTACTGTTTCCCTCTCGCCTCTCCCCATCGCTCGGCGATCCGGGTGAGATCGAACGAAAGGTTAAAGCCCACGACCAACCCTTGCGCCTTATAAGCGATCTTGTGAAAGACGCGCCAAGAGAACGTGGCGCGGGAAAGCAGCGGCAAGCCTTGGGTCTCGGCGTATCGACGGAGCGTCTGATAGCCTACCGGATCGAACTCCGGCAAATCGTCCGCGTAGAAGAGCCCTTCCTGAATCGGCTCAAGCGTGCCAGCGAGAGTCCAGCGGCAATGCCGATAGCAACCGAACAGCAAGCGCTGCACGGCGTCCGCCGTGGTCTCGGTGTCGAATATCAAAACGTCACAAGGCCAACCGACAGCCACGCGCGGAGAGCCTGCACGCGGTGGTTTGCCTATGCGTTCCGTGTACGCTCGGAGCGCGACGTTCACATCCGTGACATTTACATTCGTCGCGGGGTTTCCGCGTCTTCTGCGTGCTTTGGTCGCGGTCATTATGCGCCGCTCCCGCTATTGACGGCTAAGCCTTCGGTCCGGAGGCGCTCGACGTAACGCATGAACGCGTCTGCCAATTCGCGAAAGAAGAGAGCCAGTGCTGTGAGAACCGCGATTAGCGTTTCTGCGAGCGATGTCTGCGAGCGCATCGGGACGCCTTGCGCGCGAAGTGCTTCGGTCAACTCCGCGTGGCAGTTCCGGCACACCGCAATGGTTAGCTCAGGGTCGTGATGTTGGCCCACGGCGTGATGCGCCTCGAAGGTGTTGATCACCTTGGGCGACGTCGGGGCTTCAGGATCGACGAGGCCAGTGGGGTTTTGATAGCCACATCTCCAGCATGTTGGGTTTGGTCCGAACTTTCGGAGGCGTTTGGAAGTACGCGCCGCGGTCTCGGCGCTTAATACGGCCAGGCTTTCGAGGGCGGTTGAAGCAGACCTTTTCGTAGACATTTTTGTAGACTTTTTCATTGTGCCATGTGCTCAGATTGAAAGTTGGTAGATGTCTTCGAACCTGACTTCGCCGGCGTGTGCCAACCGTTCGAGCAGATGCGTGTCGGTAATGAACGGGTGACGCTTGCCGCCCGACTGCAAATACTTTCCACGGAACCGCTTGAGCTTTGTCCCGTCACCCGCTTTCAGGTATTGGTGAACAGCGTTCCAGTATTCAGCCACGCGAGAAGCCGATTCGGATCCGCGCACGTCGACGGCGACGATTCCTTCACTACTTAGAAAGCGCATTGAACGCACGCGGTGATCCGCGCGCCGAACAACGAACCGCCCGAGCTTGGTTCGCTCAAGGCGTTTAGCTGCGTACTTCTTTACCGTCCGGGGGGACGTCCCAGCCAGGCGTGCCGCATGGGTTAGTGACTGACCTTTCCGCATTTGCGCGAGAGCCTTGGTCGCTCGCGACATCGCGAGACGACTGCCTGTAAGAGATCGATGCGTAGCGCGATTAGTCCGCATTGGTCCTTCGTCCGGCGCGACTGACTGCGAGCCGTTCAATCGTCTTCCGACGAAACAGCGCGATCCGGCCCTCGGTGGTCGCGTCGACGCGTAGGCTGCCACGTGCGACCATTCCGCGTACGGCCGCCGGGGTTACTCCTAGGATGCGGGCGGCTTCGCCCGCGGTGAGGTAAATCGGAATTTCCTTCATCTTCCCTCCAGATTGTCTGAGTCGGCGCCAGAGCGGTCCGACCTACTTCCTGCCACATCTCACGCCGTACTGTATCTGTTTACGAAAGCATGATCTTGTGGGAGGTTCAGGGAATCTGGATAGTCGATTTCATACTTCTGGACACATCTCGCGCCGTATTGTAACTTGTAGCATGACGCAAGACGCGGATTCCATCACGAGAGCGGAGGCCATCGGGAAGGCGGCTGAGGGTGGTTGCGTCGTCAGTGACAGCCAGTTCGAGCGCTGGCGGAAGCTGGGGCTGCTTCCCAAACCAGAACTTCGTGGGCGCGGGCGCGGGCAAGGCGTCGAAGCACTATATCCGGCACGCACAGGCGATCAATTGATCGCGCTTTCGAAAGCGCTCGCAACCAATCGGAACGCTGACACCGCCGCTTGGCGAATCTGGTGGCAGTCGTTCGAGATCGATCCGTATCGGGTGCGTGACATATTGACTACGCGTCTCGACGAACTACAGACCTATCGCGATGAAATGCTCGCCGCAGAAGCGGGCGATGATAACGAAGCGGAGAAGTACAACGCTAGGATTGTTCACGATACGCTGCACCGCACGAGAGACAAGGATCTGCGACGCCTCCGGAAGCGCATCGGATGGAAAGGCACACCGGTGTTTCGAAGTTTTGCGATCCGGTTCGCGACTGGAACGCTCGGATATATGGATGAGTCAGATGTGGAACTCGCGACGCGTGGATTCGGCGGAAGCCGTCTCGCCCATATCATGTCGCCTTACGCCAAAGATGTGGCCGCAACGCTTCGAAACATATCGTCAGTGATGACTCCGGCGAGACTTCGCGATGTTCTCTCAAGCGTAACGGATGAAACACTAGCAATCGCGCGCGATGAGATCTCCCCGTTGCAGTCCTTGTTCGATATGATGCCATCGATACTACAAGTCAAAGGACAGGCGGCTGATGCGCTGAGAGACCTACCAACCGATCCGCAGGTGCAGCAATTGTTTCTATTGTTCTGGCTCACGCAACGCGATGATCCAAAAGCCAGGATTATTCTAACTGCTGGCTTAAGCATCATCAGACTTCCCGTAGAGCAGTGGCTACAGATAGCACTTCAATTACGCTAACTAAGGGGAACGCCTTGACGTTCACAACGCGAGACAATAAGCGTTCGACAGTTCTGTCGGGCTATGGAATTAACGTCGCCGTACGGAGCGGACATCTTCTACTCGAAGACGGGGTGGGAAGCACACGGCGACTATCCCGGCTTTCCCGACTTGACGGTGTACGCAGAATAATTGTCTTGGGCGATTCGGGAACCGTTTCGCTTGATGCTCTTCGTTGGCTGCATGATATCGGAGCGGCGTTTGTACACATCGGGATTGATGCGAGAATTGTCACAGTTGCAGCACCACGTGGCATAAACGATGTTCGCCTTCGTCGCAACCAAGCGCTTGCGACACTTACGAAGACGGGGCTCACCGTGACGCGAGAGCTGCTAACGACCAAGCTCGAAGGGCAGCTCGCGTTGCTTCGCCGTATCGAGAACAGCTCAGGCGCGATTAGCGAGATCGAATACGCGCTCGACGCATTGAGTAGAGCTGACACGATGACGGCGCTTCGATACGCCGAGTCGCGAGCGGCGGTCGCGTACTGGGCAGCCTGGCGCGACATCGAAGTCCGCTTTGTCGGCAAGGACCGCGAGCGGGTCCCCAAGCATTGGCGCACAGCGGGCGCTCGCCAATCGCTACTGACGGATGCACCGCGGAAGGCGGTGACTCCCGCTAATGCGCTATTCAATTACCTGTACGCGGTCCTTGAGTCCGAGGCCCACCTAGCGGCCGTTGCGGTCGGCTGCGATCCGGAAATTGGCATCCTCCACGCCGACAGAGCCGGACGCAACTCCCTCGCTTGCGACTTGATGGAACCCGTTCGACCGCACGTCGACGCGTTCGTGCTGCACCTGTTGGAGAGCAGGAGCTTTCTCAAGTCTGATTTCTTCGAGACGCGAGAGGGCGTCTGTCGCGTGATGCCTCCCCTTACAGAGGCGCTTGCCGTAACCGGAGCCGAATGGGCCAAGTACCTAGCTCCAATCGCGGAGCGCGTCGCGGGCGCTCTGGCGAACTCGCCTGACCCAGTGACGTCTGTCCCCGCGTCCGGCGGACGAGCGGACGAGCGTGCGAAAGCCCGGCCATATCGAACCCCGTTGACGCAAAGGAACAGGTCAAAGAGGCGGAGCGATCAGAGTTGGAACGATCGCGGCGTACCGCAATCACTTACGATAGCGCTCCCCGCGCGCTGCAAAGAGTGCGGTACCGAGATACCCAAGAGGCGCTCGCTTTGCGATGCGTGCGTCAAGACACTTCCGGCGCGTGCGTCCAAGCGAGCCGTTGAGGTACAAGCACAATTGAAGGCACGCGGAGTTGACAAACGGAGCGGTGCAGCCGCACGGGCGAAACACGCCGAGCACGCCAACCGTCAGCAGAAAGAGCTATCGGCATGGAAGGCGGCTAACCCAGTAACACCTAATCCTCAGGCATTCACGAAAGAAATATGGCCTAAGATACGAGACCTGAGCGTAGCGTCGCTTACAGCAGCGACAGGACTCTCGGAATCAATGTGTAAGAATGTCCGGAGCGGCAAGCAAGTGCCACACCCGAGACACTGGGACAAGTTTCTAGCTGTCTTGCCGCGACGGTCCGTCAAAAGTCAGCGTTCTAGCTAGACCGTCGGTCTTCTGGCCCGAGCCAGCACCACGCACTGAGTATCCACGCGATGCCGATTCCAATGGCGAGATATTGGAGATCGCGATCGCGATCGTTCCACGGAATCTCGTACCTATCGACGTCCCCGATTTCAGCGAACCAGCGGTTTAGATCTGCTGTGTGCGCCTTGTCCCACGACGAATAAAGTTCGCGATCGCTAGCGATAACATCCGGCACTGTATCGAACGCGGCTGCGCTGTCCGCACGTAGCTGCGCGGCGAGAGCCCCACGATAGTTATCGATGTCTATTGTTCCCGTTCGAAAGCATCCAAACGCCGCAAGAAAACACAGAATCGTGCCGAGAATTGCCTGTCCACGAGTGAGATTCTTGACCCAATATCGGAACCGACGAATGAGGTGTTGCAGTCGATCCTCCACTCTAAGCGTAGTCATTGGCCCACAACGTATTGCTCTTTGGAGCGACTCGCAAGCGACCTACGAGGCCCGCCAGCTTCTTGCGGAGTTGCGGAGCCGTGATGTCGGCAGTCAAGAAACGCTACAGCTACGATCATCGCATCGTCATATCGTTAGCAAATGCACATCTGGAAAGAATGGCCTCAGTTCTTCCGCGGCTTTCGCGGGATCCGGTATGAGTACTCGCCAATTGACCGGTATTCCTGGCGATACGACCTCGAGTGTCCGGATAGTTTCATGGAGTCTGAAATCGGTGCCACGCGCGAGAGTTCCGACGCTGTCACTTACCTAAGAGTGCCGAAAGAAAAAGCCGAGTCTCAACATCGGTACTGTAGATGAACGTTCCGCGAATTCCACGCGTCAGGAGAACGCGGTACGTGTGGGCCAAAAGATTGCGAAGCCGTGCTTGGTCAAGCTTGCGTCTGGCGACTGAAGCGTCGCTAGATGCGTCGCGCGAGGCAACCCAGCCCTGGCCCTCTCTCCAGACGAGATCGTTGCCCAGTATGACGCCGCAATAATCAAACTCGAAGCCTTGGGCTGAATAGATGCACCCGATCTCTCCGAGGCGTTCGGGCTCAGTTGCCCACAGGTAATAAGGGTGTTTGCCCGGCTTCGGCGCGGGGCGCGTGGGCTTTTGTTGTTCTGGAGACTTCTCGTTCCACGGGCGTCGCCAGTTGCCGATTACGACGTCTTCGACTAACTCGCCGCCGGGCAGCGGATCGGACCAAGGCCAGCAAAACCCCGCCACTAGCCGCGCGGTGCTCCCCGCTTTCGCTTGGTGGCGGACCGCTTGCTCGAGCGCTTCCGGAGTCGAATATACGCGGAAGTCGTACTCTTCACTCTTAAGCCAGTCGCCCGACGGCTGAGGCTCATCTGAAAGCAAGTCGTCGACCCAACTGACATACGCCGAAGAGCCGTTGCAACGGAACTGAGCGTCTAGGGTGAACTCGCTTACCGAGGCACCTTCGGCCGTTGCAGCTGCACGAATCGATTCGACTGTTCCGATTTCGTCGGGCCTCACGTTCTGACGCTCGTCCAAGAGAAACACGGTGACGCGTCCGGCGCGAACGATCTCTTGCACCTGCGGCAACGTGGAACGGGCAGCGGCCTTGGTGAAGCGGTCATTCGATGTAGAACGTAAGCGGTGCGCTTCGTCGCAAATTATGATGTCGAATGCGTTCGGCTCTGTACCGGCTTCCCTGAACTGATTGAAGTACTTGAACACTGCCGCGGTCGCGGTGTTTGGGCTTACAGCGCGCAGGTTTGTCGTAAACGCTTTAGAGCCCGTCGCGTGAACTGCGGTAAAGTCACGGCGCGCCATCGCGATTAATAAGTGAGCGGCGATGACACTCTTACCAGTACCTGGGCCGCCGCGGATGATGACGACCGCCTTTCCCTCTTCTGCAACAGCGCGCTCAACCAATCCCCGTACGACGTTGTACGCTATTAGCTGCTCGTCGAGGAGCTGCCACATCGGGCTGTCACGGAGGCCGCGCGCGATTCCATCGATCAAGTTTCGCGATGGGAGATACCGTCCCTTGACAAGCCTCGGCAACAGTGCAACGCCATCGCCTCCAGAGAGCCGCTGAGATAGGTATCCTGCGAACTCTTGCTCATCTCCGCTCGCAAAAAAAGGTGCATCCTTGAGCGCCCCTTCGAAGACCAAGCCGCGGAGCCCGAACGAGTCGGGCTTGGCTAGGTTATGGAGATACGCGCACGCACTTAGTCCGTAATTGAACTCCGTAAAGGCCGAATGCGATTCTCGGAGGTAATTGGCATAGGTCGCCGCTTGCACGCTTGGATGTAACAGCTCCTTGCCGCCCACTACGACATTGCCAGCGAACTGACTAGGCGCCGCGCTGCTCCATTGTTTCAGCTCTATAAGGACAACTTGTGGCGCTCCTGCCGGATCGCGCGCGACGAACGACGCGTCAATACGTCGGCTATTGTTCGGCAGCCTAAGCTCGACGCCGACCCCGCTCGCCTGCAGCGCAGCACCATCTACCACGGTCGATAGCGCGGTCAGGCTATTTTTCCACGAAAGAACCTCAGAGGCTCCGGGCTTGTGCCCCCACATCCTTTCGAATTGCTCTACAAGATGAGCTGTAAGCGTGCTACGCGGCGCCATATCGATAAACTCGGCGGCGCTGCCAGCGAAGAGCGCGCCTCCGCTATCCTGTAAGGGCATTCGATGTAGAGCTAGGGTTCGACGAGATCCGAGACGCTACCAGCGCCTTCCCCCTCGTCCTCGGTATCGTCGACCCAACGATACCACGATCTAAGCCCGAGCGTACCGGCCCAATCGTCAATCCACCTCAGCTCAGCTCCCGGCCGCCACTTCTTGGAGGCTTCTTTCCACTGGGCGTATAGCGCGCGTGAAATGGACGCGGTATCGGCCTTGCCAAACTCTTGCGCGAACTGAGTCCGGTCCGGAAAGCGATCCTCGAGCCAAAGCGCGAAGGCGCCATTCATGGCAGCGTTGGCCCGAAAGATCGTGCGCGGTGTCATCGCTGCAATATCCCTGTTGTGCAGGATCTTGAGCGCGGTTGAGAGTTGTCCAAAGACGGATTGGAAGATCAATTCACGGAGACGCGGATAGCGTTCAAGCAGTCGATCTTCGATGAGGAGATCGACGGGGAAATTGTAGAGCTGGCCTAAGAGGCCTTGGACGCCGTATGTGGCGAACTTCCGCGCCTCCGCGCCATTCATACCGGTCTTTATTACGCGAGCGACATCGGCGTCTAGCGCGCGGTGGGCAGAAGCGGTCTCGGCTGGGGTAGTGGCAAACCATCGATTTTGGCCAGCCGCGCGCGCGGCCGACGTCAGCCTTAGATGCTCAAGCTCATGGAGCACGTGATGGGCGCGGTCCGGACGGTCTTGTCCGCCTGTTAGCACTCTGTGATATGGCCGGTTATGAACCCAGCCGTATTCGATCTTGGCGAGCACTCCGGCAGGAGCGCCCTCCTCGAAGCGAATCGGCAAGTCGCCTCGAGAAAGTGACTCGGCGACCGCGGCGTCGATTGTCGCGGTTCCTTGTCGCTGCCACACTTCGTTCGCGTCGATTTGCGAGAGGCCCATTAGGAGGCGACGAGCTTGGTCTCTGATCTCGCTATTTGCTGGCGCTGTTCCAGCCGTTGCAATCGCTTTGTCTAGTGCCGCAATCGCTTCGGGAAGGAGGGACAGATCCTCCTTTCGCGAGAGCGCGAGCCCCAAGCCCCACCAAGCGTTCGGGTACTTGACGTCAATGTCAATCGCCCTGCGGAGCGACGCGATCGCTTCGTCCAACTCTCCAAGCTCGGCTAATGCGGCACCCGTATTGGTGAGCGCGTAGACGTTCGGCATTAGTTCGATAGAGCGCCGGTACAGCGCCACAGCCTTGGCAGGGCGTCCCGAGCGCGCATACAGGTTGCCGAGGAGAGTGAGCGCGTCCGGATCACGTGGATCAAGCGCTAGGCTTCGCAGCAACTCATCTTCCGCTTCGTCGGGCCGATTGAGTACGAAGTACGCCTGACCAAGCGCGCGATGATACTTAGCGACTTCCGGTATCTCGCGCACAATGCGCTCGAGTTCGCCTAGAGCGCCTTTCGCATCGCCGCGCTCAGCTTGGCGGGTCGCCTTGGCGAATGAGCGCTCAATTCCGGGAGCGTCTCGCACTCCAGTCCCCAGAAACTCTAGAATCAAGCATTCATCATTGACTTCGTTTTGCGCAAGAATCTCGACATGGCCGTTAGTATACGGGCCGAGAAAGCCAAACGACGTTCGAATCGCTTGACTGAGTCTTCCGCTATCCCAACCGCGATCCGTTCGAGCCGTCTCGATAATCGCTCGGAATTCTGGTATCAGGCTTGCCAGAGGCACAACGACCGTCAGAGGCGGAGCTGGCGGGATCTCTGGGCTCACTGTGTGCGCTCCATAGCCACGTAACATAATCTCGAGAGAGAAACCGTGCACTCAGGGATCTGTTTCACCGGGGGGGGGGGCGAGCGTTGTCCGGCCTACACAATCAGAACGTCAGTATCGATTTAAGGTTAAGCAAGCGACCGTTTCTCAATCGGAGCGTCGTTACGGTGCGGAAGCCGCAAATTTCCGCGTTCAAATCCAACGTGCGGTCATCGCTGTGCTAAGGACGGTTCCCCAGTTCACGAATGCCAACTAGATCTTCGAGGCTACCCAACATCGCTCCCTCAACTCTCGGGAATCGCTTTTGAATTGAGGCTTCGCGAACAAGGCGCGTAAATTCGTCCCGATTCTCGACGCCGAACACGACGCGTAAGCGGTCAAAGTAGGAGCGCGACTGCGCACGTATGAGAGTTGTAAAGGGCCCATGATTGCTCGCGTACACTAAGGTTCGCGGATACCATTCCCCCGGTTTCTCGTCGAGTAGGACGCTCCGTAGCATAAGCAAGAAATCGGCTTCTATTAGTTGCCCAAACGTCACAGGAGGATGCACATGTTCTTTAACAAGCTGACTCGACGTTGAAATCCAGGTCAACTTCTGCACCCGCTTGTAGCCGTCGTCAATTGCCGCGAGCGGCGTATCAAAAACAGTATATGATACGAGCGCTGCATTCGAGGAACGGCGCTCTCGCACAAAACCTGTATTGAGGACTTCGGCGAGCAACGCAAATCGTTCCGCTCTAACGAACGTTGCCACCACGTAGAGAAGTAATTCCCAAGTTAGAAAACTGATGTTATTCCCCTGGCCGTTTGGGAAAAACGGCGCCCCTTCATCCGGCTCGATAAGCGTTAGCGTGCTTTCAAAGAACTTGTGTAGGTGGGATCCAAATCGCGTTCCGCTTTCATACTTCGCGATGAACTGTAGCACATCAACAAACGCGTCCCGCACCGGTCGGAGGCGGACGATACTGGCGACAGTATTCTCCGAAAATGTCGTGAAGTCCCCGCCTGCGGGAATGCGTTCTGCCCGGATAAGGTCCAGCAATGACTGCAAGTAGTCATCTAATAATGCGGGGGCAGCGGCGCGCTCCCGTAATACGGCATCGTGGAACTGATTGCGTAATAGGGCATTTACGGGCGCTGACCCTGTAGTGTTATCCTCTGCGAACGTCGGACGCGTCCCAACGGGAGGGCGGACGTAAAACGGTCGGTTGTAGATTGCCCGCAATAAGCGTTCATATTCTTCTCCCTCACGCTCTGGGCTTGATAGATCAATGTAAATTCGAGTCTTAACAAAAACGGGCAGATATGGCTTACCCTCTTGGTCAACCTCCATTAGTACCGGGATGAACTTATCCTGAGATACGCTTGTATAGATGTGAGGCGAAATTATTTGCGACTCGGCGCCTACTCCACCGTCACGGGCGTTGGCCTTACGTGCATACTCGGCGTCGCACAGCAGCAATACCTTCTGCGTCTGAGGATCATTAATCGATCGTTCCATGAACTCATACTTGTCGTTTCCTTCGCGTAGATCCCACTTATCAAAAATTACATGCACACCATCTCTTGCTAGTTGCTCAGCAAGCGTGACGACGCGCTTCTCGTAGTCTGGTGATGACCAGCTATACGAAATGAACACACGTGGGGCTTCCGGCGTTATTTCAGTCATTAGCATCGGTACCTGAGAAGGGCTGCCAATAAATCAACACTGCCTGCGGAAGCGTGGCCAGCCCTTCTCTCTATACCCCTCGGCGCGATTGCGGAGCCGGCACGCGGCGGCTATCACCGATACCTCGGCTGGACGATCGCGCGCTTGCCCGTTCCGTCGGACTGGTCGCGCGCCGTGAGACTGCTCGCGCCCGTCGCGGAAGCCGCGCGTGGCGGAAACGCGCCAGACGACGATGATCTCGATGCTCTGGTGCTGTCCGCGTATGGCTTGAACAAATCTGCCCTCCTGCCGCTTCTCGAGTGGACTCATGCTCGCAACAACGATTGACACGACCCGGCAGGACGCAGAGCCCCGCGTCGTCTCTGTCGCTGATGCGCGCGCGGCGATCGCTGCGTGCATGCTTGGTGACGAGCCGCAGCAACTTCGAATTGGAGACATCACGCTTCACGCCCACCAGCGGTCCGCGGTCGCACGCATAAGGCGAACGATATCGGAGCACGGCGGTGCGCTTCTCTGCGACGATGTCGGACTCGGCAAGACGTACGTTGCACTCGCGGTCGCGGCTCGTTACCAAGCGGTGACGGTAATCGCCCCGGCCTCGCTCACGGACATGTGGCTCCATGCCCTCGCCGCGACCCACGTGAGCGCTGAATTCGTCACGATCGAATCACTCGGACGCACAGGCCCGCCCGTGAGACGACGCGATCTGATAATCGTCGACGAGGCTCACAATTTTCGGAATACCTGCACGCGTCGCTACTCCGCACTCGCGCGTCTCTGCATCCTCAGCCGCGTTCTCCTGCTCACTGCGACGCCGCTGCACAATTCGCACGACGATGTCGCGGCACTTGCCGCTCTCTTCGTCGGGTCACGCGCATACACTATGACCGGAGCGGAATTTTTCCCCCTCATGGTGCGGCGCGATTCGGCAGCGCACGGCGGAGCGGGCCACATACCCGTTGTCGAGCACGCTGCTCCGGTGGTGATCGCGACGGATACGACCATACTCGACATGATTCTCGCCCTTCCGCCGCCGGTGCCTCCGAGCGACGGCGGCGTCGCGACACGGCTCGTCATGCACGGACTGGTGAGACAGTGGGTATCCAGCAACGCGGCGCTCGTCGGCGCGCTCAAACGCAGAATAGCCCGCTCGCATGGTCTGCTCGCATCTCTCGATACGGGCCGGTATCCTACCGCCGCGGAGCTGTCGGCGTGGGTGTACAGCGACGACGCGGTGCAGCTCGCGTTTGCAGAGTTGCTGGCTCCAGCGACCGCTCCGCTCGCAGCGCTCGGCTCGGCACTACGCGAGCACGTGTCGGCACTCGACGCGTTGCTGGCGCATGCCAGAACTATCGACGACGAGGTACTCGCGGGATTCGTCCGGCATGTCGTGCGAACGCATCCCACCGAGAAGGTCGTGGCGTTTTCGTGCTATGCAGAGACCGCTGAAGCGATTTACCGGCTCGTCAAACGCGATGGGCACGCTGCTTTGCTGACCGCCCGCGGAGCGATGATCGCTAGCGGACCCGTCAGCCGAGCGGAGGTGCTCGCCCAGTTCGCGCCCGAGGGTCGACACGATCATCTCGAGGAGCACGCAACCATCAACTTCCTCGTCGCGACGGATCTGTTGAGCGAGGGCGTGAATCT
>Ga0134125_10003170_pt1 | contig 19170 bp, 14 predicted proteins | sample KB31751_FD_96464 | JGI IMG/M metagenome (GOLD analysis project Ga0134125, IMG submission 96464) | Terrestrial soil microbial communities with excess Nitrogen fertilizer from Kellogg Biological Station, Michigan, USA - KB3-175-1 | ecosystem: Environmental > Terrestrial > Soil > Unclassified ... | reverse complement strand
TTCTTTTGGGGGGCCACCTCGGTCATGGCTGTCTCCTATTCGTGAGGACCTGTGCCCTTGAGACACCGCAGACCCCCCGAGCGTGACATGTTCGCCCGCGATTGTGACCCGTCTCACGGCGGACGCGCGGGGCGAAAGGGGCCGCAAGGGGACCGCAGGGGGTCAAAGCCGGAGCACACCCCCGCTGAGCTGCAGCGGAGCAACGGCCGAACCCGCGTGATACGCTGCGCTACGCCAATTCGTGGCCCGCCCCCGGGGCCGGATACACGCACCAGACAACCCGCGAAATATGGGGCCACTTCAGTGCGCATCGGTGTGTATTGGGAGAAGCAACCTTGACGTCGTGTTCATTGCGGACGAGCGCGCTCGTCGCTGTCGTGTGCGCGGCGCTGGCGTTGAGCGGATGCGGCGGTAAGAGCGATCCCGGGCCGCTGTCCGCGATGGTCAGTCCGGTCATCCCGCCGACGGCGCAGGAGATCTCGAACCCGCTGCGCGGCCAATATGAGGAAATGCTGAATCCGCTTTTCCCGCAGGGAAATTCGGCCCAGCAGCGATACCCGTCGTGGCCCGCGTCCTACGATGCCAGCCTGCGTGTCTCGTGGCGGCAGTTGCAGCCCCTCGACCCGCGCACGCTGCCCCCCGATGCGCCCGACGACCGCAGGTTCGATTTCAGCGTGATCGACGACGCGCTGGCCAAGGTCGGGACCCGAAACATGCGCCTGACCCTCGGCGTGTACGTCTACAAGTCCTGTTGCAACGACTCCTATCCGGACGACACCAACATCGCGATTCCGGACTGGATGCGCCCGTCCGCCGCCAGCTATCCCGCGCCGCCGAAGACTTCCGCGCCGGGCGTCACCCACGTGGTGCCGAATTTCAACGACCCCGACTACCTGAACGGAGTCGGTCAACTACTGGCCGCGCTCGGCCGGCGATATGACGGCGACGAGCGACTCAGCGTGTTCGAGTTCTCCGGGTACGGTGACTTCGGCCAGAACCAAGTCGGGTATCTGCGCGATTCGCTGAGCGCGCCGGGCCCCACACCCGACGACAGCATGGCGAAGCTTGGCTATTACAGCCAGTTCCGCGACCAGAGCATCACCAAAGCCTCCATTACGCAGTTGGTCGCGGCGAACGCGAATGCGTTCCCGCACACGCATTTGGTGGTGGCTCCGCAGAATCCGGAGGTCGTCCGCGAATTGTTCGCCGACGACGTCAGCAAGAAATTGGCCGCGCCCGTGGGCATCCGCGCGGATTGCCTCGGCATGCAGGCGCCGCTGCCGGAATGGGCCGAGGCCAGCGACTCTCATTACGTGCGTTCCAACGATGCCGTCGTCAACGCGATCAAGCAGCGGCTCACCTCGGCGCTGGTGATCAGCCAGTGGTGCCGGTTGCCCAACGGTGCCGACCCCCGGTCCTACTACGAGAAGGGGCTGCACGACGTCATCCGGTATCACGTGTCGATGACCTCGAGCGCCGACTTCCCCGACCGGGATGCGACGTCGGCCATGGATCCCAAGCTATTTCTGTTGTGGGGCAAGGCCAATACCTCCGCCGGCTACCGGTACTCGGTCGAAGCGAAGCCGGGATCGCAGGCGATCCAGGGCAAGGTGGCGACGATCTCGGTGGCCTGGACCAACTACGGCTCGGCGGCGGCCATCGAGCAGTGGGAGCCCGGCTACAAGCTGGTGGACTTCTCCGGAGCGGTGGTTCGCAGCCTGCCGGCGACGGTGAATCTGAAGAAGCTGGTCCACGACGAGACCAGCCAATCGCGTGAGGAACCGGTTCCGGAGTCGTCGAGCGAGTCGGTGCACGTCGACGTTACCGGCCTGGCGCCGGGTCACTACACGCTGCGGGCCTCCGTCGAATGGCGGCAGCACAAACCGGGCGCCTCGCACGTCGTCAACTACGCACCCATGGCCCTGGCCCGGGACGGCCGTGACGGCTCCGGCCTGTACCCGATTGCCACACTTGACATCCCGAGCGACTCGGCCTCAGCAAACGAGCAGTGACGTATTTCGGCCGCAGCGATTTCTCGTTCGGTGCGAGCTTTTCGTAACCCCGGATGGATGGGGCCGTGCGTGATACCGTTCTCAAACGGATTTCGGCCTCCTGACCTGGCGGGTCGAGATTCAACCAGCAAACGATCGAGCGAACCGTCGAGAAATGCGTGGGCACGCTCAGCGGGGACCCAGACGGGATGTGTGCCCCGTATCGGAGGACTCCGTGCCACGCAGCCTGAACCTGGTGGTCACCTCCGTCGCCACTCAGCTGATGGAGGCCACGGCCGCCACCGCGACCTCGGTCAGCGAAAAGGTACTCGCGCAACTCGTCGAGCAGTTCGACGTGGACGCCAGCTTCCTGCGCCACCACGACGACGACGCTGCGGCTTCGGTTTTGGTTGCCGAATGGCCACGCCGGACTGACGGCCCGGATCCGGATTCGATGGCCGCTCTGCAATTGGACGGCGTCGAGTCGGTACTCACCCAATGTGAGCGCGACCGGAAGCCGGTGGTGACGCAGCCGGATCAGCCCGACGGGTGGGTCCGCCGCTCGCTGAGCCGGGGCAAAGCACCCGCGTCGCCCTCGGTGGCCGCCGCGCCGCTGGTGTCCAGCGACGCGTGCACCGGTGTGCTCGGCTTCGTCAAGTTCGGTGCCCGCAAGTGGAGGCAAGAGGAGATCAACACGCTCGAGGCGGTAGCCGCCCTATTTGCGCAGCTCCAGGCGCGCATCGCTGCCGAAGAGCGGCTCCGCTATCTCGCCGAGCACGACGACCTGACCGGTGTGTACAACCGCCGGGCGTTGGTGGCGCACCTGTCGGAGCGCCTCGTGGCGGGAAGCCCCGGCCCCGTCGCGGTTGTCTACCTCGACCTCGACCGGCTCAAGCCGATCAACGACTACCTCGGCCACGCCGCGGGTGACTGGTTCATCAGGGTCTTCGCGCAGCGCCTCGAGGAGTGCGCGGGAACTCCGAGCATGATCGCCCGGCTCGGTGGTGATGAGTTCGTCGTCATTCCCGACCAGCCGATGTCGCAGGAGACCGCGGAGGCGTTCGCGCGCCGCCTGTCGTCGATGCTGTGCGATCGCCTGACCATCGGCGGCCACGTGATCAGCCGGACCGTCAGCATCGGGCTGGCGGTGGGCACGCCCGGGGCGGACAACTGCGCCGATCTGCTTCGTCGGGCGGACGAGGCCGTGTTGACGGCCAAGCGTGCCGGCGGCAACCAGACGGCGGTGTCCACCGATGACATGTCGCTCAAGCGGGCCTTCCGCAACGATATCGAGCTACACCTGCAAGGCGACATCGAAAGCGAAGGTCTGCTCCTGCATTACCTGCCCGAGGTCGACCTGTGGACCGGCGCCATCGTGGGTGCGGAGGCGCTGGTGCGCTGGCGGCACCCGATTTGGGGGCTGCTGCTGCCCGACTCGTTCATCGGTGTGGCCGAATCGACCAACCTGGCCGCGCCGCTGGGCGGGTGGGTGATGCGCAGCGCCTGCGCCGACTTCAGCCGGTGGCGTGCCGACGGCATCGGGCACGGCGCCATGCTGCGCATCAATGTGTCGCCCATACAGCTGATCAGTCGTGGTTTTGCGGAAAGCGTCGCCGACACGATCGGCGAGTTCGGAATCGACGCCGGATCGGTGTGCCTGGAGATCACCGAACGCGCCGTGGTGCACGACATCGAAACCACCCGAAACACCTTGTCGGAGCTCAAGGAAGTTGGTGTGCAGATCGCCATCGACGATTTCGGCACCGGTTACGCCGTGCTGTCCCACCTGAAGTCCCTGCCGGTCGACATGCTCAAGATCGATGCCGGGTTCGTGCGCGACGTGGACACCGACGCCGGTGACCTGGCCATCGTCCGCGCCATCATCGGGCTCGCCGAGGCGTTCGGCCTGGAAGTCGTCGCCGAGGGAGTCGAGACACCCGCTGCCGCATTGACTTTGATGCAACATGGGTGCCACCGCGCGCAAGGTTTCCTGTTGTCGCGTCCCCTCCCCGGCGATGCGATGGAAGCGCTGCTGTCCGCGCGCTGGATGCCGATGCCGTTTCTCGCCGATCCCGAGTCATCGTCGCTGGGCTCGATCTAGCATCACAACGGTGGTCGCTCAGAATTCGTTGGGCAAGAAGACGAAGTTGTTGACGTAGATGCCGTGGCCGGCCCAGCCGTCCTCCCGGCTGCCGACGTTGGCCGGATCCTGATGTTTTGTCGCGTCGAACTCCGTTATGGTCCGCCGAGCGCCATCGAGATCGAAGTAACCGGCGTAGCCGAGTCCGGTCAGCAGCCCGGTGATCTCGGCGATGGCGTTGGGGTGATGGCGTTCCTCGGCTTCCACGACAATCGACGGTCGGTTGCGTGCGAGCGTTTGTGTGGCGCCTTGCAATACTGCGATTTCATGGCCTTCGACGTCGATCTTGATCAGGCCGACGTCGTCCAGGGAGAGATCGTCGAGGCGTTTGACCGGCACGTCGATGCTCCGGATGTTGCCCCCGCTCACGTCGCCCAGTTTGTTGCCGGCGTCGATGGTGCTTCGGCCCGGCTCGGTCTCGACCACCCGCATGGCCGTCGTGCCGGGTTTGTCCGACAACGCCACCGCCTCCACCCGGACGGCGGCCCCGACCGCGTCGAACATCGCCGCCAGATCGTGGGCCTGGGCCGGCCGGGGTTCGAACGCGATCACCGATCGCGACGACGCCAACATCGCGATCGTGAACTCGCCGAGATCGGCTCCGATGTCCAGTGAGATCCGGCTTGGTTCGCACAACGACGCCACCAGCCGTATGTCCGGGCGCGATTGACCCAGACGTTGCAAGATGCGGAATCTGCGCCGCCAGAACAGGCGCGGTGCGAGTCTTTTTGCCGCAGGCGCGAGCCGACGTTTGGCCGAGCGTGCGACAGACATCTGCGACGATCTCCTGCCCGATATGCGGAGCCACCAGCTTAGTCGATGCCGGCCGCGCACAAGGCGCCGCGCGCGGTGGATGGCAAGCTTCACGGCGACGACGTTTTGGATGGGAGCCCGGATTTACCGATGCGTTCCGGGGTTGGGCGCTACCCTGTTGTCACCCTTGATATCCCGCGTGACGACGTGATGTCAGGCAACGGCCGATGGCCGTCGCGAAACACGAGTCGCCAGAGAGGTAACAGTCGATGCATGTGATGGACACGGTGCTTTCTGGGCGGCGCATGCCGACGCGGTTCATCACCCGCCGCGCGTCGGTGCGGCCGGACGCGGTTTAGCACGAGCACTATGGTCCGGACAATGAGGAAGAACGTATTTGTCGTTGGCGTGTGCGTGGCGCTGGTGCTGAGCGGATGCGGTCATCGCGGTGGCTTTGAGCCACTGACCGCGATCGTCAGCCCCGCCGTAGGGTTGTCCGTGCAGGACGTACCGAATCCGCTACGCGGCCAGTACGAAGATCTCTTGCAACCGCTTTTCCCGCAAGGCAATCCCGCGCAGCACCGGTATCCGGCGTGGCCTGCGTCGTCTGACGCCAGTCTGCGCATCCCCTGGCGACAGTTGCAGCCGACGGATCCGAGCACACTGCCGCCCGACGCTCCCGACGATCGCAAATTCGATTTCAGCGCGATCGACGACACGCTGGCGAAACTGGCCGGCCGCAACATGCGCATGACCCTTCGCGTGGTGGCCTACAACTCCTGTTGCGGCACTGTGTTTCCGAACAACACCAACATCGCGATTCCCGACTGGATGTGGCCCGTGGCCACCAATTACACGGGTCCGCAGCGGTATTGGTGGAAGCCCGGGGTGACGCATGTCGTTCCGAACTGGAATGACCCAATTTACCTTAACGCTTTCACGCAGTTGTTGGCGGCGCTGGGCCGCCACTACGACGGCGACGAGCGGCTGAGCGTTTTTGAGTTCTCCGGTTACGGGGATTTCAGCGAGAACCACATCTCGTATCAGCGTGACACGCTGGGCGCACCGGGTCCAGCTCCCGACGAGAGCGTCGCGAAGCTGGGTTATTACAGCCAGTTTCGTGACCAGGACATCACCGTCGGATCTATTCGGCAGCTGGTTGCGGCCAATGTAAATGCCTTTCCCCACACGCAATTGGTGACGACGGCGCTGAACCCCGAGATCGTGCGTCAGCTGCTCGCCGACGATGTCACGAAGAGACTGTCCGCGCCGGTGGGTATCCGCGCGGATTGCCTCGGCGTTCAGGACCCGCTGCCCGCGTGGGCCGAAAGGGATGGTTCGCATTATCTGCAGTCGAAGGATCCGCTAGTCAGCGCACTGAGAAACCGCATGGCCTCGGCGCCGATGATCACCGAATGGTGCCAGCTCCCCCAGGGAACCGATCCGCGGTCCTATTACCAAAAGGGCCTCAACGACGTCATCAAATACCACGTGTCAATGACATCGAGTTACAACTTCCCGGCCGTGGATGCGACCGCGCCGATGGACCCGGCGTTGTATCTGCTGTGGGCGCAGGCCAACGTGGCCGCCGGATACCGGTATTCGGTCGAGGCGCGGCAGGGCTCGCCATCGGTGGGCGACGGGAAGGCGACGCTGACCGTCAACTGGACCAATTACGGCGCCGCCGCCGCCACCGAGAACTGGGTCCCGAGCTACCGGCTGGTCGATTTCCTGGGGACGGTGATCCGGACGTTTCCCTCGACCGTGGCGCTGAAATCCCTGGTACAAGAGCAATCCGCCGACGGCTCCCATGAGCCGGCCCCCGCGTCGTCCACCGAGTCCGTTCACATCGACCTGGCGGGCCTGGCGCCAGGGCACTACACGCTGTGCGCATCGGTGGATTGGCAACAGCACAAGCCCAGCGCGTCACACGTCGTGAACTACCCGCCCATGCGATTGGCGCGCGACGGACGCGATGGCGCCGGATGCTATCCGGTCGCGACCCTCGACATGCCCCGCGATGTTCCCAATCGCGCGCCCTGACCCTGCACAACAGGAACAACAGGCACGCCAGGTCACCAGTGCGGTCCTCGACCACCGGCCCGCAAGGCACGACGCCGATTCCGGCAAAGCCTGCGTGAGGATGCTGCATAATCTGCATTGGGTATGCGCGTCCGGCGCGAGGAAATCTGAATGACGCTTTTCGCGCCATAAGCTTTGAGAAAGGTTACCAGCCGATGGATTTCCGTACCTTTGTCCGGATTCTCGGAGCGCACTGGAAACTCGCAATCACCGCCTTGCTGGCCTGTACCGTCGGCGCCGCCTTCGTGACGGCCCTGCAGACGAAGCACTACCAGTCGTCCGCCACGGTCCTCATCTCGTTTTCCGGCGCAACCGACCTGAACGAGCTGTACAGCGGCACGGAGGCTGCGCAAGAACGGCTGTCGTCGTACGCCCAGATCGCCGGCGGACATATCGTGGCCGAGCGCGCGATCCGCCAGCTTCAACTTCCGATGAGGACCGATGATCTGCTGAGCCAAACCCAAGTGAAGTACACCCCGAAATCGGTGCTCTTCACGATCAGCGTCAAAGATACCGATCCCGCACGCGCCGCCGCCCTGGCGGGCGCCATGGCCACTCAGTTCAGCGCGGTCCTGCCGACGCTCAGCCCGGCTCAGGGTCCCAGCGGTGTGGTAGCGCCGGTAACCGCGGGAGCACGACCCGATGCCGCCGAGACACCGCCCCCGCCGGTCCCGCCGACGGGGGTGCCGGGGGCGTTACAACCAAATGGCAAGCCGGTGCCGGGCGCCCATGCGACGACGGTCGAGCCGCCCCGCGTACCGACCGTTCCGGTTTCGCCCGTACCGATGCGAAACATGTTGATCGGCTTCATTGCCGGTGTGCTTCTTGCCATCGCGGTCGCGCTGACCCGCGAGGCCGGCGATCGCACCGTGCGCACCCGCGCGAAGCTCGAAGAACTCTCGAATTTGCCCGTCCTGGCCGAGCTGCCCGGAAAGCGCGGTGGGACTCCACGGTTCGGCACCGACAGCGCATTCGACGACGCCGTGCGTGGTATGCGCGCCCGGTTGCTCAGGGCGATGGGACCGGACACCCGCCGGGTGCTGGTGACGGGGCCATTCGGTGGCGAAGGAACGACAACGACGGCGATGAACCTCGCGCTAGCGCTCGCCGAAATAGGCGAAGACGCACTGCTCGTCGAAGGCGACAGTCGCCGACACGTGATCGCCGGTCTGCTGAGGGTCGAATCGGGGGAGGGGCTTGCCAGTGCGCTCGCCAATCCCGACACCGCCGCTCAGGTTGTGAAGCCGACGCCGATTTCGAAGCTGTTCGTTCTCGCATCTCGGTCCGCGCGCCGCGAGAGTTTGCCGCCCAGCGCGTATCTGCCCGAAGTGATCGACCGGGTGCTGCAGGGATTGTCGTCGCGTTTCGATCGGATCGTGGTCGACGGACCGCCGGTGCTTGCGACGGCAGATGCCGGCCTGCTGGCCGGCGCCGTCCAAGCCACGGTGTTGGTGGTTCGGGCCAAGCGCACCACCGCCGACGAACTCAACGACGCGTTGACGGCGTTGCGGGCGGCCGGCGCACAGGTTGTCGGCACCGTGCTGACCGATGCCCGCCAGGCGCTGCACATCAGGGCAGCGGACCGCGCGTACCGGTCGAAGGTCAGCAGGCCGGCGTGATCCCCTACCTGCGGGCACGTCATCGCCTGGCAGTAGATGGGGCCCTGCTGGCGATGTTCGCGTTCGGGTGCTTCGTGTTCGGCATCCTCGCCGTGCGTCGAACCACCGAGGGAGTGCTGCTGACGGCCGCGTTGTTCTGCGTGGTCGTGTACTGGGTGAAACCCGAAGGGATGGTAGGGGTCACGCTGTTCGGTGCCTTCGCGGCCTTGCCGGAAGGCTTGCACGTCGGCAAAGTCTTTGGCCCGCTGACGATTTACGCGTACCACCTGGCTGCGATCCTCGCGATCTGCTACCTGATCCAAGCCGCGCGACCGCGGTCCTCCGATTTCCTGCTGCCAGGGATCCTGGTGGTAGTGGTGCTGTGTTCCACGGCCACCGGGTTCGCCACCGGACACGCTGACCTGGTGGTGACCCGTGAAGCGACCACCATGCTCGAAATGACCCTCGGCTTCGTGCTCGCGTTGTTTGTCGTCTACAGCGGCCACGTCAACTGGTCGATCCGGGTCATGATCGTCATTCTGTGGTTTTCGGCCGGCATGGCGATCGTCAGTTCCCTGTATGCCATCCGGCTGGCCGGCCGGGCCGAAAGCCTGGAGGGAACGACGGGCGCCGGTCAGGCCGTGCGCATCATCCTCACCACCCAGACGCCCGCCACCGCGGTGCTGAGCGCGCTGGTTGCCGCCCCGATTGTCGGCCGTGTCAGACCCATGATGTATCTCGCGTTGGGGCCGCCCGCGCTGTGCATTTCGCTGCTGTCCTTCTCCCGTAACACGCTGATCTCCATGGGTGTGGCGGCCGGCGTCGCCCTGCTCGGCAACCTGAGCTGGGCGGCCTTGCGGCGGACGGCTAAGACCGCTGCGATCGGCATCGCCCTCATCGCCGTGACGGTCCCGGGGTCGCTGTTTTTGCTACAGCGTTCCAAAACCGGGGCATGGCTGGCCGATCAGTTCACCGCTTTCAGTCAGCGGGTGCTGGGCGGGGTGACGTCGAGCGCGCTCGAGGTCGATGATTCGGCACTGGAACGACTGCGAGAAATCAACCTACTCAAAGAGACCATCGCCAGTGCCCCGATCTTCGGCCACGGCATTGGCTATGCGTATCAGCCGCCGACCGGGGACGACGAGTTCCACCGATACCTCTATCCCGCCTATTCGCACAACTTCTATCTGTGGTGGTTGGCCAAGGCCGGGGCGGTGGGCATGGCCGCGTTCGTCCTGTTCGCGCTCACGCCGGTGATCCTGGCGCTGCGTTGTGCACCGGCACCCGCGAAAATCAGTGCGGCGGTCTCCGCAGGACTGTTGGCGATATCTGCCGTGTGGCCGTTGCCGGAGATGCCGATGGACGCGCTGGCGATGGGCATGGCGCTGGGGACGGCGATGGGGTACGCCGGCTTGCGGCGCCGGGACGCCGATGGGAGCCGGCCCGACGACAACCCCGCACCGGTGCCGACCGCCACGCCTGGCCCAACTCCCAATATCACTGTCGGCGTGGCCACTTCCATCTAGTCGAGCTGACCAAAATGATCGCGGTGACACACGTGGGCCCGGACATGTACAGCATCGGCGGGACGCAATCCGTGATTCGGGTGATACACGACAACAACATTGGCGCCGACGACATCCGGGTCCTCTCGACGTGGAACGGCTACCACCACCTGGAGAACCTACGTCTCACTGCGCGCGCGGGCATCGCGCTGGCCCGGACCTCTCGCCCGAGGATCGCGCACTTCCACATCTCGAATGGTGGAGCGTGGTTGCGCGAAGGGGCCTTGCTTCGACTGGCCAGAGCCCGGGGTTTGCGGGTGATCGTCACCCTCCACGGCCCCGACCTTCCCGAATTCGCCACGTCGCGGCCCCGCTTCGTGGCTGCCACCTTGAAGCATGCCGACCATGTGATCGTGTTATCGGAGGAAGCGCGCGCGGCGGTCGCCGCAGTGGCCCCCAGGTTGCATACCGCGGTCGTGGCGAACCCGATCGTGATTGATCGAGGTGCGCCCGGGGCCGGTGCGACACCACCCGTGGTGCTTTTCGCGGGCGCCGTCGGCCGCCGGAAAGGCGTCGACAGGCTGGTCGCGGCCTGGCGGCTTCTTCTCGCCGAGGGGATCGAGGGGCGTTGCCGGATTGTCGGTCCGATTGACGACTACGTTCCGCCGCCAACAGAGCGGCTGACCGTCGAAGGTCCGGTACACCCGGATCGGATCCAAGAGTTGCTCCGATCGGTTCGAATGGTTGTACTCCCGTCTTTCGCCGAGGGAATGCCGATGATCCTGACCGAGGCCCTCGCCGGCGCACGCCCGTTTGTCGCAACTCCCGTCGGCGGTACGGCGGCGATCGCACCCGACCCGCGCATGCTCGTTCCGGTTGATGATGTGCCCGCATTGGCGACGGCCATCGGCAGATACCTGCGCGACCCGGACCTGGCTGAGCATGACGGGCGGCGGGGTCAGGAGCACATCGCGGCCACCCGGAGCCCCCAAGTCATCGACGCGCAGCTTCGGCAGATCTACGAAGGTTCCGGCATTGCGGCGCGTTGAACTTCAGGGCCCGGAATTGTCGGTGAGTGCAATGGGTTTCGGATGCGGCGCCTTGATGCAGGCGCCGTCCCGCAGGGAACGCATGGCTGTGCTCGCCGGCGCGCTGGACAGCGGCATCACCCACTTCGACACCGCCCGGATGTACGGCCTAGGCAGGGCAGAGGCGGAGCTGGGCGCGTTCTTGCGCACGGTCGAGCGCGACACTGTGACCATTGCCACCAAGTTCGGCATCGACGCCGGCGGCGCGGCCCGGCGCCTCGGCCGGTTCCAGGGCCCGGCACGCGCATTGCTGAAAAGAGCGCCCGCGCTGCGCCGCATCGTCAAGCGGCAGCAGGCGCCGTCGGCGATCGGCCGAGTGTACGACGCGGGGATCGCGGCGCGCAGCCTCGATGCGAGTCTCGCGGCGCTCGGCGTCGACTACGTTGACATCCTGTTCGTCCACGCCCCAAGGCCTCAGGACACGGTGGCGGCCGATGAACTCCGCGAATTCTTCGAAAGCGCCCGCCGGCAGGGCAAAATTCGCGCCTGGGGTGTCTCGCAGGATGAGGGGCTCGAGTCGGATTTTGCCGGGGTCTTCGCGCCCGAGGGCATCAGCCAGTTTCGCAGCGACTTGCTCAATCCGTCGCCGCGCCCTGCCGATCTCGCGTTCGGCGTACTCGATGGGCCGTACCGCGAGCTCGCGGGCGCGCTGCATGCGGACCCTGGGATGGCGAGGCGGTGGCGCGAAACCATGCAGACCGATCCGCTTGCCCCAGGGGTGCTCCCCAAGCTGATCCTCGCATCGTCTGCGGCTGCAATGGCGTGTAGCGCAATACTTTACAGCACGACCAGGCCGCATCGGGTCGCCGAGGCTGCGTCCGCCATCTCGTCCCCGCCGGACGCGGAGACCGTGACGCGGTTCCTCGCGCTCGTCGCGGAGTTTCGACACGGTGGCGTCGCGTGATCAGGGGAGTGAAAGACTTCGCCCCCGGCATGACGATCGAGACGGATGTAGCGATCGTCGGGGCCGGCCCGATCGGCATCGCGACGGCGCTGGAACTCGCAGGATCGGGTGTGCACGTGGTGCTCATCGAAAGCGGGCTTGAGCGCAACGACCGTTCGGCCCAACAGCTTTCGATGTTCGATTCGCGGCAGGACGACTACTTCCATTCACGTAGCGAGCTAACGGTCCGCCGACAGGTCGGAGGAACCTCCGCGCTCTGGGGGGGACGCTGTGTCAGGTTCGACCACATCGATTTCGAGGACCGATCCATTACCGCGCAGGCACCGTGGCCGATCGGGTACGACGACGTCGAGCCGTATCTCCAGCGGGCCTGCGACTGGGCGGTGTGCGGCCAGGCGGCGTTCAATGCCCGCGCTATCCCCGAAATTGCGCATCGCGACATGATCGGGGGGCTCCCGGACGGTGACGTCCGCACGACAGATCTCGAGCGCTGGGCCCTGCCCACGCGTTTCGGGCACGAGTACCGGACGGCGTTGCGGAACGCTTCCCGTCTCACCTTGTGGACCGGTCTCACCTGCACCGAAATCGTGACGACAGCGGCCGGTGACTCCGTCGAACACCTGGTGGTCAAGACGCTGAATGGTCGGCAGGGGAGAGTGGTCGCGACGGACTACCTCATCGCGACGGGCGGTTTGGAGGCCACCCGCCTGCTGCTGGCCTCCGACCGCCACCACCCGGGGGGGCTGGGGAATGCGGGCGGGCACCTGGGGCGGTGGTACATGGCTCATGTCGAGGGCCGGGTCGCGCGCGTGCAATTCACCACCGACCAGATCATGTACGGCTACGAACGGGACAACGACGGCGTGTATGTTCGCCGGCGCTTCACCTTCGATCCCCGCCTGCTGCGCGAATCCGGAATGCCTAACGCCGCAGTCTGGTTGGTGAATCCGCCGATCAGCGACCCGAGTCACGGGAGTGGGATCCTGTCCGGGGTTTACCTGACTCTGATCTCACCGATTGGCCGTTTCCTGCTGGCGGGGGCGATCCGGGAGGCGCATACCAAGACAGGCGGCTCGGCGCAGGTCTTGGCGCACCTGCGCAATATTGTGCGCGACGCGTTCGGTTCGATCCGGTTCGCGATCGCGTTCAGCTACGCACGGTTCCTCCGCAGGGGCCGCAAGGCGCCAGGGTTTTTCGTGCAGAGCGCTGACCACCGATACCTGCTCCAGTACCACGGCGAGCATCTTCCGCACTGGGAAAGTCGGGTCGAGCTGACCGACGAACGGGATGCCCTGGGCATGAGGCGGATTCGCACCCACATGCACTTCTCCGACGCCGATTACCAAAGCGTGCGCAAGGCTATCGTCGCGATCGACGAGCATCTTCGTCGTCACGGTGTGGGGCGCGTGGAGTGGCTGACCGATGATGTCGAGGGCTCGGTCCGCGCATACATGGCAAAGCGGGCCGGTTTCCACCAGGCGGGCACCACCCGGATGTCGAGCTCACCCGAAGGCGGCGTCGTGGATCCGCACCTGCAGGTCCACGGGGTGCGACGGCTGTACGTCGTGAGCACATCCGTATTGCCGACTTCGAGCCAGGCCAACCCGACGCTTCTCGGGATGGCGTTGGGCATCCGGCTCGCCGACCGCCTGGTAAGCGCTCGAACAGCCTGTCCACCAACGGATTAGCGATAGGCGGGGATCAGGAATCACGTCGGCGCTCGCCAGAGCTCGTCGATCAGGGACTTGGTCTCCCGAATGTTGGCGCGGCTGGACGCGCCGAAGACGATCGAGTGGATCTGCGGTTGCCTGCAGACGTAATCGATCGCCTGGCGCGGCGGGATCGCACCCGAAGCGAGGACCGACATCGCGATCAACCGGCAGCGGCGCTCGCGGATTGTCTTCTCGTAAAGCTCGATGCCCCCGCACATCCGGAAGCCGATCTTGTTGAAATTCGCGCACACGATGGGATTCTCGATACCCTGCCGGTCGAGCGCGTCGAGCAGGCGTGGGAGGTTCATCGTGATGAAGCCCGGTTCGGCACCGTACTTGAGCTTCACGTGGTCGGAGAAATACCGGAAGCCCTCGTCCATCCCGAGCCCGAGGAGCAGGTCGGTGACGACGTTCTGAATGAAGATGACGGGCGTGGACAGCCCGGCGAACATCTTCATCTCGGCGTCGACCAACAGCTGCATGATCGGCTCGATGTCCTTGCCGGCGAGGGCAACCCCGCCCTTGAACATCGACCTGACGGCGCCGTCGTCGGGCAGGAACCTCCGGAGCGCCTCGACCATCCCGAACTCGGTCACAGCATTCGCATATTTGTGCGCGTAGGGCATACACGGATAAAAGATGTAGTCGGGGTAGTGAGCCTCGTTGGCGCGGAAATGATCGCAGATTTCGCCGACCCGATCGTGCGTCGTGCAGACGAACGTGCGGATGCCTTCCTGGTACGCGACGTCGAGCGTCGCCAGCACGGGCGGGAGGTGCTGAAACCGTATCGCCTGCGCGCGCGCCTTCTCCTCGGACATGTGGTTGACGCCGAAGAATTGGTTGTCGCCGAAAAGCACGCGGTCCATGGTCACGACGCCCTCGAGGATGCGAGTTTCTTGATGCGCGCGACGATCTCGCGCCGGAGCGAGCCGCGCGGGGAGCCGTTCGCGGCCGGCGGTGCGGGGTGTGCGGCGAACGTGGCGCCGGTAATCATGTCGACCACACGATCGACGTCGAGTGCCGAGCGGAATGTGTTCTCGCCGTCGACGCGGTTGTCTTTGACGCTCTGGGCGAAATAGTCGATCTGCGCCGAATATTCCTCGCCGCGAAGGTAATACCACACCTCGTCGGTGAGATCGGTCGTGTAGCGGATCGTCCAGCCGGCCCCCAACTCGGGGAGCCCGGCGTGTGTCTCCCGGAGATAGATCTGGCATTCCTGCCGATCGGCGACGACACGGCCGTTGGTTCCCCACACCGAGACCTTGGTCGACATCTTGCGAAAGCTCTCGTCGCTCCAGTTCACGCACAACTGGCCGCTCGCGCCGCCCGCATAACGCATCGTGCAGTAGACCTCGTCGTCGACGTCGCGCGAGAAGACGCTATGGCGGACGATGCCGTCGACCGACTGGGGCACGCCGGCGACGAAGTTCATCAAATCGATGGCGTGGCAGGCGTAGTCGTAGAGGGCGCCGCCGCCTTCGGCCTTCACGCCGCGCCACGTGCTTCCCTTCTGGCGGAGGACGACGGGGCCGTATGCCTCGGCGCGCACGTGGTGTACCCGCCCGAGCGCGCCCGTCGCGGCGATCCTCGCCGCCTCCTGGAAGGCGCCGATGAAGCGGCAGTGGTAGCCGACCTGCGTGACGAGCCGATTGCTCTCAGCCAAGGCCACCAGGCGCTCGCCATCGGCGACATCGAGGACGAACGGCTTCTCGCAGAAGACATGTGTCCCTCGCGCAAGGGCCTTTTCGACCATCGCCGCGTGCAGCCTCGACGGGACGGCGACGACAACCGCTTCGGCGCGGGTTTCCGCCAGCATTCGATCGAAGTCGTCGTAGCACGGAAGGCCGGTGTACTTGGCGAGGATGTCGCGCACATAGCCGGCCGAATCGCAGATACCGACCACGTCGAGATCCGGGTGCGTACGCAGGATCGCAAGGTGCGACAACCCCATCTTGCCTAGGCCCACGATCGCCGTTCGAATCATCGGCGACGCCCCTCACTTTCGACTCCCGCGGCCGCGACGTGTACAGCTTTGTGGTCCAGCCAGATGGCAGGAAGAATTCCCGACATACGGGCGCCCCTGCTTTTGTCCGCAGCATTCAGATCGCCTGCTTTCGAGGCGCTCCACTCGACGATGAGGACGTTAGCATCGGTCGGTTGATGATTCCGGCAATCTCGTCAATCGGTGCGCGCCGAGTTTCGTTGGTACATCCGAGAACGCGATGAGCGAGGCTCGTGTTCACTACGATGAGGCTGCCGCCCCGTTCGACGCACCGTGGTGGTGGGAGTCAAGAACTCTCTTTGCGCGGCCGGCCTTGGCCGCGAGCGCCTTTGGGGTGAGGAGAGAAATGGGTCGCTTGCTCCTGATCGCGTCCTCCGGCGGGCACATCTACGAGATGTTTTGTCTGCGGGAGTTTTGGCAGGACAAGGATCGGTTTTGGGTGACTTTCGGGACCGCTGACGCCCGTTACCTGCTGCGTGACGAGCAAGAGGTGTACTGGGCGGCCCACCCGACCGTTCGCAATGTCCCCAATCTGTTGCGCAACCTCGTGCTGGCGCTGCGGCTGTTGATACGGCACCGGCCCGCCATGATTTTGACCACCGGTTCGGGCGTGGCCGCCCCGTTTCTCTGGCTGGCGTGGCTGCTGCGGATTCCCACCGTCTTCGTGGAGTCCATCACCCGCATCACCGAGCTTTCGCTCACCGCTCGGATGGTGAAGCCGTTTGCGTCCTCCTTTCTGGTGCAATGGCCCGAGTTGGCCGACCGGATATCCCGCACCGAATATCACGGGAGGATTGTGTGATCTTCGTGATCATGGGCATGGAGGTGCACCCGTTCGACCGGTTGGCGCGCGCCGTCGACGAGCTGGCCGCGACGGGCGCGGTCGAGGACGATTTTTTCGTGCAGCTCGGAACATGCCGGTACGAGCCGCGCCATACCCGGTTCGAGCGCTTCGTGTCCTTCGGGGACGTCGCCGAGCGGATCCGCTGCGCCTCCGTGGTCGTCACCCATGCCGGCGCCGGGTCGACGCTGCTGTGCATCGAGCAGGGCAAGCATCCGGTGATGGTCCCCCGCCGCTCGTCGCGAGGAGAGCACGTCGACGAGCACCAGCTGCCGTTCGCCGAGAAGATGGAGGCGGGCGGGCTGGCGACCGTGGTCCGCGAAATGGAGGAGCTACCGGCGGCCATCGTGGCGACGCGGTCTCGGGCGGCTCCGGCCGATGCGCTGGGCCGGGCCCGCGAGCTGACCGGGTGGCTGGAGGCCTACTGGCGCGGGCTGGCTTGAGCGGCCCGTCTCAACGCCGACGCGTCATCACCTCCGCGATGACCTCCAGGAAGCGAGCCGCCACCAGGTCGACAGCACAGCGCTGCGCGTAGTGGCGCGCCGCCTCGGCTCCGTGCTGGACGGCGCTGACCGGGTCGGCCAGCAGGTCGAACGCGGCCGCCAATCCGGCGACGTCGTCGACCCCGACCGGTGCGCACCCGGGCGGCTGGTATTCGGGCAACGCCCCGGCCGTGGACACGATCGGCATGACGCCCAGCTGCATGGAAAGCACTTGCACACCGCTCTGCGAAGCCCGCCGGTAGTGGGCGATAGAGCCTTTCGCCGCGACAAGCGTCGGGACGACATCGGAGTAGCGGAAGCTGCCGTTGCGCCACCGCGTGTGTTCGGGCAGCGCGGCGGCATCCAGTGGCCCGTCGCCGATGAGCACCAGATTGTCGCCGCGCCAGCGCCCGCCGGCCACGTGTCGCCGCCAGGCGTGGAGTACGACGTCGACGTTCTTGTACGGGTTGAGCCGCCCGAACATGACAAAATCGCGGCGCCCTTCAGGCGGCACGAACGGTGGAAGCCGGTCCAGGTCGAGGTCGCTGGCCAGGGGCACAACATGAACGGGCGTGCCGGTGACGTCGCGCCGCGCGACGACGGCGGTCGCGACGTGGTCGCTGTAGGTGATGGTGGCCGCCGAGCGGGCGCCCCAGCGGTCGAATACCGCGCGTTCGTAGGCCGGTGTCACTTCGTCGGGGCCGTGTGGCCGGTCGTCGTGCACCACCTGGATGCGCGGAGCCAGTCCCGCCAAGGCGATCCAGCGTGGATCACGGACCAGCTCGGCGATCACGACGTCGGGCCGGAATTCGCGGACGCGCCGCCAGGCCTTGAAGGTCGGTAGCCAGGTCGCGGCCGTGCGGAACCGCGGGTCGAGCACCAACTCGTAATCACGCGCGGCGTCGGACTCTGGGTGCTGGTCGGAGGTCACCAGCAGCACGTCGGCGCCCCGCCGCATCAGCGCTTCGGCCTGCACGCGCACCGCCGGCCGTGTCCACGGCGAAAGCCACAGCACCCGAGGCGAATTCACAGCACCGCTCCGATCGCGTCCAGGTAGGCGTCGGTCATCGCCTCTACCGTGTAACGCGTGCGCATACGCTCGTAGCCGCGTCGTCCGACCGATGGCAGTTGGTCTGGGTCTGCCAGGATCCGGGCAAGCTGTTCTCGCCATCCCGACACGGATACGGGTTCGACGAGGAACCCCGCCCTTCCGAAATCCAGCATTTCCGGGACAGCGCAAATCGCGGACGCCGCAACCGGAACCGCCCGGGACATCGCCTCGAGTATCACCACCGGGAACGCCTCGGAGCGGCTCGGAACACAAAGCAGATCCGCGTCCGCCAGCGCGGGTCCCGGACCGGGCGACCATCCGCGCCACTGGACCCGATCGCCCAACGCGGCAGGCGTACGTGCCTGCAGCCTCTCCCGATCGGGCCCGTCACCGAAAATCGATAATTTCCACGGCATCCCGCCGAGCTCACTCAACGCCTCGATCAGCAGATGCGGGTTCTTGTGCTCGACGATGCGCGACAGCATCACCATGTGCAGCGGCTCACCGGCGGTGCGGAGCCGAGGAGCCGGCTCGCCGATGTCGGTGACGCCGTTGGGTGCGACGAATCTCCTTCCCCGGAGCCGGTGCTGCGCGGCTAACATATCCCAATGCCGTTGCGCCAGAATGATGAAACCGTCCGCACGGCGCATTGCGGCGGTCAGTGGCCGCGAGTAGATGGGCCGGTCCGCCTCTGGGGGGACATGCGGTGCGACCAACCAGCGCCGTTTCCTGCCCGCCGCGCGCCACAAGCTGCCAAATCCCGTCTCGGTGTTGGTGTCACCGGTGATGACCACCGCCGGGCCCGGCGGGATGTCGACGTTCGGCGCCCACCACGGCTGGCGCACGACGCGCACGGTCTCCGGAATTTCGGAGATCAGCGGGCCGAAGCGCTGTACGCACACGATCGTGACCGGGTAGCCGCGACGGTCCAATTCCGTTGCCAACAGCGCCTTTTGCCGCTCAGCTCCACCGTAGACCAGGCGGTTGGTGGTGATCACGATCGCCGGCAGCTCGGTGGCGG
>Ga0134125_10003169_pt1 | contig 19172 bp, 15 predicted proteins | sample KB31751_FD_96464 | JGI IMG/M metagenome (GOLD analysis project Ga0134125, IMG submission 96464) | Terrestrial soil microbial communities with excess Nitrogen fertilizer from Kellogg Biological Station, Michigan, USA - KB3-175-1 | ecosystem: Environmental > Terrestrial > Soil > Unclassified ... | reverse complement strand
GCTTCACCAATGGCCGGGCCGTCCTGGCCGATCAGCAGCACCGCACGCGCATGATCGCGAACCGCTGGCGCCAGGGGCGAAAAATCCTGCCCCTTCCCCAGACCGCCCGCGATCAGCACCACGGGGCGGCCCTGACCTTGCAGCGCGGCCAGCGTCGCACCGACATTGGTGCCCTTGCTGTCGTCGATGAAATCCACGCCGGCCACCGTGCGGACAAGCTCGGTCCGGTGCGCTTCGCCGCGATACTCGCGCAGCGCATGCAGCATGGGCGCCCAGGGCAGGCCGAGCACGGCCCCCAGCGACAGGGCCGCCAGCGCGTTGAGCGCATTGTGCCGCCCGCGAATCTGCAGCGCATCGGCCGGCATCAGCACCTGGACGCGGCCGGGTTCACGGCGCACGGGATCCGCCGGCTTCCTGCGGGCGCGCGGCGATGGCGCCTCCGATTCCGCCGGCTGAGCCTGCGCCAGCCAGGTCAGGCCCTGCCGCACGAGCAGCCCCAGATCGCCGGCGAACACGGGCGCATCGCTCCCGAAGCCGCGGACCTCGCCGGCGCTTGCATCGTCCACCATGGCCCGCACCCACGCATCGTCCCGGTTGATCACCGACACACGGGCCATCTTCAGCAGGCGCGCCTTGGCAGCCGCGTAGGCCTGCATGCTGCCATGCCAGTCCAGATGATCCTGCGTCAGGTTCAGCACGACAGCGACATCGGGGGCCAGAGACGTGGTGGATTCCAGTTGGAAGCTGGACAATTCCAGGACCCAGATCTCGGGCAGATCGTCCCGTTCCAGGGCATCCCGCAGGCTGCTCAAGGCGGCCGGGCCGATATTGCCGGCGGCCCGCACCGGGCGTCCGCACGCCTCGGCCAGATGCCGGGTCAAGGAAGTCACCGTGGTCTTGCCATTGGTGCCGGTCACCGCCGCCAGAAGCGGCGCATAGCCCTGGGAGCGCAGATCCGACAGCGCACGTGCAAAGAGCTCGACCTCCCCGAGGATCTCGACCCCGAGCCCGCGCGCGGCCGCCAGCAGATCCGACACCGGCGCATGGCCCGGATTCAGCCCGGGGCTGATCACCACGGTATGGACGCCAGCCAAAGCGTCGCCGCCCCACGCATCCGGTCCCAGGCGCAGGTCAGCGGCAATCTGAGCCGCCTGCAAGGCCTCCAGGCCGGCGGGCTGGGCACGGGTGTCGAGCACGCGCAGCGAGGCCCCCTGCGCCGCGCACCAGCGCGCCGCAGCCACGCCCGTCTCTCCCAACCCCAGGATCAGGGTCAGGCCATCGCGGCGCACGGAGGGGAATGAATATCGCTCGTTCATCGCAGCTTCAGGCTCGACAGGCCGATGAGGACCAGCATCATGGTGAGGATCCAGAAACGGACCACCACCTGCGTCTCCTTCCAGCCGCCCACTTCGAAATGGTGGTGCAGCGGCGCCATGCGAAAGACGCGCCGGCCCTCGCCATAGCGCTTCTTGGTGTATTTGAACCACGAGACCTGAATCATGACCGACAGCGTCTCGACCACGAACACCCCGCCCATGATGAAAAGCACGATTTCCTGGCGCACGATCACGGCGATCGTCCCCAGCGCGCCACCCAGCGCCAGCGCGCCCACGTCGCCCATGAACACCTGTGCCGGATACGTGTTGAACCACAGAAACGCCAGTCCGGCGCCCGCCAGCGCCGCACACAGCACCATCAGCTCCGACGCTCCGGGAATGTACGGGAACAGCAGGTAGCGCGAATAGTCCACGCGCCCCACGACGTAGGCGAAAATCCCCAGCGCGGATCCCACCATGACGGTGGGCATGATGGCCAGCCCGTCCAGGCCGTCGGTCAGATTCACGGCGTTGCTGGCGCCCACGATCACCAGCCAGGTCAGGATCACGAAGCCGAAGACGCCCAGCGGGTAACTCACGGTCTTGAAGAACGGCACGATGAGGTCGGCGCGCGTCGGCAGCGGCATTGTGAAGCCGCTCAAGACCCAGTCCCGGAACAGCGGCCACAGGTCGGCATTGGCCGGGGCGGCCACGGCAAAGCTCAGATACACGGCCGCGACGGCGCCGATCAGCGCCTGCCAGAAGAATTTCTGGCGGGCCGGCATGCCCTCCGGATCGTGGTGCACGACCTTGCGGTAATCGTCGGCCCAGCCGATCCAGCCAAAGCCGAACGTCACCAGCAGCACGACCCACACGAAACGGTTGGTCCAGTCCGCCCACAAGAGGGTGCTGATGCCGATGGCAATCAGGATCAGGGCGCCGCCCATGGTCGGGGTGCCGTTCTTCTGCAGATGGGACTGCGGGCCGTAGCTGCGCACGGCCTGGCCGATCTTCAATTCGGTCAGGCGGCGGATCAGCCAGGGGCCGGCCAGCAACCCGATCGCCAGAGCCGTTGCGCAAGCCAGCAAGGCGCGGAATGTGATGTACTCGACTACCCCGAAGGCGCGGAAATGTTCGTCGGACAGCCAGCGGGCGAGTTCAAGCAGCATGGTTGTCCTCGCTGATGGGTGCGCCCGCCAGCAGCGCCTGCACCACGCGCTCCATGTGCATGCTGCGCGAGCCCTTCACCAGAATGTGGCCCGGACGCGAGGACAAGACGGCCGGAAGCAGCGCATCCAATGTATCGAACGCCTGGCCGCCCGCTCCGAAGGCCCGAGCCGTGGCGCGTGATGCGACGCCCAGCGTCAGCACGGCGTCCACGCCCCGTTGTCGCGCATAGGCGCCGACCTCCTCATGCATGGAAGGCCCCTGGTCGCCGACTTCGCCCATATCGCCCAGCACCAGCACCCGGCGACCGTCCAGGTTCGCCAGCACATCGATCGCGGCCCGCACCGAGTCCGGGTTGGCATTGTAGGTATCGTCGATGAGCTGGAACCCGTCCGCCAGAAGCCGGGGCTGCATGCGGCCGCCCACCGGGACGAAGCGGGCCAGACCGGCGGCGATGGCGGCCGCCGGCGCGCCAGCCACCCAGGCGCAAGCCGCCGCCGCCAGCGCATTGTGCAAATTGTGCCGCCCGGGCGCGTGCAGCGCGACCTGGACGGCTTCGTGCCCGACGTGCAGCCGAAACTCCGTCAGCTCAGTGCCGGCGTGTACCTGCGAGGCACGGACGTCGGCTTGCGCCGAGAAGCCAAAGCAGCGCACCCTACGATCACCCGCAAGCTCGCGCCACACGTTCGAGTATGCGTCGTCGGCCGGAAAAACCGCCACGCCATCGGCCGGCAGGGAGTCGATGACCGATCCGTTCTCACGAGCCACCGCCTCGACACTGGCCATGAACTCCTGATGTTCGCGCTGGGCGTTGTTGATCAAGGCCACCGTGGGCTGAGCAATCGCGGCCAGCACGGCAATCTCGCCCGGGTGATTCATGCCGAGTTCCAGCACGGCCGCCCGATGCGAAGGACCCAGCCGCAGAACGGACAGCGGGACGCCGATCTCGTTGTTGAAATTGCCGCGGGTCGCCAGGCGCCCCTCTTCGCCAAGCCAGGCGGCGAGGATGGCACTGATCATTTCCTTGGTGGTGGTCTTGCCATTGCTGCCGGTGACGGCAATGACCGGGAGTGCATGAACGCTGCGCCAGACCGTGGCAATGCGCTGGAGCGCATGCCGGGTATCGCCCAGCACGATCTGCGACAGCGTGCCGTCGGCCACCGGGTGCGCCACAACAGCCGCGCGCGCGCCGGCCTGTTCCGCCGCGCCCAGGTAATCATGTCCGTCGAACCGTTCGCCCCGCAGCGCCAGGAATAGATCTCCCGGCCTCAGGTTGCGGGTATCCGTGGACAGCCGGGCCCCCGATTGCCAGGTCAGTGCGAGACGCGCCCACTCGCGGTCGTCAAAGGGACTGCGCACATGGTGGACCTCCTGGTAGGTCTCATGCCCCTTGCCCGCCAGCAGCACCACATCGCGTTCGCCGGCCCGCCAGATGGCACCCAGGATCGCGCAGGCGCGATCGACTTCGACCTGCGGACGCTGCGGCATGCCCGCCACGATGGCCTCGATGATGGCTTCCGGCGGCTCGGTGCGGGGATTGTCGGTAGTGACGACCACTGCGTCGGCCAATCGCGCGGCCGCCGCGCCCATGAGCGGCCGCTTGCCCGTATCGCGGTCGCCTCCGCAACCGAACACGCACACCAGCCGGCCGCCGCGCTCCCGGGCTACCGGCTGCAGAGCCGCCAGCACCCGTTCCAGGGCATCCGGCGTGTGCGCATAGTCCACCACCACCAGAGGCTGGAGGCGGTTGCCGGCCAGTCCCGCCACGGCTTGCAGGCGCCCCGGCACCGGATGCAGCACGGCCAGGGCGCGCGCCATCCGGCTCAGCCCCCACCCCAGTTCGCGTAGCACGCCGGCCACCAGCAGCAGGTTGGAGACGTTGTGTTCGCCCACCAGGTGCGTCACGATCTGAGCACTGCCATCGGGAGTGACGAGCCTGAAGACCAGGCCGTCCGCGCCGTGCTGCAGATCCTCGGCGCGAAACGGCTCCGCCGCTGAAGCCTTCAGGCTGTAGCCCACCCGGTGCCCGGACGGCGCACGGCCCGCAAGCAATTCGGCGCCAGCCGCATCGTCGGCGTTGATGACGGCGCCGCGCATCCCGGAGCGGGCAAAGAGCAGGAACTTGGCCTGCTTGTAGTGTTCCAGGGTACCGTGATAATCGAGATGATCACGCGTCAGATTGGTGAACCCGGCGACCTGGATCCGCACGCCATCGAGGCGCCCTTGTTCCAGTCCAATGGATGACGCTTCTATGGCTGCCGCCACACCGCCTGCCCGGACGATGGCTGCCAGGCTGCGATGGAGGGTCAGCACATCGGGAGTGGTCAGCACACCGCCCAGATTGCGGCCGTCCGGAAGCGTCACCCCGAGGGTACCGACCGTCCCGCACGGCATGTCCTCGGAATTGAGCGCGTCTGCGATCCATCGAACCGTGGAGGTCTTGCCATTGGTGCCGGTGACCGCCATCACCGTCAGCGCATCGGAAGGCCGCCCGTACCAGAGATGGGCAATCTCCCCGAGCGAAGCGGGCAGGTCCGGCACGATCAGCACCGGCACCTGATCGGGCACCGGCTGGTCTCCGCCTGCCGCGACCACGAGAGCAGCCGCGCCTGCGGCGATGGCCGCCGCCATATAGGCGCGGCCATCGGCCGCTATGCCGGGACAGGCAAAAAATACGTCTCCGGGGCGGACCTGGCGCGAATCCAGGCAGAGGTCGGCGTGCCGTTCGACCCGCTCGTCCAGCCAGGTCATGATGTCGAGGATAGTCATCGTGCGTGTCCCCCCTGATCCGCCACGGCCACCAGCGAATCCACAGGGGCATCCGGCCGCACCCCAAGACGGCGCAGGGTGCTCGAAACAATATCGGAAAACACGGGTGCGGCTACGCGGCCGCCATAATACCCCCCCGTACTGGGTTCATCGATGGAAACGGCCACCACAATGCGAGGATTTGAAACAGGCGCGAAGCCGACGAACGAACCCCGATATTTGGTCTTGCTGTACTGGCCGTCGACGATCTTGCGCGCCGTGCCGCTCTTGCCGGCCACCCGATAGCCTTGAACCTGCGCCAGCTTGGCGCCATCGGGACCCGCCGCGGCTTCCAGAAAGGATCGCATGAGACTCGTGACGCGCGGGGAATAGACCTGTGTGCTCGTCGGCTTGCCATCGCGGCGCAGCAGCGACAGAGACACCATGTCACCATCGCGTGCAAACGCCGTATAGGCATGAGCGATCTGGATCAGTGAGACGGACAGACCGTAGCCGTACGCCATGGTGGCGCGCTCGATGGCGCGCCAGCGTTGCCAGGGGCGCAGCCGCCCCGCCGCCATCCCGGGAAAATCGGTCTGCGGCACCCGGCCGAACCCGAGCTGCGAAAACTTGGTCCACATATCGCGGGACGAGAGCAGCTCCGAAATCATGGTCATGCCCACGTTGCTCGAATGCTGAATGATCCCGCCGACGTCCAGCGTCCCGAAGTGGCCCACATCGGAAATGAGGGCCCCCTGATAGCGATAGCGGCCGTTTCCGGTGTCGAAGAGCGTCTTCGTGGTGATCTTGCCTTCGTCGAGCGCCAGCGACGCAGTGAACGGCTTCATGATGGAGCCGGGTTCGAACGTGTCGGTCATCACCCGGTTGCGCAGTGCCGGGCCGGTCCGCTGGGCCATGTCATTGGGGTCATAGGATGGCAGGTTCACCATGGCGAGCACTTCGCCCGTACGCGTGTCCACCACGATCGCGGCGCCGCCCTTGGCCTGATGTTCGTCGATGGCGGCCTTCAGCGCGGTATACGTATCGAACTGGATGCCGGCATCGATGGAAAGCTGCAGATTCTGGCCATCGACCGCCGGCACCGCCGCCTGTACGTCCTCCACCACCCGTCCCAGCCGGTCCTTGATCACGCGCCGGGACCCCGGCTGCCCCGACAGGCGATCGTTGAAGGCCAGTTCAATGCCCTCGATTCCGCGATCCTCGATATTGGTGAAGCCGATGACGTGCGCCATGACTTCGCCTTCCGGATAGATGCGGCGCGATTCCGTGAGCTGCTGCACCCCCGGAATCTTCAGCTGACGAATCTGCTCGGCCACATTCAGCGGGACCTGGCGCTGCAGGTAGACGAAATTCTTGTCCTCGTCCTGGGTGCGCTGCTCGATGTCGCGCGCATCCACCCCCAAAAGCTTCGCCAGCGTGGCAATCTGGGCAGGTGTTGCCTTGTGAAAATCCTCGGGGATCACCCAGATGGCTTTGGCCGGCACACTGGAGGCCAGCACGACCGAGCCGCTGCGGTCGAAGATCTTGCCGCGCGTGGCCGGCAGAACCAGCGTGCGCTCGTAGCGGCGTTCGCCCTGGCGTTGCAGGAATTCGTTGGAAAAGATCTGGACGCTGAGCGCCTTCGCCACCACCGCGACAAACGCCAGCGCCAGCACAATGAGAACCAGCCGGGCCCGCCAGAAGGATGGCTTGGAAGACAGCACCGGACTTTCATGGAAGCCGAACCGCTTCATGGCCGGCCTCCCGACGCGTCCGGCTGCGCGGGCGCAGCGGACTCTTGGAGATAAAGGGTGCGTCCCTGCGTCACCGGAACCAGATGCAGCTCCGTGCGCGCCAGCGCATCGATGCGCGCATTCCGGGCCAGTTCGGCCCGATCCAGCTGCAGCCGCCGCCAATCGACGTCCAATTCATGAGACTGGGACTTCAGGCGCTCTGACGCCACGAAGAGCTCGCGCGTCTGAAATCTCACCGTCACCAGCGAAATCGCCGACGTCATGAGCGCCAGGGTCAGCAGCATGGCGAGGCGCGTCATCGCTGCCTCCTGCGCGCCGCGGGCCGACCTGATTGGCCGGGCCTGTGCACGAACGTGCAGGCGTGGGCCAGGGTGAGCGGCACCGCCGTACGCTGCGCCACGCGCAGCACGGCGGAACGCGAACGGACGTTATCGTCGACTTCGGCGTCGTCCGCCTGCAGCTTGCCCAGCAGCGTCACATACGGCTTGGGCATGTCCTTTTCGGCAATCGGCAGGCGGGCCTGCGCCTGCCCCGGTCGCGCAGCGGCTGCGAGGCACTGCTTGACCATGCGGTCTTCCAGCGAATGGAAGCTGATGACCGCCAGGCGTCCACCCTGGCGCAGCCGGGTCAGCGCTGCCGGGAGGGCGCACGCGAGCTCCTCGAGCTCTTCATTGATGTAAATCCGTATAGCTTGAAAGGTGCGGGTGGCCGGGTGTTGACCCTTTTCGCGCGTACGGACGACACCGGCGACGAGCTGGGCAAGTTCGCCCGTGGTGCGCAACGGGCGGGATTCGCGGCCCGCAACAATCGCCTTTGCAATCTGGAAAGCAAACCGTTCTTCGCCATAATGTGCGATGACCTCCTTGATCTGATCCACGTCGGCGCCGGCCAGCCATTCGGCTGCCGTCGGCCCGCGGCTGGTGTCCATGCGCATGTCCAGAGGACCATCACGCATGAAAGAAAACCCCCGCTGGGCATCGTCGATCTGCGGGGAAGATACGCCCAGATCCAGCAAGATCCCATCCACCTTAGGGATGGTCAGGCGATCCAGTTGTTCCGCCAGTGTGGCGAATCCTTGATGAACGACGCGGACGCGGGGATCCTCGGCCTGCAAGGCATGCGCCACCGAAATGGCTTCCGGATCCTTGTCGAACACCACCAACGTGGCCTCGGGGGCGAGACGCTGCAGCAGCAGCCGGCTGTGGCCACCTCGGCCAAACGTCCCATCCACGAACACCCCCGTCAACCGGGGAGACGTCCCATCACCCGCCGACCGACGGCCGAATACCGGACTCAACAATGCGTCGATAGCCGGTTCCAGCAGGACGGTTCGGTGGGAATACGCCATGGGCAGGCTCAAAAAGAAATCTGTTCAAGAATCGACGCATCAAGCTTGTTCACGTCCTCGATGCTGCGCGCCTCCCACGTGGGCCGGTCCCACAGCTCGAAATTCGACCCCAGGCCCAGCAGCATCACCTCGCGTTCCAGGCCGGCTGCGACACGCAGCTCCGGGGACACCAGAATGCGGCCGGCGCCGTCCATCTCCACATCCTGAGCGCTTCCCAGCAACAGCCGCTGCAGCGAGCGCGCGCTGGCGGACAGGGCGGCAATCTGCTCCCGCTTGGCTTCCCAGATGGAACGCGGATACAGCAGCAGGCACCCGTCGGGATGCCGCGTAAGGGTGAGGCGCCCCTCTTCAGTGGCCAGCAGCACGTCGCGATGCCGGGACGGAATCGACATCCGGCCCTTGGCATCCAACGTCAGCGCGCTGCTTCCCTGAAACATGGGGTTCCTCCCACTTCTTCACACAAAAAACTACTTCCGCCCACTCTAAGGGATGTCTGCACACCGGTCAAGCGTCTTCTTGAGATTTAATCAATGACAACAAGCACTTACATCCAACCGGGATGCTTTTATGAAAAACAAACGTCTGATAAATCAATGCATTGCGGGACGAACTCAAAGTCCTTTATCACGACTTGGGCATCCAGCGGGAGGGGCCGGTGCCGCACCGGAAACCTGCTCCAACTCCCAATTGACAGGCCTACGGCGAACCGATGTAATGGCTTCGCAGCTCATCCGCTGCCCCGTGCATCCGTATCGGATGCAAGACTCGAAAGCATCCGGGCCTTTTTTGCGTTTGCCTGCCTCATCGCCAGTCAACAGAAAGGAGTCACTCTCATGTCGGATCGTCGTTCCCACACCCCATCCTCCCGCCGCCAGTTCCTGCTCTCGGTGGGCGCGACCGGAGGTTCCCTTGCACTCGCCAGTGCGCTTCCTCTGCGGCAGGCCTTCGCAGCCGACACCCCGCCGGCCATCAATCTGGGCCAGGAGGCCACGATGACCGGCTCGGCCGCTGAATTCGGTCCGTACTACCGCGATGCTGTGCAGCTCGCCGTGAACCACATCAACACGGCGGCCAAGGAAGTCTTCGGCGGTCCGATCATCGCCAACCACATCACGGTGGACAGCGCCACGCTTCCCACGGTCGGCGTGCAGGCCGCGCGCCAGATGATCGACACGCAGCACACACCGGTGGTGGTCTGCGGCTGGTCCAGTGGTGTGACGGTCGCCGTGGCGACCTCAGTGACGATTCCTTCGGGGGTACTGCAGATCGCCAACGGCGCGACCTCGCCGCTGATCAGCGTCCTGCCGGCCGACGCCAAGGCCGACCTGCTGTTCCGGACCTGCGCGTCCGATGCGCTGCAAGGCGTTGTCGCCGCGCAATTGGTCGCCGGCAAGATCGACCCGAAGTACAAATACGAGAAAGTCTCCACCATCTACATCAATAACCCGTACGGTCAGGGCCTGTCGAACTCTTTCGCGGCCGCATTCCAGAAACTGGGTGGCAAGGTGCTTGCCCAGGTTCCGCACCCCGAGGAAGTCCAGCCCACCTACAAGTCCATGCTGTCGCAGGCCCTGAAAGACAAGCCCGACCTGCTCATCATCGTCAGCTACCCGGCCCATACCATCGCCATCTGCAAGGAATCCCGCGACACCTTCAGTTTCACCAACTGGCAATTCGTGGACGGCAACTCGAGCGTCGACCTCATCAAGCAGGTGGGCCAGAAAGACATGGACGGCCACTACGGAACGGCGCCGGGCGAAGACACGACCACGCAGTCCTACAAGGACTTCGCCAAGAACTTCACGGCCGGGTTCAAATACGACCACTTCCCGCCATTCACGACCTGCTCGTACGACGCGGGACTGGTCGCGGGCCTCGCCATGGCGGCCGTGGTGGCCAGCGGCCAGAAGGACGCCTCGAAAATCACGGGCACCATGCTGCGCGATGAACTGCGCAAGGTCTCCAACCCGCCCGGCGACATGATCGACGGCGGAGACCCGGGCCGTGTCACCGACATGCTGAAGGCCCTGAAAGCCGGCAAGAAGATCAACTACAACGGGGTGGCCGGTCCGTGCGACTTCGACAAGAACGGCGACGTCGTCACGCCCATCAGCATCTGGAAGTACGAGGGCGACCAGATCAAGACCGTGAACATGATCCCCGCAAAGGACATCCCGACCTCCTGATCCGCACGGGTGGCCCGGCCGGCGGGGCGTGTCTCACCCGTTGGCCCCCACCGGACAATTGGAAATGGCCGTTTCATCAAGCGGCCATTTCCACTGAGCGGCAAGCGTGCACAACGGCGCCCATCAAGGCCGCGCCGCCGCGGTGATCAGTCTTCGGGCACGCCCTTCAGGAAGCGAGATACGCGCTTCTTCTCGGGCAGGATGCCTTGGGGGCGGTACAGCACGATGCCCGCGAGCAGCAAGCCCACAAATGCCCAGCGCAGGAACGACATGCGCGAGGCGAGGTCAGGCGCAATGCCCTGGAGTTCGGTAGCCAGCATGTCCGTGACGAATCCCGTGCCGCTCCATACCGCCCAGATCACGAACGCGCCCAGAATGGCCCCCTTGTTATTGCCGCTGCCCCCCAGCATGAGCATGACCCACACCAGGAATGTGGCAAACAGCGGCTTGAAGTGGCTGTAGTCGATCGTGACCATATACGGTGCATAGAGGGCCCCGGCGACACCGATGATGACCGCTCCCAGCACGAACGACTGCACCCGCAAGGATTTGACGGGCTTGCCGCTCATCGCGGCGGACGCTTCCTCGTCGCGCACCGCGCGCAGGGCCCGCCCCCAGGGCGAACGCACCAGCGCTTCAAGGACCACATAGACGACCGCCAAGGTCACGGTCACGACGACCAGATACACGTACCCGTAGTCCCGCGGCTGCAGCGTCGAAAACAGATGATTGACGCCGGCGGGCAGCCAGGAACACCCCGACGAATCGGAGAGACAGGACAACGGTTGCGGAATGCCCGACAGAGGCTGCGGCCCGTTGGCCAGCCAGCGCTCGTTCTGGAAGATCAACCGGATGATTTCCGCGATCCCCAGCGTGGCAATGGCGAGGAAGTCCGTGCGCAAATGCAGGATGGGCTGGGCAATCAGATAGCCGACCACCCCCGACATGATGCCCGCAGCCGCCATCCCGATCAGGAAGGGGGTGTTCAGGCCAAACCACTGCTGGGCGTACGCCGCCATCAACCCCGAGGGCGGCGCCGTCACGAAAAGGGCCATGGTGAAGGCGCCCACCGCGAAAAAGCCGGCAATGCCGAAATCCAGATGGCCGTTGTATCCCCACTGCGCGTTCAGCCCCAATGAAAGCACCGCATAGATCGTGGCCATGATGCAGAAGGACACCAGGTAGTCCATGATCCCCGGTACCCACGCCGAAATCCCGAAGGCCAGGACCAGCCCGAGCACGACGGCGGCTGGCAGCCGCGCGCGCCAGCGCCAGCTCGAAAACACCAGCACTCCCAGCAATATGGCGGGAATCAGGAGGAAACAAGCCTTGAGCACATGTGCCGAATCCATGGTGATCAAGCTCCTAACGTTGAACGAAAAGGCCCTGCGGCCGCATCAGCAGCACCAGGACCATCAGCACGAAGGCAACGGCCGGCCCATAGGCCGGGTTCATGAAGGCCGAGGTCAACTGCATGGCCACACCGATGATGACAGACCCGACCAGCGCGCCCCAGGCGCTGCCGATCCCGCCCATGATGACGGCCGCAAACAGCGGCAGCAGCAGCACGAACCCCATGTCGGGACGCAACTGCGAGGCCAGGCCGTACATCGCCCCGCCGACTGCCGCCATGGCGGCGCCGATGATCCAGGTCCAGGCGATGACCTGTTCGGTATTGATGCCGCGCACCTGGGCAAGATCGGGATTGTCGGCGGACGCGCGCATGGCCTTGCCGATCCGGGTACGCGTCAGCATCCAGTACATGGTCGCCACGAGGATCACGGCCAGCGCAAAGACGAAGAACTGGTCGGCCTGGATCCGCAGCCCGAACGGCAGCTGCAAGGCGGGATTGGATCGTCCCGAATAATAAAAGTGGAAATCCGATCCCCAGATCAGGTAGACCGCACCGCGCAGCAGGAACTCCATCCCGAGCGACGCCATGGCCAGCAGCACCAGCGGCGACATGTGCTTGCGCAACGGTCGATACAGAAAATGATCCAGGATGATCGCCACGATAGCCGTGACGACGGCGGAAACCAGCAGACCGGCGATCAATTCCCAGCCGAACGAAAATCGCCAGATCGGATTGCTCTGCGGCAGCACCAGCACGACACCATACGTCACGTAGGCACCCAGCGTCAGGAACTCGCCGTGAGCAAAGTTGGGGAACTTCAGCACGCCATAGCACAGTGTCAGGCCAATGCCGCCCAGCGCAATGATGCCGCCCAGCATCACGCCCCATACCGTCAGCGACAGCATCTGCTCGGCGCTGGTTCCGGAAAGCCAGCCTGCGACCCACATCGCGATCAGCACCAGCAGCAGCACGGCCCCCACGAACCGGGAACTGCGCATGCCTTCCTCGTCTCGCGCCTCGACCGCGGCGGCCAGGTCCGGCACGGCGTCAGTCACGGCTTGCCTGCTATCGACCATCACTTCAACCTCCCAGGTAGAGGCGCCCGACATTGGGGTCCTCGAGCAGTTCCTTGCCGGTGCCCTCGTGGCGGTTCTCGCCGCTGGCCAGCACGTAACCCCTATCCGCCATGTTCAGCGACTGACGAGCGTTCTGCTCCACCATCAGCACCGAGATGCCGGTTTCGCTGATTCGCGCAATCCGCCCGAAGATTTCGTCCACGAGCTTGGGAGACAGCGCCGCTGTCGGCTCATCCAGCAGCAGGAGCTTGGGATTGAGCATCAACGCGCTTCCCATGGCCACCATCTGCCGTTCCCCGCCGGACATCTTGCCCGCGAGCTGGCGCCGCCGCTGACGCAGCTTGGGGAACATGGCGTATACACGGTCCTTGCTCTCGGTCAGATCGGCCTTGCCCAACGGGAACGCCCCCATTTCGAGGTTCTCTTCGACCGTCAGCGTGGTGAACACATTGGCGACCTGCGGCACATAGCACATGCCCTGGCGCACGATGCGGTGCGGCGCGAAATGAGTGATGTCCTGGCCATCGAACGTAATGGAGCCCTCTCGCGGGTGCAGCAGCCCGAAAATAGTCTTCATGAGCGTGGACTTACCGGCGCCATTCGGGCCGATGATGGACACGACTTCATGGGGTTCCACACGGATCGACAGGCCACGCAGGATCTCCGTGTCGCCATAGCCGGCGGTCACGGCATCAACCTTCAGCAGTGGCATACTGCCCCCCCAGATAGGCTTCGAGGACTGCCTTGTCGTTGCGTACGATCTCCGGTTCGCCCTCGGCGAGCTTGCGGCCCTCGCTCATGACAATGACCGGATCGCACAGGCTCATGACCATGTTCATGTCATGTTCGATCAGCAGGAAGGTGATGCCGCGTTCGCGCGCCAGATAGCGGATGTTGCTCACGATGCTTTGCAGCAGCGTGCGGTTCACGCCGGCGGCCGGCTCATCGAGCAGGATGATCTTGGGATCGGCCATCAGCGTGCGGCCCAGTTCGAGCAGCTTCTTCTGGCCTCCTGAAAGGTTGCCCGCGTATTCGTTCTGCACGTGGGTCAGTTGAAGATATTCCAGGACTTCGCGGGCCTTTGCCAGATTGCCCGTTTCCTCGTCGCGAAGCCGACGGCCGCCCCACAATGCGCGCCACCAGTGCTCTCCACTCTGGTTTGGGGGCACCAGCAGCAGGTTTTCGAGCACGCTCATGGTGCCATGCTCGCGGGGGATCTGGAAGGTGCGGCACAACCCCCGGGCGAAAATCTGGTCCGGGCGCAAGCTGCCGATATCCTGGCCATCCAGCACGATGCGGCCGGAATCGTGGGCGATGAAACCGGTGATCAGATTGAAGACTGTGGTCTTGCCGGCGCCATTGGGGCCGATGAGGCCGGTGATGGTGCCCTGCGCCACTCGGAAGGAGCAGTGGTCGACAGCCCGCAGGCCCCCGAAGCTCTTGGTCAGATCCTGGACTTCGAGCAGCCAGGATGCGGGTTGCTCCCCGCCCTGCTGGGGCGAGTCCGTCGTGTGTGCCACCGATGTCTCCTGTAGGAGGGCTGTCCGGTCGTTGCACCCATTTCACCAGAGGAAATGAGCCCGTCGGTTTCAAAAGATTGCCGCCCAGAGTAGCACAGCCTCATGGCTGCACCCTATGCGAACAATTCCCTATCTCAGGCCGGTGGTGCGAAGCGCGCTGCCATGGGGACCGGAACCCCGCCCGCTGAAATCGAAAGTGCGGAACAGATCTATAGGCCGGATTCTGTACACCAGGTTTCCCCGGCGGACGATCATTCCTCTGGTCGCGCCATTGCTGGCGCGCTCTAGCCACCTACCCGCATACCAGGACGGGCCGCCCTGTCGGCACGAAGCCGGCGCATGCCTATTTGGTGTTGCTCCCGATAGAGGTTGCCGCGTTTCACCCTGCCGCGGCCAGGCAGCCATGCTGCCCGGACGGTACGGAAGTCGCCGTACCCGTGTGCGCTGACGCGCACCCCCGCAACAGACTCGTCTCTGTGGCCCTGTTCCTCGGCTCGCCCAAAAGGGGTCGCCGGACGGCCGTTGGCCGCTATCGCGCCCGATGGAGTCCGGACCTTCCTCGTTACCGTGAAACGGCACCGCGATCGCCCGATCTGCCCCGCAACGGCATTGTACGGGATTCCGGCCAAGCCACCGGCGCAAGACTGCGACAATGGGGTTTGCGCATTGATTGCACGCCCATGCCCGATACCTTGTTGACACTGGCCCAGGCCCAGCTCGCCTACGGCCATCACCCTTTGCTGGACCACGCGGATCTGACCCTGCTTGCGGGAGAGCGCATCGGTCTCATCGGCCGCAACGGTGCCGGCAAATCATCGCTGCTGCGCGTCCTGGACGGGCGCGTACAACTGGATGACGGCGACCTCCAGCGGCGCAGCGGCCTGCGCACGGCCACCGTCGAACAGGAACCGGAACTTCCGGAGGGCATCACGCTGCTGGATTATCTGTGCGGCGACCTGCTGGTCTCCGAAGACTGGCAGCGCCCGGCCCGGGCGGGGGCGCTCATCGACGCACTGGGCCTCTCACCCGATCTGCGGCTCGAGCGGCTGTCCGGAGGCACGCGCAAGCGCGTCGCCCTCGCCCATGCGTTTGTGGACGAGCCTGATCTGCTGCTGCTGGACGAGCCCACCAACCATCTGGACTTCGAAGGGATCGCGTGGCTGGAAGAAGCGCTGCGCAAATCGCGGGCCACAGTCATCGTGATCACCCACGACCGGCGCTTCCTGGATGCCGTGGCCACCCGCATCATCGAGCTGGACCGCGGCCAGCTCCTGAGCTTCCCGGGCAACTTCTCCGCCTGGCAAGCCCGCAAGGCGCAGTGGCTGGCGGCTGAACAACAGGCGAACGCCCGGTTCGACAAGCTGCTGTCGCAAGAAGAAGTGTGGATCCGCAAGGGCATCGAAGCCCGGCGGACCCGCAACGAGGGGCGCGTGCGGCGGCTGGAAGCGCTCCGGCGCGAACGTGCGGCACGGCGGGACCAGCAGGGGCAGGTGCGCTTCGGATTGTCCGACGGGCAGCGATCGGGCAAACGCGTGGTCGAACTGTCGCACATCACGCACGGCTTCGGCGATCGTACCCTCATCCGGGACTTCAGCACGCTGGTCCAGCGCGGCGACCGGATCGGCCTTATCGGCCCCAACGGAGCCGGCAAGACCACGCTGCTGCGCATCCTGCTCGGAGAGCTCAAACCGCTGCGGGGCCAGGCACGCCTGGGCACCAATCTGTCGGTCGGCTATTTCGACCAGATGCGCGACCACCTGGACGAGTCGGCCACCCTCGCCGACACCATCAGCCCGGGCAGCGAATGGGTCGAGATCGGCGGCGAGCGCAAGCACGTCATGAGCTACCTCGAGGACTTCCTGTTCCCGGCGGCCCGGGCCCGCTCTCCGGTGTCCACCCTGTCGGGCGGGGAGCGCGCGCGCCTGGCGCTGGCCCGCATGTTCGCGCAGCCTCACAACGTGCTGGTTCTGGACGAGCCCACCAACGACCTCGACATCGACACGCTGGAACTGCTGGAGAACCTGCTGCAGGACTACCAGGGAACGGTGCTGCTGGTCAGCCACGATCGGGCCTTCCTGGACAATGTCATCACCCAGACCATCGCGGCCGAGGGTGACGGCCTGTGGCGGGAATATGTGGGGGGATTTGAGGACTGGGAGCAGCAGCGGCCGCGCGCAGCGGCGGGCGTGCCAGACGGAGGCGCGGCTCCCGGGACGGGTCCGGCCGCAGCGGCTGCCGAGCCAGGCACGGCGGCCTCACCCGCATCCCCCGCCAAGCCCCGCAAGGGCCGCCTGGCACCTTGGGAGCGCGAAGAGCTGGAGGCATTGCCAGCCCAAATCGCGGCGCTGGAGGCAGAGCAGACCGGTCTGGCGCAGTCCCTGTCCGACCCCGAGCTCTACCGGGAAGGCGCCGCCAAGGCCGAGCAGATCCAGCAGTCGCTGCAATCACTGCAGATTCGGCTGGATGCCCTCTTCGAGCGCTGGGCCGAGCTCGAAGACAAACAGAGCCGGTAACCGATCGACAGGCGCGCCGGCGGACCGTCGGCCCGCTGGCGGCGATCAAGATTCATCGCCGCAACCGCCAGCCCAGCGTCTCGCCCGCTGCCAGCGGGACCACCTCGGTGCCCGCCATCGCCAACGAATGCGGAATGGCGGTCTCGCAGCGTTCGAGCGTGATCGTTCCAGAATTGGGCGCCAGACCGTAAAAGCGTGGCCCATTGAGGCTCGCGAACGCCTCCAGGCGATCGAGGCGGCCCTGCATGTCGAAAGCAGTCGCGTAGAGTGCCATCGCATGAAAGGCCGTATAGCAGCCGGCGCAGCCGCAGTCCTGCTCCTTGGCATCCCGCGGGTGCGGCGCACTGTCCGTTCCCAGGAAGAAACGTGGGTCGCCGCTGGTCGCGGCTTCCAGCAGCGCCTGCCGGTGCCTCTCGCGCTTCAGGATGGGCAGACAGTAATAGTGCGGCCGCAGGCCACCCCGGAAAAGCGCATTGCGGTTATAGAGCAGGTGATGCGCCGTCAGCGTCGCGGCCACCGGCCCGGAGGCCTCGCGGACATAAGCGACCCCGTCGGCGGTGGTCAGATGCTCGAAGACCACCTTCAGCGCGGGAAAATCTCGGCGCAGCGGCCGCATCACGCGTTCGATGAAGACGGCCTCGCGATCGAAAACATCCACCTGCGGATCGGTCACCTCGCCATGCATGAGCAGCGGCATCCCGACCTCCTGCATGGCTTCCAGGGTGGGGCGACAGTTGCCCAGCAGATCGGTCACACCGGAATCGGAATTGGTGGTGGCGCCCGCCGGGTAGAGCTTCACACCATGAATGAAACCGCTGTCGTGCGCCCGGCGGATCTCGTCCGGCGGTGTCCTGTCCGTCAGATACAGCGTCATGAGCGGATCAAAGGCTCCCGCCGGGACCCCCGCCTGTTCCAGGGCGTCCAGAATTCGGGTTCGATAAGCCTCCGCGGCCGAAGTCGTGGTGACCGGCGGCTTGAGGTTCGGCATGATGATGGCGCGGCCGAACTGGCGCGCGGAATCCGCGACCACCGACAACAAGGTGTCGCCGTCCCGCAAGTGCAGGTGCCAGTCGTCGGGCCGGATCAGCGTGATTTCAAGCGGTCCGTCGGCGTGTGCTGAAGGCTTCGCCGGTCTCGCGGACCGGGACGTGGACGGCATGAGGGAGGAAGGCGCAGTCATTCGATTGCTCGCAAGAGAAGAGTTCGGAGAGAAGCGGTCCGGACGAAAGTCAGCGGAGCGCTTTGTCTTTAGGGGAAAGGCGCGGTATGCTGCGGGGGCAATTCATTTAACAGGAGCCTGATTACATGGCAACCACGGAAAAGTCTGGTCGCAAGCCCAATGCGGCATTCATGAAGCCCTTGACCCCCAGCGACACGCTGGCTGCAGTGATCGGCAAGGAGCCCGTACCCCGTACGGAAGTCACCAAGCGCATCTGGGACTACATCAAGAAGCACAATCTTCAGGATCCCGCGAACCGCCGCAACATCAACGCCGACGCGAAGCTGCGGCCGCTGTTCGGCAAGGACCAGGTTTCCATGTTCGAGCTGACCAAGCTGGTCAGTCAGCATCTGAAATAAGTGCCTGGCGTCCCGTTTGGCCGGCTTTGATCAAACGGGACGCTGGCCGCAGCGCGGCCGAAGCCCGCTCGCTCTTCGCCGACGTTGCCGGGTCCATCAAAATCCGGGCACCGGCGTTTCGCCAGCGCAATGCGCCAGCCAGCCCTTGATCAGCCGATAGATGATCCAGATCATCGCCACCACGCCCGTCAGGAAGCCCACGAACACCACTGCGGCGATGGCGCTGAGCACCATCCACAGCAGTCCCCACCAGAACGTGCGGATGACCCAGTCGATGTGGCCGGCATAGACCGTCCCCACCATGTCCGCACGCTTCAGATACGCCAGCACCACCGCCGCAATGACGGCCGGGCCGAACAGTCCGAATGACAGGATGCCCAGCGCGAACAGCCCGTAGATCAGATGGATGAGGGGGCGCTGAGCCAGGCCCTTGTCGGCCTCGGGAGTGTCGTCATCCTGGATCATGGGATCTCCATAGTGGTACGCAAAAAAAGACAAAGCCCCTGCAGTATACGCTGCAGGGGCTTTGGGCGATAAGAGCCTGACGATGACCTACTTTCACAGATGTTCATCCACTATCATCGGCGCAAAGGCGTTTCACGGTCCTGTTCG
>Ga0134125_10003168_pt1 | contig 19173 bp, 12 predicted proteins | sample KB31751_FD_96464 | JGI IMG/M metagenome (GOLD analysis project Ga0134125, IMG submission 96464) | Terrestrial soil microbial communities with excess Nitrogen fertilizer from Kellogg Biological Station, Michigan, USA - KB3-175-1 | ecosystem: Environmental > Terrestrial > Soil > Unclassified ... | reverse complement strand
CTCGATCGAGTCCGAAATAGTTTCCGATGCTCGCGTCGATTTTGTCGGTGTGCACGGGGCCAAACTTCCCGTCTGCACCCGGATAGCGAAAGTAAAAGGCGAACTGCTGCCCCATCGCTTCCACTTGAAGCGAGTTCGATGGGGACCCGTCGTACATGCTGGCCCATGCGCGCCTGCCGAGTGTGGCTGCACTGAAAAGTTCAATCCCGATGAAGACCACCCCAATGATGATCGCAATCCGAACTCCTGCCGGAAACGTCTTCGTTTTACCCCCAGGACACGCGCGAAACTTCCATACGAAAGCGGCCAGCACGAACTGCGCGATCAGGAAGATCACGCCCGCATCGATGAGCGTCCAATGCAGTTGAGCATCCAGAATGGGCGCATGCTTTGCGGCAGGTGAGGGCATCCAATGGCGAGACAAAAAGAGCCCTGCCGAAGCCAATGCGATCGCGGCAAGTACAGCCGAAAAGAATTTGCCCATGGAAAAACGCACGCACAAGCCTATGGCCTGCGACACCTACGCGCAACTGCTCTGAAAGTATTAAGACGAAACTCTCAAGACAGAAGTATTTGGGTCTTAACCCCCGAATGTTGAACTCAGACTCCAATAAAATAGAAACGAATGCGATTTGGTCGATTCATTCCGGCTCTTTTGGTCTGCATTGCCTCGGTGCTCGCGCACGCCGATGCTCCAGGCTTTGATCTCAACGGTCCCAAACTTGATGTTCATGTCGAGCGCGCGGGCAAGACCTTGCCCATCTCCCAAGTCCCAAACCTCGAAGCGGGGGATCGTCTATGGCTGCATCCAGATTTTCCCGAGAGCCAGTCGACGCACTACCTGTTGATCGTCGCCTTCCTTCGCGGCGCGACCAATCCGCCGCCGGATGAGTGGTTCACGAAAATCGAGAGCTGGGATGATTCCGTCCGCCAGGAAGGCGCGTTTGTGGTGGTACCCAAAGAAGCCGAGCAGGCGCTCGTTTTCTTTGCTCCCGAAACGGGAGGCGATTTCAGCACGCTGCGGTCGGCGGTACGAGGACGTCCGGGGGCTTTTGTCCGCGCGGCTCAGGATCTTCAGCAGGCTGGCCTCGACCGCATGCGGCTGGATCGATATCTTGACGAGATCAAGTCGATCTCGGAATCCAATCCCTCAGCCTTACAGCCCGAGTCGGCGCTCCTCGCACGCAGCCTCAAAATCAAAGTAGACCAGCAGTGCTTCGATAGGCCAACCGAGCAGCAGGCGGCATGCTTAACCCAGCACAAAGATGATCTGGTGCTCGATGACGCTCACAGCGAGTCGATGGTTGCACAACTCGCCAACGGCGCGACCGTCGACCTGATGAATGAGCTCAGCAACTCACGACTGGGCGGAGGGGGAGCGTACAGCGCGTACGTTGGTGCCGTGGTGGATCTCGCGCGCATTATGAGCTCGATCCACACTGCTCAGTACGTCTATATTCCCGCTTTGGCAATTCCCGAAAAGGACTCGCTGAATCTCAAGCTGAACAATCCGCCGTCGTTCCGCAAGCCGCAGTCGGTGCTGGTAGTGGCTCTGCCGCCGGTGCAGAAGACACAATTTCCACCTCTGCAGCCGATCGACGCAAAGCAAGCGTACTGCGCGGAGGCACCTTCGCTGTTGCTTTCCACTCAAGGCGCGCCGCTGGTTTTCGCCAGCAATCTTGCACACGACCTGACATTGCAACTACAGGACAAGCATGGCAAGACATTCCACCTGCCAGTGCAGACAGATCCTGCCAGGGGCGGCTTCGTGGTAGACACAACGAAAGTGGACCCGTCTGCTCTGAATCCGGAGACGACTGCAACCGTCGTCGGCATGTGGGGCTTTGATCATTACCGCGGTCCGCGGTTTCAGTTGAGAAGCTCACGTTCGCAGCCTTGGCGAGTCGAATCGAACGATGTTCTATCTCTCGTCGTCGGACGCGACGGTAAATTGCATATCGATGGTCAAGACTTGACTTGCGTGAACAGCGTAACTGCCCGCGATGAGTCGGGTCAGACAACGAATGTCACATGGAAAGCCATTAAACCGGAGGAAATGGAGCTCGCTGTTCCTCTCGCTGATTCCAAACCGGGAAAGCTGACCATTGAGATCGCTCAGCACGGATTGAAGAAGCCGGACCAGGTCACGGTACAGACTTATTCCGAGGCAGCGCAGTTCGATCGCTTCACTTTGAACGCTGGTGACAACGTGGGACAACTCGAAGGCAAGCGTCTTGATGAAGTTTCGGCGCTCGAACTCTACGGAATGAAATTTCATCCTCGCGCGTTTCACCGCGACAACGGACACGATGACCTCGCGCTTGTGACCGATTCGAACACCGCAAACGTTAAGCCTCAGCAATTCACAGCGAGCGTGACATTGAAAGACGGGCGCACTTTCTCGACCATCGCCACGGTCCTCGCTGCACGGCCGCGCATCGTGCTGATCAGTAAGGGCGTGCAGGAAGACGAGGCTTCTCCGCAGGCAATTCACCTCGGCAATCCCGACGATCTGCCTACGACCGGACGTATTGTCTTCTTCGTGAAAGCTGTGTCACCCGAGACATTTCCACGCACCCAGAAGATCGAGGTTGCAGCTGCGGACGAATCGTTCAAAACAATCCTGAGCCTGACCGATGGAACGCTCGTGCTTCAGGATGCGCAGACAGCACTAGGTGTTCTGGATCCGGTCAAGACCTTCGGCGCTTCCGCTTTTGGTCCACTGCGTTTCCGCGCGGTTGACGCAAGTGGCACGGTCGGAGAATGGCAGAATCTCGGCACGCTGGTTCGCTTGCCCGCTTTGAAAGAAATTCGTTGCCCGGTGGCGACGGCGAAGAATTGTGTCCTGACCGGCTCAGATCTATTCCTGCTTTCGGCAGTCTCGACCAGCCCGGACTTCGATGATGACGAGCAGGTGCCAGATGGCTTCACCGGCACGACGCTCGAAGTGCCGCGCCCGGACGCCACAGCCGCTACACCATCGCTGTACCTCAAACTGCGCGACGATCCCGCGGCTGTGCAGAGCGTGAGCTTACCCGTGATCCGCGGAGCCGCGACGGCCAGCGCAAAGCCGCTGCCGTAAGGTGGGTCCCGGGGTGCTCTCGCCCCCGGGTTTTTGCTCGGCTACTGGGGCCTTCCGCCTGCGTTCTGCGCAACCTCGTTCGTCTGATTGACGCGTACCAGATTGGGAATCATGGGCGTGACCTCAAACGGCAGTTTGTCACGTGCGGACAATATCGCCTCGGGCTTGGCTTTCTTCAAACTGACGTGATCGTTCCAGGGATCGAGCTTGATGCGGCTTCCCAGAGGCAGTGCTGCAATCTGATGAATGTCTGTCACTTTCAGAGCCGGAGCCCTCTGGATCAGCGACTCCATCCGCAGCACGTCACCACCCTTGGCCATCTTGTTTCCAAAATTGGGACTGATCAACCAATGCAGCTCGTCGGAGTGCGCCTGCAGCGCGCGCAGGAAAAGACCGGCATTCGCGAGCTTGTCTTTGTAAGGTGAACTGCGCAGCAGTTCGACGGCTTTCTTGTCGGCGGCGTCTTCGTCAGCTTCGTTTCGTTCCATGCTGACTTTCTGCATTACGTCTTCATCGGGAAAGATCAAACGATCACTGAACGCATACTTCGTGTTTACCGAATGGCCGAGGGCAATGTGCGCCAACTCGTGCGAGATCGCCATCGCGAGCGAGGCCTCATCCGGCAGCACGTCGAGCAATCCACGACTCAGCACGATGGTGTTGCCGACCGTGAATGATTCAAGAGGCGTGGTGAGCAGCACGCGGCAGCGCACTTCAGACTGGATATTCAGGTTGTTGGTGATCTCCAGATTGTTGGCGACCGTCTCGAGCACTTTGCTGACTTCGCCCGCAGGCGCCAGTACTCCAGCACGCTCCATGCGATCGAGAACGTTGTCTTCAGCTTCGCGCTGCCACTTGTGGCGGCTCTCCAGCGGGCTGACCTCGTTCGCGCTATCGCCACTCCGATCGCTTACGTCCTTCACAGCTTCCACCTGCATGTCGGTAAATTCGGTCTGCTGGCCCGAGTGTTTCAAGTCGTATCCCCAAAGGCGCGTCTGCCCCTTCATGTCGATCTTGCGGACGAGGTCGTACTTCACATCGGCATCTTCGGTGTAGACAAAGGCCGGCAACCACAAGCCGGGTTGCATATTGGTGCGCCAGCTATCGAAATGGAAGTAGATGTCGCGATTGCGCTGCGGTTCGTAGGTGCCGTTGATGCGAACGATGTTGTGGTCCTGATCTTCAACCCAGATGCGACCGATGAAATGCACGCCTTTCATCTTCTTGTGCGGCACTACGTCGAACACCAGAGTGCGAACGTCTCCCAAAAACTCTTGCCGCTGATATCTGAGGTCATAGTTCTGCTTGTTGAAGCGGTCGTTGAGGAAGACGAGCTGCATGAAGCCCTTCGGCAGATAATTCATCTTGTAGAAGCTGTTCAGCCGATCGAGCACCCGAGTAAACATCCCGACTTTCTTCTTGTCGAACGTCTTGTCGATGATTCCATGCTTATCGAGAACCAGTCGGCCGAGAAAATACCTGTCGCTCACCGGCACATCGCCGAGTTCTTCATCGGGCTTGGTGTTCTGGATGTAGGTCTCAACCAGCGGCGTGTACTTGTGCATCGTCTCAACGAGCTTCGCCTCGCGAACGAAAATGCTGTCGATGACCGCGTCATTTGCAGACCGCTGCGCGCTTGCCTGGGGAGCTGAAGGCTCCGACGCTGCCAAGGCGATGGGCGCCGTAAGTGCGATTGCGCCGATCCAGAACTTTCTAGCCAACCACATGATTCCTCCCACAATGAAATCGTCATTCCGCCAAGGCGAAGACGATGTGTACTACCGCGTTCGAGTCGTAAGGCTGTCCATCTCTTTTCGCGGGATTGAAACGAATCTGCTGCGCAGCACGTTGCGCCGATTCATCAAGCCCGTGTCCGAGGCCTCTGACCACGCGCAACACGCGAATCTGCCCTGAAGCGCCGAACATCACGTCAAGCAGGACCTCACCTTCGATGTGCATCTGCCGCGCTTCCGGCGTGTACGCCGGACGTGGCTTCGAGAGAATCTCCACTGGAGTGGAATCGGCTACATGCAGCGGCTTTTTCACTCCCGCCTGTGCGACGGTCGCATCTCCGAATCCGCCAGTGTTGACGCCGCCTTTGGGAGCGCGATCACCAGCGCCGTTCCCGGCCATGCCATCTCCGAAGCCTGCACTCGCAACCACTCCTTGCTTGCCGTGAGATCCGCCTGCGCCATTTCCATTTCCTGGCCCGGTCGGCATGTCGAACGCGCCGACGGAGGCGACGGTCAGCTTGCGTTCCTGATCCGACTTTCCTGCCACTCCGTTCGGATCGCCGAAGCCTCCGGTTTGAACTTCACGAACGGGAGCCTTGATCGTCGGCTTCGCTGAACTGCCCGAATCGAACATTCCTTCAACGACTTTCTTTTCCGGAACCGGCGGTTTCGGCAAAACGGGAGCAGGCGTTGCTGCGGAGATCTTGGGCGGTTCCGGAGCCGGCGCGGGCTTTACCGGAGGCGCTTCCATTTTGTGAACTACTTCAGGAGGCGGTATCAGCTTCGGTTCTGCCCGCAACTCCGCCAAAACCTTCGGCGGAGGAGGTGGAAGTGGCTTCACGATGACTGGCCGTTCGGAAGTTGGAGCGATCAGTGTTATCGATTCGTGCCGCGGCGCCATGATCTGCACATGCTGCGGTAACCAGACAGCAAGTCTGACGAGAAAGATGAGCGCAGCCACATGCAGCAAAAGGCTCGCGCCCATTCGATTCCATTTTCGTGGAGCACTAACTTCGACGAATTGCGGAACCCCGTTGTGCCCAGCTGTGCGACGCGGCACTTCGCGAATAGTGGCAACACCAGGGCGATACAGCTCCGGCGAGTGCTCTTCGACTGGTTGGAGATTGCTTCGTCTCACCCTTGCTCCTGCTGCATTGAGCGATTTCGGATTGCACGGACGCGACGAGCACCCGCGCATTCGCGTGCATTCAACCAGTTGTCGACAGAGGAGAACTCCGGGCGAGCTCCGCTGGGCAGAGACTCACCTCCGTAGTAGAGACTCACCGTGGTAGGGATGAGAGCGTCAGCACGAGTGTTGCTCACGGTGCCACTTTTAACGGAATTCAACAACTCTGCTTTGGTGCAGGTGACGACGACTGCGTCCAGAGGTAACGGGAGCTGCTCGTGGCGCCCGCGACGCTCTGCATTCCTGCTCCGAGGGGCGGGGCGGCTCGCAGCATGCGGAAGCCATGGAGATCACTGCAATGAGGTAAGTGACATAGCCACAGGCATTCTTGAGCGTCTTTCGACATATCCGACTCTGTCCTTCAAAGACACTGTCATCCCTCGCTCCGCCTGGACGCTTACTGGTCCTCTTCCAACCTTAGTTTTATCGGAGCGGGGGACCTGCTTTTTGCTCAGATCGTGCCAAACAGCAGATCCCCCGCGCAGCAGGAACAGATTTCGAAGGTTCCGAAGGACTCGCGGCTGCGCGAGGGATGACAGTGTTTCTAAAGTGACCTATTAAGAAGCCGTAGAGCGCGAGCTCGCAGCGGCAAAGAGCTCTACCGATTTGCTTGCGCAACCGTCTGCGCCTGAACGTAGGCCTGCGCTGTCTTGATCTGCGAGAGATCGGAATCGGCGTGCGACCAGGCGTCGAGAAACTCGCGGTAAGCCTTCGCTGCTTCGGAGTGCTTACCCTCTTTCTGCCAGGAGTTCGCGATTCCGTAAAGCGCGAAGCCGGAGTGCCGGCGTTCTTCGAGATCTTTCTGATAAGCCTCACGCGCTTCGCGGTAGCGACCGGCGCGAATCAGGGCCGCCCCTAATACTTCTTGCGGAGGACGCGAGTACTGCGGCGGCTCTGAATAGCCGAGTTCCTTTTCTTCCTTGCCGGCTCGCTCGAGCAGCTTGCGTCCCGCTTCGAAGTCTCCTTTTCCCATTTCGGTATCGCCGCGCAGCTCGAGCGATGCCGTTCCTAGAATCTTCACCACACGATCACGCCCGTGCTTGTTGGCTTCGTCGACATCTTCCCTGGAAAGACGCCAGAGCAGCGCATCGAGAATCCCGGCCTGGTGTTCAGCTTCCTCGGTCTGGCCGGATTCTGCGGCTTTCATTCCTTTCGCATACGCAAGCAGACCATCACGATAGTCTCGGACCCACACGTTCAGTTTCGAATCGGGAACACCGAAGTGCAAGGGATTCGCGATCGCTGTATCCCAATCGCCGAATCGGATTGCCAATCGCGTTGCGGTGGTGCCGATTTGCAGGACGTAGAAATTTGCAGCGCCGGAGTGGTCGGGATCGCTGTACGAGCCTTCGAGCAGCTTTGCATACTGCTGTGCTTCCTGGCGGCGGCCTTCTTCGGCGCAGTCGGCGATGAGATAGGCGATATTGTGCACGTAGTTCCAATCGTCTTTTTCCGCAACGTGCTGGGTATCCATGTAGGTGCGGTCGACACGCATGGAATCGAGAAAACTTTGTCGGGCTCGCTCGTAGTCTCCGACACGGTAAAAGATATGGCCGGGCATGTGGACCATGTGTCCCGAAGCGGGAGCGAGCGATCCAAGTCGCTCAGCGCTCTTGATGGCCCACTCCGGATGGCTGCCCTCGACAGTGTGAATCCAATAATGATTGGCGGCAGCATTGTCTGGATGCTGCTCGAGGATTTCGCGGAGTACAGACTGTCCGTAGAGCGAGCCTGGACGCGGATCGCCATCGTTTGTGTATCCGTGGTTCAGCGACAGACCGTAGAAGAGGCGCGCCTCCAGATCGTCAGGATAAAGATCGATGAGCGCCTCCATTTCTTTCGTGTATGCCGCGTCCGCGTCATCATCTTTCTTGTCTTCGCCGGCAGCGTCAGCACGGATGTAACGTTGCTCGTGATCAGACGCTTTCGACGCGAGCTCCTGCGCCTTCTTTAATTCAACTTTTTGTAAGTCCTTTTCGCCGCCTCGGCTGTCGAGCGCGCGCGCTAATCCCCAATGGCACATCGCGCAGTCCGGATCGAGGCGCACCGCCTGCTCGAAGGCACGCAGCGCCTCGTAATCCCAGAAGCAATGGAGAGCGGCCAGGCCTTGGTCGAACCATTGCTGCGCTTCGGGCGATTTTGTCGTGATCGCGATGTGCGCATGGCCGAGCCCATCGATATGCTTCGGTGCGGGCAGCTTGGCTAGATCGAGCCGCGCATCAGCCGGATCGGCGCTGTGCTGATGCTGGGCGAGAGCAAAAGCGGAAAGAAGAAGGACAAGCAAACAGCGCATATGTACCGCGACTATATGAGAAGTGCTCATGAAGCTCAAGGAGCAGCATCTTGACCTCGATTAATCACGTTCTTTCTCTCATGCTTTCAAAGTCTGTCATCCTGAGCGCCTCTTTTCTGCGAAGGACCTCCCGCAATGCCTCAGACTTAAACGCACTCGCCAGGCTCTTCGGCTATCAAGGCAAGTCTTTGGTGAGAGCCGGACAAGAGCGTTTAAGGTTGAAACATCGCGGGAGGTCCTTCGGCCAAAAGACGGCCTCAGCATGACAGCCTTGTAACGTACTGAATTTTCCACTCACCAAGAGCTTCCAGCTCCTCGGGATTTTGGGACGAGTTGATGAAATTCCGGGATGACAATGATTCGGTTCAAAAGTCTAATTCCTCTATACTGCGTCTTCAGTCCAGCAATTCACGTACTGAGGTCCTGATGCTACTTTTCCGCCTTTTTGTGCCTGTCGTTTTCACTGCGATTTGCTCGATAGCCCTGATCGCGCAGGATGCTTCGCAACCAACCATCTGGAGCGCGAAGCCCGATGTCACTGCCTTCGAGAAGATCGAGAACGACCGTTTGGCTGCCGCTCAGAAAGCCATCGACGAAGTCGTCGCGGTAAAAGAAGCGAGAACGATAGAGAACACGCTCGTTCCCTTCGACGAAGCTGTGCATCAGCTTGGCTCAGCACAGTATTTTGCCGGGCTCATGCAGCAGGTGCATCCGGACGCCGGGTTTCGCGATCATGCAACCTCAATGTTCCAGAAGGCCGGCGCCGCGGCAACTGCATTGTCATTGAATCAAGACGTGTACAAGGCGCTGCAGGCGCTGGATGTTTCCAAAGCCGACTCGGCGACGCGCTACTACGTGCAGCGGCAACTGCTCGAGTTCAAACTCGCGGGTGTCGATAAAGATCAGGTCACGCGCGATCGAGTGAAGAAGCTGCAGGATCAGCTCAATGAAGAGCAATCGATGTTCGATCGCAATATCTCCGACGGCCAAAAGAGCATAGCCGCAGATTCCGTTTCAGAACTCGACGGCCTCCCGCAGGACTACATCGATCGCCACAAGCCAGGAGCCAACGGAAAAATTCAGATCACCACGAACTATCCCGACCTGCTGCCGGTATTGAAATTCGCCAAGAACGACGCGCTGCGCAAGCGCCTTTACGAAGCGTACCAAACGCGCGCCTATCCCAAGAATCTGGACGTGCTCAAGCAGATGATGCAGACGCGCTACGAGATCGCGCAGCTTCTTGGCTACAAATCATGGGCGGACTATAACGCTGCCGACAAGATGATTTTGAAAGGGCAGAACATCGCCGGCTTTATCCAGCAGGTCGACACCGCGGCGAAGCCGGTTGCAAAACGGGAATTCACGCTGCTGCTCGAAGAAAAACGCAAGACCGATCCTAAGACGACGCAGATCGGCGACTACGAGCTGCAGCATCTGCAGGAGCAGGTGCGCCGCGCGAAGTACAACTTCGATTCGCAATCGGTACGTCCGTATCTGCCGTTTGATGGAGTGAAGAAAGGCATTCTCGAGACAGCTTCGAAGCTTTTCCAGCTTGAATTCCGGCAGGAGAAGGACGTTCCATCATGGGATCCTTCCGTTGAAACCTGGGATGTTTATGATCACGGCAAGATGGCCGGACGCTTCTACCTCGATCTCCATCCGCGTCCGGGCAAGTACAGCCACGCCGAGATGGTGCCCGTCCTCGACGGCATTCGGGGCAAGCAGTTGCCGGAGGCGATCCTCGTATGCAATTTTCCGGCGCCGACCGCCGATGATCCAGGGCTGATGGAGTATGCCGATGTAGTCACCTTCTTCCACGAGTTCGGCCACCTTATCCACTGGATCGTTGCCAGCCAGCAGTGGGCCGGCGTGAGCGGGCTGACAATGGAGTCGGATTTCGTCGAAGCTCCGTCGCAGATGCTGGAGGAGTGGATGCGCAGTCCTCAGGTGCTGGCCTCGTTCGCACAAAACTACAAGACCGGGGAGCCGATTCCGGCAGAGTTGGTCGAACGCATGAATCGCGCATCTGCGTTTGGACGCGGCACCTGGGCGGTGACGCAGAACGAGTACACCGCGGTTTCCTACGACCTCTACAAAGGAAATCCGCAGACCACTGATCCGGATGCCGTAACTCAGCAGGACGTCCGCCGATACACTCTTTTCACGCAGACGCCGGGCATGCATATGTGGGCTTCATTCACGCACCTGAGCGGATATTCCTCTGCGTACTACACCTATCTTTGGGACAAGGTTATTGCTGAAGACTTCTTCCGGCAGTTCGATCAGGAGAACCTGCTCGCCGGCGAAACCCCGATGCGCTATCGCCAGGTTGTGCTTGAGCCGGGTGGAACGATGTCAGCGAACGATCTCGTGAAGAACTTCTTGGGCCGTCCGCAGAATATGACCGCTTTCCAGCATTGGATGTCGGAGGAGTTTGCCGGAAATCCGTGCGGAACAAAGGCTGGAAAGTAACGCCTATCATTCTTAGGAAGGGAGCCAGTTGAGATTAGAGCATTTTCCGGGTTAGCGCAGAGTGGTACCAACAGTGAAGGCCAAAATTCGCTGCTAATTCCCTGCCCCGGGCTGTGCGCTATCAGAGAAAAAGATCGCAAGTGCTGCGCTCAGAATTGCTTACGTGGGAAATTCCCTATATTCCCTGCGCCGTTCCCTGCGTCTTGACCTAAATGCTCGGATTTTGGGCAGGATTTGCAGAATGTTTCGGTCGAAGATGAAAAATACGCTGCGAAATTCCCTGCTGCAGGGAATTGATGGTCGCTCGCCAGAAATCGATTTGTTCGGTTTCTGTGGCCGGCCAGCTACGTTCCCGCGGCCTCTTCTCCGAACATTGGCACCTGACCGGTGTCTCTCGACTCGCGACGCTTACGGACTGCTCCGCCAATTACGGCTAGAACGGTTAGCGAGGATAGAGCTGAACGCGGCACGAAGATGCGTTGGGTGTTTGAGCGCGTGTCGGGAGGAATGACGAGATAACCGTCGCCGGTGATTTGGGTGAGATCATTCGGCATCAGGCCTTCGAGGATGTCATTGTCAGTGAACTCGATCCTCACCCACAGACCTTCTGATCGCGGACGCGTGGTGAAGGTTTTGCGGCCGAGCGACTCGGTGTCGGCGAAATCCCGGACAAAATAGACACCTTTGACTTCGCGCAGGTCGATGAAGATCACTTTGCCCGACTGCGTGAGCAGCTCCAGCTTTCCGTCCGAGACAAAATGACTGCCCGACACGTATCCGGTAAGGGTGTCGCGGTCCATTTTTCGGACGATGACTTTCTTGTGGGTCGAGGGCATGGGGTGCCAGAGCCTGAACGCAAATTCTCGCATGTTTACAGTCAGGTGTGTCTGCATAGGGCGAATAGTAGCCAACTTGTCAACGGCTGTGATATTGTTCTAAGTTTGCCGTGACCTTTCGAGGCCTGCATCGGGCTAAGTGTCTGTACTGCAGGGACTTACTGGCTTACGGTATCCGGGCCTGCCGGTCCCAAGCTCGTCCTTCCGGATTGGCAGTCTGGGCTATTGGCTCGCGGAAATCCTGCCGTCCAGGGACAACGAACTACCAGAATGGCTGACTACATATACATGATGGAGAGCCGGTTATCTCCGGCGCAGCTCCAGGTCGTGGGACAAGTGCAGGAAATTGCCCGCGCCTACGAGATGAACGTCTATCTCACCGGCGGCGCGGTGCGCGACATTATCAGCGGATTCCCAATCCGGGACCTCGATTTTACCGTTCAGGGCAATGTCCTCAAGCTGCAGAAGGATCTGCAGAAGATCGGCGCCATCATTCAGGGTAGCGATGAGGACATGCGCATTCTGTATGTTCTCTTTCCCAATCATGTGCGCACAGAGATCGCCAGCGCGCGCTCCGAGATTTATCCCAAACCGGGAAAGCCCGAGGTCACCTTCGAGGCCATCAACGAGGACCTGCGCCGGCGCGATTTCACCGTGAACGCGATGGCGCTCTCGCTGAATCCCGGCTCGCGCGGATTGCTGATGGATCCATTCAACGGCGTCGCCGATCTTGAAGCCAAACACCTGCGTATTCTGCAGAATTACGCCTTCCTGGAAGAACCTTCGCGCATGTTTCGTGCCCTGCGGTTGATGACACGCTTCCACTGGACTCTGGAAGAACGCACGCAGGCCCGCTTTGATGCCGCGAAAGAGAATAACTATCTCGAATACATTGCGAATCGTGCGATCGGTTACGAGATCGAACAGATCGCGCACGAAGATGATCCTGTCGCCGTGATGAAAGCCTTCGAGAAAGAAGGCTGGATGAAAATCCTCTTCGCCGCCTGGACAACGGCGAAGGTCGATACTGCCGGACTCACCGCGCTGCAAAAGACTCGTCAGCAGCTCACGGATATCGGAGTGCAATCGGATCCGGCTGCCGCTCGCATGTACTTCCTCACCAAGAAAATGGGTGACAAAGAAGTTCATGCGATGCAGAAGCTCTTGCCGCGACAGCACTTTGTCGAGCAGTGGCGCAACATCGAGGATGACGCCAAGGGCCTAGCCAAGCAATTGCTGTCGAAAGAGTACGCTGCGCCTTCTGCTACCTGGAAACTTCTGATGGCCACGCGTCCGGAGCTGATCCTGTTCCTCGATATAACAACGCGGCAGTCCGCAGTCGAGCAGAAGATCAAGGCGTTTCTCACCAAATGGCCGCAGTACCGCCAGAAGATGCCTCTGCTCAAAATGGCGGAGATGCGGATCACTCCCGATCTCCCGGTCTACCGGAAATTGTTGGAAGAGATGTTCTTCCTGATGCTCGATGGCAAGTTGAAGAGCGAAGCCGAGATCATGAAATTCCTCGAGCCGCATCAGCCGCCGTTGCCGGTTGCGCCGCCAACTCCTACGCGTCGCGGCCGAGGGAAGAAGAAAGCCGCCGCGAAACCCGCTGCCGCACCCGCGCCTGCCGCGCCTGAGCAAGCAACTGCGAGCGCACAGGTTGCGCCCGCGCCCCAGCAGACCAAGCCTGTAAAGGCTGCCAAAAAAGAAGCAGCTCCAGCAAAGCCGCAGGCTCAAGCCGCGGCAGCTGCGCCAGCGCCTCAGAAGACAGCGCCTCCGAAGGTCGCAGCCAAAGCCGCCCCGAAGCCCGCTGCAAAGAAGCCGGAGCCAAAGAAAGCTAAGCCTGCAAAGAAGACGGCCGCAAAGCCCGCAGCAAAGAAATCTCAGGCGAAATCTGTCAAAAAGAAGCGGTAGGCTTTCTTCCCACCGTTACTGGGTCTTGACTCTCTGATGCTGCAACCGTAATGTGTCGGATTTCGGATTAGGAGTAAGTATGCGCGCACTTAGGCCTGCCTTTATCTTATTGCTCATTCTTCAACCGCTTCTCGCTAGCGAATACGATCACAGTCCTAGCCTGGGACCGCAAAACGGATACCTGATCGTCCATGGCGGAGGCAAAATCAATGCTGCCATCGCGGCAAAGTTTGTGGACCTCGCAGGCGGACCGGATGCGAATTTCATCGTCATCCCGACTGCTTCATCCGATCAGCAGCTCGAGTTGGACAAACAGCCTGCATGGTTCGAGCAGGTTTTTGGTGCGAAGCACGTAACTGTTCTTCACACTCGCGACCGCAACCGAGCGAATTCGGAAGAGTTCGTGGAGCCTCTGCGCCATGCTTCAGGAGTTTGGATCAAAGGCGGACGGCAGTGGCGCCTTACCGATGCCTACCTGGGCACTGCTGTAGAGCGCGAAATCAAAGCATTGCTTGCTCGCGGGGGAGTTGTGGGCGGTAGTTCAGCGGGCGCGACGATTCAGGGTTCGTTCCTAGTGCGTGGCGATGCTGGAAACGCGAAGAATCCCGATGGCGACAATCACATCATGATGGCTCCCGGACATGAAGTTGGATTTGCCCTACTGGAGAACTCCGCGATCGATCAGCACGTAATCGTTCGCCATCGCGAGGCAGACTTAGACCCGGTAATCGCAGCTCATCCTAACCTGCTCGGCATCGGTATCGACGAGACAGGTGCGATTCTTGTCCACGGAAACAGCTTTGAGGTAATCGGCGACAAGCACGTGCTGGTTCACGATAATAGGAATCACGACGGCCAACACTACATCGTTCTCTCTCCAGGAGAGAAGTTCGATTTGAAGAATCGCAGCGTGATGTAACAGGTGAATCGATCATCGCCGATATAGCTCTAGAAATCGAACCGATCAATATTGCTCTTGTTGAAGATGAACGGCTTTCCCAGCATGATCTGATCGCCTTCGACTTGAATGGTTCCCAGCCTTCCTGCCCGAAACTCATGATCGCCACGCTTGAGCCGTCCGCGAACCAGCGCGTCAGCCGCTTCGACCGTAAGATATCCCAAGTCTTTCGTGTTCCAGAGGACGATGCTCTCAATCGTGCCGTCCTTGATGTAAGGCTTGCACATATTGGGCAACGAAAGGCCGGTCACTTTTACGTCCTTGCGGCCGGATTGCTTCACAGCTTCCGCTGCGCCCGGCACAGCAGGAGCGGCGATGGCCATGATGAGCTTCACGTTCGGATACACCTTGAGAACGTTTTGCGTTTCGGCGAAAGCGCGGTCGCGGTCGCCTTCGCTTGGCTGGATCGTAACCAGTTTCAGTTTGGGATAACGCTGCAGTCTCTCTTTGATGGCCTTGATCCACTCGTTCTGATTTGCCGCTGTGAGACTTGCAGTGATGATGGCGAAGTCACCGCTGCCGTTGAGAATACGCGCTGCTTCGTCGGTGAGCGTGTATCCAATTCCCTGCGGCGTCGCTTGATTTACGAAGAAGTCGCGCGCGTCCGGCTCCGCGTCGGCATCCCAGGCCAGCACGCGGATTCCTCGTCCGCGCGCCTTACGCAGCACGGTGGAGATCGCCTGCTTGTTCTCGACGCTTACGGCAATTGCATCTACTGCGCGAGTGATCCAGGCTTCAACTACTTCGTTCTGCTTCGCGGGATCGAGATCAGTAGGGCCATCCCAAATCAGGTCGTCTCCGAGTTCGTGCGCCGCTTCTTCGGCGCCCTTCTCGCAACTGATGAAGTACGGATCTCCCTTTGCCTTCGGCATCATGGCAATCGTGAGCTTGCGGCCCACAGAGCTTTGCGCCGATGAAGACCCAGCAGAGCCATGCTGAAGCTGCTGGCGAATCGAGTGCACCAGCACCCAGTTGCTGCCGGCGACGATCAAGGCGCAGACCAGCATCATGCCGCTTAGAACCGCCACTTGCCAGTTTCTCAAATGGAACTCCTTCTCTTCAGTTTGTTCCGCGTGAACTCGGCGTGGCGGGCGCCAGCGTCGGACTCCATGCAGTGCGACGGTCGCTAACAGCAATACGCCAGTTAAAACGCCGGTGAATTCCGCAGGCATCGCTCCCAGCCGCAATCCGTTTTGCAGAACAACGAGAGCATACAGGCCAAGAATGGTACCGAGGACGGTGCCGCGTCCGCCGAAGATCGAGGCTCCGCCGAGCACGACGGCGGTAATCGCAGTCAGTTCATAACCAGTGCCGGCGTCTGACTTTGCCTGACCTACATGGGCCACATAGATGATGGCCGCCAGGCTGGAGGCAAATCCCGAAGCGACATATATGAGCGTGAGTCGCCGACGCACGGGTATACCCGCGAACCGTGAGCCTTCAGGAGAAAAGCCTATTGCATAGAGAGTCCGACCAAACGCGCTGCGGTGAAGAATCCATGCAGTCGCGAGAGCTGCAACGGCAAGCACCAGCACCTGCGGAGGCAGAACCCCGGCGACGTACCCTTGTCCGAAATAAAGAAACTTGTGCCCGAATCCGGAATAGTTTTCTATGCCTCGCGTCAGGCCCTCGGCAATCCCTCGGTAGAGAGAATAGGTTCCCAGCGTGACGATGAGCGATGGAAGGTTCAGCCCACCGACAAGAGCACCGTTCAGCAGTCCGCAGCCGCAGCCAACCAGGAGTGTCAGAACGCTGGCTGCCCAAAGTGGAACGTGCGCGTCGCGCCAGAGTGCTCCCAGAACTACGGCGCAGAGCCCCAGCGTTGAGCCTACCGAAAGATCGATTCCGCCCGTGATGATGATTGGAGTAAGCGCCAGCGCCAGCAGTCCGAGTTCGACGCTGAGCCGAACGATCTCGAAGAAGTTCGCAACCGTAAGAAAATTGTCGGAGACAAGTCCAAACACGAGACATTCGCACGCCAAAACGACGAGCAGCGCCCATTCCCCATTTGGGAACAAGCGGCGATGCAGCGGCAGCGGGCGCTCAGGCGCTTCCGGCGCGGGAGAAGTCGAGGTGGACATGCTTTTGGATTCTGCTTACCGCCGCATCGGCGAAGACTGCGGTGAGAATAATCGCGCCTTGAATTGCTTTTTCCCAGAACGGATTGATTCCGGCGAATACTAGCGCGGTTCCGATGCTGCCCAGCAGCGCTGTGCCGAACAGGGCGCCAATTACAGTCCCACGTCCTCCGGTAATGGACACGCCGCCCACTACGACAGCCGCGATTGCCTTTAGCTCGAGGCCAGTGCCAAGGTTGCTGGGAATCGCCGAAAATCTTACCGCGTTCAGGAGAGCAGCCAGACCAGTGAGCGCTCCCATCAATACGAAGCTGCCAAACACAATGCTGGGCGGGTCGATACCTGCGAGCCGCGAAGCCTCGCGATCGCAGCCCACGGCGTACACAGCTCGTCCTCCGCTCAGGTGACGCAGAGCAACTGCGAAAACGACCAGCAAGATCACCGCAGAGAGAACAATCAGCGTCTCTCCGCCGCGCTGCGAGAATCCAAACCATTGAAATCCTGCCGGTAGATTCTGCACCCACGCACCCTGGGTAACCCAGAGCAATCCATCGCGCCACGCGATATATGTCGCGAGAGTAACGATGATTGAAGGCATCCCCACTCGCGCGACCAGCCAACCGTTGCATGCGCCGAGAATGGCTCCAATGGCGAGTGCCACCAGGGGAAGTACAAGGATGGGAACGCCGGCTTTGGCCAGCCATCCTAGCGCAACGCTGCACACGGCGAAGAGCGAGCCCACGGAGATATCGATCTCACCGGTGAGAATCACAATCGTCATTCCCAATGCGACGATCAACGTAGGAGCGGTATTGACGAGAAGATCGCGCAGATTCTGCGGATCGAAAAAGTCAGGAGCTCGCAGAGCAAGCGCCAGCAGAAGAACTCCGAATGCGATCACGCAGGGAAGTTCGCGTTTGCTGCGACTGAGTATCTGACGAAAATTCATTGGGTAGGCTCGCCCAGCAAGGCGTCGTTCCGAGCAGAATGGCCGAGCGCCAGGTTCAAGATCTTCTCCTGCGTTGCATCTGCGCGATCGAGAACGCCGACAATCCTACCTTCATGCATCACAGCAATGCGATCGCTCATGCCCAAGATCTCCGGCAGCTCCGAGGAAATCATGAGCACAGCCATACCTTGCGCCGCGAGATCGCCGATGAGCGCATGAATCTCGGCTTTCGCGCCGATATCGATTCCCTGGGTCGGCTCATCCAGGATCAAAACCGATGGATTCGCAGCGAGCCAGCGGCTCAGCGCAACTTTCTGCTGATTACCGCCCGAAAGAGTACCCACGGAAGTGTGCAGCGACGGAGCCTTGATTCGGAGTCGGTGAAGGTATTCGCTGGCGACGCGAGTCTCCTCTGCAAAGTTGATTGATCCACCATGCGAGAGCCTTGAGAGAATTGCGAGGGTTACGTTTGAAGAGATCGGCAACTCCGGGATGACTCCATGGCGGCGGCGATCTTCTGGAACGTACGCTAGGCCGCTCGCGATGGCATCGGCCGCATTCCCAATCTGGACTGGTTTTCCTTTCAGGCGAATCTCTCCGGAATCCGCAGGAGTGAGCCCGAAGATGGTGCGGGCAAGCTCAGTCCTCCCCGATCCCACCAAACCGGCGAGGCCGACGATCTCGCCTGCGCGGATGGTGAGGTTCGCGTTATGAACTCCGGCAGCATCGCAACAAAGATTGTGCAATTCGAGCGCGACGTCGCCCGGAGCAGTTACCCGTTTCGGGAATACCGTTGCGAGTTCCCGGCCTACCATCAAGCGAATCAGTTCTTCGCGCGTGACTCCCGCCATGCTGCGCGTCTCGATCACCTGGCCATCGCGCAACACCGTCACGCGATCGGCGATCTTCGTGAGCTCCTCGAGCCGATGCGAGATGTAGATGATGCCGACTCCCTGCTCCCGAAGCTGCCGAATGACTCCATAAAGGTTCTCCGTTTCTCGATCGGACAACGACGCCGTGGGCTCGTCCATGATGAGCACACGGGCATCAGCTCCGATCGCGCGAGCGATTTCGACGAGTTGCTGCTCCGGCATGCTGAGCGTTCCGGCCTCTGCTTCGGGCGCGATATTCGCTCCAACTCTCTCGAGCAGTTTACGAGCGCGTCTTCGGCGAACGGGCCAGTTGATCCGCGTCCAGAAGCTTTGCTCCTCGAGTCCGAGCGCAAGGTTCTCGGAAACGCTCAATGCAGGAAACAATGCCGGCTGCTGATAGATTGCGGCAATGCCAAGTTCTTTTGCGCGGCGCGGAGAATGATCATGAACCGGCTGGTCGCGAACGAAGATCGTGCCTTCATCAGGCTGGATCGCGCCAGTGATGGTCTTGATTAAAGTCGACTTTCCCGCTCCGTTCTCGCCGACGAGCGCATGGACCTCGCCGGCACGAAGTTCAAACGAGACATCTCGGAGCGCGCGCACGCCTTCGTAGGATTTGCTGATCCTGTCGGCGCGAACGAGTGATGTATCGAAGCTCATGAGTGGAAGTCCCGGCCGCGTGCGCTACCTGCGTTTCAGGGTGAAGTTGCCTTACCTCAACAGCGCCGACGCCGACCAAAGGATCGGCGCCTCGCCATGCAGGTCGCCGGTATTGCGGGCTCGGGTCAGATAGTAAT
>Ga0134125_10003164_pt1 | contig 19182 bp, 15 predicted proteins | sample KB31751_FD_96464 | JGI IMG/M metagenome (GOLD analysis project Ga0134125, IMG submission 96464) | Terrestrial soil microbial communities with excess Nitrogen fertilizer from Kellogg Biological Station, Michigan, USA - KB3-175-1 | ecosystem: Environmental > Terrestrial > Soil > Unclassified ... | reverse complement strand
TTGGCGTGGGGGTGCGAAACCGCGGACCTGCCTGACGCCCGCATAGAAGCTGCTGGTCGATTCCGGCGCCTGGAAGGGCGACAGATCGCGCACGATGTTGCGCCCAAGTGCCGTCTTCCAGTCGCCGTCAGTCAGATACAGCGCCTCGGGCTTCAGCGGCTTATAGGGCGGCGCCTTGATCGCCTGTTTGTCATCCTTCTGGTGGCGGAACTGCTCGCGGGTCTCGTAATAGTCGGTGACCAGCTCCAGCCGCGCCGTCTTGGCCTCTTCCACCTGATGGCCCAGCAGCACCAGCGCCCGCGGCAGATAGTCGAACAGCGTGTCCAGCCGCTCATAGAACAGCGGCAACCAATGCTCCATGCCGGCGGTCTTGCGGCCGGCGCTGACGCTTTCATAGAGCGGGTCATCGCCCGCCGCGCCGAAGGCCGCGACATAGCCGGCGCGAAAGCGGCTGATGGCCTCGGCATTCAGCGGCGCCTCGCTGGCAGGGAGCAGCGTGATCTTCTCCACCGCCGCCTTGTCGGAAAGCTGGGTCTCCGCATCGAAGCGGCGGATGGCATCAAGCGTCGAGCCGAAGAAGTCCAGCCGCAGCGGCTGCTCCTGTCCCGGCGGCCACAGATCCACGATGCCGCCCCGCAAGGCGAAGTCGCCGGGCTCGCGCACCGTGCCGGCGCGCACATAGCCATTGCCGGCCAGGAAAGCGACCAGCGCCTCGCGGTCCACCTCCGCGCCATTCTTTGCCGAGAAAGATGCCGCGGCGATCGCCGACTTGGGCGGCACCCGCTGCAGCAGGGCATTGATGGTGGTGACGATGACGGCCGGCGCACCGGCATCACGCGCCAGCGCCGCCAGAGTCGCGAGCCGCCGGCTTTCGATGTCCGGCTTGGGCGAAACGCGGTCATACGGCAGACAGTCCCAGGCCGGAAAGGACAGCACCGTCAGGCCGGGCGCGAAGAAAGTGATGGCGCGCTCGGCAGCATCGGCCTGCACATCATCGGGCGCCACGAACAGCACCGGCCCCTTGCGGCGGCGCGCGGCTTCGGCCGCTACATAAGCGTCGTAGCCCTGCGGCGCGCCGGTAACGGTGAGCCGGCCTTCCTGCCTGGCGATGTAATCAAGGCGATCCACTTCAGCTCTTCCAGCGTGGTGCGGCCTGGGCGCACAAGGCTTTCAGTCCGGCAAAGACCGGATTGTCGTACGTGTCGGGCACAGGCTGGGCACCGCGCAGCCAGGCATAGACCTCCTGGTCCGGGGCGGTGAGCAGCGCCTCGAACTGGTCGAGGCCGGTCTCATCCAGCTCCGCCAGATGCAAGTCGGCATAGGCGCCGAAGATCAAATCCACCTCCTTGAAGCCACGCCGCTGGGCCCGAAACAAAAGCCGTTTGCGGCGGTTCTCCGAAGAGCCACCCTGTTCCACGTCCGTCATGAGCCGGGATATAGCCCCGGGACCCGGCCTGAACAACTGCCGAATTGCGGTTATTTGTGCGCTTCTATCGCCGGCGGATATTGCGAAGGGTCCATGCCCGTATCGTTCCTGCGCCAGGTGAAGAAGAACAGCAGGGTGCCATCTTTCGCGCGGGAAAAGCCATAGGCCGGGTCGGTGGAAACGATCAGCTTTCCCGTCTTGGAGTCATAAACGGTGGCGGCGAACTTGGCGATGCCCTTGAGCTCACTGTCCCGGTAAATGGACAAAGGCGGAAGCACGGTGCCGGTATAGGGCATCGGCAAGGCCGGAATGCCGAACAGGGTTTGTCGCTCATCTGTCGACAGATCGCCCGCGCGCGGCAGAATAATGGCGTCGGCTTTGGCCCGGTCCGAGACCAGCCGCACGCCATGGCGCAGCAGCGCATCCTGAATGGCGGCCCCGCCATAGGCCGAATCCTGGGCGGCGAAGCCGGACATGTCCAGATATGCGGTGATGTTGGTGGGCCCCTGCGCGGCTAGCGCCTCGGCGGCACGGTCCGCGGCTGTCGAGATCAGCAACAACTCCTGGGAACTGCGAGTGGGGCTGGTTGTGCGCACGCTGGTGCAGCCGGCCACCAGTAAGGTGGCGGCAATGATGACAATGGTTCGGATGCGCCCTCTCCTCTCGCAATAACACTAGGAGAGCAAATGATTTTCACTCCCGAGCGTTCCCGCGCCGGATTGTCCCAAAAAAGCAATGCAGAACGGGAACCCGCGGTTATTCTCTGCGCCGATGCGCCCCGCGATTCTCTTTCCTCTTTTCGCCGAAATCCGCGCCCTGGCCGGGGTGGGGCCCAAGCTGGAAAAGCTGATCGCCAAGGTGGCGGGGTGGCGGCTTGTGGACTTGATCTTCGACCTGCCATCCGGCGTGGTGGATCGCAGCTATCGACCCAAGCTGGCCGCCGCAGAAGCCGGCCGTATCGCCACGGTCGAAGTGACAGTGCTTGAGCACAAGCCCAACCGGGTAAAGGCTCAGCCTTACAAGGTGCTGGTGTCGGACGAGACCTCGCTGCTGGAACTGGTCTTCTTCCGCGCCCATGCCGATTACCTGTCCGGCCTGCTGCCGGTCGGAACGCGGCGCGTGCTGTCGGGGAAGATCGAGCGCTTCAAGGACCGGCTGCAAATGGCCCATCCCGATTATGTGGTGGCGCCGGATGAAGCGGCGCGCTTTCCGCTGCACGAACCGGTCTATGGCCTGACGGAAGGCCTGACGCCGCGGCCGATGGCCAAGGCGGTGCGGGGCGCACTCGACAAGGTACCAGCCATGCCGGAATGGCAGGACGCGGCTTTCCTGAAGCAGCGCGGCTGGACAGGATTCAATGCCGCGCTCGAGACCGCGCACAATCCGGTGCATGACAGCGACCTCGAGCCGACCACTCTGGCGCGCCAGCGCCTGGCTTATGACGAACTCTTGGCCAACCAGCTGGCGCTGCGTCTGATCCGCGCCCATATGCGCGAGACCAGGGGCCGGCCCATTGCCGGCACCGGCCAGCTCAAGGCCAAGGCCATCGCCGCCCTGCCCTTTGTCCTGACCGATCCGCAGCTTCAGGCCCTGGCGGAAATCGAACAGGACATGGCCTCCGACAAGCGCATGTTGCGGCTGCTGCAGGGCGATGTCGGGTCGGGCAAGACCATCGTAGCGCTGCTGGCCATGCTCAAGGCGGTGGAAGCGGGCATGCAGGCCGCGCTGATGGCGCCCACCGAGCTTCTGGTGCGCCAGCATCTGGCATCCCTCGAACCTTATGCGGCTGCGGCAGGCGTACGCCTTGCCTGTCTGACGGGGCGGGAAAAGGGCGCGGGCCGCGCCGAGACCCTGGCGCGGCTGGCAGAGGGCGAGATCGATATCCTGGTCGGCACCCACGCTTTATTTTCCGAAGATGTGACCTTCAAGGACCTGGGGCTTGCCGTGGTGGACGAGCAGCACCGCTTCGGCGTGCATCAGCGCATGCAGCTTCAGAGCAAAGGCCGGCCCGCTGACGTGCTGGTGATGACGGCAACGCCCATCCCCCGCACCCTGGCCCTGACCGCCTATGGCGACATGGATGTCTCACGCATCACCGGCCGCCCGCCGGGCCGCAAACCGGTAGAGACGCGGGTAATGGGTGCGGGCCGCATGGACGACCTGATCACGCATCTGCGCCTGGCGCTGGATGCGGGCGCCCGCGCTTATTGGGTTTGTCCGCTTGTGGAAGAGTCCGAGAAGATCGACCTCGCCGCCGCCGAGGACCGCGCCGGGATGCTGCAGCAAGCCTTGGGCCTGAAAGTCGGCCTGGTGCATGGAAAGATGAAAGCCGCCGAACGTGATGCGGCCATGGCAGCCTTCAAGGCCGGCGAGACACAGCTCTTGGTGGCGACGACCGTCATCGAGGTCGGCGTGGATGTGCCGGAAGCCACGATCATGGTGGTGGAGCATGCGGAGCGCTTTGGCCTGGCCCAACTGCATCAGCTGCGCGGCCGCGTCGGCCGGGGCGCCGGCAAATCCTCCTGCATTCTCCTTTGGCACGAACCGCTGGGGGAGACGGCAAAGGCGCGCCTGAAGACCATGCGCGAGACCGATGACGGTTTCATCATTGCCGAGGAGGATCTGCGCCTGCGCGGGCCGGGCGAAATGCTGGGACGGCGGCAGAGCGGATTGGAGGAATTCCGCCTCGCCGATCCGGCCGCGCATGCCGATCTGCTCGCCATCGCCCATGACGATGCCAATCTGGTCCTGACGCGCGATCCCGATCTCAAATCCCCGCGCGGGCAAGCCCTGCGCGTCCTGCTTTATCTGTTCGGACGTGATGAAGCGGTGCGCTATCTGCGCACCGGATAGGAGCAGCGGCCCCGGAAGGACAGCCTGGCGGGCGACCACAAAGAAGAAGCCCGCCGAAGCGGGCTTCCTTGATCTGTTAGTTGTTGTGAACGGCGTCGCGTGCCGCTTCGGCCCGGTCGATGGCCGCATTGCGATCGGCCCTGGCCTGGTCCGCCTGTGCCAAGGATGTATCGGCCTCGGCCTGCGAGGCATTGGCCTGAGACTGGGCCGTATTGGCTTCAGCCTTGGCCGCATCGGCCTGCTTCTGCAAGGAATCGGCATCGGCCTGCGCCGCGTTCGCCTGGGCCTGCGAGCTGTCGGCGCTATCCTGGGCGTCCGCGGCCTGTGCTTGTGCATCATCCTTCTGCATCTGGGCCTTGGCCGCATCGGCGCGAGACTGATGGAAATCCGCCTTCGCCTGTTCGCGGGCGATGGGATCCGCCAGCACAGGACTGGCGATCAGTGCCGCGACCGCGGCCATGGTAAGAAGTTTCATTCGGTTCTCCTGTCTGATGAACCTTTCTAAAAACAAGACAGGCCGGGAGAGGTTGCGCGGAACCATCAACCGAAACAAGGCATCAATTGGGCAGCCTGTTACTGCGCCTTGCCGGTCAGCCGGTAGGCCAGCATGCCAATCCATTCATGCACGGCATAATCGGCAAGTCCCAGATTGTCCGCCACGAACAGCCAGTCGCCTTTGGAGTGCGGCGACGTGAAGTAATCGGTCGGCCAGGCCACCATCGGCCAGCCCTGCTTCCTGGCGATCGCCATGGCCCGCGGCATATGGATGGCTGATGTCGCCAGCAGCCATACCTGGCCGTGCTTCGGCTTCACGATCTCTTTGGTGAAAAGGATATTCTCGTAGGTGTTGCGCGAACGCGCCTCCAAAGTCAGGCGCCTGGGATCCAGTCCCATCTCCTCCAGCACATACCGCGCCGTCTCGGCTTCCGAGAACCGCGCGCCGCGCAAGGCGCCCGAACCGCCGCTGAATACGACACGCGCGTCGGGATAGTGGCGCGCAGCGGCGTAACCTTCCACCAGCCGATAGGCGCCGATATTGGTCTGCGGCGCATGACGAATCCTGAGCAGGCCCGTATCGAATCCCGAACCCAGCATCAGCACGCCATCCACATGCGCCGGCCATGGCGGCCGCGGATACTGGTCCTCGAGCGACCGGACAGCCATTACAGGTAATGGCGAGACGCCGGCGGCCAGCAGGATCAGGAGCGCCAGGATGCCCAGAAACCAGGCTGGCCGGCGCCAGCGCAGCACCAGGCACAGCGCCGTCGCCAGGATCAGGAGCGCCAGCAGATGACTGGGTGCCGCCAGGTGCCAGAAGAGTTTGGAGAGAATGAAGAACATGCCGCATACCGGCATAAAAAAACGCGACAGGCAATCGCGCACAGCTGGCGCGAAGCGGGCAGAGTGCCGCGCCTGACAGCGATCAAATCACCAAAGCGACGGCGTCAGGATACGCGCGTCGTCGAGGGCGCAAGCTCTCCAGTCAAACTCCGGCAGCGGCGCGCGGGCGGCGGCGAAGATGTCGTCCAGCTCATGGCGGCTGGTCGCGCCCACTACCGCCACATCCACTTCAGGCCGCGACAAGACCAAGCCCAGAGCGGCTGCCAGCGGCGTGCTCCGTGCGGCCGCGATCTGTTGCCGGACGCGGGCAAGGAGCGGCGCGGCATCGCGCAGTGTCTCCGGCACCGTCGCCATGAACAGCAGCCCCTGCAGAAACAGGGAACGGGCATGAACTTCCACACCCAGTTCTTTCAAGCGGCCCAGCGATCCATCTTGCAGCAGACGCTGGTCCAGCAGGCTGAACGGGACCTGCATCACGTCGGGACGGAAACGGTGCGCCAGCGCGGCCGGATCGTCGGCGACATAGGCAGAGATGCCGATGGCGCCGACCGCTCCCCCTTCTTTCAGCGTACGCAGTGCACGCCACAGTTCATCGCCACACGGGCCCAGAAGATCGGCCGCGGCATGGACCAGCAACACATCCACGCGGCCGAGACTTTGAACCGATTGCCGGGCACGGTCAGTCACGGTGGCAACACCGTTCTTCGCGCTGACGGTCTTGCTGACGATACGGAATGCACTTGTGTCGCATTGCGCCAGAACACCCTCGGCCTGGCCGTAATTGGCGGCCGTGTCCAGGACGGCAACGCCCGCCCCGGCGGCGCGCGCCAGCATGGCCCGGACTTCGGCGAGAGGCACCTGGCCTGCCGTGTTGGAGACGCCATAGGCCTGGCCGAACTGCACCGTGCCAAGGCCCAGCCGGCGCACGGAATCGGAAATGGGCCGCGTTGCCGCGCTGGGCATCAGGCCGGCACCCAGCGCGCGCGCACATGGCGGAAGGGCCGCAAACCATCGGAGGGGTCGGCGCGCCATTCCCGGTCAGGCAGCTCCGCCGGCACCGGCTCCTTGAAGCCCTTGCCGTCGGCGCTGAACGCCTGGCGCACGCGGGCGATGACCGGCGCGATCTCATCGGGCAGCCAGCAATGGCCGGTGTGATATTCCTCGCCCGTCCCGTCCAGATCCAGATGCAGCTCGATGGTGCTGGCGTTCCAGTGATGCACCGCCCGCTCGATCACCGCGGGACTGCGCGAATGGTCCGACCAGCCGGTCTTGGCCGCGGTCTCACGCCGGATGGTGGAGATGGCGGAAAGGTTTGACTGCTCGGGCGGCGAGGGATAGGCCGAGACGCAATGCAACACCGTGACGTCGGTCGCACCGGCGGATTCCAAAGTCGCCACCGCCTCCTTGATCTCCGGCATGGTAGCCATGCCGGTGGAGATGATCACCGGCTTGCCGGTCTGGGCACAGGCCTTCAGCAGATCGGTCCAGAGCAATTCGTAGGACGCGATCTTGTAGAAGGCGACGTAAGGCTGCAGCTGCGCCACCGCCTCCAGATAAAAGGGCGTGCAGGAAAAGGCGATGTTCTTGTCCCGGCAGCGGCGGGCGATCGGCTCCAGATGCTCCAGCGGCAGTTCCCAAGCGACGCGCTTCCGGTGCTGCGGGCTTTTCGCCAGGATTTCAGGCGCGAACAGTTGCGCCACGCGGAAAAGCTGGAATTTCACGGCGTCGAAACCGCAATCGGCGGCGCAATCCACGAAGGCGAGCGAGCGCTTGAGGTCCTGGGCGTGGTTGCTGGAGACTTCGGCGATGAATTGGACCATTCAGGCCTCCACCTGGAACTGGACACGGGCCACGGCACTCTGCGCCGCCGCCACCGCCTCTTCGCGCGTAGGCGCGCAGGAGATGACATAGCCGACCCTTGAGGGATGATTTTCCGCCGCGGCGATGGTTTCACCGGGCCGCGCCCAGATATCCACCTTGCGGATATGCGGCAGGTTTTGCGCCGCCCTGATACCATCGATCTGCCGGATGGTGCCGGCCGCGGGAAAGAAATAGCGCTGTGAGGTGGCGAGGCTGCACGTGGGAATGAACCGCGCCGGGTCGACCGCATTGCCCACCGCCATATCGACCAGAATGTCGACGATATCCACGCCGGTGGACCATGGCACCTTGTCGTAGCAGAAATTACCGCCTGACAGCCGCGCCGCGATCTCGATCACGTAAGGCTTGCCGTCCGCGCCGAAGATCATGTCGCCCTTGGCCGGACCCCAATCGATCCCCAGCGCGCGCGCGGCTCTCTCGAACTCGGCTTCCACCAGCATTTTCTGGACATTGTTCAGGACGGTGGGAATATCGCCGCCATCCTCGACCATGAAGGGCACGGCATCATCGAGACGGGTGTAGTTGCGATCGGCAAAACCGGTGCAATAGAAGCGCCCGTCGTGGAACAGCCCCTCGGTGCTGATCTGGAGGCCGGGAATGAATTTTTCCGCGATGACCTCGCCGCCATAGGCAAAGCCCTTGGTGTAGGCAAAGGCGGCGCCAATATCCATGCCGGCCGTCAGGCGTTGCACGCCGCGGGCCCCCGAATTGTCCACCGGCTTGATGACAACCGGAAAGCCGACCTTGGCGATGAAGGCCTGCAGATCATCCAGGCGGGATATACGGGCAAAGGCCGGCGCATTCACGCCCCCTTCCCGCAGCTTTTCCTTCATGTGCAGCTTATGGACACAGAGATCGGCCACGCCTTGCGGAATGTGACGTGCACCGGCAGCGTCGGCCGCGGCCGAGACCATGTGCGGAATGTCGCTGGCGATGGTCATCATCCCATCGATCCTGCCTGGGTAGCCGGCAACGAACTTCAAAATGGCGTCGCGGTCGCGGGTGCTGACGGCATGGAATTCGTCGGCCAGGCCAGCGCCTTCCGCCTTTGGGTTCATATCCAGCACCAGGGTGCGAATGCCCTTGGCCTTGGCCGCGGCGATGGCGGCCACCTGTTCCTTGCCGGCACCTAGGATCAACAGGGTCTTCATGACATCAACATCCCGCCATTGATGTTGAGGGTCTGGCCGGTGACATAGGCAGCGCCATCGGACACCAGATAGACCACACCGGCCGCGATCTCTTCCGGCTCGGCGATACGGCCCACCGGAATCTGTGCGGCTTTCTGTTTGCCGGATTTCGACTTCAGTTCCTTGCGGATCATGTCAGTGGCGACCAGGCCCGGCGCCAGGGCATTGGCGGTGATGCCCAGCGGCGAATAAAGCCGCGCCAGGGAATGGGTGAGATTGATCAACCCCGCTTTGGCCGCGGCATAGTGGACCTGGCGCATGCCGCCCCACTGCCCGCCAATGGAAGTGATGTTGACGATGCGGCCCCATTTGCGCTTGGCCATGGCCGGCAGCGTTTCCTGCGCGAGGATGAAGGCGCCGCGCAGGTTGACCGCCAGCATACGGTCCCAGTCGGCATCGGTCAGGTTCTCGAACGGCTTTTCCTGCACCAGGGCAGCGTTGTTCACCAGAATGTCGATCTCGGCGCGGAAATGCTTTCGCGTTTCGGCCAGGGCGCGGCGAATGGAGGCGCGGCTGGCGATATCGATCCTGACGGTGCGCGCGTTGGGATGACGGATCGCCTCGGCGCCTGCACGATTGGCATTGTAGCCGCACGCGACACGATAACCGGCTTCCAGCAACGCGACCGCTATAGCCTTGCCGATGCCGCTGCCCGCGCCCGTTACCAAAGCCAATTTGGGTGCCGCGGCCATGTCAGAAGGACGATTGATTCGACATGGCGTCCAGGGTCTGCCCACCCAGAAGCATGGGCAGCAGATCTTCCTGCGGATCCACATGGCAATGCAGCAGCACCGGGCCTGGCCGATTGACAGCCTGCGCGATCTTCTCGCGCAGGCCCTTGACCGTATCGATGGTGACAGACGTGATGCCATAGGCCGCGGCGATGGCGGCGAAATCGGGGTTGTATTTGTCGCCGGTGGAAGGATGGGATTGCCAATTCTGGCGCTGGAATTGCGCCACAATGGACAGCGCGTGGTTGTCCAGCACCACCAGCTTGATATCCAGGCCGCGCTCCACCACGGTGGCGAGCTCCTGGATATTCATCTGCAGGCTGCCGTCACCAACAAAGCAGATCACGGTGGCACCCGGATTGGCGATCTTGGCACCGATCGCCGCCGGCAGGTCGTAGCCCATGGTGCCATGGCCCGATGAGGTCAGCAGGGCGCGCGCTGGGGCATCGAATCGGAAGTGCCGCGGCACCCAGCATTGATGCTGGCCGACGCCGGTGGTCACGATCACCGGCTTGGCGGTGATCGCGGCATCCACCGCTTCGATCACGGCCTGCGGCTTGGGTAATTTGCCGGGCTTGCCGGGCATCAGCCGATGCTCCGATTTCCAGGCCGCAATCTGCTTCAGCCAGGCCGCGTGATCACCGACCGTGTGCCTGGAAAGGGCACGATCCAGCGCCGCCAGCGCCGCCTTGGCATCGGCATGGATGGAAAGATCCAGCGGCACGCGGCTGTGATCCAGTTCATGGACGTCCAGATCGATGCGCGCCACCCGGCCATTCGCCACCGTCTTGGCGGGCAGGCTGCCGGTCTGGCGCAGATGAAACGTGGTGCCGACTCCGATCAGAAGATCAGCGCGGTGCATGGCGAGATTGGCATACTGGCTGCCGGCATAGCCGCACATCCCCAGGGACAGCGGCGCTTCCGACGGATAGGCGCCCATGCCGGGCATGCTCATGGTGACGGGGATACGATACTTGTCCGCCAGCGCACGCAATTCCTTGAGCGCGCCGGAGGCGATCACGCCGCCGCCCGCCAGGATCACCGGCCGCTCGGCTTCACCAATCCATTGCGCCAGGGTCTCGATCTTGTCGGCGGGCACGAACGGCACCACGCTGGTGCGCTTGGCGATGGGCGCCGGATGGCTAGAGGCGCCGCGCTGGACATTCATCGGGAGGTCCACAACCACCGGTCCCTGGCGGCCTTCGCGCGCCAGGAAGAAGGCCTCTTCCAGCACATTGGGAAGCTCGGCCGGATCCTTCACAAGGAACGCGGCCTTGGTGATCGGCTTCATCAGCGCCACCGTGTCCACTTCCTGAAAGCCGCGCTGCTTGATCGGCAGATCGCCGCGCATGTCGCCGGTCCCGACCTGGCCGGTGATCACCACCAGCGGGATATTGTCGTAATAGGCATCGGCCACCGGGGTGACGGCATTGGTGACACCAGGACCGGATGTGACCATGAACACCGCCGTCTGGCCGGTCAGCCTCGCATAGGCCAGCGCGGCATAACCGGCGCCCTGTTCGGTGCGGGGGCAGACGATCTCGATCGCGGACCGCTTCTCGATGCGATCGAGAATGGGCGCGATCGTGCCGCCGGGAAAAATGAACACATGCTTGACCTGATGGCGCAGGAAGGCGTCCAGCACCAGGTCGGCGCCCTCGCGCGGCTGGGCAGCGGCTTGATGATCGGTATCAACTAGCGACATAGGGCAACCATTTTCTGGCCGCTGTCACAGTCTTCGCTGAGGCGACCGCCGGATTTGGAGGAGAGGATTTTCACGGAAGAGAAATGACGCTCCAGGATGGCGCGCAGTTCGGCCACCGAATATTCCTTCACATGCCAGGGGATGACGGGAATGTCGCCATGGCTGTTCTGGGGCGTGGAGCAGATAAAGCTGCCGCCGGGCGCGATCACTCGACGCACTTCGCTGATGAACTGATCCACCCGGTCGACCGGCAGATGCTCGATCAGTTCCATGGCGGTGGCGCCGGTGACCGAAGCATCCGGCAACGACATGGCGAAGCAGTCAGCCACATCATAGGAGATGTTGGCCACCTCGTTCGCGTGCTGATTGGCGGCAATGAGGGGCTGATTGATATCCACGCCCAGCACCCTGCCCACCCGCTCGGCCAGAATGCGGCAGCCATAGCCGTCCCCACAGGCGATATCCAGCACACGGTCCATGCTGCCGAACTGACCACGCGCGAACTCATAGCTTTCGAACAAGGGATTGGAGACCTGGCTGGCGGCGGCGGCATCCACATGCATGCGGTCGTCGGCAAAGATTTCCCGCGCCGCCTTGCGCACCTCCAGCAGGAAGTCGCGGTCATATTGCGGCAGGTTTTCGTAAACCCGCGCCCCGAAACGGTCACGATGCGTTTCGATAAACGCAGCGTAACGGGCAAAATGAATATCGCGGTCCTTGGACAGCGCGACGATGGCGGCGCCGACATCATCCAGCAGGGCGCGGCGATAAACCTTGCCCGCGAAATAGGGCGTGAAGGCATCCGGCAGAGAGACAAAACTGGCACCGGTTTCTTCCAGGAAAGCCAGCATCTCGCCCAGCAGCTTCACATCGATGAAGCAATGCTGGCCCATCACATGGACGACGGTACTCGCGCCTTGCCCATCCAGCGCGCCGACACAGCGCTCCAGCACATTTTCGCGGCTGCCAAAGTGACAGTGCGCGCCATGGGCCGCGGCAATCTCGCGGAAAATTTCGTTGCCCGGGTCATCCGGCACCGCCACGACGACTCCGGCGACCTGCGGCATGACCTTGAGCCGATCAATCACCTCCGCCACGGCAAGCTTGCCGTTCACGGTGGCGAGCGAGAAATCCTTCGCCCCGCCCCAGCCCCGATGATGCGCCTGAACCAGGCCTATGACCCTGCCCGCTTTCATGCGCCCGCCTTCCGGCCCAGCACCAGGAATTCCCGCCCGATGCCCTGCGACGCCCAGGTCGCGGCGAAGCGGCGCATCAGCGCGGGGTCATGGGCGAACAGCGCACTTTCGAACGCCTTGCGTTCCCTGTGACAGGCCCGGCCGACCTCGTCATTGCCGACATAGTTGCGGCCCGCGATCAGGAATTGTTCCAACGGATAGCTGGTTTCCACATGCAGCACCTCGAAGCCGCGCGCCTTGACGAAATTCGCGCCCGAGGCGAGATCGAAATAGTTCAGATGATGCCGGGGATTGATCCACCAGGGGCGAAAGCCCAGTTCCTTCCACAAGGTCATCTGCAGCGGGTTGAAATCATTGGGCGAGATCAGCAGCAACAGCCCGCCGGGCGCGAGCATGCCGCGCGCTTCATTGATCAGCGCAATCGGATCCTTCACATGCTCCAGCACCATGCTGAGCGAAATGGCGTCGAACAGACCATGCGCTCGCGCCGCGGACGCCGAGAAGAAGCCATTGACCACCGCCAGGCCACGCGACGCCGTGTAACGGGCGGCCACGGGCGATGGCTCAAAGCCCAGCACCTCCCAGCCCCGCGCTGCGCCCGCTTCCAGGAAGAAGCCGGGCCCCGAGCCGATGTCCAGAATGCGCCTCCCGCGCGCATGGCCTTCCAGCAGTTCGTAATAATGGCGATAGCGCAGCATCCACCAATCGCGGTCTTCCTCCATCCGGCTGAAATAGTCGGCGCGCTCGCTTTGATAGAATTCCTTTTCGTAGAAGCTCTTCAGCTCTTCGCTTGTGAACAGCGGATCGATGTGACGAAAGCCGCAGGTCCGGCATGCGATCACATCGCGGTCCTCCGCGGTGGCGATCACGGGGCCATGATGGTGTGCGGCCTCCATCAGGCGTTCGGCGATGTTCATCTGGGTACTGCCCCTGCACCTTCAGGGGCGGGAGCATCGCCCACCCCTATCCGAAGGCCATTTTTGAATGTTTTCGTTCACGAGTGATTAACGTTAAGCGGCTTTGATAAAGCAGGATTTTTCGAAGCGGACCGCCATGGCCCAGGCCCTGCCCCAGCCGACATTGGACACCCTTGCCGGGGTGGATGCCCGCCTTCAGGCCATCGACAAGCTGGAAGCCCTGGTTGGAGAGGTCGCGCGGGAAAAGGCCCGCCACCGCTCCAATGTGGCGCTCAAGCGGGCCGTCCGCACCTGGCGCAAGGGCGACATCGTCAAGGCCGGGCAATGGGCGCTGAAGGCGACCGAAGCCGACCCCGAAAATTCCAAGGCCTTCCATGTCCTGGCCATGGCGCTGGAGCGGATGGGCCATCTGCACAAGGCGCTGGTAACCTATGAGCGCGCCTTCGAGCTGGACCCCAAAGACCCCGAGCTGCTGATCAATCTGGGCCTGACCGCCTGGAATCTGAAGCTGACCGACGGCGCGGCCAAGATGTTTCAGCTTTACATCGCGGCCTGCCCGGATTCCCCGCTGGGCTACAACAATCTCGGCAGCGTGCAGAGCGACATGGGCATGCCCGATGTTGCGATCGAGACGCTGAGGGCGGCGCTGTTCCGCATGCCGGACCAGGCCATCCTGTGGAACTCCCTGGCCACGGTGCTGGCGGAAAACAGCCGCGCCGATGAAAGCCTTGTCTTCTACGAGGAAGCGGCGCGGCTGGAACCGCGTTTCGCCCGCGCTTATCACAATCTGGGCTATGCCTATCAGCACCTCAGCCAGTACGACAAGGCGCTGACGGTCTATGACAAGGCGCTGGAGCTGGTCATCGATCCGGCGGAAAAGATCGAGACCACTCATTCGCGCAGCATCTGCCTGATCGGCGCGGGCAAGATCGAGGAAGGCTTCCGCGAATACGAAATTCGCAACCACGAACGCTTCCGCTGCTATTTCCACCACATCATCGACGCGCCGCGCTGGCATGGCGAAGACGTGCGCGGCAAGAAGCTGCTGCTGGTGGGCGAACAGGGCTTGGGCGATGAGATCATGTTCGCCAACATCCTGCCCGATGCGCAGGAAGCGGTCGGTGAAACCGGCAAGCTGCAGATCTGCGTCGATCCGCGCATGATCCCCCTTTACCAGCGCTCCTTTCCCAGGGCCGAGGTGGGCACCTATGACGATCGCACCCTGATCGACATGGACGGCAACAAGGCGCTCAGGCTGGTGCCCTTTGCAGCCAAGGACAACAAGCCGGACTGCTGGGCGCCCATGGGCAGCGCGCTGCAATATTACCGCAAGTCCCTGGCCGATTTTCCCAAGAAAGCCTTCCTGGTGCCCGACCCGGCACGGGTCGCGGAATACAAGCGCCAGATGGCGGCCCTGCCCGGCAAGAAGGTCGGCATCTGCTGGCGTTCGATGATGCTGGCGGCCAAGCGGGCCAAATATTTTTCGCCGATCGACGCCTGGGGCGGGATCCTGCAGACACCCGGCATCACTTTCGTCAATCTGCAATATGGCGACTGCGCCGCCGAGCTGGCCCGCGCGCAAGAGAAGTTCGGCATCACCGTCCACCAGGTCGAAGGCCTGGACCTGCGAGATGATATCGACGGCACCGCGGCGCTGTGCCAGGCGCTCGATCTGGTGCTGTCGGCTCCCACGGCCGCCGCGCACACGGCCTGCAGCGTGGGCGCAGAGGTCTGGTTCCTGTCCGCCGGCCTGGGCTGGCCGCAGATGGGCACGGCCGAATATCCCTGGTACCCCAATAGCCGTGTCTTCTGGCCAACCAAGCTGGGCGATTGGCCAGACGTCATGCCCCGCTATGCCGCCGCTTTGGCGGACTTCGCCACTCGCTAACCAGCCTTGCGCGCCCCGCTTCACGCCTTCGCCCTGTTCCACCTGAACCTGGCCTTTTCCTCCATCGAGGAAGAGCAGCGTGCCACGGTGGTGCGCGACTGCTACCGGCCCCTGCTGGCGCTGGCGCGGCAGCATCCGATCGGCATCGAAGCCACGGCCTATACGCTGGAGGCAATCGGCAAATGCGATCCCGGCTGGCTGGACGAACTGGCGACGCTGATCCGCGACGGCCGCGTGGAATTTATCGGCTCCGGTCATGCCCAGGCCATCGGGCCGCTTCTGCCGGCGGAGGCGGTGGCCGCCAACCTGCGGCTGGGCAATCAGGCCTATCGCGATATGCTGGGCGTTTCCCCGAAACTGGCGCTGGTGAATGAGCAGGCCTATGCCGGCGGCCTGGTGGCGCAGTACCTGGATGCAGGTTACGAAGCCCTGCTGGCGGACTGGGACAATGTCGCCAACTTCCATGATTGGCCGCCGGAATACCGCTACGGGCCGCAGCGGGCACTGGGCAGCGACGGGCGCGACATTGGCCTGATCTGGACCAACACGGTCGCCTTCCAGAAGCTGCAGCGGCTGGCCCATGACGACATCACGCTGGACGACTATCTGTCCTTTGTGGCCGGGCAGCGCGGCGAGAGCGATCGCACGCTTTGCCTCTACGCCAGCGATGCGGAGATCTTCGGCTTCCGGCCCGGACGCTATCGCACCGAGGAAGCCAACCAGGGCGGCCGGGAATGGCAGCGCCTGGCCGAAGCGCTGGCGGGCGTTGCGGCCTTGGAAGGCGTCAAGCTGGTGCGGCCGTCGGAGACACTGAAGGTCAAGACCGCAGCCGCCCACCAAATGCTGCGGCTGGAGAGCGCCGCCTATCCGGTGCCGGTCAAGAAACAGCGCAAATACAATCTCACGCGCTGGGCGGTGACGGGGCGTGACGATATCGGCGTCAATGCCGCCTGCCAGCGCATCTATGCTGCATTGAAAGCTAGGAACGGTAGCGATTCGGACTGGCGCGAGCTTTGCCGGCTCTGGGCCAGCGATTTCCGCACCCACATCACCGAGGGACGCTGGCAGCGTTTCTGCCGCGATCTTGCAGCGATGGAAGCGCGGCTCAAGACCTCGCAGCCGCCCGCGTCAGTCGCCATCGCCGGCGAACCCATCAGCGACCGCACAATCATCATCGAAACGCCCACCGTCCGGGCCGAACTGGACCGGCGCCGCGGCCTGGCCATCCGCCATGCCGCCTTTGCGCCAGACTTCACGCCCCTGATCGGCGGTATTGCCCATGGCCATTTCGACGACATTGCACTGCAGGCCGATTGGTATACCGGCGACTGTGTCTTTGAGGCGCCCGGCGAGCCCAAGGTCACCGATCTGGAATGGGCCATTACCCGCATGGAACGTACCGCAGATGGCACGGTGCACGTGCTGGGCGAGATCCCGACGCCGCTGGGACCGATCCGCAAGTTGATGACTTTCCATGCCGGCAGTCCCCAGATTGATTTCGATCTGGAGTTCGACTGGCAGCATTGGGGCCGCGGCTCGCTGCGGCTGGCCCATGTCACGCTTCTGGGGGAAGCCTTTGACGATAACAGCCTCTCCTTCGCTGCCCACAATGGCGGCAGAACGCCCGACCGCTTCGCGCTCCAGGATCAAACGGTGGAGCATGGCGCGCCGGTCTCGTTCCTGGTCTCGGCCTCCTGCTGCCTTGGCATGACCGAAGGCTGGCTCGAGCTGGCGGATGCGCGCCATCGCGTCGAGATTCTGGTGGACCGCCAAACCGCGCCGCTGATCGGCCTGATCAATCATCGCCGCAGCAGCGGCAAGCTGTTCTGCCAGGCGATGCTGTCGGCGCTGGAACTGGACGACACGCGCAAGCCCGCGCCTTATCGCGAAGGCCCGCGCCGCTTCCGTTTTTCGATTCTGGCCAGCGCCGTTTAAGCGGCTGCGCGCTCCAGCGCCGCCACAACCCGTGCCGCATCGGCCCGCGCCATGGCCGGAAACATCGGCAAGGTCAGAATCTGCCGGCTGACGGCTTCGGCAAACGGGGCAAGACCGGGCTTGTAGCCCCGCTTGCGATAATGGGAATGCAGATAGACCGGCGCATAATGGACGTTGGCGCCGATGCCTTCGGCGCGCAGCCTGGCAAACACACGATCCCGATCGATGTGGTCTGCCAGCCGCACCACATAAAGATGATGGGCATTGGTGCGGTTCGCATGGGTCTTGAGCGGCAGCACTTCCGCCACGCCCGCCAGCGCCTCGTCATACCAGCCGGCGATCTTCTGGCGCGCCGCCACCCAGGCCGGCAGCCGCTTGAGCTGGGCCAGGCCCAGCGCGCACTGCACATCCGGCAGACGATAGTTGAAACCCAATTCGGCCATGTCATAGGCATGGGCGCCTTTGGCTTCCCGGGTACGATGGTCGCTGTCGATGCCATGGTTGCGGAAGCGCCGCATATGCATGGCGCGGGCCGCGTCATCGGTCAGCGCCATGCCGCCTTCGCAGGTGGTGAGGTGCTTCACGGGATGGAAGGAGAAACAGGAGATGTCGCCCAAGGTACCGGTTTGGCGGCCCTTATAGGTCGCACCCGGTGCATGGCAGGCATCGGCGATCAGGGCGATGCCGCGGCCCTTGGCCAATTCGCGTAGCGCATCATAGTCGGCAGGCTGGCCGGCATAGTCCACCGCGACGATGGCGCGGGTTTTGGGTGTGATCCTCGCCGCCACCGAAGCCGGATCGATCAGCAAGGTGTCGGGCTCGACGTCGGCAAAGACCGGCACACCGCCCTCATACAAGGCGGCATTGGCGCTGGCGGCAAAGGTAATGGCCGGCACGATCACTTCGTCGCCCGGCCTGACGCCGATAGCGCGCATGGCGCAATGCAGTGCCGCGGTACCGCTGTTCACGGCAACACCCTCGCTGGCGCCGCAATGCACCGCAAAAGCCTGTTCGAATTCGCCAATACGGGGACCGGTGGTCAACCAGCCGGAACAGAGCGCCTCCACCACGGCCTTGATGTCGGCATCGGCAATCTCCTGCTTGCCGTAGGGCAGAAACGGCGCGTCCAGGGCGGCGGCACCTTCGCGGTCAGGCATGGGCCATGGCCAGCAACGCCTGCAGGCCGCGCGCATCCAGTTTTTCAGGATTGGAATCGCTGGAATAGCTGAAGCCATCCGTCACCGGCTTGCCGCCGCGATGCAGATACGCGTCGCGCGCGGCATGGGCAAAGCTCTGCAGGATCACATAGCGGTCGTCCAGCTCGACGGTGCAATGGGCATCGTCCGCCGGGATCATGGTCTCGTGCAGCTTCTCGCCGGGCCGGATGCCGACCACATGCTGTTTGTGGGTGGGGCTGACCAGGGTGGCAAGCTGGGGAATGGTGCTGGACGGGATCTTGGGCACGTAGATCTCGCCGCCCTTCATCATCTCCATGCTGGAGAGGACGAAATTCACCCCTTGCGTCAACGTGATCCAGAAGCGGGTCATGCGCTCGTCGGTAATGGGCAGGCTCTCGGCGCCGTCCGCGATCAGCTTCTCGAAGAAAGGCACCACACTGCCGCGGGAGCCGAAGACGTTGCCGTAGCGCACCACCGAGAAGCGGGTGCCATCGGCGCCGGCCAGATTGTTGGCGGCGACGAAGATCTTGTCGGAGGCGAGCTTGGAGGCGCCATAGAGATTGATCGGATTGGCGGCCTTGTCGGTGGAAAGCGCCACCACACGCTTGACCCCGGCGCGCAAGGCGGCGCTGACCACATTCTCCGCCCCGAAGACGTTGGTGCGGATGCATTCGAAGGGATTGTATTCGGCGGTGGTGACCTGCTTCATGGCGGCGGCATGGACGACAAAGTCCACGCCGTTCAGCGCCAGCTCCAGCCGGTCGCGGTCGCGCACATCGCCGATGAAATAGCGGATGAAGGGATACTGCGCGTGCGGGAATTCCTGCTGCATCTCGAACTGCTTGAGTTCGTCGCGGGAAAAGACGATCAGACGGCGAGGGCGGTAGCGGGCGATCACCGTCTTGATGAAATGCTTGCCGAAGCTGCCGGTGCCGCCCGTG
>Ga0134125_10003163_pt1 | contig 19184 bp, 19 predicted proteins | sample KB31751_FD_96464 | JGI IMG/M metagenome (GOLD analysis project Ga0134125, IMG submission 96464) | Terrestrial soil microbial communities with excess Nitrogen fertilizer from Kellogg Biological Station, Michigan, USA - KB3-175-1 | ecosystem: Environmental > Terrestrial > Soil > Unclassified ... | reverse complement strand
GACAGCCTGGTGCCGATCGGCCGCGGCCAGCGCGAGCTGATCATCGGCGACCGCCAGACCGGCAAGAGCGCGCTCGCCATCGACACCATCCTGAACCAGCGCCAGGTCAACGCGGGCGACGACGACAAGGCCAAGCTGTTCTGCATCTACGTCGCGATCGGCCAGAAGCGCTCGACCGTGGCGCGGGTGGTGCGCACGCTCGAGGAGCGCGGCGCGCTCGACTACACGATCGTGGTCTCGGCCACCGCGTCCGACCCGGCCCCGCTGCAGTACCTGGCCCCGTTCGCCGGCTGCGCGATGGGCGAGTGGTTCCGCGACAACGGCCTGGCCGCCGTCATCATCTACGACGACCTTTCCAAGCAGGCGGTGGCTTATCGGCAGATGTCGCTGCTGCTGCGCCGTCCGCCGGGCCGCGAGGCCTATCCGGGCGACGTCTTCTATCTGCACTCGCGCCTCTTGGAGCGCGCGGCGAAGATGAACGACGACTTCGGCGGCGGCTCGCTGACCGCGCTGCCGATCATCGAAACGCAGGCCAACGACGTGGCGGCCTACATCCCGTCGAACGTGATCTCGATCACCGACGGGCAGATCTTCCTGGAGACCGACCTTTTCTACCAGGGCGTCCGGCCGGCGATGAACGTCGGCATCTCGGTGAGCCGGGTGGGCTCGTCGGCGCAGATCCGCGCCATGCGCGCCGCGACCGGCTCGCTGAAGAGCGACCTCGCCCAGTTCCGCGAGATGGCCGCCTTCGCCAAGTTCGGCTCCGACCTCGACGCGGCGACCCAGAAGCTGCTGGCCCGCGGCGCGCGCCTGACCGAGCTCCTGAAGCAGCCGCAGTACGCGCCGCTGCAGGCCGAGGAGCAGGTCTGCGTGATCTACGCCGGAACGCGCGGCTACCTCGACCCGATCGCGGTGAACGACGTCGCACGCTTCGAGTCCGAGCTTCTGGCCAGGCTGCACAGCCAGCACGCCGACCTGCTGGAGGCGATCCGCACCCAGAAGACGCTGTCGCCGGAGCTGGAAGAGAAGCTGAAAGGCGTGCTCGACACCTTCGCCGCAGCGTTCGCTTAAGGCTGCTGGAGCGCTCAGCCCGCGATGCCCAGCCTCAAGGAAATGCGCAATCGAATCGGAAGCGTGAAAGCCACGCAGAAGATCACGAAAGCGATGCAGATGGTGGCCGCAGCCAAGCTGCGCCGCGCGCAGGACGCCGCCGAGAACGCCCGCCCGTACGCCCAGCGGATGGCCGCGGTGATCGGCAACCTCGCCGCCGGCGTGAACGGCCCCGGCGCGCCGCAGCTGCTGGTCGGCACGGGATCGGACCGCAAGGAACTGGTCGTGGTCGCGACCGCCGATCGCGGCCTCGCCGGCGGCTTCAACTCCTCGATCGTGCGCGCCGCGCGCGAGCACATCGCCAGCTCGATCGCGCAGGGACGCCGGGTCAGCGTGCTGACCATCGGGCGCAAGGCGCGCGACCAGCTGCGCCGGCTGTACGGCGACCGCTTCGTCGCCAACCTGGAGGCAGGGACCAATCCCAGCCTGGAGCGGGCTCAGGAAGTCGCGAGCCAGATCATCGAGCGCTTCGAGGCGGGCGAGGCCGACGTCGTGACGCTGTACTTCAGCCGCTTCCGCTCGGTGGTCAGCCAGGTCCCGACCGCGCGCCAGCTGATCCCGGCCCAGGTGGAGGGCGGCGGCGCGATCGACCTGAAGGGCGCGTCCTACGAGTACGAGCCGGACGAGGAGACCATCCTCGCCACCCTCCTGCCGCGCAACATCACCGTGCAGATCTTCGCCGCAATGCTGGAGAACCAGGCCGGTTTCTTCGCCTCGCAGATGGCCGCGATGGACAACGCCACCCGCAACGCCGGCGACATGATCGCCCGCTTCACCCTGCAATATAACCGCGCACGCCAGGCCCAGGTCACCAAGGAGCTGATCGAGATCATCTCCGGGGCCGAGGCGCTTTAGACGAAAGACGAATAAAGACCATGGCCAGAGCCGCCGCCCAGAAGACCGCGCCCAGCGACACCGAGACCGCCGGCATCCTTTCCGCAGGCGTCGGCAAGGGCCAGATCACCCAGGTCATCGGCGCCGTCGTCGACGTCGAGTTCGACGGCCACCTGCCGGCGATCCTCACAGCGCTGGAGACGGTCAACACCGACCAGAAGACCGGCCAGCCGTTCCGCCTGGTGCTCGAGGTCGCCCAGCACCTCGGCGAGAACACCGTGCGCGCGATCGCCATGGACACCACCGAGGGCCTGACCCGCGGCCAGGACGTGATCGACACCGGCGGCCCGATCACGGTGCCGGTCGGCCCGGCCACGCTGGGGCGGATCATGAACGTCATCGGCGAGCCGGTCGACGAGGCCGGCCCGATCACCACCAACACCCGCGCGCCGATCCACCGCCCGGCGCCGTCTTTCGAGGAGCAGACCACGACGGCCGAGGTGCTGGTCACCGGCATCAAGGTGATCGACCTGCTCTGCCCCTACACGAAGGGCGGCAAGATCGGCCTGTTCGGCGGCGCCGGCGTCGGCAAGACCGTGACGATGCAGGAGCTGATCAACAACATCGCCAAGGCGTACGGCGGCTACTCGGTGCTGGCCGGCGTCGGCGAGCGCACCCGCGAGGGCAACGACCTCTATCACGAGATGATCGAGAGCCAGGTCAACGTCGACCCGAAGACCGGCTCGACCGAGGGCTCGCGCTGCACGCTGGTCTACGGCCAGATGAACGAGCCGCCGGGCGCCCGCGCTCGCGTCGCGCTGACCGGCCTCGCGCAGGCCGAGTACTTCCGCGACCAGGAAGGCAAGGACGTCCTCTTGTTCATCGACAACATCTTCCGCTTCACCCAGGCGGGCTCGGAGATGTCGGCGCTCTTGGGCCGCATCCCCTCGGCGGTGGGCTACCAGCCGACGCTCGCCACCGACATGGGCGCCCTGCAGGAGCGGATCACCTCGACCAACAAGGGCTCGATCACCTCGGTGCAGGCGATCTTCGTGCCCGCCGACGACTTTACCGACCCGGCGCCGGCGACCGCGATGGCTCACCTCGACGCCACCACCGTGCTGAACCGCGACATCGCCGCGCTCGGCATCTTCCCGGCCGTCGACCCGCTGGACTCGACCTCGCGGATCCTCGACCCGCTGGTGGTCGGCGAGGAGCACTACCAGACCGCCCGCCGCGTGCAGGAGATCCTGCAGCAGTACAAGGCGCTGAAGGACATCATCGCCATCCTCGGGATGGACGAGCTCTCGGAAGACGACAAGCTGATCGTGGCGCGTGCGCGCCGCATCACCCAGTTCCTGTCGCAGCCGCTGCACGTCGCCGAGGCGTTCAACAACATGCCCGGCTTGATGGTGCCGCTCGAAGAGACCGTCCGCTCGTTCAAGGCTGTCTGCGACGGCGAATACGACCACCTGCCGGAGAGCGCCTTCCGCCTGGTCGGCGGCATCGAGGACGTGGTCGCCAAGGCCGAGCGGATGGCGGCGGAAGCCTAGGCATGGCCGCGAAGCTGCATTTCTCGCTGGTCTCGCCGGAGCGCGAGCTGTTCACGGGCGCGGTCGACCAGGTCGACGCCCCCGGTTCGGAGGGCGACTTCGGCGTGCTCGCCGGCCACGCGCCGTTCATGACGACGCTGAAGGAGGGCCGGGTGAAGGCCTACGACGGCGACGACACCCTGGTGTTCGAGGTGCGCGGCGGTTTCGCAGATGTGACCCCGGAAGGCCTGACCATCCTCGCCGAGCATGCGGAACCGGTCATTTAGCCGCTTGGCCGACGTGGGCTCCGCTCGTTAGATAGCGCCATTCGACCGACCGCTTGGAAGCACAACTTACGATGCGTCTTACGATCGTCAGCCTGATCGCCCTGGCCGCCGCCGCCAACGCCTACGCCCAGACCGAGCCGGCGCCCGCCGCGCCACCGACGCCGCCGCCGGCGGCCGCGCCCCCAACTGCCCCGACCGGCGAAACGCCCGCGGCTGGGACGGCCGCCGCTGCGGCGCCGGCCGCTGCGCCCGCTGCCGCCCCGACGCCGCCGGCCCCGCCCGCGCCGCCAACCGATCCGGCCGCCATCGCGCTACTCAGCGTGCTGCAGCAGGTCTGCATTCCGGCCGCCAACGGCGGCAACTTCGTGCAGCTCGTGAAGGCCGCCGGCCTGCGCAAGCAGGGCAACGACGGCTGGGCGCTGAAGCAGAAGGACTTCACCCTGCTGGTCGCCAACCCGTCGACCTCGAACCCCGGCCAGTGCGAGGTCAACCTCACCCATCCGGCCGATCTCGAGGCGCCGGGCCGGCCGATCATCATCGCGCTCAACAACTGGGCCGGCATCACCAACGGCTGGACTCTCTACCGTAACGACAAGAGCGTGCAGGACGGGATGCAGTACACCACCCGCTCCTGGCAGCTCGACTGGAACGGCAAGGAGCAGAGCCTGGTCTTCACCACCAGGCGCAAGCCCGACGGCACGCCACTGAAGCCCAACACCGACCAGTCGCAGCTGATCTACGGCGTCCAGAAGACCGGCTGACGGAGCGGCCGCCCGGCGCCTCTCGCCGCTTGGAGCGCGTGGGTGAGACGCCTCAAATCCCGTCGTGGCCGGGCGTAAGTCCCGGCCGCCTAGGAACACGCATTAAGCCATGGCCGCGCGGCTGCGCGGCCACCCCGTCCACGGTGTGCTTGGGTCGCCGGCACTGACGGCCGGCGATGACGGCAGGCAGGCAGGCTCGATCCGAGGGACCTGAACCGTTCTGGTCTAGCTAGGCGCCGCCCTACTCCGCCGCGAGCGGCTCGGCCGCCGAGTCGATCCAGGCGAGGCATTTGGCGGCGACCTGCTCGCAGCCAGGCTCGCCGGGGAGCCAGTGGCTCATGTCGGGCATGACCTCGAACGAAGCGCCGAGGCGGCGGGCGGTCTCTCGGACCGTGGCCGACGGGTGGATGACGTCGCGGCCACCCGCAACGCAGAGGATCGGCGCGCCGATCCGCGCGGCGTCGACCATTGTCGTCATGAACGGATCGAGCCACCAGTTCAGCGTCTCGAAGAGGGCGCGGCCGCTCTCGAGGCGCATGCGCGCGTGCAGTGCATGGCGCGCGGCGCTCGGCAGCCGGTCGACGGCGAACCTGCGGAAGCTGGCGTAGTCGGGCTGGATCGCCTGCGCCCAATAGGGGCCGAGGGCGTAGAGGCTGACGGCCGAGACCGCCTCCTCCATCGTCGAGCCGGCGACGCCCCATGGCGGCGACGGGGCGAGCAGCACGAGAGCGGCGACGCGGACGCGCATCGCCGCCATCAGCGCCACGAGGCCGCCCATCGAGTGGCCGACCAGCACCGGCGGCTGGTCCTGCGCTGCGGCGATGTCGGCGAGCGCGCCGGCGTAGTCGCGCATCGAAAGCCCGCGCACGGCGTCGGGGGGCGCATCGGCGGCATGGCCAGGCAGGTCGGGCGCGATCACGTCGTGCCCGGCCGCGCGGAACGGCTCGGCGAAACGGCGCCACACCCAGCCGCCGCAGAAGGCGCCGTGCGCCATGACGAGCGCGCGGCGAATCACCCGAGATCCCGCTCCATGAAGCCAAGCTCGCCGCGCGCGGCGACCGCCGCGACCCGGTTCAAGCGACGCCCGCCTTCACGCGGCCGACCAGCGGCCGGAAGGCCTCGATCACCTGACGGTAGACGTCGCGCTTGAAGGTGATGACGCTGTCGAGCGCCTCGTCGAGCTCGGCCCAGCGCCAGGCGTCGAACTCGGCGTGCCCGTCCTGGCCGGAAAGGTCCACCTCCGCGTCATCGCCGGTGAAGGCGAACGCGAACCAGACCTGCTTCTGCCCCTTCCAGGCCTTGCCCCCCTTGGAGCCCGCATGCTCCGGCGGAAACTCGTAACCCAGCCACTCCTGGGTGCGGCCGAGCAGGCGCACCGACCTGACGCCGGTCTCTTCGCGAAGCTCGCGCCGCGCCGCTGCGTATTCGTCCTCGCCGGCGTCGATGCCGCCCTGCGGGAACTGCCAGTTCAGCGGCGGCGGCGTGTTGGCGCGGCGGCCGAGCCAGACACGGCCGTCCCGAGCCACGAGCACGATTCCGACATTGGGCCGAAGCTGGGTGAGGTCCATGCCGCTGATCTGGGCCCTGGCGCGGCGCAACGCCAGCGATTGCTGCGTGCGCCCTAGCGCCGCGTCATCAGCGCCGAGGCCGGCACGAGCTGGATGCCGCGGCCGGCCAGTCCCTGCGCCCAGTGCTGCGCCTCCGCCAGCGTGACCGGATAGGCGAAGCCGGAGCCGAGCGCCTGGCCGCTGCGCTGCGCCTGGGTCTCCAGCGCCGTGAGCTGCGCCTCGATCGCCGGGCCGTCGAGCTGGTCGTCGACGATGCGGTCGGCCGAGGCGCGCGGGATTGCGCCACCGACGCGCGCGGCCGAGCCGTCGTCGATGAAGGCGAGGCCGCGCTGGCGCAGGTCGTTCTCGAAAACGCCCATAGCGCCGGGCGAGGCGACGAACTTGGAGCCGAGATAGTTGGTGACGCCGAAGTAGCCGGTGGCGCGCGAGAGCAGCCATTCGAGCCGGCGAGTGATCTCTTGCGGCTGGCCGGCCGCCATCAGAGTGTAGGGGCCGGGATCGTTTTGCGGGTAATCCTTCGGCTCCATCGGCGCCTCGAGCAGCACCTCGTGGCCGGCGGCCCTGGCCATATCGATCCAGCCCTGCAGGCCCTCCGAATAGGGCACGAACGACAAGGTGATCTCCGGCGGCAGCGCGGCGATCGCCTCGCGCGTCTCCTTCGCGTTGAGGCCGAGGCCGCCGATGATCAGCGCCACGCGCGGCTTGCCGGCGGCGGCCGACGGGCGGGCGTAGGCCTGCGCCGGCGTCCGCCCGTCGGCGCCGATGATCGGCAGCGGACCGCCCGGACCCTGCGTGAAGAGGCCGGCGATCGGCGCCTGCGGCAGGCCGACGCCCGCCGCCGCGGACGGCGGGTCCAGCTTGGCGTCGTCGGAGATGGTGATGATCGCCGCGCCGCTCGGATCGCCCGGGTCGTCCTGGGGGGCAGTCGAGAGCGCGACGGTGGCGGCGGAATAGGGCGCCTCGCCGGTCGGCTCGCTCGGCAGCACGTCGCGCCAGCCCGGCGGAGCGGCCATGTCGGCGACGTGGGCGAGCGACACGCGCACCACCGGCGCGCCGGCCTTCGGGTTGCCGGTCAGCGAGACCAGCGCGGCGGCGCAGGCGAGGAAGAAGGCCGCCGCGGTGACCGCACCGACGACTGGATGCGCGAACCGGCCAAGCACCGGCTTGCGGTCTGGGGGCAAGCTCGCGGGCTGGGGGCGCGGGCGAGGCTTGGCGAAGGTGCGACGGGGCTGCGGCACGGCGATTCCAAGCCTCGCCGCAGTTGGTTAATGAAGGCGAAAAATGGGCGCGCGCCTCACCCTTTCAGGTGACCGAGGCTAATGCGCCGCAGGCGCCCCCGGCAGTTGCTACGGCTTGGCGTGCGGCGGCGGGGTCACCGCCGCGACGGGCGTGCGGGCGCCGGCGATCTGGGCCAGCGTCGCGGTCGGCTTGGCCATCTTCGGGACCGCCTGCACCGAGCCGTACTTCAGCACGTCGAGCGCGCGGGTCAGCTGGAAGTCGCCGGTCTTCTCGTCGAAGCCCTGCGGCGGCTCCTCGGCCGGCTCGTGCGGGCCGACCCGGGTCTTGCCCTCATCGGCCGACAGCGCGTTGCGGAAGCTGGCTTCGGTGAAGCTGAACGCCTCGTCGGCGATCTGCTGCGCCTCGTCGCGGGTCTCGGCCACTTCCAGGTCGGGCTGGATGCCGGTCCTCTGGATCGAGCGGCCGGATGGCGTGTAGTAGCGCGCCGTCGTGAGTTTCAACGCTCCGTCGAGGCCGCCGCGCAGCGGGAACACGGTCTGCACGGAGCCCTTGCCGAAGCTGGTGACGCCGACGATGGCGGCGCGGTGGCGATCCTGCAGGGCGCCGGAGACGATCTCCGAGGCCGAGGCGGTGCCGTTGTTGATCAGCACCACCATCGGCAGGCCGTTTAGCACGTCGTGGCCCTTGGCGTCGTAGCGCTCGATGTCCTGGGCGTCGCGGCCGCGCTGGCTGACCACCTCGCCGCCGTTGAGGAACAGGCTGGCGACCCCGACCGCCTGGTCGAGCAGGCCGCCCGGATTGTTGCGCAGATCGAGCACCAGGCCCTTCATCTGTGGATTCTTCGCCTTCAGCGCATTGATCGCGGCCAGCGTCTCGTCCGTAGCCTTCTCGTTGAAGCTGGAGAGGCGAACGTAGCCATAGTCGCCCTGCATCTTCGAGGTGACCGACGGCGGCTGGATGATCTCGCGCACCAGCTTCACGTCGAACGGCTGCGACGCCTTGCGTCCGATGGTCAGCGTCACCGGAGCACCGGGCTTGCCGCGCATCTGCTTGACCGCGTCGGACACAGAAGCGCCCAGCACGTTCTCGCCGTCGACGGCGAGGATGTAGTCGCCGGGCTTGATGCCGGCGCGCGAGGCGGGCGTGTTGTCGATCGGCGAGATCACCTTGATCGCCCCGTCGTCGGCCTGGATCTCGAGGCCCAGACCGCCGTACTCGCCCTTGGTCTGGTCCTGCAGGTCGGCGTACGCTTCGGGGGTCAGATAGTCGGAGTGCGGGTCGAGCGAGGTGAGCATGCCCTCCATCGCCGACTGGATCAGCTTCTTGTCGTCGACCGGCGTGACGTACTGGCGGTCGACCTCGGTCAGCACGTCGCCGAACAGCTCGAGCATGTGGTAGCTCTCGGCCTTCGGCTCGGTGGTCGCGCGGGCGGACTGGCCGATGTAGGCCATCGTGCCGGCGCCGAGGACGAACGCGGAAGCGGCAATCAGCAGAGACTTGCGCATCGGGCTCCACTCAACTCCCTACGGCCCGGCCTTGCGGCCGGCCGCATCACGATTCGCGCCCCGCGCGCCGCTCATCAGCTTCGCCGGGTCGATGGCGCCACCCGCCAGCCGGACTTCCAGATAGAGTTCCGGCGGCGTTTGTCCATCGATCGGCATGGCGCCAACCGGAAAGTCGGCCGCGACCGATTGACCGACCGCGACGGACACCTTCCCCAAACCGCTTAGCACCATGTGGCATCCGCCGCCGGCGCGCAAGATGACGACTTTGCCCCATCCGTTCAAAGGCCCGGCAAAGGCGACGATCGCTGCGGCGGGGCTGCGCACGACCGCGCCGGCCGCCGTGCGATAGGCGAGCCCCTCCGACCTGAGGCCGCTGACGAGGCGCCCGCCAAAGCGCGCCGCCAGTCGGCCGTCGGCGGGCTGGACGAGGCGCGTGGGGGCCGGCTGCCCAGCCAGCGCGTCCTGCGCGGCCCTTGCCGACGGGTTCGCGAACAGCGCAGCGTCGCCCGTCACGGCGTCGAGGCGGCCCTGGCGGTCCTCGAGCGCGCTCTCGGCCGCGAAGAGATCGCCGCTCGCCTGCACGGCGCGGCGGCGCAGCGCCATCAGCTGTTCGGCCTCCGCGCCGAGCGTCCTGGCGCGGGCTTCCAACTCCGGCGCGATCGCCTTGGCGAGGATCATCGCGCGCACCGCATCCTTGGCGTCGGCCGGGCTGACCAGCAGCGGTGGCGGCGGGTCGCGGCTGAACATCTCCAGCGCGCCCAGCAGGCGCGCCAATGCATTGCGGTCGGCGCCGAGCTTCGCCGCCAGCGCATCTTCTTTGGCGGTCAGCTGCTGCAGCTCGCGGCGGCGCTCGGCCAGCGTCGCGCCGCGCGCCGGCAGGGCGGCGGCCAGCATCACGGCGGCAAGCACGAATCGGCGCACGGCGAACATCGATCGGGTCGCGAGGCGCTCAGGTCAATCCAGAGGGCGTCTTGGGGCCGCCGGGGCCGTTTTGACCACGGAGGTCACGGAGGAGGCGCGGAGATCACTCCTCCGTGGAAAGCTCCGTGGGCTCGTGGTGAAAGTCCGCTTTCGGCGCGCCGATCAGTCGCGGTGATAGGGCGCGCCGGCGAGGATGGTGACGGCTCGGTAGACCTGCTCGGCCAGCATCACGCGGGCGAGCGCATGCGGCCAGGTGGCCGGACCGAACGAGATGACGTCCTCGGCCGCGTCGCGCACTGCGGCGTCCAGCCCGTCTGCGGCGCCGATCGCAAAGGCGAGCTGACGCGCGCCGTCGTCGCGGAGGGCGGCGATGCGGGTGGCGAAGTCGCGCGAGGCGAAGCTCCTGCCACGCTCGTCGCAGGCGATCAGCCGCGCGCCCTCGGCCTTCCCGAGGATGGCTTCGGCCTCCGCCGCCTTGCCCGTCTTGCGGCCCTCGACCTCGACTATCTCCACCGGCGAGAGCCCCAGCGCGCGGCCGACCCCGCCGGCGCGGTCGGCATAGGCGCGCGCCAGCATCGCCTCCGGCGCGGACCCGAGCCTGCCGACGCAGATCAGCATGATGCGCAGGAGCCGGCGCCCGCCGGCTAGTTGACGGCCGCGCGGCGCGGCGGCTCGACCGACCAGATCTTCTCGATGTTGTAGAAGGCGCGCACTTCCGGGCGGAAGAGGTGGACGATCACGTCGCCGGCGTCGATCAGGACCCAGTCGCAGTGGGGCAAGCCCTCCACGCGCGCGCGGCCGTAGCCGGCGTCCTTCAGGGTGCGCAGCAGGTGGTCGGCCATGGCGCCGACGTGCCGGTGCGACCGCCCCGAAGCGACAATCATGCCGTCGGCGACCGAGCTCTTGTCTTTCAGGTCGATGAAGACGACGTCCTGGGCCTTTTCGCTGTCCAGACGCGTCAGGATGAGGCGTTCGAGGGCTTGCGCCCCCTGGTCGTCCTCGGAGGCTTCGCCCTGAGACGTCGTCTCGGGGCCGGCCTCGTGCGCATCGAGCGCATAGTTGCGATTCAGGTGGGATGCTCCCTGGGGTGACACTCGCGAGCCCAGATATAGCAAACGAAGGGCTTCGCGTCAGGAGGCGATTTGGAGCGGCGCATCGCCCTCGCCCGAGACGCGCCGCAGTGCTGTCGAAGATGTGAAGTTAAGCGGCGCGCGCAAGTAGACCCAGGCGGGCGGCGCGCGGCAGGCCAGCGTCGGAGCCGCCGGCGAGGAGATGCGGGCGAAGCCGAAGCGCCGCGCGGCCGGCGAGAAGCGGCTCTTGATCGCCGTATCGGGTCTGGCGATCACCGCGACGGGCGCCTCGCGCATGATCTGGGTCCAGCCGCGCCAGCGGTGGAAGCTGGCGAGGCTGTCGGCGCCCATGATCCAGACGAAGCAGACGCCCGGGAAGCGAGCCTTCAGCACCCGCAAGGTGTCGATGGTGTAGAATGAGCCGATGCGGGTCTCGGCGTCGGAGACGATCATCGAGGGCCCTTGCGCGAACCGCCGGGCGCCGTGGATGCGCCGCGTCAGCGCGGCGGTCTCGTGGGTCGGCTTCAGCGGGTTCTGCGGCGAGACCAGCCAGATCACCCGGTCGAGGCGCAGCCGCCTGAGCGCCGTCTCGGCGACGTGCGCATGGCCGGCGTGGGCCGGATTGAACGAGCCGCCGAACAGCCCGACCCGCATGCCGGGCTCGAGGTCGAAGCCCAGCCGCAGCACCCGTGGCCGCCCGGCGGCCGGGATCCGCCGCGCCGGCCCGGCGAACCACATGCGAAAGGCGGGGCTTTTGCTCAAGGTGAGCCTTACTAGAGCGCGTTCGGCAAAAGTGGGAACTGTCTTTTGTGTTCGAACGCGCTCCAACGTTTTGAATCTGAGCGGTTTCCAAGCGAGCCTGCCGATTCCGGCAAGCTCGAAGCCACTCCGGCGCCAACGCGGCGTCGCGCAAACGACGCGGCCCCGCTACCCGGCCAGGGCCAGATCGTCGGCGTGGATCAGCGGGCCGGCGGTGTAGCCGAGCGCGGGCTCGATGGCGTCGGACTTGAGGCCGACGATGCGGGCGGCGTCGGCGGCGTCGTAGCGCGAGAGCCCGCGCGCCACCTCGCGGCCGTCGGCGCTGCGCACGATCACCGCGTCGCCCTTGCCGAACTGGCCCTCGACGGCCATGACGCCGGCGGCCAGCAGGCTCTTGCCGGCCCGCAGCGCGCGCGCCGCGCCGGCGTCGACCACCAGCGAGCCCTGCGAGGCGAGCGAGCCGGCGATCCAGGCCTTGTACGCGGCGGCCGGCGTCGCCGCAGCGGCGATCAGCGTCGCCAAGGCGCCGTCCTCGACCGCCTGCAGCGGCCGCTCGCGGCGGCCAAGCGTGATCAACGTGGAGCAACCAGCCGCGCCGGCGATCCGCGCCGCCGCCAGCTTGGTGGACATGCCGCCGGAGCCGACATGCGCGCCGCCGCCCATCGCCTCGATCTGCGGCGTCAGCACCGCCACGTGTGGGATGTGCGTGGCGGCGGGGTCGCGGCGCGGATCGGCGGTGTAGAGGCCATCGACGTCGGAGAGCAGCACCAGGAGGTCGGCGCCGGTCATCTGGGCGACGCGGGCGGCGAGCCGATCGTTGTCGCCGTAGCGGATCTCCTCCGTCGCCACCGTGTCGTTCTCGTTGACCACCGGGGTGACGCCCAGCTCCAGCAGGGTCTCGAGCGTGGCGCGGGCGTTGAGGAAGCGGCGGCGCACCTCGGTGTCGTCGGGCGTCATCAGCACCTGCGCGGCGGTGAGGCCGGCCGGCGCCAGCGCCTCTTCCCAGGCCCGCATCAGCAGCGACTGCCCGGCGGCGGCGGCGGCCTGCTTCTCGGGCAGCGTCAGCGTGCGCCGCTTCAGGTCAAGCCGGCGGCGGCCCAGCGCCACCGCGCCGGAGGACACCACCAGCAGCTTCTGGCCACGCGCCTTCAAGCGGCCGAGGTCGGCGGCGAGCGCGCCCAGCCAGGCGGCGTCGACGGCGCCGGATTGGGCGTCGACGACCAGCGACGAGCCGACCTTCACCACCACCAGCCGCGCCACGGCGAGGGTCGTCATGGTTGCCACGCGCCGGTCTCGTCCTGCGGCTCTTGCGGGCCCAATTCGGCGCGCCGCACCTTGGCGTAGGCCGCGCGCAGCAGCGCCGTCACGCCCTCGCCGGAGACTGCGGAAACCAGCGCCGGCGCGGCCCCGGCCGCCGCCGCCAGCGCCGCGACCTTCTCGGCCCGCGCCGCCTCGTCCAGCGCGTCGGCCTTGTTGAGGGCGACCAGCTCGGGCTTCTGCGCCAGCCCGGCGCCATAGGCCTCGAGCTCGGCGCGCACCGTGCGCCAGGCCCCGGCGACGTCGTCCTGGGTGGCGTCGACGAGATGGATCAGCGCCGAGCAGCGCTCCAAATGGCCGAGGAAGCGCACGCCGAGCCCGGCGCCCTCGGCGGCGCCCTCGATCAGGCCCGGGATGTCGGCCAGCACGAATCGCTCGTTCGCCGAGAGGTCGACCACCCCGAGGTGCGGGGTCAGCGTGGTGAACGGATAGTCGGCGATCTTTGGCGTGGCGGCCGAGACCGCGGCCAGGAAGGTCGACTTGCCGGCGTTCGGCAGGCCGACGAGGCCGACATCGGCGATCAGCTTCAGCCGCAGCCAGACCTCGCGCTCCTCGCCTGGCAGGCCGGGGTTGGCGTGGCGCGGCGCGCGGTTGACCGGGCCCTTGAAGTGGGCGTTGCCGAAGCCGCCGTTGCCGCCGGCAGCGAGCCGGAATCTGGCGCCGGCCGCGTCGAGGTCGGCGATGAGCGTCTCGCGGTCGCCTTCCAGCACCTCGGTGCCGACCGGCACGCGCAACACCACGTCGGCGCCTGCCGCGCCGTGCCGGTCGCGGCCCATGCCGTGGCCGCCGGTCTGCGCCTTGAAGTGCTGCTGGTAGCGGTAGTCGATCAGGGTGTTCAGCCCTTCGACCGCCTCGATCCAAACGTCGCCGCCGCGGCCGCCGTCGCCGCCGTCGGGGCCGCCGCGCGGAATGAACTTCTCGCGCCGGAACGACACCGCGCCAGCGCCGCCGTCGCCCGAGCGGACGTAGATCTTGCACTGGTCGAGGAACTTCATGCGCGTTGCGTTTAGCTGAAGGCGCCTGGGGGTGAAACGTGCGAGCGAGCTAGACCCGCTCGAACTCCAGCCAGATCGGCGCGCAATCGCCAAGGCGCTTGGCCTCGTAGCGGGTCGCCACGTGGTCGGCCCAGGGCCTGCGCCAGTCGTCGGCGCGCCCGGCGGTCCAGCGGAAGGCGGCCGAAGCGAGGAACCGCTCCAGCGTCCAGTCCGCGTAGTCGGCCCAGTCGGTGGCGAAGCGCAGCACGGCGCCTGGCTTCATCACCCGCGCCGCCCCGGCGATGAAGTCGGCCTGGATCAGGCGACGCTTCTTGTGCCGCGTCTTCGGCCAGGGATCGGGGAAGAGGATGTAGAGGCGTCCGACCGACGCGTCCGGCAGTCGCTCGATGACGTCGCGGACGTCGCCGTGGTGCAGGCGCACGTTGGCGAGCCTGGCGTCATCGACGTGCGCAAGGCAGGCGGCGACGCCATTCACGAACGGCTCGACTCCGATGAAGAGCGCTTCCGGGTGGCGGGCGGCCTGCGCCGCCAGGTGCTCGCCCGCGCCGAAGCCGGCCTCCAGCCAGACCTCCGCCGCGCCAGGCTGCGCTGGTGCAGCCGCCAGCGCGACAGGGTCGAGCGCGCCGGCGGGCAGCGCCAGCCTCGGCAGCAGCGTCCGCATCAGCGCAGCCTGGCGCGGCTTCAGCGCGCGCGACTGCACGCGGCCGTAGGTGCGCAAGGGTGGGTGATCGGCAGCGGTCGCCATCGCCGGGCGGCTCTAGCGCCCCGGCGCGCGGCGGAACAGCGTCAGGCCTCGGCGTCCTCGTCGGCGAGCGCGCGGACCAGGTCGAGCAGGCGGCGGCGCACCAGGTTAGGCGCAATGTTGGGGAACAGCTTCGCCAGCTCCAGCCCCTCCGGGGTCATCAGGAAGCTGTGGACGGTGCTTTCCTCGCTCGCCGGCACATGCGCGCCGTTGAGCTCGTCGCCGGTCGGATCGGCCAGCCCGTCGAAGAAGTAGGCGACCGGCGCGCGCAGCGCCGCGGCGATTTCGTAGAGCTTCGAGGCGCTGACGCGGTTGGCCCCGCGCTCGTATTTCTGCACCTGCTGAAACGTCAGTCCGAGCGCGTCGGCCAGTTTTTCCTGACTGACACCTTGCATGCGCCGGCGCAGCCGGATCCGCGCGCCCACGTGCAGATCGACAGGATTGGGCAGCCGGATTTCTGTGGCGAGATCGTCGGTCATCATCGTGTAGCGTCGCATATCAGCGTTCCGAAGTCTTTTATAGAGACGAGGCGACTTTGCCGTTGCGGCGCAAAGTCGCGTTGCGAAATTGAAACATTAGCGCCGCCGACAGCACGAGCAAGAGGGCGAATGGCGCACCCCCCAGCCGATCGAACCAGGTCGGCGGCAACGGCGGCGGCAGCACGACGTCGATGTTCCCGGACGCGCCCTGGCCAAGCAGCTTGCCGGGCATGATCCGGCCGTAGGCGTCGATCGCCGCCGAGACGCCGGTGGGCGTGCCCCGCAGCATCGGCAGGCCTTCCTCGATGGCGCGGTAGCTGGCGAGGTTAAGGTGCTGCCAGGGGCCGCTGGTGACGCCGAACCAGGCGTCGTCGGAGATGTTGACGATCCACTGCGCGCGGAAGCCGGCGAGGCGCGCGCCCTGCCGGGCGAAGCCGGAGAACAGGCTCTCGTAGCAGATCAGCGGCTGCACCGGCGGCACGCCGGGCGGCGCGATCGGCCGCGGCGGCGGTCCGGGCGTGAAGCCCTGCCCGACGTGCACCACCTGCCGCACGCCGAGCTTCTCCGCCAGCCGCGCCAGCGGCAGATACTCGCCGAACGGGGTCAGCCGGTGCTTGTCGTAGAGACCGGTGATGGCGAGCCCGCCTGGCGTGCGTCGCAGCGTGACGAGCGAGTTGAAATAGAGGTTGCCATCCGGCGCGAAGGCGCCGGGCGGCGCCGGCGTCGACCGGTAGCCGCCGGTGATCAGCGTCGCGCCGGGCTTCAGGGCGGCGGCGATCGCATCGGCGGTCCAGGTTCCGGGCGCGAGATAGTCGCCGAGCGCGTCCGGCAGGCCCGCCTCGGACCAGATGACGATGTCCGGCGCCCGCGCCGCCGGCGCGCGGGTGAGGGCGAGATTCTTGTTGGCGACCTCGGCGAACGCGGCCGCGTCGTAGCTGGCGCGCTCCGGCGTGTTCGGCTGGACGATGCGCACGAGCGGCGCGCCGGGCGCGGGCGTGGTCACCGCGTGGCCGAGGCGCCAGGCGCCGAAGCCGTAGAGCAGCGCCAGGCCGAGGGCGGCCGCGCCGAGGGCGATGCGCGCGCCGCGGCCGCCCCAGCCCAGCCCCGGCGCGGCGGCGATCGCGAGCGTGACCCAGGTGAGCCCATAGACCCCGATCACCGACGCGAGTTGCGAGGGCGCCGAGCCCGCCTTCCAGGTCGCGCCGGTCAGGTCCCACGGAAAGCCGGTGAAGAGATGGCCGCTCAGCCATTGGCCGAGCGCCAGCCAGCCCGCGAACACCAGGACGCGGGTGGCGTTCTTCGGCGCCGTCAGCCGATAGAAGGCCGTCGCCAGGCCCCAGTAGAGCGCCATGTAGGCGGCCAGGAAGACCACCGCGAACGGACCCATCCAGCCCTGCTGCTTGGCGTCGACCTGGAACGCCTCGTCGACCCACCAGGTGGAGACGACGTAGTAGGCAAGCCCGCAGAGCCAGCCGCGCAGCAGGGCCGAGCCGAACGCGCGGCGAAGCGCGCCCGGCGCGCCCCCCGGCGGCGGCGCCGCGTCCGCCAGCCAGAGCAGCGCGGCATAGCCGAGCAGCCCCGGCAGGAAACCCCACGGCTGGTTGGCGAACGCCGCGGCGAGGCCGGCGAGGATCGCCGCGCCGCGGGCGGCCCAGCGGATCGCGAGGAAGGTCGGCAACCGCTAGTCCGTCACCGACTCGTCGCCCGGCGGCGGCTCGACGGCCTTCGCCACCGGCCTCAGGCGCAGCCGCTTGATGCGGCGCGGATCGGCGTCGGTGATCTCCGCCTCCAGGTCGTCGGCCAGCGCGACCACCTCGCCGCGTTGCGGCATCCGGCCCGCCACCGCGGCGACCAGCCCCGCCAGGGTGTCGATCTCGTCCTCGGGGTCGGGCATCGGCAGCGGCCGGCCGAGCGCCGCCTCGACCTCGCCGAGCTCGGCGCGGCCATCGACCTCGAAGACGCCGTCGACGCGCAGGATGCGCGCATCCTCGGCGACGTCGTGCTCGTCGTCGATCTCGCCGACCACCGCCTCGATCACGTCCTCCAGGGTCACCAGCCCGTCGACGCCGCCGAACTCGTCGATCACCATCGCCAGGTGGATGTGGCGCGCCTGCATCCTCAGCAGCAGGTCGGCGGCGCGCATCGAGGGCGGCACGTAGAGGGTCTCGCGGCGCAGGCGTCCGAGCACCGCCTCGTCGGCGTTGGCATGCGCCAGCTTGCCCGCCATCAGCTTGAAGACGTCCTTGATGTGGACGAAGCCCACCGGATCGTCGAGCGTCTCGCGATAGATCGGCAGGCGCGAGTGCTCGCTCTCGAGGAACTGAGCGGCGACCGCCGCCAGCGGCGTGCGGATCTCGAGCGCGACAATGTCGGCGCGCGGGATCATCACGTCGCCGACGGTGAGCGACTGGAAGGCGGCGGCCTGGTCGACGAGGTCGGCGCCGGGCAGCTCGGCCTCCGGCGCATGGGCGGCCTTCGCCTTGCGCCCCAGGCCCAGCGCATGCAGCATCTGCTCGATGGGTCCGGGCTTGTCGTCGTTGTCGCCGTGCGGCGCGCCCTCGTGGGTGCTGGCCATGGTCTCTCGTCAGCGGCCCTGGTCACCTGACCTGGGCGCGTAAGGGTCGGCGACGCCCAGGCCGGCCAGGATGGCGCGCTCGGCAGCCTCCATCGCCTCGGCCTCGGCGTCCGATTCGTGATCGTAGCCCAGAAGGTGCAGGACGCCATGCGCCGTCAGGTGCTGCAGGTGGTGGCCAAGCGACTTGCCCTGCTCGGCGGCCTCGCGCGCGCAGACGCCGTAGGCCAGCGCGATGTCGCCGAGTCCCTCGGCGAGGTCGGCCGCCGGGAACGAGAGCACGTTGGTGGGCGCGTCCTTGCGGCGGAAGGCGGCGTTGAGCGCGGCGAGGCGGCCATCGTCGGCGAGCAGGATGGCGAGGTCGCCGCCAGTCGCGCGCTCGTGCTCCAGCACCGCTGCGGCGGCGATCTCAGCCAGTGCGGCGGCGCGCGGCTCGGCCGCTTCCCAGGCCGGATCCTCGATCAGCACGTCGATCATGTGGTCACGCGCGGCCGGGGCGCCGGCTGGCCGCATCGGCGTCGTAGGCCTTGACGATCCGCTCGACCAGCGGGTGGCGCACCACGTCCTCGGGCTGGAAGCGCATCACCGCGACGCCCTTCACCCCCTCCAGGATCGAGACGGCGTGCGCGAGCCCGGAATCGGCCGGATTGAGCAGGTCGACCTGGCTGGGATCGCCGGTCACCGCCATCCGCGCGCCCTCGCCCATGCGGGTCAGCACCATCTTCATCTGCAGGCGCGAGGCGTTCTGGGCCTCGTCGACGATGACATAGGCGTGGGCGAGCGTGCGCCCGCGCATGAAGGCGATGGGGGCCACCTCGATCTCGCCGCGCTCGCGACGGCGGCGCAGCTGCTCGGCTCCGAGGATCTCGGTCAGCGCCTCGAAGATCGGCGCCATGTACGGATCGACCTTCTCCAGCAGGTCGCCGGGCAGGAAGCCGAGCCGTTCGCCGGCCTCGACCGCCGGACGGGTGATCACCAGCCGGTCGACCTCGCCCGAGAGCAGCAGGCCGGCGCCGTGCGCCACCGCCAGGAAGGTCTTGCCGGTGCCGGCCGGCCCCAGCGCGAACACCAGCTCGTTGTGGGAGAGCAGGTCGAGGTATTTCGCCTGCGCGGCGGTCTTGGCGGCGACGGCCCCGCGCCGCCCGATCGGCCCGCCGCCGCCGTGTCCGCGGCGGGCTTGGTCGATGGCGACGCGCACGTCGGCCTGGCCGATGTCGAGCCCCTGGTCGGCGCGCTGGGCAAGGATCTCCAGCGCCTGCCTGGCGCGTCGCCGCGACTCGGCCTTGCCGTTCACCGTGACGCCGCCGCCGGGCGTCTCCAGCAGCACGTCGAACGCGTCCTCGAACAGCGCGGCATGGCGGCCGTTCTGCCCCCAGGCGGCGCGGACGCCGGCCTCGCTCAAAGGCAGGAATTCGGAAGGGCCGCGGCTCAAGCGCCGGCCGACACGCGCTCGGCGGCGAGGCTGTTCGGCCCCGCCGAAACGATCCGGACTG
>Ga0134125_10003161_pt1 | contig 19196 bp, 17 predicted proteins | sample KB31751_FD_96464 | JGI IMG/M metagenome (GOLD analysis project Ga0134125, IMG submission 96464) | Terrestrial soil microbial communities with excess Nitrogen fertilizer from Kellogg Biological Station, Michigan, USA - KB3-175-1 | ecosystem: Environmental > Terrestrial > Soil > Unclassified ... | reverse complement strand
GCGCGAGTACTGGATGAACGCCGTGGCGTCGCCCAGGCTCATCTGCCCGGAGGCCACGCGCAGCCCGCCGACGACGGCGATGCCCACGTAGGCCAGGTAGGAGATGAACTGCATGACCGGGAAGATCGTGCCGGAGACGAACTGGGCACCGAAGGAGGCCTTGTAGAGCTCCTCGTTGCGTTCGTCGAAGCGCTCCACGGATTCGTCCTCGCGCCCGAAGACCTTCATCAGGTCGTGTCCGGAGAAGGACTCCTCGATCTGCCCGTTCAGTGAGCCGGTGGCCTTCCACTGGGCGGCGAACAGGCCCTGGGCCTTGCCGCCGATGACGGCGGCGGCCACGCCGGAGAGCGGCAGCGCGACCAGGGCGATCAACGCCAGTTGCCAGGAGACGATGAACATCATGATGACGATGCCGATCACGGTCAGCAGCGACTGGATCAGCTGCGAGAACGCCTGCTGCAGGGCCTGCTGGATGTTGTCGACGTCGTTGGTCACGCGCGAGAGCAGGTCGCCGCGCTGGCGGGTGTCGAAGTAGTTCAGCGGCAGCCGGTTGAGCTTGTCCTCGACGTCCTTGCGCAGCTTGTAGACCACGCGCATGACGAGCTTGTTCAGCAGGTACCCCTGGGCCCACATGAACACGTTGGACACGAAGTACATCGCCAGCACGATCGAGATGATGATGCCCAGCTGGTGGAAGTCGATGCCGACCCCGGGGACCAGGTCCATCCGGCCGAGCATGTCGGCGAGGTCGCCCTGCCCCTGGGCCCGCAGCCCCTGGACGACCTGTTCCTTGCTCGCCCCGGGCGGCATCTGGGCACCGATGACGCCTGAGAAGATGACGTCCATGGCCTTGCCGAGGATCTTCGGGGCGATGACGTTGAGCACCACGCCGGCGGCCACGAAGACCAGCACGACGGCGATGCCCGCCTTTTCGGGGGCCAGGAGCCCCACGAGGCGCTTGGCGGAGGGCCAGAAGTGCTTGGCCTTGCGCACGGACTGCTGTCCGCCGAAGCCGTCGTCCATCGACATGTCGGCGAATTCCTCGCCCTGTTCGACGGCGGTCTCCACGGCCACCGGGGCCGCACCCTGGGCTGCCGCCTCCTGTGGCGTGGCGTCGGCTGCCTCGCCGGGTGCCTGGGGCGTGCGGCGTGCGCGCTTGTCGTTGCGTGCCATCTAGGCCACCTCCTCCGCGCTGATCTGGGATTCGACGATTTCCTGGTAGGTCCGGGAGGACTCCAGCAGCTCCTCGTGGGTGCCGCGGGCGACGATCTCGCCGTCGTCGAGCACCAGGATCTGGTCCGCCTCGGTGATGGTGGAGACGCGTTGGGCCACGATGATCACCGTGGCGTCGCGCGTCGTGTCCTTCAGCGCCTCGCGCAGCCGGGCGTCGGTGGTGACGTCCAGGGCGGAGAAGGAGTCGTCGAAGAGGTAGACCTTCGGCTGGGCGGCGAGGGCCCGCGCGATGCAGAGCCGCTGGCGTTGCCCACCCGAGATGTTGGTTCCGCCCTGGGCCACCTTCGCGTCCAGGCCGCCGTCCTTGGCGGCGACGAAGTCCGCGGCCTGGGCGATCCGCAGAGCCTCCCAGAGCTCGTCGTCGGTGGCGTCCTCGGCGCCGAAGCGCAGGTTCGACCCCACGGTGCCGGAGAAGAGGTACGGGCGTTGCGGGACCGTGGCGACGCGCTCGGAGAGCTGGTCCCGGGTCAGCGCCGAGACCGGGACGCCGTCGATGAGCACCTGGCCGGCATCGGCGTCGTACAACCGCGGGATGAGGTTCAGCAGGGTGGTCTTGCCGGCACCGGTGGAGCCGATGATCGCGGTCATCCTGCCGGGTTCGGCGGTGAAGTCCAGGTTCTTCAGCACCGGTTCCTCCGCGCCGGGGTAGCCGAAGGAGACGCCACGGAACTCGACGGTGCCGTGCAGCGGGGCGTCGGCGGTCACGGTATCGGGGTCGCGGAGCGAGGGCTCGACGTGCAGGACCTCGTCGATGCGTTCGGCGCACACCGCGGCGCGGGGGATCATCATGGCCATGAACGTGCCCATCATGACCGCCACGAGGATCTGCAGCAGGTACTGCAGGAAGGCGGTGAGCGAGCCGACCTCCATGTTGCCGTCGGCCACGCGGTGGCCGCCGAACCAGAGCACGGCGGCGGTGGCCAGGTGCAGGATCATCCCGATGAGCGGGAACATCAGCACGAAGAGCTGGCCGACGCGGACGCCGACATCGGTCAGGCGCTCATTGGCGGTGTGGAAGCGCTCGGTCTCATAGGGCTCGCGGACGAACGCGCGGACCACGCGGATGCCGATGATCTGCTCGCGCAGCACGCCGTTGATGGCGTCGATGCGCTTCTGCATCAGGCGGAACAGCGGCATGAGGAACCTGATCAGGATGCCGACGACGATGACCAGGAACGGCACGGAGACCCAGACCAGCCAGGACAGCCCGGCGTCCTCGCGCAGGGCCATGATGATGCCGCCGACGCACATGATCGGCGCGGACACCATGAAGTTCAGGCCCATGAGCACGAGCATCTGGACCTGCTGGACATCGTTGGTGCCGCGCGTGATCAGCGTGGGGGCCCCGAATTGGTTGACCTCCCGGGCGGAGAACCCGGCCACGGAATGGAAGACGCCACGGCGGATGTCGCGCCCGACGGCCATGGCGGTGTTGGCCCCGAAGTAGACGGCGGCGACTGCGGTGAGGACCTGGACGAAGGCAACGGCGAGCATGATCCCGCCGGTATGCCAGATGAAATCCGTGTCGCCCCGGGTGACGCCCTCGTCGATGATGCGCGCGTTCAGGCTGGGCAGGTACAGGGTGGCCATGGTGGTGGCGAGCTGGAAGACCAGTACCGCGATGATCCAGGGGGTATAGGGTTTCGAGTACTTCAGGATGAGGCGTAGGAGCATGCAGGCGGGTCCTTCTGGCATTCCACCGGACACCGGATCGCGTCGGCGGGTGACGGCCCGAACGGCTGTGGCCGTCCGGGGCATGGAAAACCATACTCCGGCATGCGGACAATTCAATCCGCCGTCGGGATGATTTTCGACGGATCCCTATCCAGGGGCTTCCCTGTTCGTATAATGGAAAAAGAATGCCACGATACGACAATTGACACGCCTATTTGAGGAGTCACCATGACCGCACCAGACAGCCAGCTCCAGCCCGGCGCCCCCGCCCCGGCGTTCAGCCTCGCCGACGCGCAGGGCAACACGATCGGCCTCGCGGACTTCGCCGGCCGTTCCGTCGTCGTCTACTTCTACCCCAAGGCAGCGACTCCTGGCTGCACCACCGAGGCCTGCGACTTCCGCGACAGCCTCACGGCCCTGGCCGGCGCCGGCTACGACGTCGTGGGTATCTCCTCCGATCCCCTCGAGGACCTTCAGGCCTTCGCGGCGGACCAGTCGCTGACCTTCCCGCTGCTCTCGGATCCCGACCACGAGGTCGCCAAGGCCTATGGCGCCTACGGGGACAAGGAATTCGGCGGCAAGGTCCACACCGGGACGCTGCGCTCGACCATCGTGGTGAACCCCGACGGCACCGTGAAGTCGGCCGAGTACGATGTGGACGCCCAGGGCCATGTCGCGCGGCTGCGCCAGGAACTCGGGGTCTAGGAACCCGGGGGCCCGGAAACCCGGGCGGCCCGGGCGATCTGGTCCAGCCAGTCCCCCCCGACGAGGGCCCGGAGCAGGTCGGGCCGTTCGTGCGGGAGCGCATGCCCGGCGTCGTGCCCGATGGCCAGGGCCGCCTGCGGGTAGTCCGCCAGCAGGTCGATGGCGCCGGTGTACCCCGCCGTCGAATCGCCGCGCCCGGCCGCGATCAGCACGGGCACGGCAGGTGCCACGTCGCCGGTATCGAGCCGCCACGCGGCGAAGAGGCGTCCCAGCACCTGTTCGTCGACCAGCTGGACGCCGGGCAGCACCGCGTCGCGGTACCGCTGGGCCGTCCCGCGCGTGCGCGCCACGAAGTAGCCATCGAACCCGGCATGGTCCATGGGGTCCAGCTCGTCATGGGCGAGCGGGTCGCTGCTCACGGCGACCTGGGGCGGGAGGTCCCCGGTGGCATGCCCGACGGGGCAGAGCAGGGCCAGGCCGCACACCTGCGGCCGCCGCGCGGCCACGCCGCGGGCCAGGTAGCCTCCGTACGAGTGGCCGAGCAGCAGGACCGGTCCCGGCGCGACCGCGTCGAGGAAGGTACCGAGCAGGGCGACGACGTCCTCGTTGGACGCCACGGAATCCGCCACGTGGGTCCTGCCCATGCCCGGCAGATCGGGGTAGATGCGGCGGTAGCCGCCGGGCGGGAGGACGGCTTCCAGCGCGGCCTCCATCTCTCGGTGGTCGACGCCGCCCCCATAAAAGGAAACCAGCGGCAGCCCAGCACCGTGCTCGGCATAGTGGATTGAGCTCCTGCCGACCCGGCACTCCATGCCGACAAGATAGCCAGCGCCGGTCCGCCGGTCAACGCTCCCGACCGGTATCCTGGCGCGCCCTCGAGCCTCCCACCACGCTCCCGTGCGGCCGACGCGCACCCTGTACTTCCCCGCGGGACCGGTCCTACGCTGAAGGGACCACGGCAGCAGGACCGCCACCGACCCGCTCCCCCGGGAGCAGGCGGCACGGGCGGACGGCCGCCGACCCGGGCCCGTCGGACGCGGGCGAAGGGGCCGAACGGGCCCAACAGGGCCTCACCGAGGAAAGCGAGGAGGATCCAGATGGCTGAGCGCGGAAGCAACAAGCACGGTCCGGAGCTGGACGAGGAGATGAAGCAGGAGGCCCAGAGCGGCATCGACGGCATCAAGCCCAGCCACCGGGAGGAATTCCGGCAGAGCGAGCCCTTCGTCGACGATACCGATGCGGAAGAGGTCCAGGAAGCGCCGGAACGCGACGACCTCTCCCCCGACCAGGCCGACTGAGTTGCACGCCGGCTGGCTGCCCCGGCCGCAGGTCCCCGCCGGGGCAGCCAGCCGGGTAGCCACCCAGGCACCAGCGTCGGCGGAACGCCCGGCCTACCGCTCCCCGCGGCGCAGTAGCCGGCCGCGCGGGGTGCTGAAGTCGACCCGCGAGCCGCGGACCCAGGTCCCGGAGACCGTCCCGGTGAGTTCCTTGCCCTGGTAGGGCGAGATCGGGTTGCGGTGGTGCAGCGCCCCGACGTCGACCGTGTAGGAATCCTCCGGGGAGAACACCGCGAAGTCCGCGTCGGCGCCGACCTCGAGGCGCCCCTTGCCTTGGAGCCCGGCCAGTTCCGCCGGGTTGCGGGACATCCAGGCCAGCACCGTCTCCAGGGTGACGCCCCGCCGTCGTGCCTCGGTCCAGATCAGCGACAGGCCCAGCTGCAGCGAGGCCACCCCGCCCCAGGCCGTGCCGAAGTCACCGGATTCGACCTCCTTGAGGTCCACGGTGGAGGGCGAGTGGTCCGAGACGATGAAGTCGATCGTCCCGTCGATGAGCCCCTGCCACAGCAGTTCGCGGTTGGCGTCCTCGCGGATCGGCGGGCAGCATTTGAAGGCGGTCGCGCCGTCCTCGATCTCCTCGGAGAGCAGCGTGAGGTAGTGCGGGCAGGTCTCCACGGTCAACCGGATCCCCTCGGCTTTCGCGGCGGCGATCACCGGCAGCGAATCCGAGGAGGACAGGTGCAGGATGTGGGCGCGCGCCCCGGTGCGGCGGGCGGCGTCGATGACCCGTTGGATGGCCAGGTTCTCGGCGTCCCGGGGGCGGGAGGCCAGGAAGTCGGAGTAGGCGCGGCCGCCCTGGTGCGGGGCGGCGTCGATGGTGTGGGCGTCCTCCGCGTGGACGATCATCAGGCCGTCGAACCCGGCCAGCTCGGCCATGTCCGCTTCCATCTCGTCGGGCTCCAGGGCGGGGAACTCGTCGACGCCGGAGTGCAGCAGGAAGCACTTGAAGCCGTAGACGCCCTCGTCGTGGAGCCGGCGCAGCTGGCCGCGGTTGCCCGGGATGGCACCGCCCCAGAAGCCGACGTCGATGTGGGCCTGGCCCGCGGCGACCGCCCGCTTGGCCTCGAGCGCGTCGACGTCGACCGTCGGCGGGATCGAGTTCAGCGGCATGTCGATCAGCGTGGTCACCCCGCCGGCGGCCGCGGCCCGGGTCGCCGAGTCGAAGCCCTCCCATTCGGTGCGGCCCGGTTCGTTGACGTGCACGTGCGTGTCGACGAGCCCGGGGATGAGGACCTGCCCGGGGGCCAGCTCGATGACCTCGCCCCCGTCCAGTGCCTCGCCGAGGGGCACGACGGCGGTGATCCTCCCGCCGTTGATGCCCACCTCGGCCGGGGCGATGCCGTCGGGCAGGGCGACGTGTTCGCCGCGCACGACCAGGTCGTACGTGCCGGTGGTGCCGGTGGCCGCGGCGGCGCCGGCCGTGGTCGTGTTGCTGGGGCTGGTTGCCATGGCTTCCACTCCTTCGTGTGCTCTGCGGGCGGTGCTGTGCTGTCGGTGCTAGACGGAGGCGCCGACGGGGACCTGGGCCGTTGCCGGGGCCAGCGGGACCAGGGAGGTGGGGGCGTCGGCCGCCTCCACCGCCAGGTCCTCGAACTCGGTGACGTTGTCCAGCTCGGTGCCCATCGAGATGTTCGTGACGCGCTCCAGGATGACCTCGACGACGACCGGGACGGAGAACTCCTCGGCCAGCCGCCCCGCTTCGGCGAAGCCCTCGGCCAGCTGCGAGGGATCCGTGACGCGGACCGCCTTGCAGCCCAGTCCCTCGGCCACCTTGACGTGATCCACACCATACCCCTCGGTCTCCGGGGAGTTCACATTGTCGAACGCCAGGGACACGTGGTAATCCATCTCGAAGCCGCGCTGCGACTGGCGGATCAGCCCCAGGTAGGAGTTGTTCACCACCACGTGGATGTACGGCAGCTTGAACTGCGCGCCGACGGCGAGCTCCTCGATCATGAACTGGAAGTCGTAGTCCCCGGACAGGGCGACGACCTTCTGGCCGGGCTTGCCGCGCACCACGCCCAGGGCCGCGGGGCCGGTCCAGCCCAGGGGCCCGGCCTGGCCGGCGTTGATCCAGCGGCGGGGGCCGAAGACATGGAGCATCTGGGCGCCGGCGATCTGGCTCAGGCCGATGGTGGAGACGTAGGTGGTGTCCTGGCCGAAGGCGGCGTTCATCTCCTGGTAGACGCGTTGCGGCTTGATCGGCACGTTGTCGAAGTTGGTCTTGCGGTGGCCCTCGCCCTTGCGGGCCGTCGTCGTGTCGGCCCAGGTGCTGTAGTCCGGCAGGGTGCCGGCGGCCTGGCGCTCGGCGGCGACCTCCAGCAGGACCTCCAGGGCGGCCCCGGCGTCGGAGACCACGCCGAGGTCCGGGGAGAAGACGCGGCCGATCTGGGTCGGCTCGATGTCCACGTGCACGAACTTCCGGGACCCGCGGTAGGTGTCCAGGCCGCCGGTGTGGCGGTTGGCCCAGCGGTTGCCGATGCCCAGGACGAAGTCGGAGTCCAGGAAGTTGGCGTTGCCGTAGCGGTGGTGGGTCTGCAGGCCGACCATGCCGGCCATGAGGCGGTGGTCGTCCGGGATGGCACCCCAGCCCATCAGGGTCGGCACCACGGGGACGTTGAGCAGTTCGGCCAGCCGGACCAGCTGCTCGGAGGCGTCCGCGTTGATGATGCCGCCGCCGGCGACGATCAGCGGGTGCTTCGAGGCGGTGAGCAGGTCCAGGATCTTGCCGGCCTGGGCGCGGCTGGCGCGCGGCTTGGTGACCTCGAGCGGCTCGTAGGCGTCGATGTCGAACTCGATCTGTGCCATCTGCACGTCGATCGGCAGGTCGATCAGCACCGGTCCGGGGCGCCCCGTGCGCATCAGCTGGAAGGCCTTCTGGAAGGTGCCGGGGACCTGGCCGGGCTCGAGCACGGTGGCGGCCAGCTTGGTCAGCGGCCGGGCGATGGTCTCGATGTCGACGGCCTGGAAGTCCTCCTTGTGCAGCTTCGCCACGGGGGCCTGGCCGGTGATGCACAGGATCGGCACGGAGTCGGCCCAGGCGGCGTAGAGCCCGGTGACCATGTCGGTGCCGGCGGGGCCTGAAGTGCCCAGGCAGACGCCGATGTTGCCGGCAGCGGCGCGGGAGTACCCGTCGGCCATGTGGGAGGCGCCCTCGACGTGGCGGGCCAGCGTGTGGCGGATGCCGCCGTGGGCCTTCATGGCCGAGTACAGCGGGTTGATGGCGGCACCGGGCAGGCCGAAGGCCTCGGTGGCACGTTCCTTTTCGAGGATGAGGACGACGGCGTCCACGGTGCGCATGGTGGTCATGGTGTTCTCCTTGGGGAGGCCCGCGGTGCGGGCTGGAAAAGCGGGTGGGGAAAAGGGTGTGGAGTGGTACGGCCGCCGGTACGGGCCGAATACAGGTACCGGCGGCCGGGTCTGGTGGGCCTTGCCGCCGCCTGGGCGGGCCGCCGGTCGGGCGGCCTCGCCGGGGCGGGCGGGTCAGCCGGCGGCTGGAGCCGGTTCCGGCGTCGTACTGGTGGCCCCGGAGAGGCGCTCGACGCCGCGGAAGAGGCCGGAGTGGTCCAGCGCCCCATCGCCGGTGGCGACGGTGGAGGCGACCAGCTGGGCGACGAGGGCGCCGAGCGGGAGCACGACGGAAGCCTCGCGGGCGGCGGCGGTGACGATGCCCATGTCCTTGTGGTGCAGGGCCAGCCGGAAGCCGGGGTCGAAGTTGCGGTCCAGGATCTTCTGGCCCTTCTGGTCCAGCACCTTGGAGCCGGCCAGCCCGCCGCCGAGGACCTGCAGGGCGGCGGTGGTGTCCACGCCGTAGGCCTCGAGGAAGACGACGGCCTCGCTCAGGGCCTGGATGTTGGCCGCGACGATGAGCTGGTTGGCGGCCTTGACGGTCTGGCCGGACCCGGAGGGCCCGACGTGGACGATCGTCTTGCCGATGGCGGCCAGCACGTCGGCCGCGTCGTCGAAGTCGGCCTTCTCGCCGCCGACCATGATCGACAGGACGCCGTCGATGGCCCCCTGTTCGCCGCCGGAGACGGGCCCGTCCAGCGGACGCAGGCCGGCGGCGCGGGCCTCCTCGGCGAGCGCGACCGCGACGTCCGGGCGGATCGTGGAGTTGTCGATCCACAGGGCGCCGTCCTTGGCGTGGGCGAAGACGCCGTTCTCCCCGGTCACGACGCCTTCGACGTCGGGGGAATCGGGGACCATCGTGATGATGACGTCCGCGTCGGCGACCGCCTCGGCGATGTTCGCCGCGGCGTGCCCGCCGTGGGCGGCGAGCTCGGCGGCCTTTTCGGGGCTGCGGTTGTAGCCGGTGACGTGGAAGCCGGCGGCTGCGAGGTTCTTGGCCATGGGCAGGCCCATGATGCCGAGGCCGATGACGGCGATGTTCGTGGTGCTCATGTGGTGCTCCTGGGGAAGTCGGTGCGCGGGGGCACGGTGGCTAGGCGGGCTGGCGGATAAGCCAGTCGAAGGCGGCGTCGGCGGCGGCCTTGTATTCGAGCCCGATGGGGCCGTGGTAGCCGCGTTCGCGGCTGCGGGTGATCCATTCGCCTAGCGGCAGGTCGCCGCTTCCGGGGGCGCCGCGGCCGGGGTTGTCGGCGATCTGGATGTGGCCGAACTCGTGGGCGTGGGCCTCGATGACGGCGTCGACATCGTCGCCGTTGACGGCCAGGTGGTAGAAGTCGGCCAGCAGCTTGACGTTGTCGACGCCCGCGGTGCGGGTCTTGGCGATGACGTCGAGGGCGTCGGCGGCGGTCTTCAGCGGGTAGGCCTCGGTGCCGGAAACGGGTTCGAGCAGGACGGTGCCGCCGATGCGGGAGACCCCGCGGGCTGCGGCGACGAGGTTCTCGACGGCCAGCTCGTCCTGGGCCGCCGCCTCGACGTCGTTCAGCCGGTTGCCGTAGAGGGCGTTGAAGCCGCGGCAGCTGGTGGCCTCGCCGATGGCGGCGACGACATCGATGTTGTCGCGGAACTCGGCGTCGCGGCCGGTCCACGAGACCAGGCCGCGGTCCCCGGCGGGCATGTCGCCGGCGAGGAAGTTCAGCCCGGTGAGCTGGACCCCGGCGTCGGCCAGGGCGGAGGTGAAGGCGTGGACGTCGGCGTCGGAGGGCACGGCCTCGGCGAAGGGCCACCAGAACTCGACGTTGTCGAAGCCCGCCTTCTTGGCCGCGGCCGGACGCTCGAGCAGCGGCAGCTCGGTCAACAGGATGGAGCAGTTCACGGTGTACGACATCGCACTGTCCTTTCGAGGCACTTGATTTCGAATCGTGGAAGTTTTCTTCTGCACACTGAAAACACTAGAAGCGCACCGAGAGGCTGTCAAGAGGTGTCCGGACGGGATCCGGCGCGACCCATTTCGCCGCGCCGGACGGAAAACCATTGACAGGGAACCGTCCGACGGTGTTATCTCGAACACATCGTTCTGAAAATCTTTTTCCGCAATACGAGAAGAAACGACGCCCGCCCCGCTTGCGCAGCCGCCGCTCCCTCTCAGCCGTTCCGCCCTGCTCCCGGCCTGAACAGAAGGGTCCACCGCCATGACCGCCTTGCGCGATGACTTCCCCCATCTCCCCGCGGCCGCCCCGGCCCACCACGACCTGCAATCCCACAACCCGCACGACCTCAGCGCCGGCCTCTACAACGAGGATTTGGCCCCCACCACCCGCACCGGCCGGACCTGGAGTGCGTACAGCATCTTCACCCTCTGGGCCAACGACGTGCACAGCCTCGGCAACTACGCCTTCGCCATCGGCCTGTTCTCTCTGGGATTGGGGGGCTGGCAGATCCTCACGGCTTTGGCCGTCGGCGCCGCCCTGCTGTTCCTGCTCCTGACCCTCTCCGGGTTCATGGGCGAAAAGACCGGCGTTCCCTTCCCGGTGATGAGCCGGATCGCCTTCGGCATCCGCGGGGCGCAGATCCCCGCACTCATCCGCGGTTCCGTCGCCGTCGCCTGGTTCGGCGTCCAGACCTACCTGGCCTCCGTGGTGCTGCGCATCATGATCATCGCCATCGCCCCCGGCGCCGCCGGGCTGGACACCAACAACTTCCTCGGCCTCTCGACGCTGGGCTGGATCAGCTTCGTCGCCCTGTGGGCGCTGCAGCTTGTCATCGTCAGCTACGGCATGGAGATGATCCGCAAGTACGAGGCGTTCGCCGGACCGGTCATCCTGGTCACCATGGCGGCGCTGGCGCTCTGGATGTTCGCCCGCGCCGGCGGGGCCATCGCGTGGACCACCCCGGAGTCGAAGACCGGGCTGGACATGTGGCTGACGATCCTCGGCGGTGGCGCCCTGTGGGTGGCCATCTACTCCACGTTCGTGCTGAACTTCTGCGACTTCACCCGCAACGCCCGCTCCAAGGGCTCGATCGTGCGGGGCAACTTCTTCGGCATCCCGCTGAACATGCTCCTGTTCGGGGGCATCGTCGTCGTGCTCGCCGGGGCCCAGTTCCGCATCGACGGCCGTGTCATCGAGAGCCCCGCGGACATCGTGCAGGCCATCCCCAACACGTTCCTGCTCGCAGCGGCCTGCCTGGCCCTGCTGGTGCTGACCATCGCGGTGAACCTCATGGCGAACTTCGTGGCCCCGATCTACGCCCTGAACAACCTCTTCCCCAAGGTGCTGAACTTCCGCCGGGCCGGGATCATCTCCGGCGTCATCGGGCTGGTGATCCTGCCGTGGAACCTCTACGACAACCCGGTGGTCATCACGTACTTCCTCGGCGGCCTCGGCGCCCTGCTCGGCCCGCTGTTCGGGATCATCATGGCCGACTACTGGCTGATCCGGCGCACCCGCATCAACATCCCGGACCTCTACCGCGACCACGGGCACTCCACCTACTACTTCACCGGCGGCTTCAACCGCCGGGCCGTGGCCGCCCTGGTCCCGGCGGCCGTGCTGGCCCTGGTCTTCGCGTTCGTCCCGGCCGCGGCCGTGGTCTCGCACTTCTCCTGGTTCATCGGCGCCGCCGTCGGCGCGGTGGCCTACCTCCTGGTGGCACCGCGCGGCAAGGAGTACGACGACGTCAGCGGCGAGGCCATCGCCGTCACCCCCTCACACTGACCCCCCGCACTGAACACCTCGCACTGAAAGGCAGGCCCGCATGCGGATCCTCGTCGTCAACGTGAACACGACAGCCTCCATGACCCGCGCGATCGGCGACTCCGCCCGGTCAGCTGCCTCCCCGGGCACCGAGATCATCGAGCTGACCCCGCGGTTCGGGGCCGAATCCTGCGAGGGCAACTTCGAGAGCTATCTCGCGGCCCTGGCCGTGATGGATGCCGTCCAGTCCCATGAGGGGCCCTACGAAGCGGTCATCCAGGCCGGCTACGGCGAGCACGGCCGCGAGGGCCTGCAGGAGCTGCTCGAGGTCCCCGTCGTGGACATCACCGAGGCGGCCGCCTCCACGGCCATGTTCCTCGGCCACCGCTATTCCGTGGTGACCACCCTGGACCGGACCGTGCCGCTGATCGAGGACCGGCTCAAGCTCGCCGGGCTCGACGACCGCTGCGCCTCGGTGCGGGCCAGCGGGCTGGGCGTGCTGGACCTGGAATCCGATCCCGATGGTGCCGTGGCGGCCATCGCCGAGCAGTCGCGCCTGGCCGTCGAGCAGGACAGGGCCGAGGTCATCTGCCTGGGCTGTGGCGGCATGGCCGAACTCGAGGAGGCCGTCGCGGCGGCCACCGGCGTGCCGATCGTCGACGGGGTCCGCTCCGCCGTGGGCATCGCCGAATCGCTGGTGCGCATGGGGCTGAAGACGTCCAAGGTGCGCACCTATGCCCCGCCGCGACCCAAGCAGATCACCGGGTGGCCCTTCGCGGTAGATTAGGCGGACAACGGGCGACGGCCGGACCGGCCTCCCCGGGGGAGGAAACCCATGGACGTGATGGCCCTGGCTCGTGCCGAACGCTCGGATCTGGCCGATTTCCTGTCCGCCCTGGCTCCCCGGCAGTGGGAATCCCCCACCCTGTGCACCGGCTGGACCGTGCGCGACGTGGTCGCCCACATCGTCAGCTACGAGGAACACGGACCGGCGGACCTGCTGGAGCGGTTGCGCCGGGTGCGCTTCCGTCCGCAACGCCTCAACGAGGCGGCCCTGGCGGACTACCGCGGCAAGAGTCCCGACGAGCTCCTGGAGTTCCTGCGCACCCACCTCGAACCGCGGGGATCCACGGCGCGCTTCGGCGGGCGCGTCGGACTGGTCGACTGCCTGATCCACCACCAGGACATCCGGCGGCCCCTGGGGATGCCGCGGGACGTCCCGGCCGACCGGCTGGCCGTGGCGCTGCCCTTCGCCGTCTGGGCGCCGCCGTTGCGCGGATTCTGGAAGGCCCGCGGCGCGCGGCTGGTCGCCACCGACCTGGACTGGGCGCACGGCCGGGGACCCGAGGCCCGCGGCCCGGCGGAGGCGGTGCTCCTGGCCCTGGCAGGACGCGGCGATGCAGCCGCTGGCCTCACCGGTCCCGGCGCCCGGATCCTGCAGGACCGGCTCGGACGCTAGCGCCCCGGCGATGGGCAGGTGCCGGAGGGCAACGGGACGTCCCGGCGCTGGCCGGGCACCGGCGGGGGGGGGGTTGACCGGGCCGGCCACGGAGAGCAGCATGACCGCCATGACTGCCCTGATATCGCATACGTCATTCGACTGCCATGATGCCTACTCGCTGTCGCTCTTCTGGGCGAAGGCCCTCGGCTTCGCTCCCGACGCCGAGGATCCCGACGGCCCCGGCGACGAGGAGTGCATGATCTTTTCCCCCGACGGCACCCAGCGGCTGCTGTTCATCGAGGTCCCCGAGCCGAAACAGGTCAAGAACCGCCTGCACCTGGACCTCGTCCCCGCCGAGGGGACCCGGGACCAGGAGCTGGCGCGCCTGCAGGGATTGGGCGCGCGGACGGTCGACGACCGGAGAATGCCGGACGGGACGGGCTGGGTGGTCTTGGCCGACCCGGAGGGCAACGAGTTCTGCATTCTGCGTAGCGACGTCGAGCGCGCCCAGGGGCAACTGCGCTCCACCTAGGCCACCCCCGCCCCGCCTCCGTGCCGGACGCAGGACGATGGGCTACCCGGCCGGGGGACCTGCTGCGGGCGAAGCGTCGATGGCGGCCCGTGCAGCCGCACGGGCATGGGCTACGGGATGGGCGGGTTCCCCGCGCAGCAGGCTGCCCAGTACCCCGTTGTAGAGCAGCAGGATGGTTGCGGCCGTCCCCTCCGGATCGGAACATCGTGCCTCGCGGGCCAGTTCGCCGAGCCGGCCTGCCACCAATCGGGTGTCCTGTCGGATGAGCGCGAACACCGGGTCACCGGACCCGGTGTCGGGAACCGCCCGCTCCGAGGCGGTGGCCAGGAAACAGCACCACTGCGTTTCCCCGGCTGCGGCCCGGAATGATTCGAGGGCATCGAAGATCGACAGCAGGCGATCAGCGGGTGTGGTTGCTGCCGAGAGCGCCGCATCCCAATGCCGGGTCCACGCGTCCAGACGGCGGGCGAGCACTTCACGCAGGAGGTTGTCCTTGGAGCCGAAGTGCTTGTACAGCGTCACAATCGCCACGCCGGCCGCCTCCGCAACCCGGTCCACACCGGTCACGGCGATCCCCTCTTGGAAGAACAACCCCTCGGCGGCGTCGAGGAGGCGTTTCCGTGTGTCCTGAGTGCTGGCCATATTCAAGTATAACGCGCGTTATGCTATAACGGTCGTTATGCAACACGAAACGGCCACCTCAACGACAGGGCGGCGCAGCGGGAGGGGTCTGGGCATAGCGGCCGCCGGCATGCTGCTCATCGCCACCACGTACGGCATGGCCCGGTTCGGGGTCGGCCTGTTCGCCCCCTATCTGGCGGCACAACGACCCGAACTCGTGGGGGTCCTGGGAGCAGCGGCCGCGGCACAGTTCACCGCCTATTCCTTGGCTGCAGCACTCTCCATCCGCTGGGCGGACCGCCACCCCCGCTGGGGGCTGGCCCTCGCCGGGGCCACCGCGACGATCGGTTGCGCCGGGATCGCCGCGGCGACGGAACCGGGCGCCTTCATCACCGCCGTCCTCGTTGCCGGGCTGGGCGGCGGCTTCGCTTCCCCGGCCCTGGTGCCGGTCATGGATGCCGTGGTCGCACCCGAGGCAGCTGCCACGGCGCAATCCGTCGTGAATGCAGGCACCGCCGTCGGCGTCATCGGAGCGGGTGGGGTGGCCTTCACCGCCAGCACCATCGGCCCTGCCTGGCTGCTCATGGCGCTCGCGTGCGCCGCGACCGGGGCCGCCCTCTGGTTGCAGCTCCGGGAGCAAGCCAACCTCCGGCCGGTCCCGGCCGCGGGGATGCCCCCGGCCCTGTCGTCCGGGGCGTGGCGGACCCTGGCCATCCCGGCCGCGGCCGCACTCGTTGCCGGGGTCGGCTCGTCGTTGACCTGGACCTTCGGCCCGCTGCTGGTCACCTCCTCCGGCACGGTCGATGCGGATCGGCTCGGATGGTTGTGGGTGGCCGTGGGCCTGGGCGGCTTCCTCGGGGCCCTGGCAGGACGGCTGGTCGAAGCCGCGGGGATCCGCGGCGCATGGTGCACCTGTGCGTGCGCACTGGCCCTCGCCAGTGCCGCAGTGGCCTGGGCCATCGGCCCGGGCGCCCCCTGGGTGGCCATCGCCGCCTTGTCGCTGTTCGGCGCCGGATACATGGGCCTGACCGCAGTGCTCATCCTGTGGGCGCGGCGCGCGTGGCCGCGCCATCCCGGCGCCGGCACCTCGGTCCTGTTCATTGCCGTGGCAACCGGCCAGGCGGCGGGCTCCGCTGGTTTCGGCCTCGCCCAGGCAACCGCCAACCCGGTGTTGCTGGCTGCAGTCGCGGCCGGATGGTGCCTTCTGGGCGGTGGTGTGGCCCTGGTGGGCCGCCGCTGAATCCGGATCTCCCGCAGGCCAGGACCTCGTGCGTCTGGGTTGGTACCCGTTCGATATGTATCGGCCGGAGTGGCCCACGCCACCTGGGGGGCCGGTAGGGTGACCCCATGATCAACACCGCCCGCCTCCGTTCCGACCTCTCCCTGCTGGGCCGCGAAACCGGCATGATGCAGGCCACCGTCGAATCCCTCGCAGACGACGAAATGACCTTTGCCTCGTTGTGCGAGGGCTGGACCCGGGCAGACGTCATCGCCCACCTCGCCTCCAACGGGCGCGCGCTCGTCAAGCTCATCGACTGGGCGACCACCGGCGAGGAGCAGCAGCCCTACGCTTCCCGGGAGGCGCGCAATGCGGAGATCGCCGAGCTCGGCGCACTGCCCCGCGCCGAACTGGTCGAACGTTTCCGAGAGTCCGCCGCGTACTTCGCCGAGCAGGCCCAGCGGCTCTCCGGCGAACTGGCCGTCGAGGCGGTCAACCTGCACGGCAAGCAGATCCCCGCCACGTCCATCGTGGCGCTGCGCATCGCCGAGGTCGTCATCCACCACCACGACCTGGATACGACCTGGACCCTGGAGGAAGCGGACCTGGACTCGCAGCTCTACGGCATCGAGGCAGCGGTGCGGACCATGCGCGCAAAGCACGCCCCGGGCCTGACCCTGGTGACCGAGGAAGGCGACGAGTGGGTCATCGGCGACGGCGCCCAGAAGGTGGAGTCGGACCGCGAGGGCCTGCTGGCCTGGCTGGCCCGCGGCGACGACGGGCACGTCGAGGCCGACGGCCCGCTGCCGGAACTGCCGTCCTGGTGACCGGCGGCTGAGGGCGGATAACACCGTGGAGGAATTCCCCCTGCGGCCGCAAACGAGCCCATGGCCCAGCAGCCGCGCGTCCCCTCAGGTGGGGTGCCCGGCTGCTGTGGTTCCGCCGTCGTGCGCTGTCGGCGGGGCGGCGCCTACAGCGCGACCTGGCGGTTCACGTCCTTGTAGAGCAGGTAGCGGAAGTTGGACGGCCCGCCGGCGTAGCAGGCCTGGGGGCAGAAGGCGCGCAGCGACATGTAGTCGCCGGCCTCGACCTCGACCCAGTCGGCGTTGAGGCGGTAGACCGCCTTGCCCTCGAGCACGTAGAGGCCGTGTTCCATCACGTGCGTTTCCGCGAACGGGATCGAGGCCCCGGGTTCGAACGTGACGATGTTGACGTGCATGTCGAACGCCAGGTCCTGCGGGTCCAGCATGCGGGTGGTGCGCCATTTGTTGTCGGTGCCGGGCATGGCGCTGGGGGCGAGGTCGCGTTCGTTGCCGACCACCGGGTGCGCCGCGTGCCCGGCCAGGGGCTGGTAGCGCTTGCGGATCCAGTGGAACTGGGTGGGGTCGACGCCGTCGTTCTGCGCGCTCCACACGGTGCCGGCGGGGACGAAGGCGAAGCCGCCCGGGGTGAGGACGTGGCGTTCGCCGTCGATGACGAGCTTGAGCTCGCCCTCCATGACGAAGAGGAAGCCCTCGACCTCCGGCTGCGGTTCGGGGTGCTCCGAGCCCCCGCCCGCGGCGACCTCCATGATGGTCTGGGAGAACGTCGTGGCCCCGCCGGCGACCGGGCGGTTCAGCACCCAGGCGCGGGTGGCGGTCCATTCGGGCAGCACCGAGGTGACGATGTCGCGCAGCACCCCGCGCGGGATGACGGTGTAGGCCTCGGTGACGATGGCCCGGTCGGTCAGCAGGTCCGTCTGGGGCGGGTGTCCGCCCTGGGCTCCGGAGTACGACGACGAAACGATGGTTGCACGGGCGACGCTGGTCTCAGACATGGGATTCCTTTGCTGGTTGCGTGGGGCGGCCGAGGGCCAGGGTGCGCAGCTGGTCGACGCCGATCTCGACGGCGGATTGGACCTCCGCCTCGGCCAGGGCGCCACAGGCCAGGCCGCGGTGGATGAAGTCGGCGAGCGCCTTCGCCGTGGCCGGTTCGTCCATGATGGAGGACTCGATCCGGTGCACGTAGTTGCGCAGGCGGGCCGCCGCGGCGGCGAACCCGTCGCGGTAGAACGCGTAGGTGGCCAGGAAACGGGTCGGCAACTGCGCCGGGTGGAGGTCCCAGCCCTGGTAGATCCCGCGTTCGAGGTGGCGGCGGACCAGCCGTGCGTGCAGCTTCCAGGCCTCGAGCGCGTGCTCGGGGTCGCCGACGGGCAGGATGTTGGTGGACCCGTCGGAGAGGTGGACGCCGGTGCCGGCCACGGCGACCTGCATGACCGACTTGGCGTAGTCGGCGGCGGGGTGCTCCATGGACTGGTACGCCGCGGCGATGCCCAGGGACGCCGAGTAGTCGTAGGTGCCGTAGTGCAGGGAGCTCACCCGGCCGGCACCGGCGTGGATGACCTGGGCACATGGCACCGTCCCGTCGGCCCCGAGGATCAGCTGCGGGGTCTCCATCTGGACCTCGAAGCGCAGCCGCCGGGGCGTGAGCCGGTGCGCGGCCTCGAGGCGTTCGCAGACGTAGACCATGGCCTCGACCTGGGCGACGGTGCTGACCTTGGGCAGGGTGAGGACCAGCCCGTCGGGCAGGCCCCCGCTCTCCACCAGGGCGCCGATGAACAGGTCCAGCGTGCGCAGGCCCCGCGCCCGCGTGGGCGCCTCCAGGCACTTGAACCGGATCCCGATGAACGGCGGGGCGGTTCCGGCGGTGACGGCGCGGTTGACCTCCTGGGCGGCGCGCACGGCATCGGCGTCCTCCTCCGCATCGGGGCGGTGGCCGTAGCCGTCCTCGAAGTCCAGCCGGAGGTCCTCGATCGGTTCGGCGGTGAGCTTGGTCTCGACCAGGTCGGCGGCGACGTCGACGCCGATCGCACGGGCCAGGGCGGCCACCCCGCCGGCCGCGGCGGCGGCGTCCAGGGCGCGGCGGCCCCAGTCGGCGGCCAGGTCGGCGGTGAACGCATCGGCCGGGACGTAGGCGGTGTGGACGGGCTGCCGGGCCGGGGACGGGCCGGGGTAGGCGCGGGCGAGCAGCCGGTCGGTGGCGGCCAGCCGGACCTCCACCGCGGAGCGGGCGCCGTCGTCCAGCACGCCGGGCCCGGTCACGGTGCCACCAGCTCGGTGGACAGCAGCCGGTACGCCGGCAGCGTCAGGAAATCCTCGAAGTCCTCGTCCCGGCCGGTGACCAGGCGGCCGATGAGTTCGGCGGCCGGCTGGTAGTAGGCCGCGAAGGCCTCCGCGTTGTCCACCTCGCCCCGGTGCCGTTCGACCTCCTCGGCCAGGATGGTGGCGGCCAGCTCCGCGGTGATCGTGTTGCCGGTGTCCTCGGCGACGACCTGGTTGCGGATCTGCTGCCAGACCTGCGACCGGGAGATCTCCGCCGTGGCGGCGTCCTCCATGAGGTTGTGGATGGCCACGGC
>Ga0134125_10003160_pt1 | contig 19198 bp, 16 predicted proteins | sample KB31751_FD_96464 | JGI IMG/M metagenome (GOLD analysis project Ga0134125, IMG submission 96464) | Terrestrial soil microbial communities with excess Nitrogen fertilizer from Kellogg Biological Station, Michigan, USA - KB3-175-1 | ecosystem: Environmental > Terrestrial > Soil > Unclassified ... | reverse complement strand
GACGGCTCATCTTACCCGCTTTTACAGTGGAAATGGAAAGCGCAGAAACTCCGCGCACGGACGCACGCGAGGTTCCGGTTGCACCTGGATGGGATCGATCTGGGTCGGAACGCTTCTCCGCTCACCCCGGGCGTCGTGTGGATTCGACCCCAAAAATCCCTCTGGAGGGCCAGGCGGAACGACATACCGCTTCACCCAGTCTCACGGAAAGATAGGCACCAATGCTCGTGCTGTCCAGAAAAAAAAATGAATCAATCGTCATCAACAACGACGTGGTGGTGACGGTCGTCGAGATTCGCGGTGACAAGGTGCGGCTGGGCATCGTGGCCCCGCGCGACGTCTCCGTTCACCGCGAAGAAGTCTACGAAGCCATTCATGGCGTCAAGCCGGCCGAAGGCGTGGTGGTCAAGGCCGCCGATGCCGAAGTTCGCGGCTGATCCCACCCGTTCGCCCTTCGCCCCTTCCCGCTTGCGCCCGCTGGGAAGGTCCACACCCTATTGCACCTCAACCGGCAACGGATGCCCCGCTTAAGCGGCGGCGGGTTCGTCACTTCTCCAGTGCCGCCCTGACCAGTGCCGTCCACTTCTCGTAACCCGCTGGGCTCATGTGCAGGCCGTCCTTGGCGAACAACTCCGGAATCGGTTTGCCGTCTTCGCCGAGCATCGCGGGAACGATGTCGATGTAGCCGAACTTCGGGCCGCTCTTGTCGCAATACTCCTTCACCAGTTTGTTCGCCTTCGCTTGCTCCGAGAACTTGCCCCAGCGGGCGATGCTCGGCTTCACCGGCAAGTAAAGGATACGGCACTTCGAGGCAGTCTTGTGGACGGTCATCGCGAATGTTTTGAAGTCCCCAGCCACCTGCTCGGCCTTCCGCCCGGAGGCGATGTCGTTGTCGCCCGCATAGAAGACGATCGCCCGCGGATGATACGGCGTGATCAGCCTTGGCGCGAAGTGCGTGCAGTCGCGGATCTCCGAGCCGCCAAAACCGACATTGGTGTAATGCATTCCGGGGAACGATTGGTCCAATTTCCACAGGCGAATGCTGGAACTGCCGACGAAAATGACGCCATCCCTCTTCGGCGGGTCAGCCTGTAGTCGCTTCTCGATGCCCGCGATCTCCTTCTCCCACTTCGCGAAGCGGGCTTGATCCGTCGGTTGCGCCGCAACAAGGAGAAGAAGTGTCAGTGCCGTCATGTGTCGATCTCGTGGGGTGAAAGGAACCGATCGAGGAATGCCTTGGATTTGCGGGCGGCGTTCACGGCATCGTGGCTATGGCGGCTCAGTTCGACATAGATGCCGCCGGCGTACTTGATTTCCTTCAATGCGGCAAAGACATCCGCGAAATCGACTTCGCCTTCGCCGAACATCAGGTGATCGTGCACGCCGCGCTTCATGTCCTCAATGTGGATGTTCCACAGCACGTGCTTCCACTGCCTGATGTATTGGCTCACCGGCAGTTCGCCGTTGCAAACGAGGTGGCCGATGTCGAGCGTGAGGCCGAAAGCGGGATGATTGATGCGGGCATGCAGCTCGGCGAACTTGTCCATGGTGTCGATGAACATGCCCGGCTCGGGCTCGAAGGCGAGGCGAACGTTCTTGGCGGCCGCGACGTCAGCGAGGCGCTTGCAGCCATCGACGAGCCGCAGCATCAACGCCCGCGGCGTCGCGTCATCGGTGGGAGTGCCGGACCAAAAGCTGACGCACTCAGCATTCACCTTCGCGGATAGGTTCACACAGGTCTGCAAAAATGCCAGGCGTTCATAGCGACCATCGGCATCGAGGGAGATCATTGTCGGCTGATGCTTCTGCTTCGAATCGAGTATGAAGCGAGCTCCTGTTTCGATCGCGCACTTCAGTTTTCGAACGGTGAGGTACTCGGAAAGCTTTTTCTCGTCGCCGGAATTCGGATTGCCATCGAAGTAACCAGTTTCCAGGAGCGGACGATGGTAGACATCGGGCGTGATCGCCACGCCGCCGTAACCGAGTTCGCCGATGATTTCAATCGCGTCTTCGAGCCGATGATGGGCGAAGCCGTTGGTGTTGTAACCGAGGAACATGGCGACTCCCGGTCCTCAGCGTATCACGCGAGCGGCACCTGGAACAGGCAGCGCTGCGTCGCGCCGTGCTGGCATTGCTCTTGAACCGGGGCGCCGATCAATTCGCTGAGCAGCGTCTCGGCCAATCGGCAAGCAGCGGGCGCACCTTCCACCGCCGCAGCCAAGGGACAATCGAAGCCGCGAATCGCGATGCCTCCCTCGGTACGCTCGACCTCGGCGAGGCCGCCCAGTTGCCCGAGCACGGCCACGGCTTCTTCCACGCGTTCGGAAACGTCCGCCGCCTGCACCTTGCCCGCGAAGCTGGCCGCGATCCGCCGACCCACTTCGCGCATGATCGCTTCGACTTGTTCGTTGCCGAGGCGCTCGCCGAGCACCGCGAGAAGTTGCTGAAGGATCGCGCCATACGGCTTGGCGAAGACCTGCCCGCCGGCCGCCGTCAGTTCATACGTGAAGTTCGGTTTGCGGAAACCGGGCCGCGTCCCCGATTGTTGCGCGAGGCCGTCCCGTTCCAGCGATTGCAGATGCGCCCGAACGGCGTTGTCCGTGAGTTGCAGTGCTTCCGCCAGTTCGTTAACCGTTCGCGGTTCGCGCCGCAACAGCGTTACGATGCGGCCCCGCGTCGATGCCAGGAACCGTTCACCCCATTCCGATTGGGCCATTGTTTTTCCCCAAGAGGCACCCATTAAAAGGTCGCGTCAGGACTTCCGGAACCTACAAGAATAAAAGTCAAAAAAGATGTTGACTTTATAGCAAACCGGTCGATATGGGAGCACCGGACTGGTTTCTTTTATCGGGGGAATGTCATGCGAACAGGGATGTTCTGGGGGCTCATCGTTATCGCGGCTTCCGGCGGCTGTAAGAACTGCCGCGATGGAAGTTGCCACAGTTCTTCGAGTGGTGCGACTCCGATGACCGCGATGGCCGCTAATCACGGCGGGCAGACGCATTGCCCGGTGACGGGGGCGCCGCTGCCGGCCGATGCGATTCCCGTGCTGGCCAACGGCCGAACGGTATACGTCTGCTGTGCGAACTGCGCCGCGAAGGTGAAGGCTAACCCGGATGCCTTCGCGCCGAAGGCAGCCGCGGGGTTGCCGTCAGCGCTTCCGCCAGCCCCGCAGGCGGCGGCCGCGGCCTTGCCGTTCGGCGGCCAGAAACTTTGCCCGGTGACTGGTGAAGAACTCACGAGCGGCGCGATCGCCGTGAACACGCGCGGGCAGAAAGTGTACGTCTGCTGCCCCGGTTGCGCGATGAAAGTGAAGCTGAATCCGGACAAGTACCTGCCGGCCGTGATGGAAGACCGCGCCAAGAACGGCGTCCAGTGAGACATTCTGAGTGGCACAGGCATTCTTGCCGCTCGAAGCCGGTGCCACCAGAATTAACGCTTGCGGAGCCTCAGCTTGGCGTCCGGCGATTCACACAGCGGCACGCTCTCGCTCGGCTCCGCGAGCACCTCGGCTAGCGTGGTGCCGCGGAACGCCGCCTCCACCAGAGCCACGGCGTCGTCGAGACGCTTGTGCAGCGGGCAAAGACGGACGCCGTGCGTCCTGAGCCCGAGCGGGCAGACCGTGATCCGCCGGACGCTCTCCGGTTCGACGGCATGGACGACATCGTAAATGGAAAGGGCTTCGGGGCTGCGAGCCAGGGCGACGCCGCCGCCGACGCCGCGCTGCGTGCGAACGATCCCTTCGCGGGCCAACCCCTGTAAGATCTTGGAAAGGTAATCCTTGGGAACCAGCGTCGCCTCGGCGATCTGCGCGGTGGTGTGCGCTTCCGGCGCCTGATAGGCCAGGTGAACGACGGCCCGCAAGGCGTATTCCACGGTCTGCGAAAACATAGGAGCCCACGAGGAGTGACTTCCCCATTATAGTGCCGCTCGCTTTCCCGGCGAGCCGAGAGATTTCCATGCGAACCCTTGCTTGCATTGTCGCGATTATCCTCTCCGGTTGCGTTCCAAGTCGCGATGCAGCCGAACCCGCCGATGCCTGGAAACTCGCCTGGAGTGACGAGTTCGACGGCAAGGAAATCGACCGTGCGAAGTGGGACTTCGATATCGGCAACGGCTTCTACAACTACGACGCCAACCAGTGGATCGGCGGCTGGGGCAACAACGAATTGCAGTATTACACGAAGGAGCCGGACAACGCGTTCCTCAAGGACGGCCATCTGCACATCAAGGCGATCAAGGAATCGCTGCACGGGTGCGGATACACCTCGGCGAAATTGAAGAGCCGCAAGAAAGATGGCTCGGTGCTGTTCAACCAGAAGTACGGCAAGTTCGAGTTCCGCGCCAAGCTGCCGACCGGCCGCGGCGTCTGGCCGGCCCTGTGGATGCTCCCGCAAGCGGACAAGTACGGGGCATGGGCCGCCTCCGGCGAAATCGACGTGATGGAAGCCCGCGGCCAGGAACCGAACAAGGTGCTCGGCACCTTGCATTACGGTTCGCTGTGGCCGCTCAACATGCACTCCGGCGGCGAATACCTCTTCCCCGAAGGGAGTTCCATCGCGGACTTCCACACCTATGCCGTCGAGTGGGAACGCGGCTCGATCCGCTGGTTGGTAGACGGCAAGCAGTACGCGGAGCAATCGTTCTGGTGGAGCAGCAGCCCCGGGAAGAACGGCAAGGCGGCGAAACCGACCCGGGAAGCGGACCTGAACGCCTGGCCGGCGCCGTTCGATCAGCAGTTCTACATCGTCATGAACGTGGCGGTGGGCGGCCGCTTCCTCGGCAACCCGGACAAGAGCACTGCTTTCCCCGCTGAGATGCTGGTCGATTACGTGCGGGTTTACGAGAAGCCCGGCGGCTACGGCGCAGTCAAGCCCCGCAGCGAGGGAAAACTGCCGTTCGGCAAATGAATCCACCCACGCATTCGCCGACGGAATGTCGCCGCGCCCGGAGTTCGTCATGCCCGTTCGCCGCTGGAGCCTGATCGTTCCGTTCATGTTGGTGGCATTTGGTTTCGTGCAGGCCGCGGACGACGAGGCGAAGCCCGTCGGCAACCCGGCGTGGCCGCGCGTGCGAATCGAACCCGGCGATCGCCATGGCACATTGCAACTCGCCGGCATCACGCTTCGCACTGAGTTCGACACCCGCACCATCGATATCGGCCACATTGCGCGCATCACGTTCCAGCGCGATCCGCAAGGCGGGCACTCCGAGGACACGGTTCAACTATTGAACAAGGAGATCGTACGCGGCCGAGTACTGCAGGAAGCGTTCCCGATCGACATCAATGGGAAGGTAGAGAGCATCGCGAAGACCGACCTGAGCGAAATCCTGATCGAGCGCGATAAACATGCATCGCTGCTGACGATCCTGCTCGGACTGCTCACGCTCACGGCGATGGAGATCGTCCTCGGCATCGATAACGTAATCTTCCTGGCAATCCTTACGGGGAAGTTGCCCGAGCCGCAGCAGCCCAAGGCCCGGCGCATCGGCCTCGCCGCCGCCCTCGGCACGCGCCTGCTGCTGCTCTTTACGTTGACGTTCCTCCTCGGCCTCACCGCCCCCGTCTTCACGCTGCCCGATCTGCCGCTGCTCCACGGCCTCGAAGCGCGCGAAGTCTCCTGGCGCGACATCATCCTGCTCGTCGGCGGCGCCTTCCTCATCGGCAAAAGCGTCCTGGAAATGCACGAGAAACTCGAACACGCCAAGGCCGAGGCCGCCGCGACGAGCGTTCCCATGAAGCGCGTCAGCTTCGCCCGCACCATCGCCACCATCGCCGTCATCGATATCGTCTTCTCGCTCGATTCGGTCATTACCGCGGTCGGCATGGTCGACGCCGATCAAGTTTGGGTGATGGTGACGGCGATGGTGCTGGCGATGATCGTGATGCTGTGGTTCTCGGGGCCGATCAGCCGCTTCGTGGAAAAGCACCCGACGGTGAAGGTGTTGGCCCTGGCGTTCCTCATCTTGATCGGCGTGATGCTTGTGGCCGAGGGCCTCGGGCAGCATCTGAACAAGGGGTACATCTATTTCGCGATGGCGTTCGGGGTCGGCGTGGAAATGGTGAACATGCGCCTACGCAGGAAGGCGCCCTCACCCAAAGCGGAGAAGTGATTTTAGGTCGACGACGGGCGCCGAATGCGACCGTCCGGTAAGCGAAACCGCTTTAGCTAAAGTGTTTTTGTCGAGTGGAGGTGAGGAGAGTTGAACTCCTGACCTCTTGAATGCCATTCAAGCGCTCTACCAACTGAGCTACACCCCCTCGGCGTGAGTTAAGCTATCGGGCCGGCGGAGCCGCGTCAACCCAACACCGCCGAAAGGCGAAGGCCCCGCATTGGTATACCCGATCGTAAGTGGGCCGGTTATCACGGAGCGGGCTCCGCTCGGCAAGCTGCACAACTTGTAGCGTTCCGGCAAGCCAGGGGAAGAGGCCGACCCCAGCCAGCCGAGATGGCGTTATCTTTTGCAGTCGGCCTGGACGATGCAAAAGAACGTGGCAAGGGAGGGAACCCATGAATCGTACGCATTGGATGACGTGGACGCTGCTGGCCGGATTGGCGGCTGGTTCCCTGCTGGCAACGGCCAAGTTCGCTCGCGCCGCCGGTCATGGTGGAGGCGGAGGCCACGGCGGCGGCGCGGGGCACATGGGCGCGTTCCACGGCGGCGGGTTCCACAACGGCGGATTCCACAACGGCGGATTCGGCCGCGGCTTCTACGGCGGTTACCCTTACTATGGCTTCGGGCTCGGCCTCGGTCTGGGTTACGGTCTCGGGTACGGGTATGGATACGGGTATGGCTACGGCCCGTACGGCTACAACTACGGGCCGTACGGATACGCCGGCTACGGCTATGCCAACCCCGGTTACGGCATTCCCTATGGTTCGCCGTATCCGCCCGCTTACTACCCCAATACGCCGTCCGTCATTCCGCCCGCCAATGGCACGAACCCGCCGGCGACGCCCCCCGCGTCACCCGGAGCCACGCCGACGCCGGGCATGCTTCCGCCGCTGCCGATTCAACACCTCGATACGGAAGTGACGCTGATCGTCCGCGTGCCGGCTGGTGCCGTCCTGTGGGTGAATGGATCGAAGACGACGCAAGCGGGAACGCGGCGCGAATTCGCTTGTCGCGGCCTCGAACCCGGCCGCACCTACACCTTCCATCTGCGGGCCCAGTGGACCGATCCGAACGGGGCAGCGATGGATCACGACCGCAGCATCACCGTGCAAGCGGGGGAACGCCGGGCCATCGATTTCGCGGCGCTTCCGGCGCTTCCCGGCGACGTGGTGACGGCGCCCGTGTTGCCGTTGCCGGGAACGTCGACGATGGCCGTGCCGCAGGCGAACCCGTAGCGTGATCGCATGGCGACGTTCGCGTTCGATCCGCAGGCATACGGCCCGGCCATCGCGGCCTTGCTCGTGCCCGAACGCTTGATGGAACTCGGCCCCGGTTCGCCCAATCTGGCCATGCGGCCGGCGCTGGCGGCAGTGAAAGCGAACCCGGCCTGCCGCTCCGCTCTGTGGCTCCTCCACGACTTCCTGGACGAATCGCACGCCATTAGCCAGGAACTTGATACCGCCGAAGGAAGTTTCTGGCACGCCGTCATGCACCGACGCGAACCGGATGCTTCCAACAGTAAGTACTGGTGGCGCCGAGTCGGTTCCCATCCGGTCTTGAAGCGGCTCGCCGCCGAGGCGCCGACCCTCGGTTACGCGTTCACCACGCCATTCGACTTCGTGGATTTCTGCGAGCGCGTGCGCGCAACGGGCACGTCGGAAGAAGAGTTGGCTCGGCGCGTTCAGCTTCTCGAATGGCGGCTGCTGTTCGACGCGTGCTTTCGGGCGGCGTGAAGGAAGCAATCCTATCGCGCAACGTTCATTATCTTGCCGTCGGTTTCGGTCAAGCGCCACTCGGTCGCGGTGAATTCCAGGCTGCGCGGCTTGTAAACGCTCGCCAGTTCCAGGGCCCGCTTAACGGTCTCGTCGGCCCAGATGGTCCCCGGTGGCGCGGTCGGCGCGGGAACGGTGCTCCGCAATTCGATCACGCCTGCCGGCGTCGGCGCCGATTCGGGCAAAAGCACGCCGTGCGCGTCGACCAGCCTCGTGCCATCCTTCACCCTCACCGCCAGGATGGGAACGCGGAAGCGCAAGGCCACCGTCACCGCGTTCCCCGGCGCCACGGTCACTGCTTCCACCGATTCCACCCACGGATGAGCGGCAAATGCGCGCGCCAGTTGCCGGCGATCGCTGCCCGCCAGCGAGTTGAACGAATCGGGGAATCCCGACTGGTAGCGGACCTCGGCCAGGAAGGCGGAGCGATCGAGACCTGGCGGCGCGGCACAGTGAATGTCGGCGAAGGCAATGCGATAGCGTTCGCGCGGGCTGAGCCATTGCAATGCTTCGCTGCCCAGGCGGTCGATAGCCAGGAGAATGCCGGCCGCGGCAGCCACGGTGGCCAGCAGCAAGACGACCGAGCGCCGCCGCGAACGAGGGGGTTTCTTTGGCGTCCGTGCCATGTGAAGTCACCAGATGTGAAGCTCGCGTTCCATCGTCACACCGGTCCGTTCCTTGACGCGATCGCGGACGAAGTCCATGAGATGGACGATGTCGGCGGCGGTCGAACCGGCCTGGGCGACGACGTAGTTGGCGTTGCGTTCGCTCAGTTCAGCACTGCCGACTTTGGACTTGCTCATGCCGGCGCGATCGATGAGGCTCGACGCCGTTTGCCCCGGCGGGTTGCGGAACAATCGCGCCGCGTGCTGGTAACTGAATGGTTCGGCCCCTTTCCGCAGAATCCAAGCGCGGAGCATTCGCTTCAAAATGGCCGCCGGCGCGTCCGGTTCCAGGTCGAATTCGACGGAAAGAATCACTGGTTCGTCCAGATCGCTTTGGTGCTCGGCGAAGTTCAGTTCGTCGCGGTTGCGAGTCTGGATGGTGTTGGCATCGGTGAGGACGGTGACGCGCTGTACGGCCTGGGCAATTTCTCCGGAGCGGTCGCCGACGTTGCAGCGGACGCTGCCGCCGACGGTGCCGCGGATGCCGACGAGCGTTTCGAGCCCGGCGAGGCCGCGGCGCACCGCGAAGGCGATGAGGGCGAACAGTTGGCTGCCGCCGCCGGCAACGATGCGCTTGCCATTGCCCTCGATTGCGGTGAACGCCGGGGCGGTGAGGCGAACGACGGCGCCCGGCACCGGGTCGTCGCGAACGAGCAGATTGAAACCGCCGCCGAGCATGCGCACGGGCACTCCGCGCTTCTGGCACGCGGCCAGCACCGCTTGCAGTTCATCCACAGAGCGCGGCTGCAGGAGCACTTCCGCCGGCCCGCCGATCTTCAAGTGCGTGTGCGGCGCCAGCGGCTCGTCGCGCCGGGCAATCGCCGGAAATTCTTCGGCCAGCGTCATGCGTTCCTCCTGCAGTGGGTATATCCACGACCGGCTCAACGGGAAATGGGACCGACGCGAGTGCAAGAAATGATCGAATGGAAAGGATGGTGCCCCGGATGGACCGGAAGCATTGGCTCGATGGTTGCACCTATTTCAGAGAGACCCGAGTGAATGGGAGGCACCGATGAACTTTCTCTGCGCTGCCGCCCCGAACTGGGCTTCCTCGACCGGCCTTCTGATCGTTCGCGTCGTGGTCGGCCTCGCCTTCGTTTTGCACGGGTGGCCGAAAATTCTGAACGCGACCGGCTGGATGAATGAGATGCCGAATGCTGCGCCCGCGTTTCTTCAAGTCGCGGCGGCGGCGATCGAATTCGGCGGCGGGATACTTCTCATCGCCGGCCTGTTCGCCCGCGTCGTCGGCGTACTGCTCGTCGCCCAAATGGCGGTCGCGCTGGCGCTCGTCCACATTCCCAACGGCGATCCCTTTGTCGGGAAGCCAGGGCAGCCGAGCGCCGAATTGCCCTGCGCTTACTTGGCCATCGCGCTGCTCGAAGCGATCATCGGGCCCGGCTTGTGGTCGCTCGACGCAATGCTGTTCGGACCGCGAACCGAGACAGCCATTGAATGCGCTTTCCGGTCGCCCGTCGTCGGCCTGTTGCCTGCTCCGGTGCACTGAGGCCAAGCTAATCAGTGGAAACTGCTGACGCCGTTCGGACCCTTTACGCGGCTAAGGACGTGTTGAGATGGCCGGGCGGTTGAAGTAAACCGCCCGCGTCGGGGAGGCGGGGCGAAAGGGCTCCTCACACCCAACGCGGGCGGCGTCCCCAAGGCGATGAGGGGACTTTGAAATCAGGCGTTGTTACAGGGGCGAATGAGCGATTCCCCCGCGACGCGGCCAGTCTTTTTTTGCTTTGGAGATGGTAGATACCTTGACCGGGACCGCCCGGTTTCAGGATTTCCAAAAAAAGTGAGACCCGTCTCGTCCAGCCATTCGGTTCTGCTCGTCGCGCATCGATGTCAGCGCGTTCCCTGACTCATGCCTCTCGGAGTTATCCGGAACGACAATTGCTCTTGATCGGTTCGGCCGACGCGCCCGCCTCGCCCCACTCGCATCGTCAATCATTCCCTCCCTGGAATCGACACCATGAACTGGCGTCTCCTTCCGCGCCGCGCGCGCACGTATCGCAAACCGATCTCCCGCGCGGAGCGCCGCGCCATCAGACTGGGCGTCGAACATCTCGAGGAGCGCGCCGTTCCAGCCGCCGTTCAGGTCGCCGTCGGAGTGGTCGATGGCGCCGCCGTACACCTCCGGTTGTACGGCGCCGATGGAACGCAGGTCGGCGACATCGACGTCAGCGATCTCTCCGGCAAGTCGCTTCCCACCTTCGCGATCGGGGATGTGACCGGCGACGGTATGCCGGACATCGTCGTCGGTTCAGGCGCCGGCGTTGCCAATCGTGTCCGCGTCTACGACGGAGCGACGCTGCAAGCCGGCTTCACGACGAGCCCCTTCGGCGCATTCAACGGCGGCGTGAACGTCTCGATCGGCGACGTCAGCGGCGACGGCACGGCCGATATCGTGGTCAGTCCCGGCATGGGCGGCGGACCGCGCGTGGTCGCGTACCGCGGCGGCGACTTCGCGCAAGTCCTGAACTTCTTCGCCATCGATTCCAAATACATGGGCGGCATCTCCACGGCGGTGGGCGATGTCAATCGCGACGGCCATCCAGACTTGATCGTGGCCGCGGGAAGCGGCGGCGGTCCGCGCGTGGCCATTTATGACGGCGCCAGTCTTACCACCGGAAGCCCGACGCGGCTCGTCAACGATTTCTTCGCATTCGACTCGACTCTCCGCACGGGAGTCAATGTGGCGGCCGGCGACGTGAATGGCGATGGTTTCGCCGATCTCGTGTTCGGAGCGGGATCGGGAGGCGGGCCGCGGGTGCTCGTCGTCAGCGGGCAAACCCTCATGAATCAGGGCGCCGAGGCCGCCATGGCGGCGCCGCTCGCCAACTTCTTCTCGGGCGATGCCACGCTCCGCACCGGCGTCCAGGTGTCCGTCGCCAATCTCAACGGCGATGCCGACGCCGATGTCGTAACCGGCACGTTTCTGGGGGCGGGCGCGGGCGTGACGGCTTACGATGGCGCCGGATTGCTCAATGGCAGCCTGTCGGTCCTTTTCAATCTCACGGCCCCGCTGGCGGCCGGCGCGCTGCTGCCGGGGTTAACGACGCCCGTTCCCGTGCCGCCCGCCGCGCCCGGCGCACTCGTAACCCTGAACCTCAACCCACTCGACATTAACTTGCTGGGCGTCGAGATTCAGACGAGCCCCATTACGGTGACCGTGTCGGCGCAGAGCGGCGACGGGCTTCTACTCGGCAACACCCTGACGCTGGCGTCGCATCTCGTGAATCTGCCCGCGGTCAGCGACGCCTTGAACAACGTCCTCGGCAATGTCGTGACCCTCCTCAATTCGGCCAGTATGGCCGTGCCGGGCGTGGGAAGCGGAACCTTCGATACGGCGTCCGCCGCCGACACTCCAGTGCTCGATCTCTTCGTCGCGCCGGTGCACGTGAACTTGCTGGGCGCTCTGGTCGATACCAGCCCGATTCACCTCACGATCACGGCGCATTCGGGCGCCGGCTTGGTGCTGGGCAACGCGGTTACGGCTCTGGCGAACCTCTTTAACCCGCCGCTGCCGGCCCAACTCGATGTGGCGACGATCAATGCCGATCTCGCGAACCTGATCTCGCAACTCGATGCGCAGATCCCCGGCATCCCGGCGACGTTTTCACCTCCGCCGCCGATTCCCGCCGGTTCCGACCGCATCCTGCAACTCGTGGTTGCCCCCATCAATCTCAATCTCCTCGGCCTGAACCTGCAGACCGATCAGATCAATGTGAACGCCGATGCTCACACGGGCGACGGGTTGCTGCTCGGCAACGTCCTGACCACGCTGCTCAACACTCTGAACGCCACCCCGGACCAGCTGACCGCGCTGAGCAACAACATCAACACGCTGCTCGCCAAGGTCGTGGGCGTCTTGAACGCTTCGAACTTGACGCTGGCCTCCGGCGCCCTGGGGTCGCTCGATCAATTGATCCAGAATCTCGCCTTGCCGACGCTGGTGACGCCGACCGCGCCGGCAACTGTCCCCGTGCTGAACCTGACCATCGCCTCGACCGACGGCACCAGCCCGCCGGTGGACGTCAATCTGCTGGGGCTCGAAATCACGACGAGCGACGTCCACGCCACCTTGACGGCGACGACCGGCGACGGCCAGGTTCTCGGCAACCTGGTCTACAACGTTTCGCACTTGCTCGATCCGGGAGGAAGCCTGAATCTGCTCGGTATTCTCGGTCAGCTGGCACTTTGAGCCGGCGAAGCCTCGAAGGCAGTGGGTAGCAAGATCGAGTGTCCGGGCAAGGCGGGAACGCGCGGCCCGGCAATTCGCCCCGTGAGATTGAGTGGATCGGTCGCCGGCAGTTTGAGCGGTTCGGCATCGGGATCGTTGCGGTCGCGAAGCAGGGGGATGACCTCGGGCAATGCGAATTGCTCTCCGGCGACGCCGGCGACGAAGCGGCCGTGGCGGATTTCGCCGCGCGCCTCCAGTCGCCGATAGTGCCCGATCAGTTCGCCCCAGCGCGGCGACGCGGATTCATTCGCAATCAACTCCCGGAACACGACTCCATAGCGCCGCAGCAGGAGCCGGCACCAGTTCTCGATGCGCCTCTCGTCTTCCACGGCGGGCATCAGCGGGGAATGCAGCAGCGTCCATCGGCCGGTTGGCGGCGCCGCGGCCGGCAGTCGGTGCCTCCTCGTCGAAGTCGCCCCACCCAGCAGCATGCGAAGTACCGAGAAACCGTCGCTGGTCACGAGCCCGGCTGCGGCCAACTCACCCAGTACGTCGTCCACTTGCGACGGCACCAGATTGAGCAGCATGGCGATCTGATTGGGAAACAGCGCTCCGTGGCGAACGAAGGCCTCGTGGGCGGCGCGGGCATTCGTGCCCAACCCTTCGAGGCTGGGCGAGTCGGGCGAGGGCAACAACCACGAAACGTGATCGCGCACCATCAGTGCGATCGGCGTGGACCGCGTGAATGCTTTCATCGGCCGGCCGTTATCCTGGCCATCGGGTCGCTTGGGCCGGAGCCGCCCCCAACCGGCGTGGCCCATGAAGGTGAGCGCATCGAACCATTGCGAATCGTAAAACTCCATCCGCGCCGGCAGAATGTGCCTCTCCCAGTGCCCGGCCGGCGCCTCGAACCCCTCGAACTGCTCGATGAGCGCCAGCAGGCCGTGCTGCCCGCGCAGTTTCGAATCCAGCCGCAGATGTTGAAAGCGAATCAAGAATTGCAGGAACTGCTCCGTCGATACTGGGGCGATCTGCCGGCGCAACCCTTCGAGCGTCAACCGATGGATGCGCGCGAGCAGCCGGCGATCGCACCACTCCAGATCGTGCAACCCGGTGAAGCGGCCGCGGAGGACGAGCCCTTGCGTTTCCAGTGCGATCAAGGCGATCTCGACATCCACTGCCGATAGTCCGAAGTCGAGCGCCAGTCGGTCGATCGTTGTCGGCCCGACGCACTCGATGCGGCCACGCACCAGTTGAACGATGGCATCCTCGCGCCGCCAATCGGTCTTTACACCGCGGGGCACGGCGACATCCGGCCGTGCCTGGGCCTCCGGCCAGATCGCCCGGACGATGGGCCAGCGCTCCGTGGCGACCCATAAATCGGGGTAGTTCCCACGCGCGACCCGCGCTGCGCGGCCGCCGCGCTGCAGTTCCCCGAAGTGAGCGAGCCACGGTTCCGCATCGGCGGCCCGCAACGCAACCATCGAAAGCAGAACGTCGTGCAATTCGTCCCCGTCGCCAACTACTGGCCATGCTTCCTCGCGAATCCGCGCAATCGCTTCGGGATCGAGTCGCCCAAGGTCGCGCAGCGCGTCCGTGGAAAGCGAACGGCGCAGCGACACCGCCCGCGCGCGGCGCTCTTCCAAGGGAGCATCGTCCAGAAAGGCGTAGGGGTTGGCATTGAGCAATTGATGAGCGAACGGCGACGGCTCGCGGCTGTCGAGGCCGATCGTCGCAATCGCGCCGGATTCGATGCCGCGCAGGACTTCCAGGCAGCCATCGAGATCGCTCAATTCGTGCAGGCAATCGTCGACAGTCTGGCGCACGATCGGTTGGTCGGGAATCGGGATGTCGCCGACGACGTTCTCCTGACAGGCGGTTTGAGCGGGGAAGACCGACGTCAGGAGGTCTTCGGCCCGCATCCGCTGCAAGTGGGGCGGGACGCGCTGGCCATTCCGGACGCGGCGCAGCTGGAGCGATCGCGTGATGTTCCAGCGCCAGCGCGTACCGAAGAAGGGCGCGGCCAGATACGCCTGAACCAGCACGTCGCGAGCGAGGTGCGACGGCACCAGTCGGAACATCTGTTCGAGGGGAAAGCTGTGTTGGGCCCCGAACGACAGGACGATCCCATTGTCGTCGGCCGAGGCCTGCAGTTCGAAATCGAAGGTGCGGCAGAACCGCTTGCGCAGAGCCAATCCCCAGGCGCGATTGATGCGCGTGCCGAAGGGGGCATGGATGACCAGATGCATTCCGCCCGATTCGTCGAAGAAGCGTTCGAAGAGCAGTGTCTTCTGCGTCGGCACCATCCCAGTCGCTATCCGCTGGGCGGCGACGAAGGCGATGGCCTGATCGGCGGCCGCGCGATCGGCGCCGCCAACTTGGATTAACCAGTCCGTCACCTCGGCATTCGGCTGCGTGTCTGGGGACATTCGGTCGACCAGATCCTCGCGCAAGCGCGCGACCTCGGCCGAGAGTTCGACGGTTCGCCCCGGCGCCTCGCCTAGCCAGAATGGAACTGTCGCCGGCGCGCCCAGCGCGTTCGACACGACCACTTCGCCGCCGCGCACGTGGCGCACTCGCCACGACGAGTTCCCCAACAGAAACACATCCCCCGCATTGGATTCGATCGCGAAATCTTCATCCAGGGTGCCGACCACGGTGCGATTGTCGTCGTCGGTAACGACCTTGTAATTGGCGATTTCCGGAATGGCGCCGCCGCAGGTAATGGCCGTCAAGCGGGCGCTGCGGCGAGCATGTAGCCGGCGATTAACGCGGTCGCGCTGCACGTAGGCGCCGAAGCGGCCGCGCTCCGGCGCAATGCCTTCGCTGACCATCTCCACGATCGATTCGAAATCCTCGCGCGAAAGATCGCGATAAGGATAAGACCGGCGCACGAGCGCGAAGAGTTCGTCCTCATTCCAGTCGTCGCAGGCCACGGCCGCTACGATTTGCTGGGCGAGGATGTCCAGGGGCGCGGCGGGGATCGGCACGCGATCGAGCCGACGATCCCCTACGGCGCGTATCAAGGCCAGGCATTCGATTAACTCGTCGCGGGAGAGCGCGAAGAGCCGCCCCTTCGGCACCAGCCCGAGCGCGTGACCGGCCCGGCCGATTCGCTGCAGGAACGTCGCGATGGACCGGGGCGAGCCGACCTGGCAAACGAGATCGATGTGGCCAATGTCGATACCCAATTCCAGCGACGCCGTGGCGACGACCGCCTTGAGGCGGCCGGCTTTCAACATTTCTTCCGCGCGTTGACGGCTGGCTTGCGCCAAACTGCCGTGATGCGCCAACACGCAATCCGGGCCGAGCCGCTCGGAAAGTTGAAATGCGACCCGCTCCGCCAGTTTCCGGGTGTTGACGAAGATCAGCGTGCTCTTGTGCTCCTTGATGAGTTCCACCATGCGCTCGTAGACTTCCGCCCAGTGTTCGTGACTGCAGACGGCTTGCAATTCGCGGCGCGGAACTTCGACCCGGATATCCAGTCGCCGCAGGTGGCCCACGTCCACGATTGCCGGGGTCGAAGCGGTCGAACCGGAGAGGAAGCGGCCCAATTCATCGATCGGATTCTGAGTTGCCGAGAGGCCGATGCGGATGGGGCGCGCCGGGCACAAGGCGTTCAGTCTTTCCAGCGAGAGCGAAAGGTGCGAGCCGCGGCGATCGCGGGCCACCGCGTGAAGTTCATCGACGATCACGGTCTCCACGTGGCGCAGCGTCTCCCGGCTCTTTTTGCCGGTCAGTACGAGATAAAGCGATTCCGGGGTGGTGACCAGGATGTGCGGCGGCCGCCGGACCATGCGTTGCCGTTCGTTCGCCGGTGTGTCGCCGGTGCGAATCCCCGCGCGAATCTCGGGGCAATCGGGATCATCCTCACGAGCCAGTTTCAGAATCTCCGCGAGCGGCCCCTGCAGGTTGCGCTGGATGTCGTTCGACAGGGCGCGCAGCGGCGAGACGTAGAGAACGTAAGTCCGGTCCTTCAGTTGGCGCGCGAGTGCCAGCCGCAAGAGGCGGTCGAGGCTGGCGAGAAACGCGGTCAGAGTTTTGCCCGAACCGGTCGGGGCGGCAATCAAGGTATCGCGGCGCTCTTGAATCGCCGGCCAGCCGAGCCGCTGCGGTTCCGTCGGGCTCTGGAATTCCTTCAGGAACCATGCGGAAATGACGGGGTGAAAGCTCGGCAATGGCATGACGGAGTGATTGGCTAGGGTGGAATTGCGTTCAGTTTCCTTCAATAAATTATATCAGTCCTTGAGATGGCGGCCCAGCACGGTCGGTTGTAGCCAGCCTCTGTGAGGCCGGATTCCGATGGCGATCCGGCCTCACAGAGGCTGGCTACAAAATGATGAAGCCGATGACCGAAGTCACCGGCTTTAAGAGTGTCTGAACCGATAGCAGGCGATCAGGGAAGAACGCGCTGGCCGAGGCGGCGCAGTACGCCGGGCCGTGCGCCATAGTACTTGTAAATCTCGTTCCTGTACGTCGGAGCGAAGTAGTCCGGGTATGTGGTCGTCGTATATTGCGGCACGACTTTAAACTGATCGGGCGATATGTTCACGGTCGCCGCCTTGTAGTCCTTGCCCCACCTCGTCGTGGACCAGGGGACAGTGATCAGCTTCTTGTCGCTCGTGATGACGATCAGGTATTCCACGTCGCCGGCATCGCTGAGAACGATGTCGTCCACCGTTCCGATTGCCACGTTGTTCTGGATGTTGACCTTGGCGCCGATGACTTGCTTGGCTCGGATGGAGTGCGGCATGACGGCGGACTGACTGTCGGGCTCGACCCTCGCTGCCCCCGGCCTTTGCGGATCGGCCGTGCAGATCGAGCCGACGAGCAGGGAGAACGCCGCCGCCATCACCGCTTTGCGCAGAATCGTTTTCGACATGGAATGTCTCCTCGATGCAGTGAGGGGCGAAAGGGATTGCTTGAACTCTCGGGCGAGTTGGCCGGAATCGGCCGGTGGTAGGCGTGCAAGTCACGCGCCGAAATCGGAAGATTTAGCGGTTGAATCTTCAGGATGGATTCGCCGCATCGGAAGACCATATATTGCCGGAAACATTTGAATAGAGTTCGAGCCGAAGTGGTGCTCCGCATGATCTTTCCTTGCCGTCACGCGATCGTTGCCTCGCTGCTGCCTTGCACGGCGCAATCGGCATTTGCTCAGCCTCCGGCCCAAGCGGCTGACTCAGCGATCAGCAATATCGGCCACAGGCCCGCCCAGCCCAAACCAGCGACGCCGGTGCTGGTCACTGCCAAGCTCGCGGCAGGCACGACCAACGGGGTACTGAAACTGCAAGCCGTCGCGCCGGGAAAGTACATTCGCAAGTCGGACGCCGAGTACGAGAAGAACTGGATCGAACTGCCGATGCGCGACGACGGCAAGCAGGGCGATGAAAAGGCCGGCGACGGCGTTTTCAGCGTTCGAGTACCGGCGACGCATCAAAAGCACCGCTGGCTGATCCGTTACCGCATCACAGCGACGGATCGCGCGGGCAAGCCAGTGCAGGCGCCGGCGGCCGACGACACCTGTCCGAACTTCGCCTGGTGGTGCGACGCGGGACCCGCCGCATGGGCCGGATCACGCCAACCCGGCAAAAGCCCGAACTTGAAGTTCACCTCGGAATTCCTTGGCACGCTGCAAGCCATGCACCTGCTGGCACGAGCCGAAGATGTCGCCAAGAGCCAGTGGGATTCCAGTGCTTACAAGCAGAAGCAGCAAGGCACGCTCGTTTATCGCGGCATTGTGTACGACCACATCCAGTACAGCAATCGCGGGCAAGGCAGCACTTACATCGCCGGCAAGAACAAGTGGGGGCTGAAGTTCAACCGCGGCCACAACGTGCCAATCTTCGATCACGACGGCATTCCATTCCCGGCGACGTGCGACAGCCTCAACCTGAATCCCGGCGGTTCCACCCCCTACGATCCCGTGCATCGCGGCATCTCCGGGCTCGGCGAGGTGCTTTCGCTGCGGGCGTACCGGCTGGCTCGCGTTCCTAGCCCGCCGACAACGTGGATCCAATGGCGCGTGGTCGCGGGGCTCGATGAGGTTTCCGCCAGGGATCAGTATGCGGGCGATTTGTGGGGCCTGTATGTCGCGCTCGGCGACACGGAGCCGAAATTGCTCGCCGACAAGAAACTGCCGGACGGCCTCGCGGTCAGCATTCAAAGCGGAATCAAGCACACACCGAAGGAGATGAAAGACGCCCAGAAAGAATGGGAGAAGTTCCTCGGCGGCATGCGCTCCAATCCGGAGGAAGAGTGGTGGCGCAAGAATCTCGATCTGCCGGCCTACTTCAGCTTCCACGCGCTCAACCGCCTGCTCGGCAACGTCGATCTGAGGCCCGACGGCAACCACGGCTATTACCGTCGCCCCAATGGCCGGTGGGCGCCGATTCCGTGGGATATGGACATGATGTTCATCCCGCGCCGGCATCAACCCGGCCACATCGACGCCATCGGCT
>Ga0134125_10003159_pt1 | contig 19200 bp, 16 predicted proteins | sample KB31751_FD_96464 | JGI IMG/M metagenome (GOLD analysis project Ga0134125, IMG submission 96464) | Terrestrial soil microbial communities with excess Nitrogen fertilizer from Kellogg Biological Station, Michigan, USA - KB3-175-1 | ecosystem: Environmental > Terrestrial > Soil > Unclassified ... | reverse complement strand
GTCAACGCCGGCGACGACTACTTCATGGTCATGGAGTACGTCAAAGGCGCGGACCTGCGGACGCTGCTCAAGCGGGTGCGCCGCAAGCACAAGCGCTTCTCGCCGGCCGGCGGCGTGTTCATCGGCCACGAGATCCTCGAGGCGCTCGCCTACGCCCACCAGAAGTCGGCGCACGACGGCCGCCCGCTGAACTTGATCCACCGCGACATCTCGCCGTCGAACATCCTCCTGTCGGGCGCCGGCGAGGTGAAGCTCACCGACTTCGGCATCGCCAAGGCGTCGACGCACCGATCGGTCTTCTACAAGGTCAAAGGCAAGGTCGGGTACATGTCGCCCGAGCAGGCGCGCGGCGAGCCCGTCGACGCGCGCAGCGACCTGTTCTCGCTCGGCGTCGTGCTCTACGAGGTGCTCGTCGGCGAGCGGCTGTTCGTCGGCGATCTGATGTCGTCGGCGTCGCAGATTTACGCCCAGCCGATTCAGGCGCCGTCGCAGAAGCGGCCCGAAATCCCCGCCGATCTCGACGCCGTGATCCTGAAGGCGCTGTCGCTCGATCCCGCGGGCCGCTTCCAGAGCGCCGAAGAGTTTCAGGAGGGGCTGGCGCGCGTCGGTACCCGCCATCGCTTGATCATCGGCGCCTCGGAAATGTCGCAGCACCTGAAGTCGATCGCCGGCGAGGACGCGTCGACGTGGCTGAAGATGGAGATGCTCGGCCACGACCGCAACGAAGCCACGCAGGCGCACGGCACGTCGGTGCTCTCGACGACGCAGGGCATCGTCGACGGCGAGGAAGAGCGCCGTCCCGCGTTCGACGTCAGCGACGAGGACGAGGAAGACGACGACGAGGACAGCGGCGTCGCCGATCTGCTGCGCGCGCGCAACCGTCCGCCGAGCCTGCCGACCGGCGAGCTGACCTCGGTCATCGCCGTGCGCAAAAAGGGCGGCGGCGCGCCCGTCGATCCCGAGATGACCAAGGTCGACAAGGGACGGCTCGACGAGCCGTCGGCAATGCCTTCGTCGGCGCCGCGGCGGATGTCGTTTCCGCCCAAGGGCGAGTTCGACAGCGAGGAGTCGCGCAAGCAGACCGTGGTGCGCGACGCCGGCTCGCCCTCGCCGCGCCACAAGCTCGGCGCGCCGGGCGGCAGCGGCCAGACGCGATCGCCCCCGCTCGGCGGCAGCGGCCAGACGCGATCGCCCCCGCTCGGCGACGCGACCACCGTCCATCCGCCGTCGCAGGCGGGCTTTGCGCGCAATGACTCGCCGTCGCTGAGCGCGGCCGGCGGCTCGTCGCTCGCCTCGGCGGTCGCGCAGGCTGGCCTGCCCGGTCCGAACACCGGCGGCCGCCGCCTGCCGACGTCGGGCATCCGCCCGCGGCCGGCGAACCACGTCTTCGAAGGCACCGCCTACATCCGCCGCCCGCGACGGATCATCGGCATCATGATCGTGCTCTTGCTGATCGGCGTCGGCGTCGCGCTCGGCGTCGCCTTCAGCGGGCCGGAGCTCGAGGTCGTCGACCCGACGGTCTCGCCGGGTCAACCGGTCGCCCCTCCGCCGGTGGCGCCGAATGCGCCGGCGGCGACCGGCACCACCGTTGCGCCTCCGTCGGGCGGCGGCGCGCTGCGTCAGCCGCCCGGTCCCGCCGAGCTGCCCGGGCCGCCGCCGGCGACCTCCGGCACACCATGACCAACTCTGGTTTGACCCTCGACAGGTAGGACGGTATTATCGCCCGACCCCTTTCGATGGCTCCTCCTCGCGACAGTAACGTCACCAGTGTTCTCGACGAATCGCCCGCATTTACGCGTCAGCGGCCCGGCGGAACCTTCCTCGTCATCAAAGGCCCTGATCGCGGCGAGCAGGTGCATCTTTCCACCAAGCCTGTCACGTTCGGCTCGGCGCCTGCTTGTGATCTGGTCCTCTCCGACAAAACCGTGTCGCGCCGCCACGCCATGGCGCTGCTCGAAGGCAACGAGGTGCTCGTACGCGACCTCGGATCGACCAACGGCAGCTTCATCCAGGGCTCGCACTTCAAGGAGATCACCGTCGGATTCGGCGCCGAGATCAAGCTCGGGCGTACGGTCATCAAGTTCCTGCCCGAAGAAGAGGCCGTCGAGCCGGCCGAAGCCGAGGCCGACACGTTCGGTCAGCTCGTCGGGCGCGACGTCAAGATGCGCCGGCTGTTCGCGCTGCTCGCGGACATCTCGCCGAACGACGCCACGGTCCTGATCGAAGGCGAGACCGGCACCGGCAAGGAGCTGATCGCCGAAGAGATCCACAACCACTCGCGCCGCGCCAACGGGCCGTTCGTCGTGTTCGACTGCGGCGCGGTGCCGCGCGAGCTCATCGAGTCGGCGCTCTTCGGTCACGTCAAAGGCTCGTTCACCGGCGCCGTGCAGGATCGCAAGGGCGCCTTCGCCGAAGCCAACGGCGGCACCATCTTCCTCGACGAGATCGGCGAGCTGCCGATCGACATGCAGCCGGCGCTCTTGCGCGCGCTCGACAAGCGCGCCGTGCGCAAGGTCGGCGCCAATCAGTACGAGAAGGTCGACGTGCGCGTCGTCGCCGCCACCAACCGCGACCTGCGCGAGGAAGTCGCGAAGAAGGCGTTCCGCGAGGACCTGTACTACCGCCTCGCCGTCATCCGCGTGCACTTGCCGCCGCTGCGCGAGCGCGGCTTCGACATCCAACTGCTCGTCGAGCACTTCATCAAGACCTTCGGCGGCGCGCGCGGGCTGCGCCTGACGCCCGAGGATATGCAGCGCCTCAAGGCCTACGCGTGGCCGGGCAACGTGCGCGAGCTGCGCAACGTGATCGAGCGCGCGTGCGTGCTCTCCAAGGGCGACACGCTCAACCTCGACGACGTGCTCGGCGGCGAAGGCGCAACGCAGCCGGCGCTCGGCATCCGCACCGACCTGCCGTTCAAAGAGGCGAAGGGTCAGCTCGTCGAGCTGTTCGAGCGCGAGTACATCGTCGATCTGATGAAGCGGCACAAGATGAACCTCTCGGCGGCGGCGCGCGAGGCCCAGATTGATCGCAAGCACCTGCGCGAGCTCATCCGCAAGTACGGCCTCGATCCGCGCGGCGACCTGACGCGCGACGAGAGCTGAGCGCGCCACCGAAGACTGAGCGCGCGGTCGACGAACAGCGCGCCGCCGGTTACTTCGCGCCCGCTCCCTGCTGCTGTTGCAGCTTCACCATCACGCGCATGGCGAGATCGCGTCCCCACTTCTCGCCGACCGCCATCGACTCCTGTGTGATCTTCGGCAACACCGTCACGAACTTCCTGCCCGTCGGTGTCTCGTAGAAGCGGATCAGCTCCTTGACGTCGTCGTGCGTGAGGTTGCGGTCGTAGACCGGCACGATGAGGTCGACAAGCTCGCTGGTGTGGACCTCCTTCATGAAGTCGCTCCAGAACTTCTCCGGCACCTGCGGCATCGACTTCTTGAAGTTCGCCATCATCTGTCCCATCACCTGCTGCCCGAGCTCGCCCGAGCCGGTGATGGTCAGGAGCTTGCGAATGTCCTTCTGCTTCTGCGTCTCTTGTTTCGGCGCGTCCTCGGCGGCCTGAACCGCGCCTCCGAGCACGACCATGACGCCGATCGCGGCGAGCACTGTACGCATTCGCTCTCCTTGGTCAGTACGTGACGTATACGCGGGTCGAATTGTTGCCTTCCGCAACTTCGCGATCGAGCTCGTGCATCTCGCCGGTGCGCGCCGAGTAGAGCCCGATCTTGTGCGGGCCGGGCGCAACGCTGATGCGCTCGTCGTTCGGGCAGGTGCGTCCGCTATCCTCACCGTCGACGAAGATGCGGATCTCGCCCTGTGACTTGCAGCGTACCTTGAGCCCGTCTTTGCCGGCGACCGGCGCCGTCAACCTGGCCGGCTCGAGCGCCAGCTCGATCTTGCCGCCCGGGGTCACGTCGACCTCGCGCTTCAGCATCTTTTGCCCCTCGGCGAGCACGACGAACGCATGCTTCCCGGCGCCCACCGCCACTTCCGTCGGCGTCGTCCCCTTCAGCTCCCCATCGACGAACAGCGTGGCCCCCGCCGGCGTCGTCGTCACCGTAAACCCCGTTCCGCTCGGCGTCGTCGTCGGCGCCACGGTCGGCGTCGTCGGCGGTGTCGCAGTCGGCGTCGTCGTCGGCGCCACGGTCGGCGTCGTCGGCGGTGTCGGCGTCGGCTCCACCTTGCGCGCCACGGCCTGCGCGAGATCGGCCGGTGCCTCCGCCCGCTCCTCGACATGCGCCGCATCCACGACTGCCGGCGCCACCACTGCCTGCTTTGCGCCCGCTCCCTCGTTCGTTCCAGCCAGCGCCGGCGTCGGGTTTCCCGTGTTCAGCCCAGCGTAAATCGCCATCCCACCGACCGCCGCCAGCAGCCCGACCCCGACCAGCACGAGCGCCGCGCCGCCGCTGCGCTTCGGTGGCAGCTTCACCCCTGGAACCGTCGACTTCGCCGGCTCGATCGGCACCGGCCGCTCGACTGCCGGCTCCGCGAACAACGGCTCCGGCGACGGCGGCGGCGGCGTCAGCGGCGGCGGCAGCCACGACGCCTCCGTCGGTGGCCCGCCGTTCGTCCCCGGCTTGTCACTCGTCGCGACGACGCTCGCTGCTTCCGACTCCGGCTGCAGCTCGCGTTCGGGCTCTGGCGCTTCGCCCGAGCCCACCGCCGCATTGGTGAACCTCACCGGAAGCGGCGTCACCTCATCCGGGTTGGCGCGCACGACGCGGTTGGTCTCCGCCTCGTCGCCGGCCACCGTCGGCATCCCTTTTTCCGTCGGCAACCCCGGCAGCTCCACCAGCTCGATCGGCACCAGCGCCTGGTCGTCCGACCCGATCCCCGCCAGCGTGTTGTGCACCGGCGCCGACGACAGCGTCGCCCCGACCGGCGGTCGCGGCGTCGGCGGCGCCCACTTGTGCGGCGCCAACGGCGGAATCGGCGGCGGCTTCGCCGCGCTCACCGGCGACGTCATGCCCACCACCGCCGGCGGCAGCGTCACCGCCGCGAACGCGCCGGTCCGACGCTCACGCGGCGCCGCCAGCCGTCGCACCACTGCCGAAAGATCGGCCCGCGCCCGGTCGATGCGTCCGCCGAGGATCCCCTGAATCGCCGCCCGCATCGCCGCGACGCTCTCGAATCGCCGCGCCGCCTCGGGCTCGAGCGCGCGCGTCACGATCTGTTGCAACCGCGGATCGGCCGGCGGGGGCGCCGGCGGACCGCTTTCGATCGCCTTGCGCAGCTCGGACGCCCGGTCGCTCATGAACACGCGCCCGCCACCGAGGAGCTCGTGCAGGATCACACCGAGCGAAAACACGTCGGCGCGCCCGTCGATGCCCTCGCCGCGCCACTCCTCGGGCGCGAGATAGGCCAGCGTTGGCGTCAGGTTCTCGTCGTCGCTCCAGCCCGGCCGGATCAACGCGGCCAAGAGACCGACGTCGACGAGCTTGATGTCACCCTCGTACGTCACCATCACCGACGGCGCGGTCAAACCGAGGTGCAACACGCCGTTCGGCAGGAGGTTGGTGCGCGAGTGCGCATACTCGAGCGCCAGGGCGACATCCACCGCGATGGTCATCGCCGCATCCGCCGCCAGCGCCTCGCCACGCTGCTGCAATAGATCGAGCAGCCGCCGCAGGTCGAGCCCGCGCACCAGGTCGACCACGATGTAATAGTGGGCGCCCTGGGCGTTTACTTCGTGCACGCGCGCGATTCCGGGATGCTCGAGCGCCGCGAATGCCGACGCCGCCTGGACGAACCGCGCGACGAACGCCTCGTCCTCGCCGAGGTTCGGATACAGCCGCTTGACCGCGAACTGCTTCTCGAACCCCGCGACGCCATAGATCTTTGCGCGATAGGTTTCGCCGATCGGCCCGGTCCCCAACTGCTCGATGCAGTTGTAGCGCCCGAGGTAGAAGGTGCGCTTCACCGGGTCCATGGCTGTAGCAGCGTATCACGGGCAGGCGCCGATTTGCTCACTGCCAAGCGTTACGGCTATTCTGGAATCGTGCAGCTGCCTTCGGAGGTCGAGCTTCTACGCGACCAGACGCGGCGCCTCGTCGACCGCGATCTGCGTCCGCGCACGCTCGAGATCGAGCGCGAGCGCCGAATTCCCGACGAGCTCGTCGCCAAGCTACGCGACCTCGGGTACTTCGGGCTGACCATCCCCGAGCGCTACGGCGGCCTCGGCCTGTCGACGTTAGCGCACCTCGTCGTCCAGGAGGAGCTGGGTCGCGCCCACGCCGCGTTCAACATGCTCATCTCGGGCAACAACGGGATCGGCGTGATGGCGCTGGTGCTCTCCGGGAGCGAGGCGCAGAAGGAGCGCTGGCTGCCGCGGCTCGCCTCAGGCGAGTGGATCGCTGCGTTCGCCCTCACCGAGCCGAATGCCGGCTCTGACGCCCAGGCGATCGAGACGCGCGCCGTCCGCGACGGCGATCGCTTCATCCTCAACGGCACCAAGCACTACATCTCGCGTGGCGACATTGCCAATCTCGTCACTGTGTTCGCTGTGACCGATCCGAGCGCCAAGTCGCGCGCCCGCGGCGGCATTTCCGCGTTCATGGTCGAGAAGGGTACACTTGGCTTCCGCGTCGCGCGCCTCCAGGACTCGATGGGCTCCGACGTGGTCAAACAGGCGGAGCTCGTCTTCGAAGACTGCGCGGTCCCGGCGGACCAGGTCGTCGGCGAGGTCGGGCAGGGCTTCTCGACCGCCATGCGCACCCTCGATCTCGGCCGTCTGTCGCTGGCGGCGCGCTGCCTTGGCACGATGACCGAGCTGCTCGACGTCTCCGTCGAGCACGCCAAGAATCGCGTTCAATTCGGCAAGCCGATTGCGGAACAGCAGGCCGTCCAGCATATGCTGGCCGATACAGCTACGGATATCGCAATGTTACGACCCGCTCTCTATACGGCGGCGAGTCGGCGGGACGCCGGAGAATCGGTGACGCACGACGCCGCCATGCTTAAATTGTATGCATCGGAGGCGTTGGGTAGGGCTGCCGATCGAGCGGTGCAGATCCACGGTGGGATGGGATTCATGCGGGATTGCGTCGTGGAGGGGATCTACCGCGAAGCGCGCATGATGAGAATCGTGGAGGGCACCAGCGAGATTCAGCGGATGCTGATCGCGCGCGGGGTCCTGGAAGGGCACCACAGCCGTTGAGATCCAAGAAGGAAGGCGACGACTCGTACCTCGGCCGTTTCGCGCGTCTACTCAAGCGCCCCGGCGTTCGTTTGCGTCGCATCGACACCGCGGTGCGGCACGATCTGTACGGCGCACGCCACGCGCTCTCGTACGTCCGTCATCTGGCGCGCGGCAATCGCATCAAACGCAAGGCGTTCTTCGACACCGTCGACGAGTCGCGCCCGCCGGTTCTGCTCATCCACGGCTACCTCGGGACGCGGGGCTCGATGTACATCCTCGAACGCCGGCTCAACGACGACGGGCTCTGCGTCTTCTCGTTCAACCTCGGCTCCCTCAACGTCCGCGACATCCGCACGTCGGCATTTCTGATCCACCGCAAGATCGAATCGATCCTCGCGCAAACGTCGGTGAAGAAGATCGACATCGTCGGTCACTCGATGGGCGGCCTGATCGGGCTCTACTACGTCAAGAAGCTCGGCGGCCACGAGCGCGTCCGCAAGCTCGTCATGATGGGCACGCCCCAGCGCGGTACCTGGTCGGCGCTGCTCGGGGTGGCGACGATGGGCCTCATCTCCTCGAGCGCCTGGCAGCTCCTACCAGGCAGCCGCTTCCTCAAGGAGCTGGCGGCGGGGATTTTGCCGGAAAGCGTCCAATACTTCACCATCGCGGCTGAGCGCGACTGGGTCTGCCCGGTCGCCTCTACGCCGCTCGATGGCTCGGAGTCGCTCACGGTTCCCCTCGGGCACTCGTCGCTCGTCATGAGCGAGGAAGTCTACCGCCACGTACTGTATGCGCTGAAGAAGTGAGGTTCTCCGCGTAACCGATTTGCGCATCCGCTCGCTCGTGGCATGGGCGTTGCTCAACCACATTGTCGGATGAGCTATCGTCGTGAGAGTGGTGACCGCCGTTGTGCCTTTTGCGGCCGTCCGCGAGGCGAGGTCCGCAAGCTGGTGGCAGGACCGAACGTCTACATTTGTGATCGCTGCGTATCGGTATGCCGGCAGCTGTTGGCCGACGATCGCCGCACTCGCCACGCGCCGCCGCCCGAGGCCTCGACGCGTCCAACGAAGCCGAAGGAGATCAAGGAACGTCTCGACGAGTGGGTGATCGGCCAGGAGCGCGCGAAGCGAATGCTCGCCGTCGCCGTCTACAATCACCTCAAGCGCACGCAGCTCGGCGCGCAGATCAGCGACGTCGAGCTGACCAAGGCGAACATCATCCTCATCGGGCCGCCCGGCACGGGCAAGACGCACCTGGCGAGGACGCTCGCACGCCTGCTCGACGTGCCGTTCACCATGGCCGACGCCACACCGCTGACGCAGGCGGGGTACGTCGGTGAGGACGTCGAATCGGTGATTGCGAAGCTCCTGCGCGCGGCCGACAACAACGTCGAGCGCGCGCAGAAGGGCATCATCTACCTCGACGAGATCGACAAGCTCGCCAAGCGCCCGGGCCACGACCGCGACGTGTCGGGCGAGGGCGTGCAGCAGGGCCTGCTCAAGATCCTCGAGGGCAAACGCGTCGTCGTTCGCATGGGCGCCGATAAGAACGGGATGGGTGGCGAACCTGTCGAGATCGACACTTCGAACATCCTGTTCATCGGCGGCGGGGCCTTCGAAGGGCTCAGCCGCCGCATTCACGAGCGGACCTGCGAACGCCGTAGCGGTTTTCTGTCGGCGGATCTTCCAGACCCGTCGGCGCCGTTTCACGACGTCGTGCCCGAGGACCTCTTTCGCTTCGGGCTGCTGCCCGAGTTTGTCGGGCGCTTCCCGGTGCGGGTCGGCCTGACGCCGCTCGACGAGGCGATGCTCATGCGCATCATGACCGAGCCGCGCGACGCGATCTTGAAGCAGTACCAACGACTCTTCGAGATGGACGGCGCCCGACTCGATTGCACTCCCGACGGACTCTTTGCGATCGCCGCGCAGGCGCTCACGCGTAAAGCGGGGGCGCGCGGTCTGCGCGCCGTGATGGAGGAGCTGCTGCTCGACGCGATGTTCGAGCTTCCGAGCTGCAAGGGAGATTGCTTCACCATCGACGCCGAGGCGGTTGCGCACGGCACCTTGAAGCATTCGCAGGCGCGGACGGCCGCCTGACGCTGACGGGCGACTCGCGCGGTTCAGCTACCGCCGAAGTTCCGTTCCAGAGGTCAAGTGTGCCCCTTATTGGCCAAGTGTGCCCCTTATTGGCGCGTCAGGGTCACCACCCCATCGCAGCGGATCGAGAACGTGGAAGTCGGCGGGTCGACTGTGACGTCCGCGCCGGCGAGCGTCTCGCCGTCACAAGCGATGAGCGGCGTTGGCGACGGGAAGAAGATGTCGTGCCGGTGGGCGATGCCTGCGCGCGGCTCGAATGCGAGCGTGAAGGTGGTGCCGTCCCACGACATCACGGTCGGCTTGCCGCCGATCGCCTTGGCGTAGGGGCGCGCGACGGCGGCGATCATGTCGGGGCGGTCGTGCCACGTCCCGTCGACGGCATGCGCGAACAGGCCCCATTGTCCCTGGTCCTGCTCCTTCCAGACCCAGAAGGCAGCCGAGGCGAAGACGGCGTCGGCCGCGTCGTAGGCGTGGCCGATCCAGGCGAGCGCGTTCGGCTGCTGTGGACCGACGCCGAGCTCGCCGATGAGGAGCGGCGTGCCCCATGCGTCGGCTTCGTCGCGTGCGTTCTGCACCGACGCGGCGAGCGGCGCTTCGTAGGTATCGTTGGTGAGGCGCACGTCGTTGTTGAACACGGCAGTGTAGATGTGCGGCGCATAGACGCCACCACCGACGGGAAACGGCTGGCTGGCGAGGCTTGCCGAGTCGATGATGTTGCGCGTCGCCGGCGGTTCGAACGCGAACAGCCGCTGCGGATCCGAGTCGCGGATGGCGCCGGCGACCTTGGTGTGGAAGGCGAGCAGCTCGTCGTCGGTGGCCAGCGGCTCGTTGAAGATCTCGATGCCGACGACGGCGGGATCGCCGCGGAAGCGGACGAGGAGCTGCTGCACCATGTAGGTGAACTTCTCCTGCAGCATGTCGGCGTCATCTGTGAAGAAGCCGCTGAATGCGTTCATCACTTGCGAAGACAGGCGGCGGTCGCCGAGGTCGGTGAGCGGACCGCCGAGGAGCATCGGCGGCGGCGGCGAGATCGCCCACAGCGGCGCGCCGTCTTCACCGATCTCCTTTGACCACGCGTCCTGGTGCACGTCGAGGAGGACATAGATGCCGTGCTCGCGGCAGGAGGTCACGACGGCCTGGACCTTGTCGAGGAACGGCGGCACCCACATGCCCGGCTCGGGCTCGAATCCGCTCCACGACAGCGGCAGACGCAGGAGGTTGAAGCCCATCGACGCCATGCGCGCGACGTCGTCGTCGGACAAGTCGGGGATCGTCTCGAGCGGCGCACGGCCGTCGTCGAAGGTGACGTCGAACAGGCCGGCGACGCGCGCGTTGATGCCGCGCAGGATGACGACGCGGCCGTCAGGGCCGATGAGCTGACCGTGATCGATGTCGAGCGGCGCGTAGTGCGGTTGCGACGACGAGCAGCCGGAGAGCGTCGCGACCAGCACGACGACGAACGGCAGCAGCGAGGCGAGCTTCATGCGGCGCAGGATAGTCCAGACCCATCGGCCGCACGAATTCCACGCGCGCGCGAGCGCCGCCAGCAGCCGGCGGGCGCGGGCTAGTGGCGAACGAGGACGTAGTCCTTTTGGATCAACGTCAACAACGTCTGCGCCGTCTCGAGATCGGTGCGCGGGCTGCGATCGAGCACGGCCTGGAACTGGCCGTAGTTTATCACCAGCTGTAGTGTGTCGAGCTCCGCCGGCTGCAGCTCCTTGAGCGCCGGCTGCAGCGGGTTCGGCAGGCCGAGCGGATCTTCGCGCTGTGGCAGCTCGGGCATGATCCGGTTGTACTCGTCGAGTTGGCGCATCCCCTCCATCAGGAGCGCTTCGGTCGAGTCCTGGATCTCTTCCAGCACCGACTTTTCGTCGGGAGGCTCCAGCTCGAACGTGCCCGTCGTCCACGTCAGCATGCGGAACGCCGCCTTGCGCGGGGACAGGTCGTACGAGTCGTCGATCGTCGAGTAGTAGATCTGACCCTTGCGCAGGTAGATCCTTCCGTGGCCGCCTTCGCCGCGCACCGACAGGACGCCGCTCTTGCGGCTCGTCGACAGGAGCTGCAGGAGGTCCGGCAGCGGGATCTCGTCGATCGACCCCGACATCGGCTTGTTTGCGCCGCTGACGTTTCGTCGCTGGCCGGTCGCCTCCAGCCGCTGGCGCGCCTCGCCTTCGGTCACCACCTGCGACGAGTCCACCGCCACCAGCTTGATGATCGACGTCCCGATGAGGATGCGATCGCCTTCTTTGAGCCGAACCTTCTTGATCTTCTCGCCGTTGACGAACGTTCCGTTCGTCGAGCCGAGGTCCTGGATCACGATCTGATCGCCGGTCGTCTGAATCTTGGCGTGCTTGCGCGAGACCATGTCCTCGACCAGCACCATGTCCAGCTCGCTCGACCGGCCCACGATGATCTCGCGATCCATCCGCAGCGGGAATTCTCCCCCTTGGTACTTTCCCGATATGAATCTCAGAGCGTAGGCGGGGGTTGGCACTGTGCGAGGCTCCGCGACTTAGCGTTCGATGATACTGACGTGGGGCGTCGAAGTCAAAATCGTCCCCAGGAGTTTTCACGGTTTTGGCGTCGGGCGCAGCGCCCATGTTAGCGTCGGCCGCATGACAGCGACCCGCGTCGCCACCACCGGGCTCGGCACGCTGTACGGTGGGGACGCGATCGACTGGCTCGATGGGCTCGCGGCCGAGAGCGTCGACCTCGTCTTCGCCGATCCGCCCTACAACCTCGGGCGCGAGCGGTGGGACGCGCTCGGATCCCCCGCCGAGTACCTCGCCTGGAGCGCCCGCTGGATCGCCGCCGCTGCCCGGGTGCTCAAGCGGGACGGGTCGCTCTACATCTGTGGCTTCTCCGAGGTGCTCGCCGACATCAAGGGCGTCGCCGCTCCGCACTTCGCCGGCTGCCGCTGGCTCGTCTGGTACTACCGTAACAAAGCGAACCTTGGGCGCGACTGGGGTCGGTCTCACGAGAGCCTCCTCCACTTGCGGCGTCCCGACTTCGCCCTCGACGTCGACGCCGCTCGGGTCCCGTACAACGCCCATACGCTGCGCTATCCCTCGCATCCACAGGCTGAGAGCTCGCGTTATGGCGGCAAGCCCTACGTCTGGCAGCCGAATCCACTCGGCGCCAAGCCGCGCGACGTGTTCGAGGTGCCCACCCTGACCAACGGCATGCGCGAGAAGACCGCGCATCCGACGCAGAAGCCGCTCGAGCTGGTGCGCCGGCTCGTCGCCGCGGCCAGCCGTCCCGGAGCGCTCGTGGTCGATCCGTTCGCCGGGTCGGGCACCACCCTCGTCGCCTGCGAGGCGCTCGGGCGGCGCTGGCTCGGCTGCGAGATCGATCCCGCGTTTCAAAAGGTCATCGTCGAGCGGCTGGCTACCCCCTTGGACGCCCGTGCCGCCGACGGCGCCGAGGCCCGCCGCCGCGTCGGACGGCGACGCTTGCGTTGACGGCTGCGCGCTCTCGCGGCTATAAGCGAAGGCCGTATGGCCCCCGAAGAGATCTGTCGCAGGCTCGGTGAGCAGAAGACGAAAAGCATCTTTCTGGAGCTCACGGCCGAGGCGATGAAAAAGGTGCTGCGCGAGGCGAAGATTCCCACCAATCGCCTGGCCAGCCATACCTCCACCCGCAAGCGGAACGACGACTGGGCCAATCGGGTCTGGCGCTCCGTGTCGAGCACCGCCGCGGCCACCACCGCCGCCACGCTCCTGTTCGAGTGGCTGACCCGCACCCGCCGGCCGATGCTCGGCTCGTTCCTCACCACGCTCGAGGTTCCGCACGAGGACGGGCTCACCGACGCGGACTTCATGCAGACGTCGGCCCCGGAGAAGCTGGTGGAGGCCGGCAAGAAGCTGTTCGAGAAGCACGACAAGGCTGAAGTCGCCGCCTACCTGTTGTTCCTCGATGCGTCGAACAAGAGCGAGATCTTCGCTCCGCTCGAGCTCGAGAAGTATCTGACGACACCGGCTGCAGCCTGATTCTGCTCGCTTCTGTTGCGTCCCGTCGCTGCACCGCTCACAATACCGGGTGGTGACTCGTAGACTTGGCTTGGCCGTCGCGTCCGCGGTGGCGTTCGGTTCGATGACGCCCGCGTTCGCGGTGGTGGGGCACAAGCCAGCCGTCGCGAAGCGGTTCGTCGCGCACAAGCCGAAGGCGCGCGCGCCGATCACGCCGGCGACGCGCAACAGCGCACGCCAGGCGCGTCTGCTGCCGACGAAGAAGCCACCGGCGGCAGCGCCGCTCCGTCGCGACACGGCGACGGCGCCACGCGAGGTCGCCGATCCGAACGATCCACGTGAGATTCGCATCGCCAAGCTACGCGACCGCCTGGTGGCGGTCCTCCACGACGCGCCGCTCAACCGCACCAAGGTCGGCGTCGAGGTCATGCAGGCGTCGAACGGCGACGTGCTCTTCGCGCACAACGCCGCGGTACCGTTCAACCCCGCGTCCAACACCAAGATCCTCACGACCGCTGCCGCGATGTCCCTTCTCGGCACCGATTTTCGCTATCACACGTCGCTCTACGGACCCGAGCCCGACGCCGACGGGGTCGTGCACGGCGACGTCGTGCTGCGCGGCAACGGCGATCCGTCGCTGACCACGACCGACGTCGCCGAGATCGCGCGCGCGTTGTCGGCGCGCGGCGTCCAGCGCATCGAGGGCGATCTCGTCGCCGACCCGCGCTTCCACGCGCGCGGGCACAAGCCGGACGATCCAGGCGACGGCGAGGGTGCGCTCATCCTCAACCGCAACACCTACGGCGTGCGCGTGCGTCCGGGCGATGTCGGCCATCCGGCCATCGTCAGCGTCGAGCCGAAGGTCGAGATGTTCGGCGTCGAGAACCAGACGACGACGGTGCACGGCAAGCGGTCGCGCTTGCGCATCGACTCGTACAAGAAGGACGACCGGCTGATCGTGACGGTGCGCGGGCGCATCGCCGACAACCGTGACGACTACGTCGACCTGCGCCGCCTCGCCGATGGCTCGCTCCTGGCCGCGTCGGTGCTGCGTTCGGCGTTCGGCGACTTCGGCATCGAGCTCACCGGCCGCGTGCGCAACGGCAACGTGGCCGCGCCGACGATGCTGGCCGAGCACATCTCGGCGCCGCTGTCGGAGGTGTGCCGCATCTCGAACAAGCCGTCGAACAACTTCGTCGCCGAGGCGATCTACAAGACGCTCGGCGGCGAGATGTACGGTGCGCCCGGCACGCTCGCCAAGGGAACGCGCGCGGTCACCGATTTTCTGACGAGCGAGGGGATCAAGCCCGGCGCCTACAAGATCGTCAACGGTTCGGGGCTCACGCACGAGAACCGCATCACGCCGCAGGATCTGTCGTCGCTGTTGCGCAAGCTCTACTACGACATCTCGGTGGCGCCGGATTTCCTGACGTCGCTGGCGATCGCCGGCATCGACGGCACCATCCGAAATCGCTTCATGGGCACCGACGCGGTCGGGCTCGTGCGCGCCAAGACCGGCACGCTCAACGGCGTGTCGGCGCTGTCGGGCTACGTCGGCGACAAGGACGACGTGCTCATCTTCTCGATCTTCGTCGAGGGATTCCGCCATCGTCGCACCAACGAGGTGCGCCACGCGCAGGTACGTATGGTCGAGGCGATGCTCTCGTATCTGCGCAGCGATCAGCCGTCGCCGAACGCGGGCGAGCGCAACGGCGAGATTCCCGCGACGCCGACGCCAGACGACTCCGAATCCGACGGCGATCCCACCCCGGGCGGCGACGCCAACGTCGCACCGTAGCGCGATCATCGCGAGCCCCTGCCGTCGAGCACGCGTTCGGCGCGCGCACGCTCGACCATGAGCGCGTCGAACTGTCGCGCGTCGACGAGCCCTTCGTCGAGCGCGTCGTAGAGCAGCGGGCCGAGGCGGCGCACCGTCGCTTTCGTCGACGGCTGCGCGCCGCGCAGAAGCTCGTCCGGTCGCGGAATCCACGCGGCGTGCTCGCGGATCGCGGTGGCGAGGTCGGGGCGATCTTGCTCGAGATCTTCACAGAGCAGATCGACGTTTTGATGGATCTCGATCAGTAGCTTGACGAGTGGGTCGTTGCGCATGTCGGGCGCACATTGCGATGCGCGTGCCGACGTGTGGGCGCGTGATTTCGCGCGTTTGTCGACGGGAGGAGTGGCAACTAGAGGAGACTGGCAACCGGTATACGAATCTTTGCGCGCCGTGCAGACCGTGACCAGGACGCCACACCGTACGCGTGACCGCCGCTGCACAGTCGCCTCGCTCGCTCGGCGGCGGGGCCGCGACTTTCGGGCACTTCGTGTTGGCTACCGGCTTGCAATAGCCGTCGCTCGTCATGGCCTATCGTGAGGACTCGGAGGCAGTGGCGGCTGCGCAACGCGGGAAGGAAGCGGCGTTCGAGTGGCTGGTACGCCGACATCAGCAGCGGGCGCTGGCGGTCGCCGTCGGCGTGCTGCGAAACCGCGAGGACGCGCGCGACGCGTGTCAGGAAGCGTTCATGCGCGCGTATCGCGGGCTGCCGCGCTTCGACAAGCAGGCGCAGTTCGGGACGTGGCTGCATCGGATCGTGGTGAACGTGTGCATCGATCGGCTGCGCCATCGCGCGCCGAACCTGGTCGCGCTCGACGACGTGCAGGGGATCTTGTCGGGCGACGACGATCCGACGCGCGCGGTGGAGGGCGGCGAGCTCGGCGGCCGCATCGGCCTGGCCCTGTCGCAGCTCTCGGAGAAGCATCGCACGACGCTGGTGCTGCGCGAGCTGCAGGGGCTGTCGTATCTCGAGATCGCCGAGGCGATGAGCTGCTCGGTCGGCACCGTCATGTCGCGCCTGTTTCACGCGCGCAAGCGCATGCAAGAGCTTCTGCGCGATGAAGCGGAGGCGTGCGCCCTGGCCGCGTAGCGCCGCGAAGTGCGGTAGGCTCGCGGGGTGATCTCCGATTTCCATCTGATCGCGTTACAGCTCGGCAGCGAGGCCGAGATGCTCGAGCGGGCGTTGCGTGCGCTCGAAGACGTCGGCGAAGGCGAGACGGCGTTTCTCCCCGAATACGTGGCGTGGACCCCGCGCGGATCGGGGATCGCGTTCGCGCGGCTCGTGGCGCTGGCGCAGGCGCGTAACATTAATATAGTTGCGACGCTCAACGTCGGGCCCGACCTGCACGAGGATCTGCCGGGGCGAGATCCCGAGGCGCGCTACAACGCGATCGTGATCTTCACGCGACACGGATCGGTGCATGTTCCGCAAGCGAAGGTGACGCCACAGTCGTTCGAGATGGATCCGGCCGAGGGCGGGCCGGGCATCGGCGTGACCGCTTACGATCGGATCAATCGCGTGCGGCTCGACTGGCAGGATGCGGTCATCGACGTGCGCTTCCTCGTGTGCTCGGACGTGGCGGCGTTTCTGCAGTTCTCGCCGGCCGAGCTCGCGTGCGGCGTGATGGTCGTGCTCGGCAATTTCGCGTATGGCGCCGAGCGCGTCGCCTCGCGCCTTCTCGGCGAGGCGATCGAGACCGGCGCCGCGGAAACGACGTTGCACGTCAATGCGTTTCACCTGCCGAGCCACCCCGGGCGCCAGCCGCTCGCGCTGCAAGTCGAGGAGGTGCTCGATGCGAGGCGGCGCACACGGCCGCGCAAGTCGTGGCCGCATCCGCGATCGCTGCGCAGCGGCTTTCATGTCTACGACGACGGCGAGGCGCGCGACTTCGTGACGATGTGCAATCTGCCGGGGCGGCGCGGGCGCGTGGCGGTGCCCAAGTCGCGTTGGAAGCCGGCGCTGACGCTGGGCCAGTATCCGATCACAGTTTCGCTGTGAGATACTGCACCGGTGATTTCGCTCCTCGATATTCCGCATCAAGAGGCGCGCCGGAGGGTGAAGAGCGGAGCGCCGGTGTATCTGACCGTCAATCCGGTCGAGTATCACGGGCCGCATCTGTCGCTGCACAATGATCGTCTGATCAGCATCGGCCTCGTTCGCGAGGTGCACGAGGCGCTCGGCAAGGCGCACGATTGGCCGCTCCTCGTCGGCGCCGATCTCGAGGTTGGTGTCGAGCCGTGTCCCGGGCCGGGCACGCGGCGGACGGCGTATCCGATCGTGCGGCACCTCGTGCTCGAGGCATGTCGTGCGCTCGTCGAGCTCGGCGCGACGAGAGTGATCCTGATGACGTTTCACGGTGCGCCGCTGCACAACCTCGCGATCGAGGCGGGCGTGAGTCTGTTGCGCACGGCGGGCGTGCGCGCGGTGGCGCCGTTCAACGGCCTGCTCAACGAGATGCTGTTTCTCGAGCCTGCGAAGTTCGCGGATGCGTTCGCGCATGTGACCGACGTGGCCGAGCGCACGCAGATGATGGGCGCGCTGGCCAACGACTTTCACGCCGGCTTCTTCGAGACGTCGATGGCGCTGCACTACGCGCCCGAGTCGGTGGCGCCCGATTACATGTCGCTGCCGCCGTGTCCCGACGTGCGGCCCGCCGGCGCGATGGCGCTGGCGGCGCGGATGGCGCGCGCGCTCGGCCGCGATCGTCTGTCGCGCGAGCTGACCTTCGCGGCGGAAGGCATGGGCTGGAATGCGTTGCGGCCGTTTCCCGGATACACGGGTCGGCCGCATCGCGCGACGCCGCAAGCGGGCGCGGTGTTCGCAGCCGAGATCGTGCGCCGCTACGTCGCGGGGATCGAGGACGTGTTCGCCGGGCGCGCCGAGTCGCCGCCGCCGATCATGCGATGGGTCGGCACGCTGTCGCTCGGCGGACGGATCGGCAATCTGCCGGTGCCGTCGATGGCGGAGATGAAGTAGCGCCTACGGAACCGGCGCGGGCGGCGGCACTTCGGCCGGCGGCACTTCAGCCGGCGGAGGAGGCAGCGGCTCCGGCACGGCCTCACCGCTGGCGGCTTCGTTGGCGCGCTCCTCGGCGGCCTTGGCGTGCAGTCGGTCGGCTTCGTGTTTCTCGGCCGCCGCCTGGTCGTAGTTCTCGTACGCGGCCGCGTTGCGGGCGCGCTGGTCATGCGTCTCGGCGCGGCGCTCGGTCTCGGCCGACGTCGCGCAGCCGCCCACCAGGAGCGCCAGGGCGCCGGCAAACATCAGGATCCTCGGCATGATCGCCTCCTTCGTCTGACTGACGAAGCGATGCAGGCCATGCGCCAGCGCGGGCGTTGTCCGCCGGGCGAGCGAGCGGTCGTCAGCGGGTCAGGCGGCGCGGATCGAAGCGATCGCGCAGGCCGTCACCGACGAGATTGCAGGCGAGGACGACGAGCGCGATGGCGATGCCGGGCGCCATCGCCAGATGTTGCGTTCGCCACAAGTAGGTCGTGCCCTGCGACAGAAGCGAGCCCCAACTGTAGTTGTGCAGACGGCCGAGACCGAGGAACGACAGGCTTGCCTCGACGAGGATCACGCCCGCGAAGCCGAATGTCGCCTGCACGATGAGCGGCGACAGCGTGTTGGGCACGATGTGCCAGAGCATGATGCGCCACGGGCTGGCGCCGATCGCGCGCGCCGCTTGCACGTACTCGCGCTCGCGTACTTGCAGCACCTGGCCGCGGGCGACGCGCGCGTAGCCGACCCAGCCGTTGATCGTGATCGCGAAGATGAAGACGCCGACACCCGCAGTCGGCACGATGGCCACGATCGCGAGGTTGAGGAGGATGCCGGGGAAGGCGAGCAGGACGTCGACGACGCGCATGATGACTTCGTCGACGCTGCCGCCGAAGTAGCCGGCGATGGTGCCGACGGCGATGCCGATGACCAGGCAGAGCCCGACGACGGCCAGCGAGATGCCGGCCGCGAGACGCGCGCCCCAGAGGAGCTGCGAGAGCAGATCGCAGCCGTTTTCGTCGGTGCCGAGGAGGTGCGCGTGGCTCGGCTTCTCGAGGAGGTGGCTGAGGTTCTGCGTTTCGGGGCCGTACGGCGCCACGTACGGGCCGACGATCGCGCACACGAAGAAGATCGCGAGCAGGAGGAGGCCGACCGCGGGGCCGATGCCG
>Ga0134125_10003158_pt1 | contig 19201 bp, 13 predicted proteins | sample KB31751_FD_96464 | JGI IMG/M metagenome (GOLD analysis project Ga0134125, IMG submission 96464) | Terrestrial soil microbial communities with excess Nitrogen fertilizer from Kellogg Biological Station, Michigan, USA - KB3-175-1 | ecosystem: Environmental > Terrestrial > Soil > Unclassified ... | reverse complement strand
TCCCGAAGCGCACTGGTACGCGCTGACGGTCGAAGACCGTGAGGGCCGCAAGGCGTACACGGACCCCTACTGGGTGAGCCCGGGGAACAAGTGACATGAGTCAGACCCGCTCGCTGCGTTACGGCCAGCTACGCACCATCGTGCTGCTGTTCTGTGGCTACGCCGCCTGCTACTACTGCCGCGCTGACCTGTCCGTCGCAGCGCCACTGGTGGCCGACGAACTCGGCCGGCACGGCATCAGCCATGCCGACGCGTTGGTGCACATCGGCTCGCTGACCTCGCTCGGCGTCCTGGCCTATGCCATTGGCAAGCTGTTCCTCACTGGCCTCGGTGATTACTGGGGCGGGCGTCGCAATTTTCTCATCGGTGTCGGCGGCGCCACCGTTTTCACCCTGCTGTTCGCCGCCGGCGGCGCGCTGCCCGTATTCACGTTCGCGTGGATCGGCAACCGGCTGACGCAGTCGGTCGGCTGGGCTGGCCTCATCAAGGTCTCCTCGCGCTGGTTCGATTTCTCTTCCTACGGCTCGATCGTCGGCATCCTCAGCATCAGCTACCTGGTCGGTGATGCGCTGGCGCGGCAGCAGATGGGGATGTTGATCGAGCACGGCTACGGCTGGCGCGCGTTGTTCGTGTTTGCCGCCCTGGTGGCCGGCGCGACGCTGCTCGCCAACCTCCTGTGGCTGCGCGAGTCACGCGTGGCCGAGGGATACCCGGAGGCGCGCGCCAATCCGCTCAACCTCTTTTCCTCCACCGACTCGCGGCCCGCGAGCGTCGCCGCGCTGCTGGGACCACTGCTGCGCAGCCGTGCGTTTCTGCTGGTTTGCGTGCTGTCGTTCGCCTGCACAATAATTCGCGAAACCTTCAATACCTGGACGCCCGTGTACCTGCACGATCACCTCGGCTACGACGCGAGCCATGCCGCCGGCCTGAGCGCGATCTTTCCTGGCGTGGGCGCTGTGTCGGTGCTGGCGGCAGGCTGGCTGAGCGACCGGCTCGGACTCAACGGCCGCTCACTGCTCATGTTTCTCGGACTCGCCGGCAGCGCCGCCGCGCTCCTGATGCTCATGTCGGTGCGCTCCGGTGCCGGCGGCACCTTCGTCCCGCTCCTCACCATCGGCGTCATCGCCTTCTGCCTGCTGGGCCCCTATTCCTACCTCGGCGGCGCCTTCGCACTCGACTTCGGCGGCAAGCAGGCCAGCGCGGCCTCTTCAGGCATCATCGACGGCATCGGTTACCTGGGCGGCGTGCTCGCCGGCGACAGCGTGGCGCGGCTGTCTAACGTCTTCGGCTGGGACGGGGTGTTCGTGACACTGGCGGCGATCAGCGGACTTGCCGCGCTGTGCGCCGGAGCGCTCCACCTCCTCAATATGCGCGCCGTGAAGCTCGCCTATGACTGACTACACCGCCACCCGCGTGCGGGTCGCACCGGAAGCGCTCACCATCGAGTGGAGCGACGGCGCGGTGAGCGAATTCCCCAGCCTGTGGCTGCGCGACAACGTCGCCGCCGACCGCGACGCGCACAGTGGGCAGCGCCTGGTGGACATTGCCGACCTGCCGGACGCGCCGCGCATCCGCTCGGCCGTCACCGAGGACTCGCGCGTGCGCATCGAGTGGGAGCACGAGGCCTCGCCCGCGGCATTTGAGCTCGCGTGGCTGGCCGCACAGGCCGCCGGAAGTCTCCGCCAGCGACCCGAGCGGGCGGTGCGCACCTGGCCCGAAGGCGGCAAGCTCGATGCCACCCGCGATTTCGCCTGGATCGAACTGGACGCGGCGCGCAGCGAGCCGCGCGCGCGGCTCGCGTGGCTGACGCGCCTGCTGCAGGACGGATTGGCGTTCGTGAGCGGCCTGCCGGCCACCGAGCAGGCGATCCTCGATACCGTGCCGCTCATCGGGCGGGTGCTGGAGACCAACTACGGACTGACCTTCGACGTCCGCTCGCTGCCGCAGCCGGAGAATCTCGCCTACTCCGATCTCGGCCTCGGGCTGCACACCGATAACCCGTACCGTGAGCCCGTGCCCGGGTTCCAGGCCCTGCACGCACTCATTACCTCGAATGAGGGGGGCGCCAGCCTGTTCGCCGACGGCTTCGCGCTCGCGGCGCACCTGCGCACCACCGCCCCGGATGACTTCACGCAGCTCACGAGCACCGCGGTACCCTTCCACTACCGCTCGCGCGATGCGGATCTGTACGCCGAGCGCCCGCTCATCCAGCTGTCGACGGACGGCGAAATCACCGCCGTGCACTACAACAGCCGCTCGATCGCGCCGCTGACGCTGCGCAGTGGCGGACTCGGCGCCTTCTACCGTGCCTATCGGCGCTTCGCCGCGCTGCTGCGCGAGCCGCGCTTCCAGCTGCAGACGCGCCTCGGCGCGGGCACCATGGCGGTGTTCGACAACCAGCGCGTACTGCATGGCCGCACCGCATTCTCCTCCGCGCGCCAGGCGCGCCACCTGCGCGGCTGCTATCTGAGCCGCGACAGCGTCTACAGCGAGACGGCACTGCTGCGCCGGCAGCGGGCGGCGGAGCCATGAGCGTCAGCGACGAGGTCCTCGCGCTCTACCAAGCACGCGGCTCCGCGGCATATTTCGGCGAGCGCGTCACGATGACCGAGCATGGCCTGCAGGCGGCTTACTTTGCGCAGCTCGAGGACGCGCCGTCCGCACTGGTCGTCGCGGCGCTGCTGCATGACGTCGGCCACCTGCTGGAAGCGGTCCCGGATGCGATCGAGGACTGGACCAGAGACGCGCACCACGAGGAAACCGGCGCCCGCTGGCTGTCGGCGCGCTTTGCGGCGGAGATTTCCGAACCGGTGCGGCTGCACGTGCCGGCCAAACGGTATCTGTGCGCCACCGACCGGGGCTATCTGTCCCGGCTCAGCCCGGCTTCGGTCCATACGCTGCGGCTGCAGGGTGGCCCGATGTCGGCGCATGAGGTACAGCAATTCGAGGGCGAGCGCTTTCATCGCGAGGCGGTGCGCGTGCGCCTGTGGGACGACCAGGGCAAGGTCGCCGGCCTGGTCACACCGCCATTGGGTGATTTCCTGGCGATGATCACGGCGGCGTGCCGCAGCTGAACCGGCCGTATCGGCTGGCGTCGCGAACGGACCACTGAGCCCCGACACCGCGAGGCATAATCCCGCCGTGGACATCGATCCGGCCAACATCGCCTATCCGCCGTCGACGGGAGTGCGACGGGTACACGACGCGCCGGTCATGGCGGCGACCGCGGCCAGCCTGAAGGGCTACGGCTGCCTGGTCGAGGACCCGCACAGCTTTCCGATCGAGATCGTGCGCTGGCCTGCGCAGGGCTGGCGGCCGATTGATGCCAACAGCGGCGACCAGGGTGGGGTGACCGAGGGGCTGTTCGAGTTCAGCTGGAAGGGCGAGACCCTGTACGCGCGCAACAATGCCGTGGGCGACAGCTACCTGTTCGGCTGGAGCAACTGGCCGGAAGAAGCCGCCGCCGATGGCACGGCACGGCGGCGCGAGCGCGCGCTCATCTGGCGTGCCAACTACCACCCCGACGGCGGCCAGCTCTTCTATCCGCTGCACGGCCAGAGCTTCGTGGTGCCACTCGCGCTGCCGGGCGACGATGTGACGCCGGAGAAGTTCGTCACCTTCTGGTGCGACGGCCGCTGCGGCCTGTACCTGCACCCGAACGTCTGGCACGGCGCGCTCGTGCCGTTCGACGACGCGGCGCAGTTCCTCGACCGGCAGGGCCGCGTGCACGCCCGAGTGTCGGTTAACTTCGTGAAGGAGTTCGGCTGCTACCTCGGCGCACCGCTGCGCCCGCCCGGCTGAGCGCCACTTCGGGGCCGGCGCCCCAGCGCCGGCCCCGAACATGGAACCCGCTCGCTACATGTGGTGCGGCGCCCACTCCTTTGGCTTGCCCCGACGCTTCAGGTGCTTGGTATTGAGCGGCTCTCCTGCAATGTGGTCATCCGGGATGGTCGGCGTGAACTTGGGCAGGTTACCGGCCCGCTCCTGGCTCACCGCCTCGAATCCCGACGCCAGCCCGATCAGCTTGCCCTCACTGAAGGCGGTGCCGAAGAACGTGATGCCGAACGGGATGCCGAACACGTTGGCAGCCGGCACCTGCACGTACGGGTAGCCGCCAGGTGCACCGAGACCCGAGCTGCCGAACACGAAGTGATCGCCGTACAGCAGGTCGGTGGACCAGGCCGGGTTGTCGGTCGGCGCCACGACTGCATCGAGGTTGAACATGCTGATCGCGAGGTCGATGCCGTTGACGGTCGCCGCCTGATCGATCGCCAGCGCCTGGTTATAGCTCATCGGGGCGAAGTTGGGATCGGTCTGCGGGGTGTCCGCCCCGGGCAGCAGCGCCACGGTCTCGTCGAAGATCTCCTGCGCAAAGAACGGCATTTCCGCATCCGCGTTGGCGTTGTCGAACGCAATCGCGTCTGCCAGCGTCTTGCCTGCCAGCGGCACGCCCACGCGGGTTGCGAAGTAGTTCTGTGCGTCGGTCTTGAAGTCGAACTCGAGCACCAGCAGCTCACCGTTGGCCGGCGGGAATGTGAAGGCCGGCGAAACCGTGGCGTTCGGGCCGTCGAGCTCGATCACCGTGGCGCCGGCATTGCGCAGCTCGGTCAGCACGTTCTCGAATGCCGCGATCACCTGAGCCGGCGCACTGTCGATGCCCTGACGCGTGACGCCCAGCCGCTTACCCTGCAGTCCGGCGGGATTGAGGAACTGCGTGTAGTCGGTCGGAATGTTGGTCGGACGGGCGAAACGCCCCTGCCAGCCGAGCGGCACGCCACCCGTGGCCGGGTCACGGCCGTCAAAAGTGCGGCTCTGGATGACACCCAGCGTCACGGCCGCATCGGCCACCGTACGGCCATGCGGCCCGACCGTATCCTGGGTGTGCGAGATCGGTACCACGCCAGCGCGGCTGGTGAGCCCCACCGTCGGCTTGATGCCCACGACGCCGTTGGCGTTGGCCGGACACACGATGCTGCCATCGGTCTCGGTTCCCAGGGAGACCGTGGTGAAGTTGGCGGATTCCGCCGCGCCCGATCCCGAGCTCGAGCCACAGGGGTTGCGGTCGAGCCCGTACGGGTTATGGGTCTGGCCGCCCACACCCGACCAGCCGCTGATGGAGAAGAACGAGCGGAAATTGGCCCACTCCGACAGGTTGGTCTTGCCGAGGATCACCGCGCCGCCGGCGCGCAGGTTGGCGGCGATGGTCGAGTCGCGCAGGGCGGGCCGCCCCTGCAGGCCCAGCGATCCGGCCGTGGTCTGCATCTTGTCGCCGGTGTCGATGTTGGCCTTGAGCAGCACGGGGATGCCGTGCAGCGGGCCCAGCACCTTGCCCTTGCGCCGCATCGCGTCCATCTGGCGGGCGATCGCGAGGGCATCCGGGTTGATCTCGATGAGCGCATTGACGCCGAGCGAGCCGTCGCTCGGCTGATCAAGCTTCTGGATACGCTCGATGTACGCCCGCGTCAGCTGCTCGGACGTCAGGCGTCCGGAAGCCATGGCGTGCTGCAGCTGCGAGACGGTGGCTTCTAGAAACGGGAAGTCGTCCTTGTCCTTGGGATCGGCAGCTGCCGCGAGCGGCGACAGCAACAATAAAGCGAGGAGAATCCTTCCTGCCATGCGCGATGTCATGTTTTATCCTCCGGTTGGTCGGGACATGAGCGGAGCAGGGAGCGCAGTGTGGGGCCTCTCCCTGCACCGGCATCATTGTTGGACGTTGTTGTTTGTTGAGACCTGTGGGTCAGTCGTCAGCGCGCGAAATGCTACGCGTGCGAATTTGCGACTTCAATCGTCCGCAGTGTTACCGGCGCGCGACGTCCCGCGGACTGCGTTCCCGCGACAGCCACGTTCACGAGCAAGCTGTCAGTGTGCCGCCACGATCGCCCGCCAGTTGATGATGGCGTTCCACAGCATGCGCTGGTCGCCGCGGTTGAGATCACGGTGCAGTGGATTGAAGTTGAAGGCGATGACGTGCCCCGTTCCCGATCGCATGTCGAGGATTGCGGGCCGCCCGACCAGGTTTTCCCCTCCCCATGCCTGGCCGCTCACGACGAGCGGCGCCCCGTCACGGTCGCCCCACTCGAGGACGATGGGGCTGCGATCCTCCGGGCCATCGAGGCACGTGGTGCAGTAGGCCATGCGCAGCCAGCGTCGCGGGATGGAGTACTCGGGAAAGTTCTGGCGGAACACCCAGGTACGCGCCGTGTAGCCGTACGCGATCGGGTGATCGGGACGATCGAAGGTGACGCGCAGGTGCGCGCCCGGCGTGCGCGTGACTGCCGATTGCGACGCGGCCGCCGAGGCGCCGCCGCCGCCCTGCTCGCTGCGCGGCACACCACCCGATTCCCGGCGCACGCCGCGCACGATGCCGCCTTCGAGCGCCAGCATCGAGCCGCTGCCGAGCGTGATCAGCAGCCCGCCCGCGTCCACGAAGCGCTGTAGCTCGGCAAGCCCGGCGAAACCGACGCCGCCGGTGATGTCATCGGACTCTGCCGGCGTACCGAAGGCGGGCGTCGCCCTGGTCTTCTTGAACGGCATCGGCCCCCACGCCTTGGGAATGCCCTGGATCTGCTCGGCGAGTTCCAGGTCCACGTGGCCGTAGACGAGCACGTCGTACTTGTCGCGGAGCTTGCCGGAGCGGATGTCCTCGTCGCGCACATATACGTAGGGAATGTGCCGCTGGTCGAGCGAGTAGCGCGCCCAGCCGATGGTATCGGTATCGGCCCACGGCACCCACAGTCCGAGCCGCGGCACCGGCGCCTCATGACTGGCCACGTCCGGAACGGCCGGCGTGCTCACGAAGTCCAGCGCGAGCTTGCTGGCGGTGCCGCGCACCGCCGCCGCGAGCCCGGCCTGCGGCGCCAGAATCCACGAGCCTTGCGGGTAATCCACGCCGCCGGCACTGAAGGCGTGCTCGGCGACCGTTACCTTGAAGCGTGCGAGGCGATAACGGGCCTCGAGCAGTTCCTCCTGACCGCTGTCCCTGAGCAGGAACGCCGGGCCTGCACCGCTCACGACGCCCACGGGCTGCGGCGGCGCCGTCAGCAGAGTCAGGGCGGCGTCGCGCACGGCCGGATCCGCCGTGGCCACGGCCGTCAGGTGATAGTGCGCCGGCAACTCCCAGGAGATGTCGTCGTAAGCATTGCCAGCATCCTTGGGAAAGTCCTGCGGCGTCAAAAGATCGACCGCGTAGTCGCGGTACGGCTGATCGAGCCGCACGACGTAAGTGCCCGCCGGAAAAGTGCCCTCCTTCACCGTCACGGCGGCATCCGCGCGGTGCACCTCGATGCCCTGCGCCATCAGCCGCTCCACCATCGCGGCCACGCGCGCCGGGTCGCCCTGGCCGGCGGGAATCAGGAAGCCGAAGGGCGGGTGCGCGAGTCCGCGCTGGTAGGAATGCAGTCCCTTGAGATAGTAATTGCGCAACAGCTGCTGCGACTCCTGCGCGGTATGGTCGAGGGCTGCGAGAATTGCGGTCTCGTTGTAGTTGACGTTGTCACGCGCCGACCACGTGAAGCTCTTCTGCGCCGGCGGCGGCAGCGGCCGGTACCACTCCACGGTCGTACCCTCGCTGGGCTGCTCGGGGACCAGCGTCTCGGCGGTGCCATTGCCGAAGGTCTCGTAGCCGCGGCCGTCCGCGTTGTGGTTGGTCGCGATCGCATCCAGGTACAGGTGCGCGAAATCGTCGCCGAAGTTCCAGGTCCAAACGCCCGGCATACCGAGCGCGGTCAGCGTCTGCACCTCATAGAAGCTGAGCTCCAGACGCTCGGCGTACGTGATCGGATCGACGTGCTCGTTGATCGGACCGGTGCCGTTCCACGTCACCAGCAGCGCCACGCTCTCGTGCAGGTCGTGGATCACCTGCGGGTGCCAGCCGAAAAACATGCGGAACACGGCCTTGGTGGTCTCGTGCACCTGCTGGTGTGCATCGCGGTTGATGTCCACGTACGCGTATTTGGACCAGTACGGCGGCGCCTGGCGCGGCAGGCTGGCGAGATCGGTCTTGCCCTTCAGATAGCGGTAGAACCACTCCACCTGCTTGTCGCGACCGTCTGGGTTCGACACCGGGTTGATCAGCACCACCATGTTCTCGCGGATGCGGCGGATCATCGGCACGTCGGAAACGGCCAGCCGGTACGCCAGCTCGAGCACCGACTCGGTGGAACCGGTCTCATCCGAATGCAGTCCGGCGTTCAGGTAGTACATGGGGCGCGCACTGGCCACCAGCTTCTCGGCCTGCTCTGGCGTGGTGCGGCGCGGGTCGGCCAGCGCTGCGGTAGCGGCTTTGAGCTGCTCGAGCTGCTGGATGCCCGCCTCGTCGGCGATGGCGAGCAGGACGATGTCGCGCCCCTCTTCCGAGCGCCCGATGGTGAACATGCGCACCCGCGGCGAGGACGCTGCGAGCGCGCGGCAGTAGGCGTAGGCGGTGGCCGAATCCACAAATTCGCCCGCCGCGCCGGGCAGACGGTGCAGGAACCGGCGTGGCGAGACCACGCTCGCCGAGGCGGGCAGATACGACACCCACGGCGAAAGGAAGCGCGCCTCGGTGGTCGCCTTGGCAATCTCTTCGATCGATCCGGGTTCGGGGGTGTCGGGTGCGGGGGACTGCGCCCATACCAGCTGTGGCGCCAGAGTCATCATGAGCAACGCGAGCGGCTTGCTGACCATCAGCTCTCCCCCGGAGGAATCGGCTCTCTGATGGCAAGCATAGCGGGTCGATGCGATGATCGCGCGATGAAGCTCGATCTCGAGTTCGTGCGGCGCCAGTTTCCAGCCTTTGCCGAGGCGTCCCTCGCACAACAGGCATTCTTCGAGAACGCGGGCGGCTCGTACGCCTGCGGGGCGGTCATCGAGCGACTCGCCGAGTACTACCGGCGCCTGAAGGTGCAGCCCTACTACGCGTTCGCGGCTTCCACCGAGGCGGGCGAGTGGATGGATGCCGCGCGTGCCCGGCTGGCCGACTACCTCGGCGTCACCGCCGCCGAGGTGCACTTCGGTCCGTCCACCTCACAGAACACCTACGTGCTGGCGCAGGCCTTCCGCGCCCTCCTGCAGCCGGGCGATGAGGTGATCGTCACCAACCAGGATCACGAAGCCAACAGCGGCGCGTGGCGCCGGCTCGCCGCCCACGGCATCACGGTGCGCGAATGGCGCGTCGACCCGCACAGCGGCCGGCTGGACGTCGCCGAGCTCGAACGGCTGCTCGGACCACGCACGCGGCTGCTGACCTTTCCGCACGCCTCCAACGTGGTGGCACACATCAATCCGGTCGCGGATATCGCCGCCCGCGCGCGCCGTGCCGGCGTGCTCACCGTCGTGGACGGCGTCGCCTGGGCACCGCACGGTCTGCCGGACGTGGACGCGCTCGGCGCGGACGTCTACCTGTTCTCCCTCTACAAGACCTACGGGCCACACCAGGGCCTGATGGTCGTGCGCGACCGCGTGCTGCAGCGGCTCGGCAACGAAGGGCACTACTTCAACGCCGGCGAAGGCTCCAAGCGCCTGGTGCCCGCGGGACCGGACCATGCGCAGGTGGCCGCCGCCCGTGGCATCGCCGAGTATTTCGACCGCCTCGATGCGCACCACGCCGGCGCGGCGGCCCGGTCGGGTGTGACGGCGCGCGCGGCGCGGGTGCGCGAACTGCTGCGTGGTGCGGAAATACCGCTGCTCGCGCTACTGCTCGAGTATCTCGCCGAGCGGCGCGACGTGCGCGTGCTGGGACCCAGCCAGGTGGCCGAACGCGCCGCCACCGTCGCCTTCGTCACGCCAAGCGACCCGGGCGAAGTGGTGCAGGCGCTGGCACGACGCGGCTTCATGGCCGGCCACGGCAACTTCTACGCCGTGCGGCTGCTCGAGGGCATGCAGGTCGACCCGACACGTGGCGCCGTGCGGCTCTCACTGCTGCACTACAACTCCTCCGCAGAAGTCGCGGGGCTGATCGGGGCCCTCGAGGAGATTCTCGGGCCGGCCCCTCGCTGAGGGCACCCGCGCGCCACCCCGCCGTTATTGAACATGCGCTCAATAATGGGCAGACTGGCCGCGGCATGGCGCGCAATCCGCGTTACGACATTCTGTTCGAGCCGGTGAAGATCGGCCCGGTCACGGCACGCAATCGTTTTTATGCGGTGCCGCACGCCGCGGGCATGACCAACGCGATGCCGCGCATGCGTGCGGCCTTTCGCGAAACCAAGGCAGAAGGCGGCTGGGGCGTGGTGTGCACCGGGTACGTGTCCATACATCCCAGCTCCGACGACGCACCGCTGCCGTTCGCGACGCTGTGGGATGAGGACGACGTCCGCTCACATGCGCTCATGACCGAGGCCGTGCACCGCCATGGCGCGCTCGCCGGAATCGAGCTGTGGCACGGTGGCGGCTCGGTGATGAACCGCACCACCCGCACCCCGCCCCTATCGCCGTCCGGTACGGCGTGGATGGCGACCCACGTCAACTTCATGGGCAACCAGCGGCCCAAGATGATGGACGTGGACGACATCCGTGAGCTGCTCGCCTGGCAGGCCGAAGCGGCACGCAAGGCACGCCGCGCCGGCTTCGACATCGTGTACGTCTACGCCGGCATGGGCTACCTGCCCTACGAATTCCTGCTTCCGGAATGGAATCACCGCACCGACGCCTACGGCGGCAGCGTCGCAAATCGCGTACGCATCGTGCGCGAGCTGCTCGAAGTGACGCGCGAGGCGGTGGCCGGCCAGTGCGCGGTCGCGCTGCGCATCAGCCTCGAGGAGCTACGCGCGCGCCCGAGCGAGCGCGCCGAGTCGGAAGCACACGAGGTGGTGGCGCTGCTTGCCGAGGTGCCGGACCTGTGGGACGTCAAGCTCGACTCCTCGCCCACCGACTGCGCACCCTCGCGCTTCGCCGCCGAAGGCAGCCACGAGCCGATCATCGACTTCGTCAAGAAGGTCACCCGCAAGCCGGTCGTGGGCGTCGGACGCTTCACCTCGCCCGATGCCATGGTCGGCCAGATCCGGCGCGGCGTGCTCGATCTCATCGGCGCCGCCCGCCCCTCGATCGCCGACCCCTTCCTGCCGCGCAAGATCGACGAAGGCCGCGAACAGGACATCCGCGAGTGCATCGGCTGCAATATCTGCATCTCGAGCTGGCACGACTCGGTACCCGTGCGTTGCACCCAGAACCCCACCATCGGCGAGGAGTGGCGACGCGGCTGGCACCCGGAGCGCATCGCCCCGGCCGCCAGTTCCGGCTCAGTGCTGATCGTCGGCGCAGGCCCCGCCGGACTCGAGTGCGCACTGGCACTCGGCCGGCGCGGTTACGACGTCAGCGTGGCGGAAGCCGAGGAGGAGATCGGCGGCCGCCTGCGCTTCGAGACCCGCCTGCCGGGACTGGCCAGCTGGGGGCGCGTGCTCGACTGGCGCCGCGGGCAGCTGGAGCGGCTGTCAAACGTGGCGATCTACCGCGGCAACCTGCTGACGGCGAGCGAGATTCTCGAGCTGGGCAACACGCACGTGGTCATCGCCACCGGCGCACGCTGGGCGCGACTCCTGTACTCGCCGCTCGAGGTGCCGGCCGGGCGCCTGGAAGGGCCGCACGTATTCACCCCCGACGACATCGCCGCCGGCGCCCGGCCGGACGCGCCCGTCGTGATATACGACTTCGACAACTACTACATGGGGAGCGTGCTCGCGGAGCACCTGGCGCGCAGCGTGACGGGCGTAAGCTACGTGACGCCGGCGGGTCACGCTTCAGCCTGGGCCATCATGAGCAACGAGCAGCCGCAGATCCACCGTGCGCTGGCGAGCGCCGGCGTGACGTTGCACACGCTCTCACGCGTCACGGCGTTCGCTGACGGCGAGCTGACGCTCGCGCATCAGTTCACCAATGCAGTCACCCGCCTGCCGTGCCGCTCCCTGGTGATCATCGGCGCCCGCTTCGCCAACGACGCACTGCACGCCGAGCTCACGCGGGAGCCCGCGGCGCTCGCCGCCGCCGGCATCAGCAGCGTCAGTCGCATCGGCGATGCCCTCGCCCCCGGGGCGATCGTGCACGCCGTGTACAGCGGCCATCGCTTCGCGCGCGAGCTCGACGCCGATCCGGCGTCGCTCGGCCATCGGCGCGACGCACCGCTCGCGAGACTCAGTTGAGCACTCACCCGCTGCCACCCCGCCGCGCGGGACTGGAGCCGACGCTGCCCTCCTCGTGGTACCGCGACGCACGCGTGTTCGCCGCCGAGAAGGAACGCATCTTCTGCCGCGAATGGCTGTGCGCCGCTCGCGAGGAGCAGCTGGCCGCGCCGGGGGCATTCCGCGTGCTCGATGTGTGCGGCGAGAGCGTCATTCTGCTGCGCAACCGCGACGGCGAGCTGCGTGCCTTCTACAACGTCTGCCGGCACCGCGGTGCCCGGCTGTGTCGCGAAGCCGGCACCCAGCCGCCGCTCGCGGGCGGCGTGGCCGCCGGCCGCATCACCTGTCCCTATCACCAGTGGACCTACGACCTGGACGGACGGCTGCTCGCCGCGCCGCACCTGAGTGGCGAGGTGGATTTCGACAAGGCGCTCTTCAGCCTCTACCCGGTGGCGGTCGCCTGCTGGGGCGGCTTCGTATTCCTGCACCTGACGCCCGCTCAGTCCGTACCGCTGCCGCAGCAGCTCGGCGCCGTGAGCGCGCGCACCGCCCGCTACCCGCTCGCGCAGCTGCGTATCGGCCACACCATCCGCTACCAGGTCGCCGCCAACTGGAAGGTGCTGTGCGAGAACTACAACGAGTGCTACCACTGCGGCGGCGTGCATCCGGAGCTGTGCGCGGTCGTACCGGCATTCCGCGAGCGCGGTGGCGCCAGCCTCGACTGGGAGCGCGGCATTCCGCATCGTCCCGGCGCGTACACGTTCACGGCATCGGGCACCACACGGCGGCGTGCGTTTCCGACCCTGAATGATGACGAGCGCGTGCGCCACAAGGGCGAGCTCGTGTACCCCAACCTGTTCCTGAGCCTGGCCTGCGACCACGTCGCCGCGTTCATCCTCGAGCCCAAGAGCGCGACGCACACCGACATCACCTGCCACTTCCTGTTCGAGCCGCACGAGCTGGCCAAGGACGACTTCGATCACACCGACGCCACGGAGTTCTGGGACCTCGTGAACCGCCAGGACTGGGCGATCTGCGAAGCGGTGCAACAGGGAATCAGCTCCCGCGTGCATACGCACGGCTACTACGCTCCGATGGAGGACTTCAATCTCGACATCCGTCGCTACGTTCTGGAAAGGATCGGCGACGTGGTCGAGGTCACCGATCCGTGAGCGCCGCGACAGCGGGCGTGCAGATCCTGCCGCCGCGCGTGCGCGTGCGCTGGAAGATCTTTCTGCTGCTGGCCGCCTTCGGCCTGGTCGGCTTTCTCCAGCGCAACAACGTGCCAGTAGCCGGCTATCGGATGATGCCGGACCTGTCGCTGTCGCAGATGCAGCTTGGCTGGATGGTGACGGCCTTCATCGCCGGCTACACCATCATGCAGTTCCCGGGCGGCCTGCTCGGACAGCGCTTCGGTGCCCGCATCATGATGGTCGCGATCAGCGTGATCGCCGTACTTGCGACTCTGACGACGCCGGTAGCGCCGCTGCTGCTTAAGGGTACTGCGCTGTTCGCGATACTCGTCGGAGCGCAGTTCGTGCTGGGCCTCGCGCAGGGTCCCATCTTCCCGGTCTCGACCGGGGTGTTCGAAGCCTGGTTCCGTACTGACAAGTGGTCGCTGGTGCAGGGCATGCAGAGCATGGGTGCCGATCTCGGCGGCGCCCTCGCCCCGCCGCTCATCGCCTGGCTTATGACGATCCTCGACTGGCAGCAGGCGCTCGCCTGGACGGTCGTGCCCGCGGTGGTCGTCATTGCCGTATGGGCCTGGTACGGACGCAATACCCCCGCCGAACATCCGTCCGTGGGTGCCGCAGAGCTGGCCGAGCTCGATGCACCGGTCCCCGGGCAGGTGCAGCGCACGCTGCCGTGGCGTGACGCCCTGGCGCTGCTCGGCAACCGCGACGTGCTGTTGCTCACGTTCTCCTATCTGTTAATGAACTACGTGTTCTACCTGCTCTCCACCTGGGTGTTCCTGTACCTGGTGCAGGAGCGCGGCTTCGCCATGCTCGAGGGCGGCTGGCTCGCCAGCACCCCGCCGTTCGCGGCCGCCATCGGTGCCGGCGTGGGCGGCAAGCTCGGCAGCATGCTGCAGACTCGCTACGGGGTGCGCACCGGCTTGCGCATCGTGCCTCTGATCGCGCTGCCGGCCGCCGCCGTGCTGCAGTATGTGGCGATTGATGCACCCAACGGCTATGTCGCGGTGGCCGCGATCGCGCTGGGCTTTGCGGCCGTGGAGCTGACCGAGGGACCGTTCTGGTCGGCGACCATGCATGTGGCGCGCGAAGACAGCATGACGGCGTGTGGACTGCTCAACACGGGCGGCAACCTCGGCGGCCTGATCGGCACGCCCATCGTCGCCTACCTGTCAGGCCACCATGCGTGGAACACCACGTTCCTGTTGGGAGCAGCGTGCGCGGTGGCGAGCGGGGCGGCGTGGCTGCTCATTGACCCAACGCGGCGCGCGGTGCCCGCGCCCAGCGCAACTTCCTAGGGTGCCGGCGCCTCCGCGACCACGGCTTTTCCGCCCAGAGTGCCGCGCACCGTGGCGCGCGCCGCCGGGACGCCCTCCGGCCAGCTGACCTCGAGGATCTCCTGTGAGCCCGCGCCGCCGAGTACCAGCCGGCCGCTCACCTCGCCGCTGCGTCCCGTCCAGTGCACCGATCCGGACACCGGCAGATCTTCCGTGAACCGCGCGGCACTCAGGCGTAGCCGGTAGCCGGCGCCGGCATCCATGACCTCGAAGGTGCCGCCGCGAAGCCCGGCCCCGTGGCCGGGGCCGTTGTCGCGGGCGCGGGCTATGGCATCCTCGCAGGTGAGGAGCGCGCCGGTCACCGCACGCAGCTGCTCCTCGTTCGCCTGGTTGCCGGGCAGCGCGTGCGTCGGGGCGAGTTCATGCGCGTGGCGTGCAAACTGCGGCACCAGCCGCACCGGCGGCACCGCCGTCGCGCAACTCTCGTCGCCGGTGTCAAGGTCCGACATGAAGCGCCGTACCAGGGTTGCGCCACACTCACTGCGCGAATGCGGCAGCGCATTGACGTGCAGACCGTTGGCAATAACGACGTGGTGCGCGCGTGGAAAGCGGGCCGCAGCCGCCGTGCCATCCGCTACGCTCGTCATGTTGTCGAGCTCGCCGGAGAGCACCAGCACCGGCACGGGCGGATACGGGCCGGCGGGCACGAGCGGTCTGGCGGGTGAGTCGGCCGCCACCGCCGGCCACGCGACGCACTCGTCGATGAAGGCGTAGTCGATCGGCATGCGGCGGTACTCGTCGATCGTGAACGGTGCATAGGTGTCCGGGGCCCGCAGGCGGCGCTGCGCAATGACAGCCTCGCGCTGCACCGCGCGGCGCGCTGGATCCAGGGCCATGTCGAAAATCTGCGGCGCGTCCTGGCAGAACACCGCCGCCGCCAGGCCGGCGCTGAACTCGGCCGGCGCGTGCGTGGGATCGCGCGAGTCCGTCGCGCTCAGCGCCTCGGCCATGAGCCGCAGGAGCGGTGCCCGGTCACCGGCCTGGAACGCACGCGCGGCGGCGTCCGTCTCGCGCAGCGTTGCGTAGGCGGGGGCGGCGCCGAACATGACGGTCGCGAGCTGGCTGGCATCGGCGGTGAATCCCACCAGCGTACCGTCGCCGCGCCGTGCTTCGGCTTTGAACGGCCGGGTCCGCAGCGCCGCCAGCGCCGGTGCAATGTGGTCGAGCGAGCTGCCGCCGAGGGCACTGCAGTCGGGCGCCCGCGCGCATGCCAGGTTGAACTTGTCGCGCATCGCCGGCGCATAGTGCGGATACCACGGGTAGTCCGGACCTTCGAGAGGGTAGGCGCCATCGAGCACCAGCGAGCGGACCTGGCCCGGGTGACGCAGGGCGAACACCTGCGCGAAGTAGGTGCCATACGAGTCGCCGTAGAGGTTGATCCGCCCGATGCCGAGCGCATCGAGCACCGCCGCCAGGTCATCAGCCGCCAGGGCCGTGCTGTAAAGCGGCGCAGTACGCCCGAGCGAGCGCCCGCAGGCACCAATGGCCGCTTCCGTAAGCGCCGGCGCCTCCTGCAGAGCCCGGCAGTCGACCGCGCCGGAACGCCCGGTACCGCGGTTGTCCATGATGACGACGTCAAAACGCGCGTGCAGCGGTGCGAACAGCGCCAGATACTCATCACGGGTCCCGGTCGCCGGATAACCCGGGCCGCCCTCGGTCGCCACCAGTGTGCCGGCGGCGGCGCCGGACCCGGTGTGCGGCCAGTACTCGAAGTACACCGGTACACTGCCCGGCACCGTCCCGGTGGGATCGAGCGCGCGCTCCAGGCGCCCGCACCACGGGGCCGCCGTCTGGCAGCGCTCGAGCGTCATCCGGCCCGCCCGCAGCTGCCCGGCGGCCAGCGCGTCGCTGCCGGAGCACAGCGCCGCGAGCAGCAGCACTGGAAAACAGGCATAGCGATACACCGCGGGAGTGTACCGGGAATTACCGACACGGTACCCTTGCGCATCATGCACCAACACATCCTGCGGGCGGCCTGCTGCCCTGATACTGGCGCTCTGCGCGCCCGCCCCCCGTGCGCACGCCGAGACACCGGCCGCCGGCAAGACGCGCAACGTGGTACTCATCGTCAGCGACGGGCTGCGCTGGCAGGAAATGTTCACCGGCGCCGACCCGACGCTGCTCAACGAGAAGAACGGCGGCATCTGGTACAAGGAGCCGGATCTGCGGCGCGACTTCTGGCGCGATGATCCGAAGGAGCGCCGTCGCGCACTGTTTCCGTTCCTGTGGGGCACGGTGGCGGCCCACGGCCAGATCTTCGGCAACCAGTCGCGCGGCAGCGTCGCCAGGGTGACCAACGGCCTGGCGTTTTCCTATCCCGGCTACAACGAGATGCTCACCGGGCACCCCGACCCGCGTATCAACTCCAACGAGTTCGGCCCGAATCCGAACATCTCGGTGTTCGAGTGGCTGAACACGCAGCCCGAGCTGCGCGGCAAGGTCGGCGCATTCGCCACCTGGGGGACCTTCAAGGACATCTTCAACGTCGCGCGCAGCCACCTGCCGCTGCAGGTCGGGTGGGACCTGCCGTACCGCGGCAAGACCGATCGGCGTCAGGAGCTCATGAACGAGCTGTACCGCACCACCACGCGCCTCGATGACGAGGACCTGTACGACGCCTTCGTACAGATACCGCTGATGGATTCCTTCGTGCACAGCCGGCCGCACGTGCTGTTTATCGGCTACGGTGAGACCGACGACTGGGCGCACGCCGGACGTTACGACCTGGTGCTGCACGCCGCGCACATGTTCGATCACTACGTCGAGCAGCTGTGGAACACGCTGCAGCAACTGCCCGAATACCGCGACCGCACCACGTTCATCATCACCACCGACCACGGCCGCGGCAGCGGCCCGGTCGAGTGGAAAGAGCACGGCGTCGAGGAGAAGGGTTCGGAGAACATCTGGATCGCGGTCATGGGCCCGGACACCGCGCCGCTCGGCGAACGGCACGATACCGCCGAGGTGCATCAGGCGCAGATCGCCGCCACCGTGGCGGCGCTGCTCGGCAAGGACTACCGGGCGACGGTGCCCGCCGCCGCGCCGCCGATCACCGAAGTGCTGGGCAAGGGCGCCCGGCCCTGAGGGTGCACACCATGACCAGCCGCCGTGAGGTCTTAAGGTTGGGCGCGGGAGTGGCCGCCGGAGCGGCGCTCGGCCGCGCCTACGCCGCGCGCCCGCGCACCCTGCTGATCCTCGGTGGCACAGGCTTCATCGGCCCGTCGCTGACGCACGAGGCGTTGTCCCACGGCTGGAAGGTCACGCACTTCAACCGCGGCAAGACCGCGGCCGGCGGGGTGCCCGGCGTCGAGACCCTCATCGGCGACCGCAAGGGACAGCTGGACGCGCTGCGCGGCCGCAAGTGGGACGCGGTCGTCGACGACACCGGCTTCATCCCCAGGTACGTGCAGATGTCGGCACAGCTGCTGGCGCCGAACGTCGGTTACTGCCTGTTCATCTCCAGCATCTCCGCCTACGCGAGCTTCGCCGCACCCAACGACGTGCACTCACCGACCGGCAAGCTTGCCGACCCCGACGCCGAGCAGGTCACCAACGACAGCTACGGGCCGATGAAGGCGCTGTGCGAGCAATACTCATGGGAAGCGTTCAGGGGACGCGCCAGCATCGTCCGTCCCGGCTACATCGTCGGCCCGCTGGACAAGACTGACCGGTTCACCTACTGGCCGGTGCGTGCGTCGCGCGGCGGAGAGATGCTCGCGCCGGGAACGCCACACGATCCGATCCAGGTGATCGACGTGCGCGATCTGGCCGCCTGGATGATGCAGCTGGTCGGGGCGCGCACCACCGGCTACTTCAACGCGGTGTCGCCGCCCGGTGCCTTCACCATGGGCGACCTCATCAGCGCGAGCCGCGAGGCTTCGCCGCAGGCCGGCACCACCGCCACCTGGGTGTCGGAGGACTTCCTGGCCGCGCACTGGAAGCCGGACGATCTGGATCTGCCACCGTGGTCGCCGATGAAGGGCGACAGTGCCGGGGCCTCGCTTACTTCCATCGACACCGCGGCCAAGACCGGCCTGCGCTCGCGGCCCCTGCGCGACACCGTCCGCGATACGCTGGCGTGGTTTCAGACCCTGCCGGCCGAGCGGCAGGCGAAGCTGCGCGCCGGACTCGATCCGCAGAAGGAAGCCGACACCCTGCGCGCCTGGCACGCGAGCCAGGCCAGCAGCTGACCTAACCGCATCGGCCCGGTGACGTTCGTCGTACTGTTCCTGGCCTCGCTGTGGGCGGGCATGCAGAACGCGCTGGCCGGCGGTGGCGCGTTCATTACCCTGCCCTCGCTCATGCTCACGGGCATGGACGCACGCGCCGCCAACATGACCTCGACCATCGCGCTATTCCCCGCGCAGGTCGCCACCGGCTGGACCGGACGGCGTGACGTCGCCGGGGCCGCCGGCCTGTCATTCGGTGCGCTGACCGCCATCAGCCTGCTCGGCGGCGCGCTCGGCGCGTGCCTGCTGCTGGTCACGTCCGCCGGGTTCTTCGCGCACCTGGTGCCGTGGCTGGTGCTGTTCGCCACGATCGTGTTTGCCTGGGGCAGCTTCGCGCCGCGGCCGCATGC
>Ga0134125_10003154_pt1 | contig 19224 bp, 23 predicted proteins | sample KB31751_FD_96464 | JGI IMG/M metagenome (GOLD analysis project Ga0134125, IMG submission 96464) | Terrestrial soil microbial communities with excess Nitrogen fertilizer from Kellogg Biological Station, Michigan, USA - KB3-175-1 | ecosystem: Environmental > Terrestrial > Soil > Unclassified ... | reverse complement strand
CGCTCGTCGACGCCGACGCGATGCGCCTGGACAGCCTGATCCGCTTCCTGAGGGGCACGACGGTGGCGGTGCCCTGCGAGTCCATGGATCCGGGAGCCGTGGCCGAAGCGCTGCGCAGGGTGGAGAAGGTGCTGGGAGTCGTGGACATCCTCGTGAACTGCGTCGAGGCGATCCCCGTTTCCCGCATCGAAGCGACCGAGCCCGACGAATGGCGGCGGGTGAGCGCCCAGCACCTGGACGGGCCCTACTACTGGAGCCGCGCGCTCATCCCCGGGATGCGAACGCGCCACGGCGGGCGCATCGTGAACGTGGTGTCGCTCGCGGCCAAGGGCGCGGGTGCGGAGATGGGCGTGGCGCTCGCGGCGGCCCACGGCGGCCTCGCGACGCTCACCTTCGCGCTCGCACGCGAGACCGCGGCGCAGGGCATCACCGTGAACGCGATCGCCGCGGGCGCCTTCGAGGGATCGGCCGCCATCGAGCCGCTCAACGAATCGCAGCGCCGCCAGCTCCTCGCGCAGATCCCGGTCGGCCGCTTCGGCAAGCCCGAGGAGCTCGCGCACGCCGTGCGTTTCCTGGTTTCCCCGCTGGCGGGCTTCATCACCGGCGAGATCCTCGACGTGAATGGCGGCGTGATGATGGATTGATTTCCTACAACGGAATAGGAAAGTCCTCGATGCCGCGCGCGCGGCACCTCCGCGATGATGGGGGCCACCCCTAGAACAACGTGGAGGCACGACGATGGATTTCCCCACCCTCGCGAAAGCGCAGCAAGGACGCGTTGGCTACATCCTGCTGTGGCTGCTCGGCGTTCCGATCCCGATCCTGTTCCTGCTCTACCTGCTGCGCGGCTGTACCTGATCCCTGCTCGCTGTCAGAGGCGTCCGACGCACCATCGGGTTCGCGTCGGGCGCGTCCTCTTCGGTTGGGCTGACAGACCCGCCGCGACCCCTCCCACGATCATGGCCCCTGCCGGATTGCGCCGCCTGGCGCATCCGCTTCCATTTTCGGAGGGAAAATGCGGCGATCCATCCTGGTTGCGCTCGGCATCGGCACCATCGTCACGAGCGCGGCCGCCATCGGCATCACGGCCACGGTCCTGCCCGAGCCCGTCACGGCAGCCCGCGGGGACCTTACGTTCACCGAGATGAAGCGCGTCGAGGCCTCGGCACGCGAGGCGCAGCGCGCACGCATCGACGTGCGCTACGAGGCCGAGCGCGCGCGCTGCGAGGCGCTGGGGGGCGTGCGCCACGACCGCTGCCTCATTTCCGCGCACGCGCATCGCGGCCACGCCTTGCTCGAGGCCGCGGCGCCCTACCAGGTCCGGGATTGAGGACCGCTTGAACGCGACGCAACGCTACCTGCTGCTCGCCGCCGCCGCGTTGCTCGCCGTGATCGCGGGCTGCGCGACATAGCGCCCGGCGAGGAAGCGCATCAGGTCCTCCTCCTCGAGGGGCCGCGCGCAGAAGAATCCCTGGAACTCGTCGCAGCCCTCGCTGCGAAGCAGGTCGAACTGGTCCTGGTGCTCGACGCCCTCGGCCACCACGCTCATCTTCAGGCTGTGGGCCATGGCGATCACCGCCCGGGTGATGGCGACGTCGTCGCCGTTGTGCGGCAAGTCGCGCACGAAGGACCGATCCACCTTGAGCCGGTCGATGGGGAAGCGCTTGAGGTAGCCCAGCGAGGAGTGCCCGGTGCCGAAATCGTCGATCGCGATGCGCACGCCCATGTCGCGCAGCTCCTGCATCACGCGCGTCGCGCGATCGGGGTCGCGCATCACCATGCTCTCGGTGATCTCGATCTCGAGCAATTGGGGCCCGACGCCCGTCTCCTTGAGGATGGCGGCCAGCTCGCGCACCAGCTCGGGCTCGTGGAACTGGCTCGCCGAGAGGTTCACCGCGATGGGCAGCGCCATGCCGAGCTCCTGCCAGCGCCGCGCGCGCTCGCACACCCGCCGCAGCGTCCAGTAGCCGATGGGAACGATCACCCCGATCTCCTCGGCGAGCGGGATGAACTTGTCGGGCAGCAGCAGGCCCAGCTGCGGATGCCTCCAGCGGATGAGCGCCTCGACCCCGCTCACGCGGTCGGAAACGAAGTCGATCTTCGGCTGGTAGAAGATGTCGAGCTCGCCGCGCTCGAGCGCATGGCGCAAGCCCGCCTCCAGGGCGAGGCGCTCCTGCGAGAGCGTGTTCAGGTCCGCGGAGTAGAAGCAGAAGCGGTTGCGCCCCTGCTCCTTCGCGCGATACATGGCGATGTCGGCGTTGGCGAGGAGCGTCTGCGCGTCCGTGCCGTCGGCGGGATAGGCGCAGATGCCGATGCTCGCCGACACGCCCAGCTCCTGCCCGTCCACGTGCATGCTGGAGGCGAAGGCGGCCAGCACCTTGGCCGCGAGATCGGCGAGGTCGGCCGTGGCGCGGTGATCCTCCACGAGCAGCACGAACTCGTCGCCGCCCAGGCGCGCCACGAGGTCGCTCGCGCGCACGGCGCCCGCGACCCGGCGCGCCGCTTCCTGGAGAACGCGGTCGCCCACGGCGTGGCCGAGCGTGTCGTTCACGTACTTGAAGCGGTCGAGGTCGAGGAAGAAGAGCGCGAGGGTGCCGTCGTTGCGCGCGGCGCGGGCGATCGAGTGCAGCAGCGTCTCGTTGAAGAGCGCGCGGTTGGGAAGGGCCGTGAGGGTATCGTGGGTCGCCATCTTCTGGATGGTGCCCAGCGCCTCGCCCAGCTCGTCGTTGGTCCGCCTCAGGCTCTGGCGCATCTCCGAGAGGCGCCCGCCGATGAGGGCGAAGCACGGCAGCACGCAGGCGAGCGTGATCCAGTGGAATCCCTCGAGGAGGACGTTGACGGTCTCGGGCCGGCGCCACATGAGCGCGTTGATCACGAGGGCGTGCGCGGCGAGGACCACGCCCGCGGCGGTCATGAATTCCCGGGTGTTGAAGCGAAACGCCCCGAACGAGAGCACCAGGAGGCTCACCATCAGCGGAAGCGCCCGGTCGCGGTCGAAGCAGTAGACGGTCACCATGAGGAGCACGGTGCCGCAGAGCACCTGCAGCCACGTGAGGCTCGGGTCGGCGAACCGCTCGTTCGCGCCCGTCCTGAAAGCCACGAAGAACGCGCCGTTCACGAGCAGCATCGCCGCGGCGATCGCGATCGTGGGCGCGAGCCCGAGCAACCCGAGGCGCTCGGACAGCGCGAGGAGCGTCACGCAGATCCCGTACGCGCCGGCGCCGAGCAGGAAACGGCGCATGCGCACCGCCTGCCGGCCCACCTGCATCGGGCGCGTCGTCATCCCGTTCCCCGTCTTTTTGTTAACTGCGCGAATTATCCGGAGGAAGCGGCGCGCGCGACGTGAACTGCGTCACACTTCGGGGGTGGAGGCCGCCTTACGGGTGTAACCCCCGGGGCCGCCCAGGGCATGGGCGAGGCCCAGGGCGCAGGTGAACACCACCAGGGCGCCCGCCTGGTGGATCGCCGCGAGCGGCACCGGCACCCGCAGGAGCAGCGTGGCGATCCCGGCGCAAACCTGGAGCGCCACGGCGATGGCAAGGGCGTTCGCCCAGGCGCACGCGAGATGCGAGGCGCGAGAGGCGAGAACCTTGCGCCACAGGAGCGCGGCACAAGCCACGATCGTATAGGCGAGCAGCCGGTGGTCGAGCTGCACGGTGGCCATGTTGTAGACGAAGTTCTTCCACCACGGATCGATGAGCAGCACTTCCGGCGGGATCCAGTTGCCGTCCATGGTGGGGAACGTGTTGTACGCGTATCCCGCGTGGATCCCCGCGACGAGCGCCCCGGTGAGCGCCATCGCGAAGACCAGCGCGGCGAAGGCCCGTGCGGCCCGCACGAGCGCGCGCGATGCGCCGCCCAACGGGGGTGCGACGATCGCGAGCGCCGTCCAGAGGATCGCGCCGTAGATCGCGAAAGCGAGCCCCAGGTGCGCGGCGAGCCTCACCGAGCTCACGCGCGGATCGTCCACCAGTCCGCTCTTCACCATGAGCCACCCGACGGCGCCCTGCAGGCCGCCCAATGCGAAGATCGCCGCGAGCCGCCACGCGAGGCTCCCGCGCACCTCGCCGCGCCACAGGAACCAGAGGAAGGGAACGAGGAAGACCGCTCCCACGGTGCGCCCCAGCAGGCGGTGGATGAACTCCCACCAGAAGATGCCCTTGAAGTCCGCGAGCGACATGTCGAAGTTGCGCTGGCGGTACTCGGGGGAGGTCTTGTACCGCGCGAACTCGGCTTGCCAGTCGGCTTCGTCGAGCGGGGGGATCGCCCCGGCCACGGGCTGCCACTCGACGATCGAGAGTCCCGAGTGGGTGAGGCGGGTCACCCCGCCCACGACCACCATGGCGAACACCAGCGCGCAGCAGGCGAAGAGCCACGCCGCGACGGCGCGGGACGGGTGGGAGGGGGTGTTGCCAGGCATCCGAGGTCTGGCATTTTGCCAGACCCCGGGGTGGGGCTCAGGCGGCCTTGCGCTGCGCCGGCCCCTTCTCCAGCATCTCCTCGGCCCAATTCCAGTTGAGGAGGCTCTTGATCACCGCCTCGACGTGCTCGGGACGGCGGTTCTCGTAGTCCACGTAGTACGCGTGTTCCCAGACGTCGATCGTGAGGAGCGGGGTCGCGCCCAGGGTGAGCGGGTTGTCCGCGTTCGACGTGGAGAGGATCTCGAGCTTGCCGTCGCGCGAGACGAGCCAGGCCCAGCCGCTGCCGAAGGTGTCCACGGCCGTTTGCGCGAATTTCTTCGCGAAGGCGTCATAGCCGCCCAGCGACTCGAGGCCCTTGGCGATGCCGCCCCTGGGCTCGCCGCCGCCGCGCGGCTTCAGGCAATTCCAGTAGAAGTTGTGGTTCCAGGCCTGGGCCGCGTTGTTGTAGATCTTCTTCGCTTCCGCGTTGCCTTTGGTGCTCGCGACGATCTGCTCGAGCGACTGCTCGGCGTAAGGCGTGCCGGCCACGAGCTCGTTCAGCTTCTTCACGTAGGCGAGGTGGTGCTTGCCGTAGTGAAGCGAGAGGGTCTTGGCGGAAATGGTGGGCGCAAGCGCGCTTTCTTCCCACGGCAGCGCAGGAAGCTGGAAGGGTCCGGGCATGAGGGTTCCTTTCGACGATCGGGGACGACTGCCAGTGTGGGAGCGCTCCATGGCCGGGAGGTTCCTCTGTAGGCGCTTTCCGACGCGGCTATCAGCGCAATTGGCACGGGGAATTCCTGTTTGCCGACAGATTGCGAGAGCGCGCAGCAACATGATTGTAGATGCGCCGGGTGTGCCACCGATCCCGGGCGTCAATTCATATCGAAAGCCCCCAAGGAGCCCAAACATGAGAATGACAACTCTTTACGCCGCCCTGTCCGGGGCCTTCCTGCTCGGCGCGGCGACGCTTGCGTCCGCGCAGTCCAGCACCGCGCCGGCCGGCAGCACCACCGCGCATCCGATCAAGAACGCCGAATCGGCGATGAGCTCGGACTACCGCGGAGAGAAGAAGCAGATCGACGACACGTACAAGCAGGACAAGGCCGCGTGCAAGAGCCAGACCGGCAACGCGAAGGACGTCTGCATGAAGGAAGCCAAGGCGAAGGAGAAGATCGCCAAGGCCGACCTCGAAGCCCAGCGCAAGGGCACGCCGCACTCGCAGTACGAGGCGGCCAAGACCAAGGCCGAGCAGAACTACGAAGTGGCCAAGGAAAAGTGCGAGGACCAGAAGGGCGCGGACAAGACCGCTTGCAAGAAGCAGGCGAAAGCCGACGAGGACAAGGCGCTCGCCGAAGCCAAATCGGCTCGCGGCAGCATGGCCTCGAACGCCGGCGCGCCGAAGACCTCGGGCAAGTAACACCGGGTCTTCCGCGATGAGGGCGGAAACACGGCGAGGGCCGGCCATCGAGCCGGCCCTCGTTCTTGGCAGGAATCCCCTTACGCAAGATTCAGAGATCGCGCCGGCGCGCCTTCGCGCACGCCGACAGATCGGCCACGGGACGCGCGGGATCATCGTGACGAATCCGGCGCTCGTGAAGTCGCGCCGGGCCGCGAGAACCATCCACAACGCTCCCCGGGGAAGCTCGATGAAGAAAACCACCATTTACGCAACGCTGGTCGCCGCCATGCTGGTGAGCGCGACCGCGTGGGGCATCAGCGCGGCCGTCGATTCGCCCCGCTCCCTGATGGCGCCCTCCGACTACAACGCCGCGAAAAGCGTGATCGAGAGCGACGTGCGGGTCGCCATGGGCCGTTGCCGCGACGGCGAAGGCCAGGCCCGCGACGTGTGCAAGGCCGAGGTGCGCGCCGACGAGCGCGTGCGCAAGGCCGACCTGGAAGCCCGCTACCGCGGGACCGTGGGTGCCGAAGCCGACGCGAAGATCGCCCGGGTGAAGGCCCGCTACGAGGTCGCGAAGGCCCGCTGCGGCGCCGAGCACGGCGAGGGCAAGCTCGCATGCATCCGTTCCGCGCGCTCCGAGAAGGCGAAGGAAATCGCCGCGACCAAGGGCGACCCGGCTACCTGAAGCTGTACGAGAACACCACCTTGTTGTGACGCATGCCGATGCTCTCGGGCCTCAGGCCCTCCAGCTTCGGCATGTACTGGCGCGCGCCTCGATAGACGATGCGCCCGTCGGCCGCGTTGTAGCAGAGGCCCGCCGCCGACGCGCAGCTCGGCTGGGGCGCCGCGAGGTGGTCGCGAGCCTCGATCTGGATCAGGGCCGTGAGCGGGTCGCGCCCGGTGGTGAAGGGGCCATCGACGCGCGGCGCATCCATCATCTTCACCGTCCCCGCCGAGGCCATCGCCTTGGTGCGAAGCTCGACCCCGTCATTGCCCCAGGCCCCCAGCGACAGGGCGGTGGTTGCGAGGGCTACCAGCAGCGAGCGACGCATTTTGCGACTCCCATCCGGCGCGGTTGGACCTCTGCGCCGTATCGGAATGATCCGCCCGGCCACCCCCGGAATCCATTCCGGACGACGGCCGGACCCTGCAAACCGACGACCGGCGCGTGTCGCCGAATGTCGACAAGGCAGGTGTGACGCGGTTCACACATTCGCCGCCGGGGCATGGCCCGCTCGATGCAGGACGATTCCGATGCCTGATTCAGCGCGGCCATTGCAGGGGGATTCCGGGGCGCCGACAGAAGGGCGCGGGGAATTTCGGGATCATGGTCCCCAAAGGAGATCCCGGATTTATGAACAGCAGCAGCTACTCGTACACCCGCGCCCTGTCGCGCCAGTTCTTCCCCACCTGGTCGCGCCGCGCCCGCGCACGCTGGGTCCTCGCCAAGATGCGCGCGCAGCAACCGAAGGTCCCCATCTCGACCTGCTGGTCGCACGACACCCGCGCCTACTGGTTCCAGCGCACCAGCCGCGCCTGACGCGTTAAGATTCCCCGGAGGGCGAGGATCCTCCGGAGGAGCCGATGCGCGGACTGATGATGGGCATGCCCCTGCTGGTTTCGGGGCTGATACGCCACGCCGACCGCCACCACGGCGACATCGAGATCGTGTCGCGGCGGGTTGAAGGCGACATCCATCGGCAGACCTACCGCGAGGCGCACGTGCGCTCCCGCAGGCTCGCCAGGGCGCTCGCCGCCATGGGCCTTGAAGCTGGCGACCGGGTGGCTTCCCTCGCCTGGAACGGCTACCGGCACTTCGAGCTCTACTACGCCGTCGCCGGCAGCGGCATGGTGATGCACACCATCAATCCGCGCCTCTTTCCGGAGCAGATCAACTGGATCATGGAGGACGCGGAGGATCGCGCGCTCTTCATCGACCTCACCTTCGTCCCCCTGGTGAAGAAGAGCTGCCGCGCGCAGATCGCCCCCGAGCGCATCGTCGTGATGACCGACCGCGCGCACATGCCGGCCGAAGCCCAGGGCTGGTCCTGCTACGAGGACCTCGTGGGCGCCCAGGACGATGATTTCGAGTGGCCCGCGCTCGACGAGGAGAGCGCGGCCATCCTCTGCTATACGTCGGGCACCACGGGCAATCCCAAGGGGGCGCTCTACAGCCATCGCTCCACCATCCTTCACGCCTACGGGATCTGCCTGCCGGACGCGATGTGCCTTTCGACGCGCGACACGGTGCTGCCGATCGTCCCGATGTTCCACGTCAATGCGTGGGGGCTCCCCTTCGCCGCGCCGCTGGTGGGCGCGAAGATCGTGTTCCCGGGCGCGGCCCTGGACGGCAAGTCCGTCTACGAGCTCTTCGAAAGCGAACGCGTCACATTTTCCGCGGGCGTGCCGACGGTGTGGGGCGGCCTCATCCAGTACCTCAAGCAGAACGGGCTCAGGCTCTCGACGCTCGAGCGAACGATCATCGGCGGGGCCGCGGTCCCGCCCGCGATGATGCGCACGCTCGAGGACGACTACGGAATCGAGGTCGCGCACGCGTGGGGCATGACCGAGCTCTCGCCGCTCGGCTGCGTGGGAAAGCTGAAGGGCAAGCACGAGGCGCTTTCCGCCGACGAGAAGCGCGCCATCCGCGAGAAGCAGGGACGCGTGGTGTATGGCGTGGACTGGAAGATCGTCGACGGCGAGGGGCGCGAGCTCCCCTGGGACGGCAAGGCGTTCGGCGACCTGCACGTGCGAGGGCCGTGGGTGGTCGAGCGCTACTTCAAGGCGCAGGCCTCGGCGCTCACGGACGGGTGGTTCGCCACGGGCGACGTGGCCACGATCGATCCCGACGGCTACCTGCGCATCACCGACCGCAGCAAGGACGTCGTGAAGTCGGGCGGCGAATGGATCAGCTCCATCGCCCTGGAGAACCTCGCCATGGCGCATCCCGCCGTGCAGGAAGCCGCGGTGATCGCCTGCAAGCACCCCAAATGGGACGAGCGCCCGCTGCTCGTCGTCGTGCGCAAGCCCGGCGCACCGCTCGAGCGCGACGAGATGCTCGCCTTCTACGAGGGAAAGGTGGCGCGCTGGTGGGTGCCCGACGACGTGGTGTTCGTCGACGAGCTACCCCACACAGCCACCGGCAAGCTCCTCAAGACGGAGCTGCGCGCCCGGTTCGCTCAATACGTGCTGCCGACCGTCAAAGCTGGGGAGCTAGCGACTCCGGCTGCCTGACCGTTTCGCGCAGCGATACGGCAGGCACCGCAGGCATCGGTAAATTTTCCCCGCGGGTGGAAAGGCGGTAAGTGCGCGGGGTGGTTCCGACCTGCTTGTGGAACACGCCCGTGAAATGCGCCTGGGTCTGGTAGCCCACCGTCGTCGCGATCTCGCGCAGCGACAGGTTGCTCGAGGCGAGCAACCGCTTCGCCCGCTCCATCCGCACGTTCGTTATATATGCGTGCGGCGGGACGCCCAGCGCGCCCTTGAACATCCGCGCGAAGTGAAAGGGGCTCATGTTCACGACGCTGGCGAGCTTCTTCACGCCCACGGTTTCCGCGGCATGCTCCTCGATGTAGGCGACCACCGTGTTCACGCGGTGCGGCGCGAGCGCGGCCCTGCGAACCGCAGGCTGCGGAAGGGGAGAGCTGGTTCTTGTGTGCATGTTGGTAGCTTGGATATCCATCTGTGTCGTTCTCCGTGGTAGGACACTATTACCGATTACTGCCGGCAGGGTCCCACTCATGCACGACGTGTGCCAATCTCGCCTCTCCCCTTCGCGGCCTCTCTTTCCTCCCGTCTCGCGTCTCGCGCCTAGCCTTTCAGGCAGCTGGACATGAACGCACGGCGCTCGTCGCCGTGGAGGCTGCGGCGGCCCGCCTCCTCGTTGCAGGACTTCATTCGCGACTGCTGCGCCGACGGCTCGCGATCCGTGCGGTTGGCCGCGGCCTCCTTCTTCGATTCCGAGGGCTCGGCGCTGCCGTGCAGGCACTCGCTCATGAAGCTCTGGTGCTCCTCGCCGCGCAGGCCCTTGGATTCGTGCGCGCATGCGGCGAAGCGCGCCTGGTGCGACGAGGGCGCCTTCGCCTCGGGCTCGGCCGCGGCGCGCGCGGCGGGCGTGGCAAGCAGCGAAACGGCGATGCAGGCGGCGATATAGGCGATGCGGATGCTCATGGATCCTCCCGGTGGGTGAATGGAGGCGCCATCAAACCGCCCGGCCCGGCCGCACGCCATTGGAAATTGCGAAAAGCCGTTGGGATTTCATCAGTAGGAATGGACTCGGGAAATGCCCTACATCGGTCCAAGGCGACCGCCTATCGCCGCAAGCGGCGTTTCTCGTCGTCCGCTTTGAGACATTTCCCATATCGCGCGGCCGGCGACAGGCCGAAACTGGGCTCATCGCGGAACAACGAGACCCGCGGGGAGAGCCAAGTGAAACGAGTGCTGAACGAGAAAGTGCTGCAGCGCGAGAACGTCGTCCACGAGGGCACGGGCGGGCGCAGCCAGGAGAACACGAGCCTCGGTTTCCGTCCGGCCTTCTACGACTTCGCGACGCAGAAGATCTACCCGTCGCGCTTCGCCGATGGCCGCCTCGCCCCGTTCCACATCCTCGACGGCCTTCCCGACGAGGTCGTCGTGGACCGCACGCCCAACGGCCGCGTCGTGAGCGCGAAAGCCACGCTCATCTCCGGTTTCGTGCGCGACGGGTTCTTCTACACGCGCACCGCCGCGGCGCGCGCGGCGCGAGAGTGGGCCGTCTCCGAATAGGGGCTGCGCGGGGCGCGTAAAATCGCGCCCCATGCAACGTGCGCTCGCTCCCGCCCTCGCCTCGGGCCTGGTGATGGCGATCATCGGCGCCCTCGGATGGGCCGCCGGAGTTCCCTGGCTCTTCCCCAGCCTCGGCCCCACCATCGCCATCCAGGCGGAAGCCTCCGATTCCCCCGTCGCACGCCCGTGGAACGTGGTCGTGGGGCATTTCATCGGGGCGGCGGTCGGATTCGCGGCGGTGCGCCTGTCGGGCGTGATCCACGAGCCCGCGATGAACCTCTCTCACGCCCTCACGCCGCCGCGCGTGGCCGCGGCCTCGCTCGCCGTGCTGGTGTCGATGGGGCTGCAGGCGCTTGCGCGCGCGAACCATCCGCCCGCCCAGGCGACGACGCTGCTGGTGGTGGTGGGCGCGCTCGATGCCGACCTGCATGGCGCGATGGTGCTGGCCGCCGGCGTGCTGCTGGTCGCCGCCCTTGGCGAGCCCGTGCGGCGCGCGAGCCTCGGCAAGCGCCGCAGCGACTGAAGGCGCGCTAGCGGCGCGGCGCCGGGACCTGCGCGTGCAGGTAACGCAATTCGCCTTCCAGGGAATCGAGGCGCTCCAGGAAGCGAAGCACGAGCGCGACCGCCTCGGTCTCGAGCTCCAGGTCCTCGCGCAGGCGCGCCGCGCGGCGAAGGCGGCCCACGCAGTCGCCCGGGAAGCTCTCGCCTTCGGTGGGGGCGAGCGCGCCGTATTCCACCAGCTCGCGCAGCATCGCCTCGGGGAAACCCGAGCAGCGCGCGAGCTCGACCAGAGTCACCCTCGCATGGGCCTCCAGCCAGACCGCGTCGTATTCGTCAGCCATGGGAACGCTCCATCGTGAAGTGCGCGCGCGGATCGAACGTCGAGGCATCCGCGAGTTCCTTGAAGAGCGCGCGCTCGCGCTCCGAAAGCACCGTGGGATTCACGATCTGCACGATCGCATAGAGGTCACCCTCGCCGCCCGAGGGCTTGGGCAATCCCTTGTGCCCGAGCCGCAGCTTGCGTCCGGCCGCTGTGTTGGGCGGCACCTTGAGGTTCACCGCGCCGGAGAGCGTCGGCACCTCGACCGTCGCGCCCAGCGCGGCCTCCCAGGGCGCGAGCGGCAGGTCGAGGTAGAGGTCGTGGCCGCTCGTGCGGAAGAGCGGGTGCGGGTGGAGCGCCACGTTGAGGTACAGGTCGCCGTCGGGCCCGCCGTTGAAGCCCTTCCCGCCCTGCCCGCGCAGGCGCAGCCGCATGCCGTCGGTGGCGCCCCTGGGGATGCGCGCCTTGATCGTCCTGGGCGCGTGGCGCAGCCGGCCCTCGGCGTCGATCTCGGGCATGTCGAGGCTGAGGTCCACTTGCGTGCCCGCATACGCATCCTCGAGGCGCAGGTGCACCGTGGCCTCGAAATCCTCGCCGGGAACCTGCATCGACGCTCGCGCGCGGCCCGCACCTCGATTCCTGCCGCGCAGGCTCTCGAAGAGGTCGCCCAGGTCGAGGTCCTCGAACGAGGATGACGCCGCGCCGTCACCCTGCCGCTCGCGGAAGTGGCGCTCCCAGTCGGGCGGCGGGCGGAAATTCTCGCCGGGCGCGTGGCTGCCCAGCTCGTCGTACGCCTTGCGCTTCTCGGGATCCTTCAGCGTCTGGTACGCCTCGGCGATCTCCTTGAATTTCTCCTCGCCCTTCGGATCCTTCGTGACGTCCGGATGGTATTTCTGCGCGAGCTTGCGGTACGACTTCTTGATGTCGTCGGCGCTCGCCTCGCGCTTCACGCCGAGGGTCGAGTAGTAGTCCTTGTATTTCATGGCGAGCCGCGAGGCACGGGGCGCGAGAGCATCGTGGCTATGCCTCCACCACGACTTTCCACTTGCGGGTCATCATCAAGCGGAGTTTCTTGCACTCGACTTCCGGAAGCGACCTGGCATGGAGCTCCAGCTCCGATTCGAACGCCGCGAGCAGATCGCGAGTTGCGGCGTCCCACAACCGCTGGCGCAGCTCGTAGAAGAGCTTCGACCACTCGCCCTGGAGCTCGTGCATCACGGGGAAGGACATGCGGTGGATCGGCGACGGGCCCAGGCGCACCACCGCGTCGCGATGCTCCGCCGTGGGATAGCCCTTGTGGCCCGCGAGGCCGTAGCCGGGGTACTCGCGATCGAGCTCCTCCATCATGCGGTCCCTCGTGGTCTTGGCGATGATGGAAGCGGCGGCGATCGTGAAGTTCAACCCGTCGCCCTTGTTGAACGCGTTCTGCGGCATCGCGATCCCGGGCACCGTGCGCGCATCGACGAGCACGTGCTGCGGGGCGCGCGGCAGCCCCTCGACCGCGCGGCGCATCGCGAGGAGCCCCGCGTGGTAGATGTTGATCGCGTCGATCTCCTCCACGGTCGCGATCCCGACGCTCACGCCCGAGGCGCTCGCGCGGATCGCGGCCGCCAGCTTCTCTCGGGTGGGCGCGTCCACCTGCTTGGAATCGTTGATGCCCTCGATGCAGGTCTGCGGAGGAAACATCACCGCGGCGGCGACCACCGGGCCGGCGAGGGGCGCCATGCCGGCCTCGTCCACGCCCGCGATGTCGCGCACGCCGGATTTCCAGAGCACCGTCTCGAAGTGCAGCATCGCGTCCAGGCGCGCGCGCTCGTCGCGCTCGCGCTCGAAGCGCTTCTTCAGGCTGGCGTAGAGCTTCTGCACGCCCTGGCGCGAGTCGCGCTGCAGGCGATTCAGGGCCTGCTGGGAGATGGGCTCCCTGCGCTCGAAATACCGCTTGCGGATTTCGTCGACGGAAAGTTCTTCGACTCGGGCCATGATTCGGGGGACGACTTGCGTACCCCCGGATTCTAGCAACTCGGCGCGCCGGCGAGGCGCGCGCGGCGGCCTATTTCAGCCGGGTGGGCGACATCCCCGGGCTGGGCATGGGGATCGCGAGCTTGCGGCGCTGGTCCTCGGTCATCCCGATCTGGCCCTCGTCGGCGAACTGCTCGGCGAGCGCGAACTCCCCGCGCGTCATGTGGACCGCCCAGAGGTCGTGGCGCGTCGCGAGGAGGTCCGGGTGCTTGGGCGGCAGCGATTTCGCGCGGATCTCGTTGGCGCGATGAAGGACCACCACCGCGCGGTCTTCCTTGTGCTGCGCGATGTAGAGCTCGCCCAGGTTGTTCAGCACCGCGGCGGTCTCGAGGCTTTGGGGATCCAGGCGCTCGCGGATCTTGAGCGAGAGGCGATAGAGCGGCTCGGCGCCCTCGAGGTCGCCGCGGGCATCGTGAAGAGCCGCGAGGTTGTTCAGGCTCGTGGCCACCTCGGGACTCTCGGGGCCCAGGGCTTTCTCCCGGATCTGCAGCGAGCGCACCAGGAGGGGCTCGGCCTCGTCGTAGCGGGCCAGCGCGCGGTATGTCGAGGCGAGGTTGTTGAGGCTCGCGGCCACGTCGACGCTCTCGGGGCCCAGGGCCTTCTCGCGAATGGCGAGCGCACGGATGTAGAGCGGCAACGCCTCGGCGAGCTTGCCCTCGTCGCGAAGCACGCCCGCGAGGTTGTTCAATGCGGAGGCGACTTCCACGTGGTCGGCGCCGAGGGATTTCTCGCGAATCGCGAGGGCTCGCGCGTAGAGCGCCTCGGCCTCGGGCCGGCGCAGCGCCGCGTCGCACATGCGCGCGACGTTCGAGGCGAGCGTCGCGACATTCCTGTCGGCGGGGCCCAGCGCCGCCGTGGCGGCGTCGATCGCCTTCATCCCGGAGGCGATGGCGGCATCGAGATCGCCCTTGCGGTATGACGCGATCGATTGCGCGTTCAAGGACTTCCAGTCACTGGTCTCACCAAAGGCGGAGAATGCAGCGACGGAAAGCAGCGTGGCAGCGATCGCGAGTGTGTGTGTGCGCATCGGGGCATGGTAGTAGAAACGCATTTCCGAAGGCAATAGACTCTCGCCACCATGGAGATCGCCAGGCACCTGCTGCTCACGTTGGGAATCATCCTCGCCGCCGGCGCCGCGCTCGGCGCGATCGCGCGCCGGCTGCGAATCCCCGACGTCGCGCTCTTCCTCGTGGCCGGCATCCTGCTGGGTCCCGCGGTGAGCGGGCTCGTCGTCGTTCGCGCCGGCTCCGCTCTGAACCAGGTCGTGCTTGTCTTCGGCGCGTGCTACATCCTCTTCGACGGCGGCGCGTCCCTGCGCTTTGCGGTGCTGAAGGAAACGTGGATCACGATCGTCGCGCTCGCCACGGCGGGCGTGATCGTCACGGGCGCGATCACCGCGGCGGCGGCCTGGTGGCTCCTCGGAATCCCGTTCATCGCGGCGCTCCTCCTCGGCGCCGCGATCGCCTCGACCGATCCGGCGACGCTGGTCCCGGTCTTTCGCCAGGTGCGCGTGCGGGCACGGGTGGCGCAAACCGTGATCGCGGAGTCCGCGCTCAACGACGCGACGGGCGCGATCGCGACCTTCGCCGTGCTGGGCGTGGCCCTGGGCACCGGCGCCTTCTCGGTAGCGGACTCGCTCTCGGACCTCGCGAGGCAGGCGGGGCTGGGCCTTGGCGTGGGAGCGATCCTGGGCTACCTCGCGGCGCTCGCCACCGCCCACGCGCGCGTGGGAATCCTCGGCGAATACGCGCCGGTGGTAACGCTGGTGGCCGTGATCGGCGCCTACCTCGCGGCCGACGGCCTCCAGGCGAGCGGCTTCATGGCCGTGTTCGCCCTCGGCGTGGTCTTCGGGAACAAGGACGCCCTCGGCCTCGCAATGCCCGTGCACGAGCAGGAGAAGCTCGACGACTTCGTCGCCACCACCGCCCTCGTGATGCGGATGTTCATCTTCATCCTGCTCGGAACCCAGGTGGATTTCGGGTTGATGGACCGTTATCTCGCCGCCGGGACGGGCGTGGTGGCGGTCCTCATGCTCGTGGCCCGGCCCGTCGCGGTGTTCGCGTGCGCGCTGCCCGACCGGCGCGCGCGCTGGAGCCTCGCCGAGATGCTCCTCATGTGCTGGACGCGCGAGACGGGCGCCATCCCCGGCGCGCTCGCGGGCCTGCTCATGGGAATGAACGCCCCCGAAGCCCCCGTGATCGCCTCGGTCACGTTCATCGCGATCCTCGTCACCCTCCTCGTGCAGGCCACGACCACGCGGTGGCTCGCGTGGCGCCTGGGGTTGCTCGAGGAGCGCTGAGCGGGTTTGCGATTCGCCGCGGTTCAATTAACATGGGTTATCTCCCATCCCCGATCGCGGCCGCAAATGGATTACCTCCTCATCGCCCTGGGCGGCTTCCTCTTCGGCGTCTACGTCCAGGGCCAGGGGCGGCGCGCCCGTCGCGGTCCGTCGGGGCAGCGCCCGCCCGACGGCGGGGCTCGCCAGGCGGAAGCTTTTCTTAGAGGAATCAGGGCCTTCGAGCGGGGCGTCGCAACGCAGATCCAGCGCGACCGGCGCGCGGCGCGCCTGCGCCGCCTCATGAGCGAGCGCGGCAGGCCCCACTAGCCGTCCGTCATTGCCGTCGCGCCCCCCGCGCGGCGGATTCCCATTCAGCCATGGCTGGCGCAGGCGTCAAATGACGCCGGACATTGCCCGCGAAATTAACATTTGCAATACTGTCCGCCGGCCGCCAATCGGGGCGGTCTCGCAAGAGGAGACGGACAAAATGGACAAGTTCACGCTCACCCGCGCGCTGCGCACTCAACTCCAACAGGCACCGGATCGCGACCTTCGCGTCGAGGAAGCCACGGACGACACGCGGATCCTGGACGACTTCGAGCTCACGCTCGCCGCGGGCGGGGACGAAATCCCCCAGTGGTGAGGTAACGCTCGGCGGGGCGGGCGCGGGCCGGCCTGCCCCCCAGGCTCAACGAACGCCGGCCGCTTCCTTGCGGCGCACGTTGCGGTGTCCTTCGGAGGGCACGGCAGGAACGGTCGCGTGCCGGTAGAGCGGCCGCTCACCCATGGCCTCCAGCTGTTGCTCCGAGGATTCGGCCTCCGCCCAGAGCGCTTCGGCCACCCGGGCCGCGGTCTCTTCCACGCCCTGGATGCGATAGACGTGGTGCAGCGCGGCCATGGCGACATGGCGCAGCGGTTCGGGCGACGAAGCGGCGGCCGCGCGATGCAGGGCCGGGAGGCCGTCCTGGCGCCCCTGCTCGACCACGGCGCGCAATGAGGAAAGGAAGTCGCGTTCCCCGGCGGTGAGCATCCCGGGAACGCGCTTGCCGGTGCGCGGCGGCTGGCCGATCACGCGCTCCGCGGCGCTCGAATACCCGCCGAGGACGAGCAGCACCGCGAGGACCAGGCGCTCGGGCGAGGAATCGAGGGCCGGCATCGCCATCGGATCCTGGTCGTAGCGCTTCTTGCCCGCGGCGAAATCGCCCATGAGGAGCGCTTCCCAGGCCGCCCGGGCGCGCTTCGCGCGCTGCTCGGCCTCGCCCTCGAGGCGCGTGCCCTTGAGGCGCGCGGCGACCTGCCAGAGGCGGCCGAAGGGCCCGATGAAGGTGCTCATGGCTCCCAGTGCCGTGAAGAGGTCCGTGCGCAGCGCCATCTCGCCCATGGTCTCCTCGAGGACGGCGGCGCAGGCTCGCTCCTCGCGCGGCGCCGGCTGCGCCGCGACCGGAGCGCGGAAGTTGCCGAAGTACCAAACGACGGCAGCCGTCTTGTTGGAAACGTGGAGCTTGCGATAAAGGTCATGGAGGTACACGCGCATCGTGCCCGCGCGGTATCCCAGCTTCCTCGCGATCTCCTTGCTCGGCTCGCCCTGCGCGAGCAGCTCCAGCATCTTCACGTCGCGTTCGGTGAGAGCGATCGTCTTCGTCATAGGTATCCCCTGTCTTCCTGCAAGGCCAGCACCAGCTCCTGGAACTCTTCCATCGACTCGCGCTCGGGATCGATTCCCCGATTGCGGGACGCATCCTGCACTACGCCGTCGAAACGGTCCACCAATTCCGGATCGAGGCGCGAGCCGGCCATCTTGCGCAAGGCTTGCATCGCCTTGCCCATGGCCATGCCCTGCTCGCCGCGGAACCCGCTCACCAGCTCGTCGTACACGTCGGCCACCGCGCACATGCGCGCCGCCGACGGAATGAAGCGCCCGCCTACATTGCTCGGATGGCCACTCCCATTCCACCAGGCGTGGTGGTAGGCGGAGATCTCGCCCGCCAGCAATAGGCGCGAGTGGCGGTCCTCGCGCAAGAGCTCGGCGCCGGCATTGGTGTGGCGCAGGTAGTCGCCATCGCCCCGCTCGCCCCGCTGGCCGATCACCTCCTCGGGCACGGAAAGCAGGCCGATGTCGTGCAGCTCGGCGGCAAGCCCGATCTCGAGCGCGCGCAGCGGTTGCTCGCCGCACGCGAGCGCGAGGGATTGCGTGAGCGCGCCCACGCGCACGCCGTGCCATCCGGAAGGATCGGCACGCAATGCGGCGCTCACCGCCATGCGCCGCAGGTTCTCCCACGCCGTGGGCGCCTGCGGCCGGCCGAGACGGGATACGAGCCTCGCCCGCACTTGCCGCGAGGGCGCGTCCAGCGGCCCGGAAGCGAGGGACGAAAGAGCGCTGTTGCGCCGCGCGCCCTCGATCGCCGATTGGTACACGTGCTGCGAGAGCTCGTGCAGCCTCGCCAGGGCGCGTTCCGGCGACCCGGAAAGCTCCTCGGCGCGGATGAGGCACACGAGCGTGTCGTCCAGGCACGCGGGATATTCACGGGCCTTCTCGAGCGCGCGTTCCAGGCGCGTGAGCGCGACATCCTCGCGCCCGACGGCAAGCTCATAGGCCGCCCGTGCCGTGGATGCCGCGACGAACGCGCGCGGATCCTGCGCCTGCGAAGCGAGCGCCACGAGCTGCTCCACCCGCTCGCCCGCCTCGGCGACGCGGCCCGTGGCGACCAGCAGCTGGACGAGCGTGCGGTGCAGGAGGATCACCGCGTGCCGCTCCTGCGCCGCGAACTCCGGCGTGAGCTCGTCCACGGCGCGAAGGGCAACCACGAGCCCCTCTTCGTGGGCCCCCAGCTGGAAGAGCTTGTTGGCGCGATTCGAGTACGCCCCGAACCGCGGGTACAGCGGACCCTCGATGCCGTCCAGCGCCTCGATCGCGCGCGCATACGCCCGAACGGACATCGTGGGGCTTCCCGCGAGGCCCAGCGCGAGGCCGATGTTGTTCCAGGCCTTGGAGAGCTCGACGGGCAACGCTTCCTGGTCGGCGAGCTTGAGGGCCTGGGCGTGGAATTCGATGGCGCCGACCGCATCGAACGAATCCGCGCAGAGGATCCCGCACGCGGCGAGGGCGCGGTAAATCCGTGCGGAACCCGTGCCGCGGCGAGCCTGGGAAAGCGCCGCGCGCGCGAGGTCGATCGCCTCGGCGGAGCGCCCGACGCTGTAGAGCGCGCGGCAGGTGGCGAGGGCGGCGTCGATCGCGGCGCCCGCCTCGGCCTCGGGAAGCGCCTCCTCGAGGCGATCGGCGAGCCCCCCGAGGGCCTCGGCAAGCTCGATGCGGCCGAGCTGCGAAAGCCGGGAGTCGGACAGGGCAGGGGTCGCGGCGGCGGGGGGTGCCCGGGGGGGTGCGATGCTACCCATGGCACCGCTGTTCACTATGCATTCGCCACTATAGTCAGTCGTTAATCGGCCCGCAATGAAATAGGTCACACGCACTTGCGTTTGTTAACCCACCGGGAGTATCGTGGAGCGACACCGGAATCCAGACACCGTGACGCCTAAAGCGCCGCCT